>Ga0210403_10001195_pt1 | contig 25155 bp, 20 predicted proteins | sample IncBWC19MmetaG_FD_150863 | JGI IMG/M metagenome (GOLD analysis project Ga0210403, IMG submission 150863) | Forest soil microbial communities from Barre Woods Harvard Forest LTER site, Petersham, Massachusetts, United States - Inc-BW-C-19-M | ecosystem: Environmental > Terrestrial > Soil >... | reverse complement strand
GACGCGAATGCGCATGCTCTTTACCTCGTCGCGCCACTGGTCCTTATTCGGCCACCAGACGCTCGCGCCGACCTCCTCACAGGCCGTGTTGATCCAGGGATGTCCGGCCGGGTCCTTCTCGAAGGTCATGCCGCCAAAGCGTCCCTGTTCGACTGGATGCCCGGAGTAGTAGAAGTCGATCGAGTAGGTGCGGCCCTTACGCAGCGGGGCAGGGAAGTCCACGAAGACGGCCCCCGAGTCGCGCGAGTATGGAAGCGTCGCCTGCCCCATCACGATCTTGTCGATCTTGAGCGCATCGGCCAGGTCCAGTTGGATGCGGCTGCCATCCTGCAGCATTTTGAAACGAATTGTGTTGCTGCCGCTGATGAACTTCTTCGCCGGATCGACGCGAATGTTCAGGTCATACGAGAGCAGGTCGTTGTTGGCGCGGTACTCTCCGTAGTTACCGCGCAGCAGATCGGCGTGCGTTGGGGCAGGGGTTGCGGAGGCGGGGATTCGGGCGGTACCGCCCGTACTGGACGTCTGTGCGGCCATTCCTGCTGCCAAGGTTGCAGATGCGACGAGAGTTACCAGCAGACCGGGGCGAACGGATCGAGACATGCAGCTAGCCTACCGTGGCCGGCGCCGTTCGGGAATGCTTCTCTACCGGCTTCTGGCTCTTGTGTCGCTGCGCTGATAGACTGATAGCTCCGCGTTGTCTACGCGCGCCGAGCGAGGTTTCGTTCCAGCGGCAAGTTCCCTCAAAGCGGATTGCACCGCGGCGAGTCATAAAGGAAGAGCAATCACTGTGGATCAGCAGACCAAGGCAGCCCTCAAGCACGACCAGTTCATCGACACGACCAAGCATGGCCTCGAGTGGGCCAGCGAACACCGTCGCTCCGTCATCCAGACGGCGGCCATCTCGCTGCTCGTCCTCGTCGTCCTGATCGGCGGCTTCGCGTTCTACAACTACCGTGCCGGCCAGGCGGCGGTCGCCTTCGGCGCCGCGATGCAGGATTACCAGACGCCGCTGGCGCAGGCGGGCCAGCCCGTTCCTCCTGGCATCAAGACCTACCCCTCGGCGGTCGCGCGGGCGAAGTCGGCCAATGCCCAGTTCCTGGCCGTTGCCGACAAGTACAGCATGGCCCCGGATGGTAAGGTGGCCCGCTACTTCGCCGGCCTCACCTACATCGAGGCGGGCCAGAGCGACTCCGCCGAGAGCACGCTCAAGCAGGTAGCTGGCGGATGGAACAACAATCTCGCCGCCCTGGCCAAGCTCGCGCTCGCGCAGCTCTACCGCCAGACCGGCCGCGATCCCCAGGCCATCGAGCTCTACAACCAGCTCGCGGCCAAGCCCACCAGCACCGTCTCCGCCGGCCTGGCGCAGCTCCAGCTGGCCGAGCTCTACGAGGTTGAGGGCAACAGCGCCAAGGCCAAGGAGATCTACGCGCAGCTCAAGGATAAGGACGCCAAGGGAGCCGCGGGCCAGCTCGCTGCGCAGAAGCTGAATCCTGCGCCCGCCGGCCCCAGCGGAGCGATGCAGGCCCAGTAACGGCTCAGTAACCGGGCAAGTCTGTAAGGGCGGGACCTCAGTGCCGCCGAATCAGGCTAAAGACCGTGTTCCTCATGATGCAGGTGCGTTGCGATTCGATGAAGAGTCGTCCCGCCTCCCAATCTGGAAGAAGGCTCCCCCTTAGGGTGGGAGCCTTCCGCGTTTGCGCGCAGCCCGGCCACAGTCGTCCACTGGTCGGTCTTCTTCGGGTCTGGCTGTTTCGGCTCCGTCACCCACTGCGGAAGCGGCATCGCGAGATACTCCGCGAGCGCATGGGCGTAGGGCTCATAGAGGGCGCGGATGGCGCGCAGCCTGTGCTCCGACGCGGGGTCGCCGCACAGCTGGATCTCCGTATCCTCAAGCAGGCCGCACAGTCGCCGGAAATCCGTCGGCGGCAGCCGGTCGAGCTTCACCTGCTCCTGCCAGCGCTTCTTTTCCTTCACATGAAAGATCAGCGCCAGGTCGATTAGGGCGTGCCGCGCGATGGCGAAGGTAAGCTGCGCCTGCCGCGCAGGAGTCTCGCGCACGCTGGTGATGAGCAGTGAGCAGGTATCGAGGATCGCCGTCAGAGCCGCCAGCCAGCTCTGGTTATCGTGCTGCGAGCGGTAGAAGCACAGGATGGGGTAGGAGATATGCGACTCCAGCAGCTCCGCCGACCACCGCTCCCACTCGGCCAGCAGAACGATGATGGCCTCTTCGCCGCCTTCAAAGCCATGCCGCCGCAACAGCTCACCCGCCGTCGGGGGCGAGCCCGCCCGCCCATCGAGCAGCGCAATGCTCACCTCACGCCTGGAGAACCCCCCATACAGCACGGGCAGGTATCCGATTACCAGGGCCACGAATCCCAATCCCGCGCCCGCTTCGAAGATCACAAGAATGCGTGCCGACACGCTGCGCGGCAGTACGTCGCCCAGCCCCAGCGTGAACAACGTCGTTCCGCTCACGTACAGGTCGCTCAGCAACCGGCCGGGTGCCTTTCCGGCCAGGTATCCGTAGGGCTCCTGAAATGGCGAGCCCAGGGCGAAGAAGATCAGAGCAAACGTAACGATCAGCAACACCGCCCAGAGCACCAGCAGCAGCAGCAGCGAGAGCGGTCCGTACATGGCATATACCTCTTCGCGCACCGCTCGATTCCGGATCCGTTGCGCTGCTGCCGACCACGGCGGCCAGGTCAGGGCAAAGAAGAGCCGGGTGATGCGCCAGCGTCCGGAGGGACGGCGCGGAAGCACGAGCGTCTGGAACGCGTCCAGAAAGACGCCGAAGCCGAAGACCAAGCCAACGATGAGGGCGACGAAACGCAGCATGAATCTCCCTGGGTTGCATTGCTGTTCGAATGGCTTTTATGAAATCAAGCCATCTGTCTACCAAGTGCACAAATACCTGTGTTCAACGTTTTCCCGCAGACACAAGCACAAAAGCTTAATTCGGCTTCTTGGCTGAAATCGGCTATCGTGGGCGAATAGGGCCAGCGTCAATCATTTCGTGACGCGGCAAAGTAATCGCAATCCCTGCTGTTTTCCCGCTCCCGCAGGAGGTCTCATGAACCGCATCTTGATCGTAGACGACGAGCAACTCACCGCCGACACCCTCGGAATCATCTTCCGCAAGCGCGGCTATGAAAGCAAGGTGGCATATTCGGTCGAAGATGCGCTCGAGTGCGCTCGCAGGTTCGATCCGAACCTTGTTCTGTGCGACATTACCATGCCGGGGCGCGACGGGATCGAGTTAATGTCGACCTTGGGCCGGGAGAGGCCGCAGTGCCAGGTGATCGTTCTTACAGGCTACTACTCCAACCTCCGATCCGTGCGCGAACAGGTCGGCAAGATGCCGCAGGCGGTTCAGGTCCTGACCAAACCCTGCCGGCCGGAGGAGCTTCTCCACGAAGCCGAGCGGATGCTCGCCAGCCCGGTATCGACTAGCCTCCCCCGTGCGGCATCTTCTGCTCCGCGCACACTCCATGCCTAGCCTGGCCCGGCTCCTGATCCTGCTTGGCCTCATCTTCGTCGTCCTCGGCCTCCTGCTCGCCGCGCTCAACCGGCTGCACCTGCCGCTAGGCCGTCTCCCCGGCGACTTCACCTGGCGCGGGCACAACTGGACGGTCTCCTTTCCGCTGGCTACATCCCTGCTGCTCAGCGCGCTGCTCACCCTGCTGTTCTGGATCTTTGGCCGCGGCGGCCGCTGACCTGCCGCGGACCATCGTCCTGCTACTCGCCCTCCCAGCTGCACCCGTGCCCTCTCGCGGTGCTAGACTCAGGCGGTATGCTTTCTGGCGACAAGACCCCGGAAACCCTTGCCAGCCTGCGCCGCAAGGACCGCAAGCCAGCTGCCGGAGCGCCGCCCCGGCCCGTTCAGTCCGATCTCTTCGCCGCCTTCGAAGCTGAAGGCTCCGCCCCGGCCGAGCCCCGCGCCCCGCAGGACGAACCCACCACCTCCGGCGCCGACGAGCCCATCGCCTCCGCCGTTCTGGAAGCTCCCGCCCAGCCGACGCTTCCAGTGGCCGCCCGGGCAGTCCGCCCCGTCGCTCCCGCAGCGGTCGCCGAGCCCAATGCGCGCCGCATCTGGAGCGTCCGCGCCCTCGTCAGCGACGTCCGCGACCACATCGAGCGCGGCTACACCGACCTCTGGGTCGAGGGTGAGATCTCCAACTGCCGCCCTGCGCCCTCCGGCCACATCTACTTCACCCTCAAGGACGGCGACGCGCAGCTGCCCATCGTCCTCTTCCGCCGCCAGGCCCAGCTGCTCCGCTTCCGTCCAGCCGACGGCCTTGCCGTGCTGGTGCGCGGGCGCATCTCGGTCTACGAGAGCCGCGGCCAGCTCCAGCTCATCGCCGAAACCCTGGAGCCGCGCGGCAGCGGTGCCCTGCAGCTCGCCTTCGAGCAGCTCAAGCAGCGCCTGGCCGCCGAGGGGCTGTTCGATCCCGCCCGCAAGCGTCCGCTGCCCGCCTTCCCGCGCTCGATCGGCATTGTCACCTCGCCCTCCGGCCCCGTCATCCGCGACATCGCAACCGTCGTTCGCCGCCGCCACGCCCGCCTCGACCTGCTCGTCTACCCCGCCGCCATGCAGGGAGCGAACTGCCCCGGCTCGGTGGCCGCTGGCATCCGCTGGTTTAACGCCCAACCCAAATCCAGCCGGGTGGATCTCATCGTCCTCGCCCGCGGCGGCGGCTCTATCGAGGACCTCTGCGGCTTCAACGACGAGGCCCTGGCCCGTACCATCGCCGCCTCCGAGCTGCCCGTCGTCTCTGCCATCGGCCACGAGACCGACTTCACCATCGCCGACTTCGTCGCCGACCTCCGCGCCCCCACCCCCTCGGCCGCCGCCGAGCTGGTTACCGCCGCCCAGCACCGCATCGAGGAGCGGGTCGCAACGCTGCAAAGCCGGGTTGTCCGCGCTGCGCGCTACCAGCTCCTGCACGCCCGCCAGCGCTACCAGCGGCTCTCCGCCGACCAGGTCCTCAACCGCCTGCGCGACGCCGTCAGCCGCCGCCAGCAGCGCATCGACGACCTCCAGTACCGCCTGGCAGCCGCCGTAGGCCGACGGCTGCGCGCGCCCGCCGCACGGTTGGGCGCGCTCGAAGCCCGTCTGCAGCGCCAGGCCCCGACCGTCCGTTTGGCTACCGCGCAGCACCGCCTCGCACATGCCAGCCAGGCACTCCGGCGCAGCGCCAGCGGCATCCCGCTCACCCGCTCGGTGCGCCTGCACCAGCTCACGGCGCGGCTCGAAGCCCTGTCTCCGCTCGCCGTGCTCAACCGCGGCTACGCCCTGGTCTATTCGCAGGAGGCAACCGGCGAGACGCTGCTGCGCTCAGCCGCCGATGTCCGGCCCGGTCAGCAGATTCGAGCCCGCCTGGCCAGCGGAGCCCTGGAAGCCCAGGTCACCGCAACCCACGTTCCTGAAACTCAGGGCTTTGACAACCAGCCCGCTGAATCCCAAACTTCGGAGTCCAATTCATGAGGAAACTCTTTGGCACCGACGGCATCCGCGCCGTCGCCGGCCAGTCCCCGCTCGATCCCTCTACCGTCTACGCCGTAGGCCGCGCCCTCGCCCATCACCTGGGAGCCACTCCCCGCGTCCTGCTGGGTATGGACACACGCGAATCCAGCAGCTGGATCGCGGCCACGCTCACAGCCGGGCTCACCGCCGCCGGCGCCACCGTCGAGAACGCCGGCGTCATCACCACCCCAGCCGTCGCCTTCCTCACCCGCGCCCACAGCTTCGCCGCCGGGGTCGTCATCTCTGCCTCCCACAACCCCTGGCAGGACAATGGGATCAAGCTCTTCGGCCCGGACGGCTTCAAGCTGCCCGACGCCACAGAGCTGGCGATCGAAGAGGAGATCTTCCGTCAGTTGGAGAGCTCTACCGCGCCCTCCTCCGCGCTCGGCACCTCCGATGTTCCACCGCCCGTCAACCAGGCCGACCGCGCCGAGTACATTGATTTTCTGCTGGCCGCCGTGCCCGAGCTCTCGCTCGCGGGCAAACGCATCGTCGTCGACTGTGCCAACGGAGCCGCCTCGGCCGTCGCCCCGCAACTCTTCGCCGAGCTCAGCGCCCGCGGTGGCGGCGAGGTCCTCATCACCCACGCCAACCCCAATGGCCGCAACATCAACGAGCGCTGCGGCGCTCTGCACCCGGCCATCGTCGCCCATGAGGTCGTCACCCGGCGCGCTGCTCTCGGCATCACCTTCGACGGCGACGCTGACCGCGCCCTCTTCTCCGACCGCCACGGCAACGTGGTCAACGGAGATGCCGTCCTTCTGCTCGCCGCGCGCGATCTCCAGGCCCGCGGTCTGCTTGAGAACGCCACCATCGTGGCGACCACCATGTCCAACATGGGCCTCGAAGCCGCTTTGAAGCGGTCCAGCATCAAGATGCTCCGCGCCCCGGTCGGCGACAAGTACGTGCTCGAGCAGATGCTCGCCACCGGCGCCCTGCTCGGCGGCGAACAGTCCGGACACATCATCTTCTCCGGCCGGTCGACAACCGGAGATGGATTGCTCACCGCCCTGCTGCTGCTCGACATCGTCCACCGTTCGGGCAAGCCCCTAGACGACCTGCTGGCCGACCTCAAGGTCTTTCCCCAGGTCATCGTCAACGTCAAGGTTCGCGAGAAGAAGCCGCTCGAAGCCATCCCCACCGTGGCCGCAGCCATTCGCAACGCCGAGACCGAGCTCGCCGATTCCGGTCGTGTCGTCATTCGCTACTCCGGCACCGAAGCTCTTGCCCGGGTCATGATCGAGGCCGAGTCCGAGCCCCGCATGCGCCACCACGCCGATACGATCGCCAACGCCATCCGCGCCGAACTCGGCCTCTAGCGGCGCTCAGATCCATCCCCACGATCGCGGCAGCGGACGTCCCATCGTCCGCTGCCTAGCGAAGGCTATCCCGAACATCGGGTGCCGTTGCCAGTCCGGAACGTTCCCTCGTCTTACTGCTGCACCGCCTGCGCCGCGCTCGCCAGGTAGAGGTCGGCGTTGAACTTATCCACCAGAGCGGTCCCGGTATCGACGAACGCCGGGTACTCAGAGAACGAATCCACTGCATAGTTGCTACGAAACGCCTTGGGATGGTTGTGGTGGATCTCATCGAGCGCCTTCAGCCCCACGTAGCCCATGGTGAACGGCTTCTGCGTCACCGTCGCCTCGAGCGTCCCTTCCTTGATCAGGTTCAACGTATCCGGGTCCACATCCATTGCCACCACGACCCGATCGGTCACGTTCTTGCGCTTCAGTACCTCGGCGATCGCCTTGCCGGAAGACGACTCCAAGCACACGAACGCGTCGATCTTTTCGGCTCCCGTCCTGCCCAGGTACTGCTCGGTCTGATCGAACGCCCTTCCCGGGTCCCCTTTGGTATCGAAGATATCCATTACCTTGATCGCCAGGTGGCTGGCCAGGATGTCGTTGTACCCCTTCAGGCGCTCCTCCAGATTGGGCTGGCCTGCGATCGTGTAAAAGACCACATTGCCCTTGCCATGCAGCTTGTCCAGCAGCCGCTGCCCGCCTAGATGACCAACCTCCAGGTTATTGGTGCCAATAAAGTAAAGCCGCGAGCTGGTCGGCGCATCCGAGTCCACCGTGATCACCGGGATACCCGCTTCAATCGCGGAATTGATCTCCGGCCGCAACAGCGCGGCATCGGCCACCGAGATCAGGATTCCCGCCGGCTTGTTCACCACCGCCCGCTCAAACGCGAGCAGCTCCGCCTGGGGATCATAGGTGTTTGGGCCATCGATGCGCGCGGTCACGCCATACTCCGCCGCTGCCTTCGAAAAGCCCTGGCTGACGGTCGTCCAGTAAGGCAGCTTCAGGTTATTGGAGATCAGGTAATAAACGTCGCGTTTGGAGTGGCCCTGGCATCCCATCATGCTCAGTGCCCCAACCGCCAGTGCTGCCAAGACCAGACGCGCGCTCCAGTTCCTCATAAAGTCCCTCCTGGAAAACTGCATCAGCTCTCCACGAGGAACACGTTGCCGGGTTTGCCAACGTTCGGGAGGCCGCGTTCCGTAACGTGCGAATTCTACCCCAGCCCTTGGCCGCGGCAGAGAAGAAAAACGAGACGCGGACCAAAGCCGACCAAACCGGGAACCCACAGCAGCAAAAGGCGATCCGGCAGCCTTGCCGATCCCTCCACGCTGGACTAAGCTGGATCGTATGTATGAAGACTTCAGAGTGACCGATCGCTGGACCGGCGAAGAGCTTCACTGCGCCTGGAAGGGAACCGTCGTCGCCATCGCCACCCGCCACGCCGACGCCACCGACATTCGCTTCGCCGTCAACGGCCGCGCCGTCTGGATCGCCCTGCCCAATCTCGCCTGGGTGGAACAGAAGCGCCGCACCGGCAAGGTGATCACCGACTACCTGGCCGCCCAGATCGCCGGCCGCTATCTCAAGTCGCTGGTCGAATCCGGCTACGACAACGGCCGCGAGATGTACACCATGACCGTCGACGAGGTGCTCGAGCACGCCGAGGCCGTCGTCCGAGAGGCCGGATCCACCGGCAACCTGCCGTCGCTGCCGGTCATCAACGAAGACATTCAGCCCGAGCGCATCTTCGGACGCCTCCCGGCGGACAATGCCGGCCCCGTCCAGGTCCCGCCCGACCATATCGTCCTGTAATCGCGCTGCGCCCCAAAGTCCTAGACTCGCGCCAGATTCATTCGAGAAGCCCGGGAGCCCACGTCGCTGCTGTGAGACGTGGGCTTTTTCTATTGCAAATCCCCTAAGCATTTTGGAAGCAATTACTTGCCTGAGCATAAAAGGCGACAGTAGCTGGTCAGAACCGGATTAGCAGGCCGCAGATTCGGCGACGGGGAAGGATCCCGGCGAGGCAATGCTGTTCTGTTTCCCGGTCAGACGCAACGAAGCGCGAGGAGAAGATCTCCTCACGCTTCGTCTTTACTCCACTGCAATCTGAACCTAGCTACTTAGGCCAGTTCGTAGCCTGGGAAGAAGTAGCCGATCTCGAACGCCGCCGTATCCTCGGCATCCGACCCATGGATCGCATTTTCCCCGATCGAGGCCGCGAACTTCTTCCGGATGGTTCCCGCTTCGGCCTGCGCCGGATTGGTCGCACCCATCAGCTGGCGCAGATCGGCGATCGCGTTGTCCTTCTCGAGAACCATGGGGAAGATCGGTCCTCCCGACATGAACTCGGTCAGCTCACCAAAGAACGGACGCGCCGCGTGCACATGGTAGAAGCCTTCGGCCTGCGCCTTCGAGATGCTGAGCCGCTTGATGGCAACAATCTTGAAGCCCGCCTTCTCGATCTCGGCGAGAATGGCTGCGGTGTATCCCTTACGGACGGCGTCCGGCTTGATAATGCTGAAAGTGCGCTGTGCCAACGTGATTTCTCCTGTTTAGGTCTCTGCCATTAGTGTAGAACAAGGCCAAGAAGCCGCGCACGTTTGCCCCCACCAGCGGCCTTTTGAGCAGGAGCATCCGGAATGCGCAGGACAGCATGGATCTGGTTTGCGGGCTTTGCGGCGTGGCTGGTCGACGCTCTGATCAACCTGCGCCTGCAGAATGCGGTGCATGCCCGCCTGGCTCTGATGGTGGCCCTGGTGTTTCTAGTCGCCGGTCTCTTCTACCGCAGCCAGCCGCGGTAGCTCGCCGCTTGCCGCCGATTGCCCGGGCCGCTGTTTGGTGGGAAGATAGACCTCCGAGGCTCGCCATGGCGCAGGCCAGGACCAACAGGACCAAAGCACGGCGGCCGGGTTCCGCTGTTGTCTCTCCCGTCGCACAGTTGCGCGAGCAGGTGACCAGGCTCGACGCCGCCATGATCGTCTGCCATGCCGCACCGCGGAAGGAGCCCGTCCACAGCCTGCGCAAGGCCACCCGCTACGTCGAGGCCCAGCTCGCGCTGTTGGAGCTTATACCCGGCCTACCGCCCCACTCAGGTCAGGCCAAAAAGGTGCTTAAGCGACTCAAAACCGTCAGAAGGGCTGCAGGCAACGTACGCGACTTCGACGTTCAGCGGGACCTCATCAAGTCCGACCGGCCGGCCGAGAACGCGAGACGCGAGAACACGGCGCACGACCACCTGCGCCGCGATGTGCAGGCGTTAAGCAAGCATCTGAAACAGCAGCGGGATCGGGACGCCGCCAAGCTGACCGCCGTGCTTCGCGCCGAGGAGCTGAAGCTGGCCAAGGCGCTCCAGAAGCTCGAAGACACGCTTTCGCCCGCCGGGACTCTCAAGCTCCCAGCCGCCCGGCTGGCGGTGCAGATCGCAAGCTGGTTCCACAAACAGACGCCGCACCTTCCCGCGCATGCCGGCGGCAACGACAACTCCGGCCGGAGGCACCACATCGAGCAGCTGGACGAGGACGCGCTGCACAGGCTTCGCAAGGCATCCAAGCTGGGCCGCTACATGGCCGAGAGCCTGCCCGCAGACTTTGCCGGGGCTAAACGCCTCGCCGGTCTGTTTGAGAGGCTTCAGGAGTCAGGAGGGCAATGGCACGACTGGCTGCTGCTCCGGGAGATTGCCGCCCAACACCAGGGAAAACGCGCAGAGCTGGCGGAGCGCTACGCCGAGTACCGTGATCGCGCGCTGGCCGGCTACCGGTCGCAGCTGACACATCTGCTGCCCACAAGACGCGCCCCGGTCACTCAGCCCTCACAATAGCCCCGCGGCCCTGCGCAGTGCTTGGTTCAGGGATTCTCGCGACGGAGCAAGGCGCGGCAGTGGCGCGCGATCTGGCGATCCTCTTCGCTGGGAACAATGCCGACGCGAACCCTGCTCTCGGCCGACGAGATCGTCGCTGCATGCGCCTGGTTGCTCGTCTGGTCGAGGGCGATACCCAGAAACCCGAGGCCGTCGCAGACCGTGCCGCGCACCCGCGCGCTGTGCTCGCCGATGCCGCCAGCAAACACCAGCATGTCGACTCCAGCCAGCACCGCCGCATAAGCGGCCACCGTCTCCCGAATACGGGCGCAGAACACTTCGATCGCCAGTTGCGCCGCGCGATTGCCCGCATCGGCTGCCGCCTCCAGGTCGCGCATGTCTCCCTTGCCGCCAGAGAGCGCTTTCAGGCCAGAGTCATGATTCAGCAGGTCTTCGAGCGTATCCACCGTCACGCGGTCCTGGCGCAGGAGATAGAGCAGCACGCCTGGATCGAGATCGCCGCTGCGCGTCGCCATGGGAATTCCACCGGTCGGAGTGAGGCCCATCGTCGTATCGACCGATCGGCCCTCGTGCACCGCGACCAGGCTGGCGCCGCTGCCGAGATGGGCGATAACGGTTCGAGCGGGGAGATCCTGACCAAGCTGATACACGATCGACTCATACGAAAGACCGTGAAAGCCATAGCGGCGGATGCCCTGATCGTATAACTGCCCCGGCAGTGCGAAACGCGCCGCCACCTCCGGGATAGTGCTGTGAAAGGCGGTGTCGAAGCAGGCAAACTCGGGAACCTGTGGATAGGCCGACTGCGCCTCTTTAATGAGCTGAAGTGCCATGGGGATATGCAGCGGCGCAAAGTGAATGCGCTGTTGCAGTTCTTCGACCAGCTCGGGAGTGATGCGCTGATGCGCTGTAAGATCAGGACCTCCGTGCACCACCCGATGGCCGATGGCGCATGGCTTGCCCGGCGCGAACTCCGCGATCCAGCGAACGGCGGCGCGCAACGCCTCCCGCTGCGTGGCGACAACCAGGCTCGCCGATCGAAGCAGCTGACCGCGGCCATCACGCATCGCCAGCGAGCCATGGCTTTGCCCAATGCCGTCGGCCAAGCCATCGAAGAGAAGCTCCTCCTGACCGTCGCGTTCCGCATACAAGCCAAGCTTGAGGGAGGAGGATCCGGTATTGATGACGAGAATGGATGCATCGGACATGAGGGGTTCCTCGGTTCGATTCTTATTGTGGCTACGCATCGCATCTTACGACTTGTGATGATCGTCACACAGCCGCAATCGAGGATGTGCGAAGCTTAGCCGTCCGGCTGAAGCGGATGACGCAAAAATCTCAAGGCAGGAGGCTCCTGATATGAGCTCCCCAAGCAGCACGGAACCGATCACTACACAGCCATTGGGGGATCCGACCTCCACCTTGACGCCGGATGAGTTGCGCAAGATCGATGCCTATTGGCGCGCCTGCAACTATATGTGTGCAGGCATGATCTACCTGCGGGACAATCCTCTGCTCAAGCAGCCGCTGCGCCCGGAACACTGCAAGAACCGGCTGCTGGGACACTGGGGATCCGATCCCGGCCAGACCTTTACCTGGGTCCACCTCAACCGGGTGATCCGCAAGTTCGACCTCGACATGATCTACATCTCCGGCCCGGGACATGGAGCTCCCGCAGTCATCTCCAACTGCTATCTCGAGGGCACCTACTCCGAGATCTACCCGGAGAAGAGCCAGGACGAGGCCGGCCTGCTGAAGCTGTTCCGCGCGTTCTCCTTTCCCGGACAACTCGGCAGCCACTGCACCCCCGAGGTTCCGGGCTCCATTCACGAGGGCGGCGAACTCGGCTACAGCCTGTCGCACGCCTTCGGTGCAGCGTTCGATAATCCCGACCTGATCGTCAGCGTGGTGGTCGGAGATGGCGAAGCCGAGACCGGGCCGCTCGCGACCTCCTGGCACTCGAACAAATTTCTGAATGCGATCCGCGATGGCGCTGTGCTGCCCATCCTCCATCTGAACGGCTACAAGATCAATAACCCCACGCTGCTGGCGCGGATCTCGCATGAGGAGTTGGAGTCGCTCTTCAGGGGCTATGGCTGGACGCCTTACTTCGTCGAGGGCGATGAACCGGAAGCGATGCATCCGAAGATGGCCGCGACCGTCGAGCACTGCGTGCAACAGATCCGCTCCCTGCAACAGGAGGCGCGCCGCACCGGCATCCCCGGACGGCCGCGCTGGCCCATGATCATCCTGCGCACGCCTAAGGGTTGGACCGGCCCCAAGCAGGTCGACGGCCACAAGGTCGAGAACTTCTGGCGCGCGCACCAGGTCCCGGTGCTCGACGTGCAGACCAAGCCTGAGCACCTGAAGATCGTCGAAGAGTGGATGCGCAGCTACCGGCCGGAGGAGCTCTTTGATGCGAACGGCGAACTGATCCCTGAACTTCGCGACCTCCCGCCCAAGGGGGAGCGCCGCATGAGCGCCAACCCCCATGTCAATGGCGGCAAGCTGCGCAGGCCGCTCGACCTGCCGGACTTTCGCGATTATGCCATCGCCGCCTCATCGCCAGGCGCGACCGAGGTCTCGCCCACCGAGAGGCTGGGTAAGTTTCTCTGCGAGGTCATGCGCCGCAACATGACGCAGTTCCGCCTCTTCAGCCCAGACGAGAATACGTCCAACCGCCTGCAGGACGTCTACCAGGCAAGCCGAAAAACATGGCTCGCAACGACCTTGCCCGAGGATGCTGATGGCACCGAGATCGCACCCGACGGCCGCGTCATGGAGATGCTGAGCGAGCACACTCTGGAGGGGTGGCTGGAGGGGTATCTGTTAACCGGCCGCCACGGTCTCTTCAACACCTACGAGGCCTTCGTTCACATCATCGATTCGATGTACAACCAACATGCCAAGTGGCTGGAAAAAGCCAAGCTGGAGATTGACTGGCGAGCGCCCATCTCCTCTCTCAACCTGTTGATCTCTTCGCTGGTTTGGCGGCAGGACCACAACGGCTTCACCCATCAGGATCCCGGCTTCCTCGATCTCGTCAGCAACAAGAGCGCCGAGGTTACCCGTATCTATCTCCCTCCCGACGCCAACTGCCTGCTCAGCGTCGCCGACCACTGCCTGCGCAGCAAGGACTACGTCAACGTGATCGTCTCCGATAAGCAGCCGCATCTCGTCTATCTCGATATGGACGCTGCCGTGGTGCACTGCACCAAGGGCGTCGGCATCTGGGAGTGGGCGAGCACCGACAACGGCGCGGAGCCGGATGTGGTCGTGGCCAGCGCCGGCGAGATCATGACCCAGGAGGCGCTGGCCGCGGTCGCCATCCTGCGCGCGCACTTCAACGACCTGAAGATCCGCTTCGTGAATGTCGTCGATCTCTACCGCCTGCAGCCGGCGACCGAGCATCCCCATGGGCTCTCCGACCGCGACTTCGACTCCCTGTTCACTAAGGACAAGCCGGTCATCTTCAACTTCCATGGGTATCCCTGGCTGATCCACAAGTTCACCTATCGCAGAACCAACCACGGAAACATCCATGTTCGCGGCTACAAAGAGAAGGGCAACATCAACACACCGCTCGAACTTGCGATCCGCAATCAGGTCGACCGCTTCAACCTGGCGATTGATGTGATCGATCGCGTTCCCCGACTCCAGGGCCCGGGGGCGCACGTGAAGGAGTGGCTGAAAGGCCAGATCATCGACAGCATCAACTACGCAGACAGCGAGGGCATCGATCGTCCGTCGATCCGCAACTGGAAGTGGTTGGAGCCTCACTAGCGTCTTCACAGCACCCTGCAACCAGCCGACATTGAGTTGATGAAGTTGTCGGAAAAGCCAGGCGGCGACACTCTGGGTTAGAATTTGCGGGTTGAAGTAAGCGCTTTCATCCCCACTCCCAGTTCCTCCAGCATCCTCAGGAGACCAGAGCCGATGCCGCATCCCTCTCTCGCCGAGACACACGTGCCCGCCCTGCATTCCGCCACGTCGCACACTGCTCGCGTGCTCTCTCCGATGTCCAGGCTCGCTCGCGCGCTCCCAGTGCTTCTACTGTGTCTCTGTCCAGTCCTCACGGCTCAGATGGGGAGCGCGCCGGCACATCTCAGGATCGATGCCGCGAAGATCGTCAGCCCGGTTAGCCCGATGCTCTACGGCATGATGACCGAGGAGATCAATCACGCCTTCGACGGTGGTCTGTACGCCGAGTTGGTACAGAACAACACCTTCCGTCCGAACTGGGTGGGCATCGAGCACTGGGAGCTGGTGCGCAACGGCAGCGCTGCCGCCACTATGCAATTCGACGACACCACCGGACCGAGCACTGCCCTGCCCCACAGCCTCAAGCTGACGGTCTCGGCTGCGTCTGGCGGCAGCGAGGCTGGCATCAGCAATCACGGCTACTGGGGGATTGCAGTGCGCCCCCACACTACCTATAAGGGCTCCTTCTACGCCAAGGCGGAAGACGCCGCAATCGGTCCCGTCACCGCCCGCCTCATCAACGACAAGACGGGCGCGGTGTTGGCCGAGGCGCGTGTCTCCGTGAACCCCGGTCCGTGGTCGAAGTATGAGTACACCCTGACCACCGGCGCCATCTCCCCCTCCGAGGACAACCATCTGCAGCTGAGCGCGGCTCACGCCGGCTCGCTGTGGCTGCAACTGGCTTCCCTGATGCCGCCGACCTATCACGATAGGCCCAATGGAAATCGCCCCGACCTGATGGAGAAGATGGCCGGCCTGCACCCCACATTCCTGCGTCTGCCGGGCGGAAACTATCTCGAAGGCGATCGCCTCGAGGATTGGTACAACTGGAAGCAGACCATCGGCCCGTTGATCGATCGCCCCGGCCACATGGCCCCGTGGAGCTATCGCTCCAGCGACGGCCTTGGCCTGCTCGAGTTCCTGGAGTGGTGTGAAGACCTGCACATCGAGCCGGTGCTCGCGGTCTACGCCGGCTATGCGCTCAAGGGGGATCACATCGCCCCAGGCAAGGATCTTGAACCCTTCGTGCAGTCCGCCCTCGATGAGGTCGAGTACGTCACCGGAGACAGCTCGACCAGGTGGGGCGCCGAGCGCGCCAAAGACGGTCATCCCGCAGCCTTCCCCCTGCATTACATCGAGATCGGCAACGAAGACACCTTCGACAAGTCGGGCAGCTACGACGCCCGCTTCGCGCAGTTCGCCAAGGCGCTGCACAAGGCCTATCCCCAGTACAAGCTGATTGCGACCACCCCGGTGAAGGAGGCTGCTCCCGACGAGCAACCTGACCTGATCGACGATCACTACTACAAGCCGCCGGCCGAGATGATGGACTTTGTCCACCACTACGACAACGCCCCGCGCGACGGTCCGAAGATCTTTGTCGGCGAATGGGCCTCCATGTCCGGTTCGCCCACTCCGAACTTCGGTTCGGCACTGGCCGACGCTGCCTGGATGACCTCGATGGAGCGCAACAGCGACCTCATCGTCATGGCGAGCTACGCGCCCTTGCTGGTGAACGTGAACCCTGGCGGTATGCAATGGTCGCCCGACCTCATCGGCTACGACGCCCTCAGCAGCTACGTCTCGCCAAGCTACTACGCGCAGTCCTTATTCGCCGGCCATCTCGGCGATGGCACGCCGCAATCGTCGCTCACCGGCACGTCGGAAGATCGCTTCTTCTACTCCGTCACGGTGGATTCGAAGGAGCATGTACTGCACCTGAAGCTGGTGAATGCATCGACCTCGGACCAGGCGCTCACCATCGACCTCGCAGGCGCGAGGGCGGCGACAGCAGCCCTCACCTCGCTGCACGCGGGGAGCTACGAGGCGACCAACTCGCTGGCTGACCCGGGGCAGATCCTTCCGAGCAAGACGACCGAGCGTATTCCGGCAGACGCCTGGCACCACAGCGTGCCTGCGCTGACGATCCAGGTCATCGACATACCCACCCGCTAGCCAGGCTTCAAAAGCAAGCCCCTCGCACCTGAGAGGGGCTTGCTCTTGCGTATTGCCAGGCTGCGGTCAGCGCGCCTCCGCGGCGATCCGGCGCAGCTCGGGCAGAACGTCTCCCAGCGCCCGCAGCTCGCTCGAGCGCTTGCCAAAGGCAAAGTACACATCGCGGTAGAGCTGGAACAGCCGCTCGTAGCGGTCGACTGCGGCAGGTTCCGGCTGGTAGACCTTGAAGGGTAGACACATCGCAGCCTGCGCAGCCTCGATCGAGGCAAACACGCCCGCCGCCACCAGCGCGAAGATCCCCGAACCCAGGCTTGTCGGAGTTCCATCCGGCACCAGCACCGGCTTGCCCAGCACGTTCGCGTAGACCTGGTTGAGAACGCGATTGTTCTGCGGAATCCCGCCAGCGTTGATCACGCGCTCGACCGGCACACCGTGCTCGGCCATGCGTTCCAGGATGATGCGCGTATGGAATGCGGTGCCCTCGATCGCGGCGAACAGTTCATCCTTCGCCGTATGAATCAAATTCCAGCCCAGCGTGATGCCGCCCAACTCCGGGTTCACCAGCACAGTGCGGTCGCCGTTGTCCCAACTCAGCCGCAGCAGACCCGTCTGCCCGGGCTTGTACCCGTCGAGTCCCTGCGAGAGCGACCGCACGTCGGTCGCGGCTCGCCTGGCGATCGCCTCAAAGATGTCGCCCGTGGCCGAGAGCCCAGCCTCGATGCCGGTAAGCGCCGGGTCGACACTGCCTGGAACCACGCCGCACACTCCCGGTACCAACCGGCTCTCGCGGCTCATGGCGATGATGCAGGTCGAGGTGCCGACCACGTTCACCACGTCGCCCTCCTTGCAGCCCGCGCCGATCGCATCCCAATGCGCGTCAAACGCTCCCACAGGAATCGGTATCCCCGCGGAGAGCCCCATCTCCTCGGCCCAATACGCACTCAGCTTGCCCGCTACCGCATCCGAGGTCCTGTAGTTCCCATCCAACTTCGCGCGAATGCCGTCGAACAGCGGGTCCAGCTTCGACAGGAACTCCTGCGGCGGCAGCCCGCCCCAGCGTGGGTTCCACATCCACTTGTGTCCCATCGCGCAGACGCTACGCGGCGCCAGCCTGGTGTCGGTAATGCCGATCAGCGTCGCCGCCACCATGTCGCAGTGCTCGAACGCCGAGGCGAACTGCTCGCGCTTCTCTGGATTGTTCCTCAGCCAGTACAGCAGCTTCGCGAAGCCCCACTCATGCGAGTAGACGCCACCGCACCACTCGATCGCCTCGAGCTTCTCCGCGTGCGCCAGTTCGGTAATCTGCTGCGCTTCCTTGTGGGCACGATGGTCACACCACAGCATGTACTCATCGAGCGGCTGCATCCTTGCATCCACCGGAATCACGCTGGACCCGGTCGTATCGAGCGCCAGCGCCACCACATCCTTGCCCGCGACAGCGGTCTGCTCGAGCACATCGCGCATGGCATTCACCAGCGCCTGCATCTGGTCCGCGTGCGCTTGGGTCGCGTAGTCGGGATCTTCACGGCGGCGGTGCAGTGGGTACGTCGCGGAGGCCGTACCCAGGCGTCCCCGTTCACTATCGAGCAGCGTCACGCGGACGCTCAACGTTCCAAAGTCAACCCCGGCAACAATCGGCATGACTCATTGTCCTTCACCGATTCAGCCTCTGAAAATAAATTCGCGGAACGAGAGCGGAGAATATTTCGCGAGCAGTCGCAGAGGCAACACCAGCAACTGGCTTGCTTAAACATGAAAGAGGGACGGCCGAAGCCGTCCCTCTTTCGTACTACCGATGCTCAAAAAGTTTACAGAGGCTGAATGTCCGCCGCCTGCCAGCCCTTGGGGCCCTTGACGACGTTGAACTGCACAGCCTGACCCTCTTGGAGGCTCTTGAAGCCGTTGGAGGTGATTGCTGAGTAGTGGGCGAATACATCCTCGCCGTTCTGACGGCTGATAAAGCCAAACCCCTTGGCGTCGTTAAACCACTTCACTGTTCCCTGTTCCATGTTGCTACTTCCTTCTTAATGCTGAATTGACGCTCGGACCAATCGGGGTTCGTACAGTAGAGCCATTCCATAAAACACAGCTATTGCAGAAATCCAACTTGTTCAACCGACAACTCAAGGCTACCACGAACGCCGGAAATCCCCCTCTAAATTTCCGAAAATAACGTTTTCCGTACTCAAAGAAATTTGGAGGGACAGATTCCGGCGCCAGGGAGGCAGTGCATAAGGCGACGGAGTAAGCACGAAGCCGGGCGATCGGTTGGGGATTGATGGGCCTGTGGCCTGCTCCCCTCCTGCTCGCGAAGAAGGGCGCGCTCCGCTGCTCGTAGCCTGGCATGGTGAGGAAAATCTTTGGACTTGAAAGGGAATGGAGCCGATGAGCGGAGTTGAACCGCTGACCTACTGATTACGAATTTCACAGCGCTCAGGGCCTATTTTCCCTACTAACATCAAACGAATACAACAACATATAGATGATCGCCCGCCGGATGGATGCCGTTTCATTTGCTCGCTTTGTTCGCAATAAACCATGTTGTTTCAGCATGTTTCCCACAAAATTCCCACATTGCATTGATTCTCTTAGATTTTTGGCAGAGACGGGCTCGAATCCGTGACAACCGACGAGTTCGAGGAGCTAGGGGTGAGTCTTGGGACCGTCCTTCCAGACACGGGCCAGCGCTTGGTTGAACTCGCTTCCTATCTGGGGCTGCAGTTGGCTAGATATTCCCAAGTGCTGTCACCGGCAGACTCTATCACGCGGGCATACGACATGGCGCTGCACAAGGTGACGAAGTTCACCGAGACTCGCTCGCTGGAGCTTCGGCTGGAGATGTTCAACGTCTTCAACCACGCGCAGTTCTACCCGAACGGATCGGTCGACGCTAATATCGACGATACGACCTTCGGCCAGGTCCGCCAAGCGGCCGATCCCCGCATCGGTCAGATCGCTGCCAAGTTCACCTTCTAATCACGAGGGGGAGGCGAAGATCTTCTGCCTCCCTCTCGCCTCAAGACCATCAATGGAGAAGGTCATGATCGGGATCAGTACGATTCACTTTGCCATCCGTCTAGCGCTCGCGATTGGCCTGGGCGCGATGGTTGGCTTGGAAAGACAGTGGCGGCAGCGCATGGCGGGCACCCGTACGAATGGCTTGGTGGCTGCTGGAGCCGCGGCCTTTGTCATGTGTGGTCTACTGCTGGAGAACGATCCCTCTGCGCGTGGTCGGATTGTCTCCTATGTGGTCTCCGGTGTCGGGTTTCTCGGCGCTGGTGTCATCTTCAAGGAGGGTGGGAACGTCCGCGGGCTGAACACTGCCGCGACCATCTGGTGTTCGGCCGCGATCGGTGTGCTGACGGGACTGGGTGCGCTGCATCTGGCGCTCGTTCTGGCCACGGCAGTGCTGCTCACCAATATGGTGCTCCGGCCGCTTGCCTACCGCCTGCATCCGGTCCTTCCCACAGCCATCCCGGCGGAGACGCTCTACGAGATTCGTCTCTCCTGCGTCGCCTCACGCGCGGTACATATTCGCTCGCTGCTCCTCTCGACGATCAGCCATCTGCCCGTGACGCTTCAGTCCATTCGTGGAGAGCAGGATGAGGCTATGAACCAAACGCAGATTCGGGCGGAGGTGAGGACTGCGGGGCGCAACAACGAAGCTCTCGAGCAGGTAGTGATGCGCCTCTCCATAGAAGACGATGTCTCCAATCTAAGCTGGGCGATCGTCGAATCGGAGATGGAATAGAGCCCGGCGAACTTGCCGATAACGAGACGTCAACAGCAGTTCAGAACCAACATCATCTTGCAACACATGGAAGGCCATTCATGGATCCCAGAGACACCGAACGTCTGATCAAAGCGCTCTCCAGCAACTGGCAGGCGGAGATGCGCGGATATTACACCTACAACGCGCTTTCACAGCAGGAGAGCGATCCGTACCGCCGTCGGACACTGCGCAACCTAGCGCTCGCCGAGAAACACCATGCCGATCTGTGGGCATCGCGGCTCACGGCGCTTGGCGCGGCCGCTCCGGCCTACGAAGGCTCCGCGTCGGGAGAGGCCGACACCCTCGCCAACCGCATCGGTGGCCAGGACCTCGCCCTGCGCCGCCTGGAGTTGGATGAGAGTCGCGATATCGCGCGTTACGGAAAACAGCTTCACGAGTTGGGTGATGAACCCAGCGTGGCCATCCTGAAGGAGGTGCTGGCCGACGAAGCGGATCACTACCTCACGCTGAGCGGGTTGATTCGCCATCATCTGCCTACCGACACACCGCTCGAACCAGAGCAGGCACAGCAGGCGCTCGATGCTCTGGTGGCCGCGCGAGACAAGGGTCAGCCCAAGGCTGCCAGTTGGATCGGTGACGCCATCTACGGTGTAAACGATGGTTTGGGCGCGATCTTCGGCATCGTCTCCGGCGTCTCGGGCGCGACGCTTGGCAACAGTCGCTTCGTGCTGATCGCCGGTCTTACTGGGATGATCGCGAGCGCCCTCTCCATGGGGTCGGGTGCCTATCTGGCCGCGAAGAGCGAGCGTGAGATCTACGAGGCCGAGTTTGCGCGGGAACGCGATGCGGTCGAGTTCAACGAGGGTGAGGCCCGCGAATTACTCTCGCTCACCTACCAGGTGCGCGGCCTCTCTGCGGAGGAGGCAGATCGCTTTGTCTCGCGCATTGCGGAGAAGAAGGAGCAGCTCGTCGAAGCATTGGCGCGTGAACGCCTGAACATCAGCGAGGAGGGGTTGAGCAAGCCCTGGGTCTCGGCCGCCTCAGGTGCTCTCTCCACCGCCATTGGCGCCTTCATCCCGGTGCTGCCGTTCTTCTTCATGGCCGGGCTGCCTGCGATCATCGTCGCCGCCATCATCTCGCTGATCGCCCACTTCGCCGTCGGAGCGGCTAAGTCACTCATCACCATCCGTTCCTGGTGGAGCAGCGGCCTGGAGATGACCTTCGTCGGCGCCCTCGAAGGAATCGTTACCTACGTCGTCGGCGTCGGCATCGGACATATCTCAGGGTCGTGATCAGGCGGCGAATCCCAAGGATCGACGGGACAGTGAATCTCATCCCGCAGGACTCAGACCAATCTGACGCGGTTAGTCAACACCGGGAGCAACAGAAAACATTCGTGCTACTTTCGTTAAGAGATCTTGCGTGTCCGCGAGGGCATAACAGGGAAGCCGGTGGAAGTCCGGCACGGTCCCGCCATTGTAATCAGGGAAAGACCTTTCACAAGCCACTCGATCTTGCTGTCGGGGAAGGCGAAGGGTCGGGAGCAAGCAGTTTGCGCTCCGCCTGTAAGTCAGGAGACCTACCCAGGACATATGTGGTTCTACCCGCGTGGAAACGGGAGCGATCGCACACTTGCCCTGAGCTTTGTGCCCCGTTGCCATGCAATTTGAGGTGCACGTGTTCTTCCCGAAGTCTGATTGGCGGATCCATCCCCGGCGGCGTTGTCTTGCCGGATTGATGCTTGGAATCCCTTGTTTTTGGGCAACGCTTTCCGTCAAGACGCGCGAGCTGTGGGCATCTGACGACGCTCGCTAAACAATGGACCGCGACGGTTGAAGCCGCCAACCTTGCCGCCGCCGAACGGAACCTTCCGTCGGTCTCTCCAGAGTTGAAGCTCTATTGTGCCCGTCCTACCTTCGCGACCGACATGCTTGCCGAGGGGATGAACCTCGCCGAGGTGGGTTCTCTATTGGGCCATAATCAAGTCGCGACAACCATGAAATACCTACACCCCAGCACCAGCGGGGCCTCAGAGCTGGTCAACAAGCGGAACCGCTCCAAGTCGCTGCATCTTTTGGCAGCGGCGAGGTGAGACCTCCCGCAAAACTCCCACAATCGTTCTGTGGGTGAGGGGGATAAACGTGATTTCTTGGGGATTTGTGGAGCCGATGAGCGGAGTTGAACCGCTGACCTACTGATTACGAATCAGTTGCTCTACCAACTGAGCTACATCGGCCTATGGCTCCATTCTACCGTAGCGAGCGGATCCCGCAAAGTCTGCCTTCGGTTTGCTGGATCCGTTTGCTGGCCAGCCTCGCCCTGGCGACCTCTGGACGCTCTCTGGGCCCCGGTTTCGCCAGTGCGGTTGGAGCGGATCCAGGTCGTCATCCAACGTGTCTCCGTCGTGTCTCCGTCGTGTCGCCGACGACAAGCAAGGGATCCCCGGAACAACGAAGAGGCCGCCCGGCAACAGGACGGCCTCTTCCTTAGGGAGAACAGTTCCAACGGAGGCAAAGCCATCAGAACTTTCTGGCTGCATACTAAGTTTGGCCCATTGCGGTGTCAAGGCGAAAAGATTTTCAAATTAAGCCATTATTATTCAGCTAGTTACTGTCGCACAGGAGAGCCGCGTGATTCGCTTTTCCTTCGCCTAATAGGGGCCCACCGCTTATCAAAGCTACTTGAAATGAGCGGATTAGGTCCCTGGCTGCACCGCAATATGTGCAAGAGCTAGTGCAGCGGCTTGAACCGTCCGCCATCGCCCGGCCCTTCCCGGAGATCAATGTGCAGAAACTCCGGCTCGGTCGCCGCCGGCTTGCCCTGCATCACGCGGATCAGTGCCCGTCCCCCGCCGAAGAAAAGTGCCAGGATGATCGCCGCCAGGAAGAGTGCGCCGGTCAGCAGAAGGATGTTGGTCAGCAGGCTGGCGGTCTTGCGGACCTCGCTGTGGAAATCGACCGGCAGCGGCTTGTTCCAGGTCAGTTGGTCGCGCAGATGAATTTCTTCCACCAGCTTTTGTGCCTCAGCCGGAGTCCACGAGCCCGTGGTCAGCAGCACCAGGGGCCCCTCGCGCCGCAGCTTGACGGTGCCTGCGCTTGCCCCCTCGCGATTCATCTCCGCTTCGATCTCGCGCCCGTGCTCGCCGGCAATCTGCGGGGTGGGATACAGCAGCAGGGTCAGGGTTCCGCGTCCGGCATACTTTGCCGTTACCACCTCGGCGCTCTTGTCGAAGCCGACGATCTCCGCCGGCAGTACGCCCCCCATCGCCTGGTAGCTCGCCGGCCCCAGTGCATACTTCAGTGTGTCCGTCTGCAGTCCCTTTGTGGGTAGAAGCGTCGGCAGCAAGGGAGCCAGTCCCTTCGGTCCACCGATCTTGGGCAGCTGCGGAACCAGGTCCTGCAGGTCGGTGAGTCGCCTGCCCCCATGGAAGAGAGCCGACACGACCGTGCGCCCATCCCACAACATCACCGCATCGCCGTCTTCCACGGCATCCTTGCCAAGTCGAGCGCCCGGTATGGGTCGATCAGCCGGCCGGCGCAGGTAGGTGTACGCAGCAAACGCCCCGGTCGCGTCTCCAAATTCATAGGCCTTCAGAAGAATGGTGTCGCCGGAGCCCGCTCGCGTGTAGGTCTGCGCATCGACCCGGGTCACACCGTCATCCCTCAGAGCAGCTGCGCTGGCGCCGTCGCTCGTGGCGGCAGAAGCACTTCCGTCCGCCGCCTGCGCCGTCTGCTGCCATGCCCCGAACTGCTTTGGCAGCAGTGGAACTGGCGGTTCGCGCAGCGCGATCGCGGGACCGCCGGGTTGCTGACCGGTGGCGGCCACAGCGGAGCCGGTAGGCGCTGCCTGGCCATAAACGGTTGCTCCAAAGAACAGGGAGGCCGCGGCAAGCGAGGTCCGCGCGACCATCCAAAATCGAGACGAAACACCCATATTGAGAGCCATACTCAGGGTCAGACTACCACCAAGCTCCGGTTGTGAGCGCCGTCGGCCGGGCAACGAAAGGCATCTGTTGCCTACTTCGAACTCCCCACGCTGGCCCGCAGGGTGGACGGCTTCGTCTGGCTCAATCCAGCTTCATACCGGGCCACGCCCTTGTAGAGACTCTCCGCTACCCGCTCGCGATACTCCGGCTGGCGCAGTTCGCTGGCATCCCGCGGATTCGTCACAAACGAGATCTCGGCCAGCACCGACGGCATGTTCGCCCCGATCAACACCACGAACGGAGCCTTCTTCACGCCGCGGTTCTTCAGCCCTGCATTGCCCTTCGTCAGCCCGGCGTACAGGCTCTGCTGCACGTCGCTGGCGAACTCGCGCGACTCATCGATCTTGTCCTTCATCGCTATCTTCTTCACCAGGTCGCTCAACTGGTAGATCGATTGGGTTGAAACCGCATTCTCCCTCGCCGCGGTCTCCAACGCATCGGGCGCCGAGGTGAAGTTCAGATAGTAGGTCTCGACCCCGCGCGCCGTCGCATCGCTCGACGAGTTGGCATGGATGGACAGAAACAGGTCCGCCTGCGCCTTGTTCGCGATCGCCGTACGCGTCTCAAGCGGCACAAAGGTATCGTCCGAGCGGGTATAGATAATCTCCGCGCCCAGCCGTTCATGCAGCAGCTTACCTAGCCGCAGCGCCACGTCGAGCACCACATCCTTCTCTTCGATTCCGTCCGCCCCGATCGTCCCGGAGTCGTGCCCGCCGTGGCCGGCATCGATCACAATCCGTCCGATCTTCAACCCCAGCGCTCGCACCAGCGAGGTCTCGCCGTCGGCCGTCGGCTGCGCCGCCCGCGCCGGCACAGCATCGGCCACCGCGACCCCGTCCGCCGCGCCCG
>Ga0210403_10001194_pt1 | contig 25156 bp, 15 predicted proteins | sample IncBWC19MmetaG_FD_150863 | JGI IMG/M metagenome (GOLD analysis project Ga0210403, IMG submission 150863) | Forest soil microbial communities from Barre Woods Harvard Forest LTER site, Petersham, Massachusetts, United States - Inc-BW-C-19-M | ecosystem: Environmental > Terrestrial > Soil >... | reverse complement strand
CTGGTTTTCTGACCGTAACGTCCCATTTCGCACAGGCGGTCTTCGGCAAACGGCTGCCGGGTTCCTGCCTTTTCCAGATGCCGAAATTCTTTGCGGATACGCCACCCTACGTCCAAACCGGCGAGATCACCTGTAGCCAGCGGACCCATCGCCATCCCGAAGTCATAAAGCGCCTGATCCACCGCTTCAATGCTTGCCCCTTCTTCGACCAGAAAATGGGCCTCGCGGCGGTAGGGACCGAACATGCGATTCCCCACAAAACCGCGGCAGTTGCCCACCAGGACCCCGACCTTGCCGAGTTTCCTGGAAAGTTGCATACAGGTTGCAATCACCTCTTTGCTGCTGTTCTTGCCGCGCACAATTTCGAGCAGGCGCATCACGTTCGCGGGGCTGAAGAAATGTGTACCAAGGACTGCTTCAGGCCGAGCTGTAGCTGAGGCTATTTCGTCGATGCTCAGGGTTGATGTATTACTCGCGAGAATGGCGCCAGGTCGACACACGCGATCCAGTTCACCGAATACCTCTTTCTTAAGTTGCATGCCCTCGAACACGGCCTCGACCACCATGTCCACTTTGTCAAAATCGTCGTAGCGAAGTACAGGTGTGATCAGTCGCAGGCGCTCATCCACGAATTGCTGCGTGAACCTGCCGCGCTTGACCGAACTCGAGTAATTCTTCCGCATAACCCCCATCCCACGATCGAGGGCTGGCGGGTCGGCATCCTTCAGCAAAACGGGGATGCCAGCGTTGGCGAACACCATGGCGATTCCGCCGCCCATCGTTCCCGCGCCCACAACGGCTACTGAGTTCACTGGGATAATCGGAGTTTCCTTCGGTATGTTCGGGATTTTGGCCACTTCGCGCTCACCAAAAAAGACGTGAATGAGCGCCTTGGACTGCTCCGAGAATAGGCAATCGTTGAACAATTTCTTTTCGACTTCGCAACCTTCCTCAAAGGGCAGTCGGGTGGCAGCTTCCACCGCGTCGATGGCGGCCAGTGGGGCGATCATGCCACGGTGCTTTTGGCGCGCAACCTCACGCGCGGCGGCAAAGATAGACGCATTCTGCTGCAGCGTACCGAGTCTGTGGTTGCGTTCACGAGTTTTGGGTACAGGCTTTTCCAGAACTGCGCGCGCGAAGGCGACAGCGCCGCTCAACAAGTCGCCTTCGATGAGCTGATCAAGGATGCCCGAGTCCAATGCTTCCTGCGCGGAAACTGGATTGCCCTGGGCGCACATTTCGACAGCCTTGGCCACGCCCACCAACCGAGGCAAGCGTTGCGTCCCCGCCGCGCCCGGAATGATGCCAAGCTTCACTTCGGGCTGGCCGACCTGCGCACCCGGAGCCCCCACCCGATAGTGGCCAGACATTGCCAGCTCCAGGCCACCACCGAACGCTGTACCGTGAATGGCCATGACCACCGGCTTAGAACAATCTTCGATCTGTCTTAGCAGAGGCAGGAGGCCGGCTCCGCGAGCCGTCTTCCCCGAAGTGATTCTGCCAAACTCTTTGATATCCGCTCCGGCAACGAAGGTGCGACCGGCTCCGATGATTACCGCAGCTTCGACACTCACGTCTTGGCTGATTTCTTTGATAGCTTGCGAAATGCCTTCGGACACAGCCGGGCCGATGGCGTTCACCGGAGGATTGTTGATGGTGATAATCGCGACGTCTTTATCTTTTGTGAGTTGAACTAGATCGCTCATAGCAGGCTCACTCTGGTCGGAAAGATGCAGTTCTAGAACTGACGGCGGATGAACCGGGCGTTGCATTCATAGGTTCACTTGCGCTGTGCAAACTGGGGCGAAACATTCGTTTGCGCAGTCCAGTAATGCTTGCGCAGATTTTTCTTGAGGATTTTTCCCGTTGCCGTCTTTGGCAGAGCCTCCACGAACTCGATGGAACGTGGGCACTTGAAATGCGCGAGACGCGAGCGGCAGAACTCGATCAACTCCGATTCGCTCAATTGGCATCCCGGTTTCACCACTACCAATCCTTTGGGGACTTCACCCCACTTTTCATCCGGGACTGGGATAACGGCAGCTTCGTAGACGTTGGGATGTGCCGCGAGGGCTTTCTCTACCTCGAGCGAGGAAATGTTTTCTCCCCCACTGACGATGATGTCTTTCCGCCGATCGACAATGAGGATGTAGCCGTCCTCGTTGATCGTAGCCATGTCTCCGGTGTGAAACCATCCTCCGCGCAGGGCCTCCTCGCTGGCCTCGGGCTGTCGCCAGTAGCCCGCCATGACGCCGTCGCTGCGAGCGATGATCTCACCCATGGTCTTGCCATCGTGAGGCACATCGTTGTCTTCGAAATCCACGACCCGAAGCTCAACCCCGGGAATGGCGCATCCCGTCATGGCCTGTGTCACAAATCGTTGGTCCTGGTCCGGTTGCAATCCTGGCTTAATCTGGGAAGTGGACAGCACCGGAGCAGTTTCCGTCAGGCCATAACCCGAGAAGCAGGTGCAGCCTAATTTTTCCTCAACCTCGCGCACCAAGGTTGGAGACGACGCGGCACCGCCAATCGAAATCCATTCCAGGCTGCTTAAATCGTATTTTGGCCGCTCGGAACAGTTAACCAAGGCAAGCGCCATGATTGGCACAAGGCTCAGGGAGTGCACTCTCTCCTGCTCGATCAGACGGAAGACCTCAGTGGGAACGAAGCGCGAAATCATGACATGACGGCCGCCTGCGAAGGTGACGGAATGGGCCGCGCCCCAGCCATTGGCATGAAATAACGGAATGGTGTGCAGCTCCACGCTATCGGTGTTTGTGTTAAATCGGAGAGACACAGACAGGGCATGGAGATAAATATTCCGGTGGGTCAGCATTACTCCCTTGGGATTGGCGCTGGTGCCGCTGGTATAGAAGAGTTCGGCCAGGGAATCTTCGTCGATTCCCATGATATCTGCGCTGTGGGGTTTGGCGCCCGCCAGGCTATCTTCATAATTCTTCGGCGAAAGCCAGGGCGCCTGGGGCGGCGCATCGAGCAAGATGAATGTCCGGATATTGGGGACGCTTTCACGAAAGGAATTCACAACGTCCAGGAACTCTTTCTCCAGAAAAAGTACCTTTGCTTCGGAATCGTTCAGAATGTAGGCCAGTTCCTGGGAAGCAAGCCGGAAATTCAGTGGAAGCAGTACCGCACCGGCCTCTAAGACGCCGTAATACGCCTCGAGGAGTCGATGGCAGTTGAGGCTGAGAAACGCAACCCTGTCGCCGGGTTGCACTCCTGTTTCACGAAGAACACCAGCCAGACGGCGCGCCCGTTCTGCAAATTGCGCGTAAGTCAACGTCTGCTCTCGACAGACAATGGCCGTCGTACCCGGGAACTGCTGCTCGGCATAACGCAGGAAACGAACCGGAGTGAGAGGGATATTCATGATGTCGTCGCTACCAGGCGGACTGACCTCCATCCACGACCAAAACGTGGCCGGTGATGTAATCAGAAGCATCAGAGGCGAGAAAGACCGCAGCTCCTTTCAGGTCATGTTCACTGCCAAAACGGTGCAACGGAATCTGGGAGAGGAAAAATTCACGGTCGCGCTCCAGCACTCGGTTCGACATGTGCGTGGGAAACCAGCCGGGAGCAATTGCATTTACCTGGATGTTGTGCATTGCCCATTTGCAGGCGAGGTCTTTGGTGAAGCTGATGACACCGCCTTTACTGGCATGATATCCAATGGCTGGAAGTGCGGGCGGAGCACCACCCAAGCCAGCCACCGAAGCAATATTGATGATCTTTCCGCGGCCTTGCTTGATCATGACCTTGCCCACGGCTTGTGCGCATAGAAAGGTCCCGGTCAGGTTCGTCTCGATCACTTTATTCCAATCTTCCAGGCGCATTTCTTCCACCGGGGCGCCCCAGGAAATTCCCGCATTGTTTACCAGAACGTCGATCTTTCCGAATTCTGAGAGGGCGGCATCCACAACCCGCTGAATGTCGGCTGGGTCCTTGACGTCACAGCCTAGCGCGAGGGTTTGAACTCCCAGTTGCTGCAAGTCTTGCGCGGCTTGCTGGCAGCGCTCTTTCTTGCGGGCACAGAGCACAAGGTTGGCGCCCATTTCCGCCAGCCCTTCAGCGATTTGACGTCCCAACCCGATGGAGCCGCCGGTGACGATGACGACCCGGCCAGTGAGATTGAAAAGATCCTTCACATTCCTGGACGCGTTCTGCGCCCTGTCGGCGACCTCCTTCAACATGGACCTTTCTCCTGTTCACTGAAGCTCTGAGACAAAGAATCGCGGAGAGGTTGTCCCTCACCATGCTCTCGATTCTTACTGGCCGGTATCGCTGCGCTCTGAGCCGCCAGAAAATCGAAAATTGCGCGATGGGCAGCTTCTGGCTGATCCGTGAGGAAGAGGTGACTCGCGCGCGGAATCATGACCAACTTCGCTCCCGGGATTCTTTCTGCAATTAAGCTGGCATTTCCCGGCGGCACCAGTCGGTCAGACTCGCCATGGATCACCAGCGTCGGAGCGATGATCTGGCCGAGGCGGCTGTATGACTCCCAGGCGAGAATTCCCTGCAACTGCGCGGCGTATCCTTCCGCGCTCGGAAACCACGGCCTGCGAACTGCCAGGTCCTCCTCAATCCATTCACGCGGAGTCGTCTGATCGTAGATAAACGGTACAGCGGCTCCGGCAGCTTGTTCCGGGCTCGTCTTGTCACGGTTCATCAGCATCCAGGTGGCTTCCGCTTCGGCGCGCACTGCGGTGGGCCCGCCTGCAGCAGTGCAGCCCAGAATCAGCGACAAGACTCGCTGCCGGTATTGCAGAGCAAACTCTTGTGCGATCATTCCGCCCATCGAAACTCCGAACACATGCGCGCCTTCAATGCCGGCGGCATCCAGCACTGCGGCTGCATCGGATGCCATCACCCGGATCGAATACGGGCCTGGAGGCGTATCACTGAGTCCGGAACCGCGGTTATCGAGGGCAATCGTCCGATAGCGTGCTGCCAATGCAGGACGCGTGCGGTACCACATTGCCGATGGATATCCCAGTCCCATGATGAGCAAAACGGGCTCACCCTGGCCTTGTTCATCCCAATAGATCCTGGCTCCCTGATTCTCGACGAACGCCATTCAGTCCTCCCAATTAGAACGAGAGGCGCACGCCGAGTTGGATTTGACGTTTGGGCAGTGCGGACGTGAAAGCCAGGGGAGTGCTCGGCGTAGCCGTCCCGCCGCCCGCCAAGGCAGCGCCCGGTCGAATGCCCTTGACGTTGAAGGTCGTGAACCCGGGAATAAGACCGAAAACAGGGCCAACCTCATTGTTTACGCTGGCAAAATTTGTCCGGTTTGCGAGATTAAATCCTTCGGCGGTAAGCTGCAGATTCGCCCTCTCGCCTAGCTTATGCCGCCAACTCAAACGCATGTCGAAGTCGACGTAGTTGGGGCCGAGACCCGTGTCGCGGGGGGCTCCGATGGGACGTTCATTGGTGGTGTGATTGTCGCCGTTGACCTCCCCTCCTGCCAGCAGGTTGAAGGGATGTCCGCTGTGGTACGAGAAAATTGGAGCCAGCTCGAAACCTGAGAGGACACTCTGTTTCCAGGGGCTGTTCAACACTCCCGCGATCACCACTTTGTGCCGCTCATCAAATTCGGACAGACTACGATCTATGTTGATGTTTGTTGGATCCTGTGGCCCGTAGTCCGTGTTGTAATCCGTGGATGTGTCGAATCCTTTACTGAACGTGTAGTTCCCAAAGATCGAGAAGTGATGGCTGAATCGTTTCGTGATCTGCACGATGCCAGCTTCGTAGACAGCGTACGACTGGGAGCTGTATTGGTTATTCTGCACAATCAACGGATTCACGAAGCATTGGGTACTGTCGCAGGGCAGACCCTCAACTCCACCCAACGGATCGGCTCCAGCCGCCGTAGTATTCCAGTTGCGATACGAAACCTCCTGGCCATTCGCGAGAGTTACCGTGGTGAACGGCGCCGGCAGCAGATTGGTGTCGATGGCAATAGGAAGTCTCTGAGTGTGCGAATAGATGCCGCTAAGGGAGATCGACAGCCCCGGCACGAGTTCACGCTCAATTGCGAGAGATGCTTGCTGGGCGATCGGGGGGCGATAACCTGGCTGGTTCACGAAAAGTACCTGCAATGGAGAAAGAGGTCCGCTGTTAGTAACGTCGATGCCAAATGGTTGCGTACCCGGAAACGGGCCAGCCACGGCAGCCGGGGTGATGCAGGCGGAGTTGCCGGCGGCCGGTGTAGTGCAGCCGATCGCGTTGCCCGGCGCCCCATTGGCAAACAGTGTCTGGAAAATGGTTGCCGCACCTGCTATACCCAACGGCGGAATCCCACCGATCGGATCGGCATAGATCGAAATCTCTCGACTGCAAGGGCTGCCTCCGCTACCGGGAATTATTGGTGTCCCGAACTGTGAGACTCCACAGATCGCGGTGACGTTCGCAGCCTGGTTGCCTGCGACACTGTTCCCGACCGCAGAATTGTTGGCATTCCGCACCCCTAAACTGTAATCGACGTCGGGAATCTGGACGTCCACCGGTCCGAAAAAGATTCCGTATCCGCCTCGAATTACCGTCTTGTGGTTCTTGAATGGATCCCACGCAAACGAAACCCTGGGAGCGAAGTCCTTCTTATAAGTTGTCAGCGGTGCGAACTGCGAGTCCAGGTCGTAGCGTAGTCCGTAGTTCAGGGTCAAGCTTGGTGTTACCTTCCAGGAGTCTTGCGCGTAGAACGCTGTCAGCGGTCGAGAGTAGTACGGGTACGTCGGGTTTCCGAAACCCTGCTGGTAAACCTGGGGCAGCCCCAACGTTGCCGATTGAAGCGGGTTGATGGTGGTGCTGGCTAGCTGGGGACTTACCAGAAATCCGGGCAGCGACCCGAATACAAAACGACCTGGGAAGAAGGTGTGCGACTCCGTGTGATTGCCACGGAGCAACTCGTAAACGCCGAACTTTAGAGTGTGATTGCCATGGATCGTAGTGAGATTGTCAGCGAACTCATAGCGCCGCAAGATGGTAAGGCTGGGAAGGAAAATGTTCGATCCAATATTGTTAATAAAACTGGGAATCTGCAGCCCCACCTGCGCCGGCACGTTGGGGATTACGTCGAAGTGGTAGTAGTCCCACTGTACGCGGGCCTCATTCTGCATACCCGGAGTGATCTGGCGGTACCAAGTGGCTTGCAAATTGTTGTCGTAAGTGCGGATTGAACTTCCCGCCGAAAAAGCAGTCAGAGAATTTACGTCCGGCGACTCTTCCGAGTCGTGCCCATACCTGTAGGTCACAGAAAGCTCGTTGTTCACATTAAAGTGATGATCCAATCGGCCCGACGCTTGGTATTGGCGGCTGTTAAAAGGAAACAGACCACCCTGAGTTTCAAACTGGTTTAGCAGGAAACCATTCAGCGCGGCCTGGGTGGGTGACACAAACGGGTTCGGACCGGGATTTGGGTTCAGGGTCAGAATACTCTGGAGAGCAAAAGCGCAAGTAGCTGGCGGCAGATTTACGCCCGTGAAGCAGGTCACGCTCGGCTGCGATGAACTCGCCAGCGCTGCAATAATGGCATCCTGGTCGGCCGTCGGACGAAAAATATTCGTATTCGTCAGCAGAGGAACGGCGTTCTGCGCATCTTGCCGTAAGCCTTCGAAAGCCGCAAACAGAAATGTCTTATCTTTCCTAAGCGGGAAGCCCAGCGTTCCACCATATTGCTGACGACTCAAACTATCCTTTACCGGCGAACCCAAGGAGTCAGGATTGGCCGGATCGAAGGTCTCGCCGGCATGCAATGCCTGGCTGAACGAAAACGGGTTTTGCGCATCCATGGCATCGTTGCGGAAAAAACCATAAAGATTGCCGTGAACATTATTGGTGCCGGACTTAGTCACAATATTGATGGACGCACCAGTGGCTGATCCCAAGTCGGCGGCGTAGTTGCTGCGATTGATCTGAAACTCCTGCACCGCGTCCTGGCTTAACGTAGGGCGCTGGCCTCCGCTATCGCCTGAGGTCTCTCCGCCATCCACCGTGATGCTGTTTCCTCTGCCATTGCTGCCGTAGAACGACAGCCCGCTTTGCGGTGTTTGCTTGACTCTGAAATCCTGGTCCCCGGCCAGCCTGGTCGAATCCGAGACACCCGGTGCGAGCAACGTGAAGGTGAGGTAGTCTCTCCGGTCAATGGGGAGATCCGTGATGTACTCTTGTGAGATTCTGTCGGCTTGGCTGCCGCGTTCTGTTTCGACCACGGGCGGCTGGTCCGTTACCTCAACAACTGTCGCGACCTGCGACGGCTTCATCTTGAAATCAGAGATGACCGTCTGCCCGATCGCGACAGTGACGCCTTTACGAATCGCTGTCGCAAAGCCCTGTAGCTCGGCACTGACGTCGTAAGTGGCCGGCGGCAGCCCTGCTGCCCGGAATTGACCTTTGCCGTTTGACACCGCCGTGCGCTTCAGACCGGTTTGTATATCGACCACATTGATAGTTACATTCGTCATGACCGCCCCGGAAGCGTCCGTCACGGTTCCAGTGATTTCTCCCGATGTGCCGACGCCCTGCCCATGAGACATCAGCGTTGCGAATAGCAAGCACACAAGACCCCATACCAGTGATTTCATAGGATTCTCCTTCTGGGTACGTGGGACATCGCCGAAGTAGTTCTGAGTAAGCGCATCTGCCGGTCAGTTCCTCGGGCGCTGCTGCTGCCCTGACGACCTCGGATCGCCGCCGAATGCTCGAGATGACTATCTCTCTTGCGGCAAGGAGGCGTTGGAAAAGCCAAGGAAGTCCACAGCCCCCAAGATTGTGAGAGTGAGTATCACATAATAGTTACTAACGTCAAGACGGAAAATCAGCGGGGGGAATTACTGGACAACGCAGGCTCGAGCGGCCTCGAGTTGGCACCGCTCAGGGGAGAGCGAGAACCAGGCGCCCGGAAACCTGCCCGCGACGGAGTTGATTCAATGCCTCGTTCGCGTCGGCAAGCGGGCGGGACGCTACCTGGCAACGCACTTTGCCAGCTGCAGCCATTGCCAGAACCTCCCGCAAGTCCTGCCGGGTTCCGACCGTGGAAGCCTGGATGCGGATTTCTCCGGCGGCCATCAGAATAGCCGGAAAACATATCGGCTCGGCCGGCAATCCTACCATCACGAGAGTACCCGTGGGCCGCAGGCAATAGAACGCCGTGTCATAAGATGCTCGCGCTGCCGACGTTACCAGCGCCACGTGAACTCCGCCTCGATTCCGCAGTTCCTTGATCGCATCGTGAGCCGCAGCATTGATCGTTGCGGAAGCACCTAACGACCTGGCCAGGGCCAGCTTTTCTTCAGAGATGTCGATTGCCACGATCTCCACACCCAGCGCCTGCCCGAACTGCACGGCTAGGTGTCCCAGACCGCCAATACCGAAGACGGCGAGACGCTGACCGGCTAACATGCTGGCGCGTTTGAGTGCACGGTAAACGGTAACGCCCGCACAGAAAAGAGGGGCAGCCTGGAGTGAAGGAAGACAGTCGGGTATTGTTAGCACGTGGCTTGCCGGTGCTTTCACGAATTCGGCATAGCCACCATCGACGGTGACACCAGTGATCTTTTGTCGCCGGCAGAGGTTTTCATTTCCTTCGCGGCAGAACTCGCATTCGCCGCAGGTCCAGTGAATCCAAGGTACTCCGACCCGCTCGCCGATTTGAAGATCCTCTACGCCCGCGCCCTTTTCGACCACGACCCCGGCGATCTCGTGGCCAGGAATCAATGGCGTCTTAACGATTTTCGCGAACTGCGCCCAGTCTCCATCGGCGACGTGCACATCGGAATGGCAAACACCGCAGGCTTCTACGCGTATCAGGACTTCGCCAGTTCCGGGCTGCGGTTGGCCGACTTCTTCTATCGCGAGCGGCTTCTTGAATTCATGCAGGACAGCAGCCTTCATGCATTTCGCCTCGGGGAAGGACAACAGCGTGGACGATATACGAAATGGTCAGGGCTGGACGCCGCGCAAGAAGAACTCCACAGCACTATCGACGCGTTCCCCCAGCTTATGGGGACCAGTGAGATCCACCGCCCATTGCCGAACCACGGTCTGATAGAGTCCCTCCATGAATTCGGCGAGATGAAGAACCGGGAAGACGCGCGTGATTTCGCCGCGCCGCTGGCCTTGGGCGAGAATCTCACGGAGCAAGCCGACCGCGACCCCCTCGGGTCCGCGCATCTCCGGAGAGCGTACGGGGTCCATCGCACCTGAAAGTACGACCGCCTCCCAGAGTCGACGGTCGGCTTCCACCTCGTGCGCCATGGCGCGATATAAGTGGCGCAAACGCGCTGCCGTGTCAGCCTCACTGGAGAGTTCCGACTTGAGATGTTCAACGATACACGCGAAACCGCGCTTGCCGACGTCACGCAGAACCGCATCTTTGCTGGGAAAATAGCGGAAAAAGGTAGGCTGGCTGATTTCCAGAATGTTAACGATATCGTCGATCCTGGTGGACTCGTACCCATGCTTGCGGAACAGTCTGAGGGCGGTCTCGACGATCTGCTCGCGTAGTCGCGCCTTCTTACGCTCGCGAAGTCCCAGTGGCGGGTGCGCGGGCGCTGACTTCTTCTGTCTGGTTAAGCTTGGTCGACTTTGCGTCCTTACGCGTGATCTGGTAGCGGTGGCAGGGGTCATAATCTCAATTATCTCCTGAACTCGTTCGGGGGCAGGATGTCGCGCGCCGCAGCGTGATCCGTTACTTAAAGGTCCGCCGGCGATCCATTACAGACAGAACACCAAGCCGCTCCATGAACTGATGAAGTCAAGTTAAAGCGGGATTGACTCCGCGCTTTCTACTTGACGTTATCTACTAACAGATGATATAGACTAACACATTTTTCAAGGATGGCGAATGTGCGGCCCGTCGCTTCCACGATGTGGGCCCGCAAGTCATATCGCAACTGCCTTCACTAGGATCCAACCGAGTCGTCACTGGAGTGGAACGATGACAACAGCGGCAGCAACCTCTTCCAAGATAAGCGGTGGGGCATTTCTTATCGAAGAGTTTTTGCCCGAAGAAGTTTTCACCGCGGAGGATCTGAGCCAAGAGCACCTTGCCATCGCTCGGACAGTCGATGAATTCTGGGCGAACGACGTCGAGCCCTATCTCGAAGCCATCCGCCAGCAACAGCCCGGCATCGCGCTTAACGTGTTACGCAAGTCGGCTGAACTAGGACTCACCGCAGTCGCGATCCCTGAGAGATTCGGCGGAATGGAAATGGATCTGGCTTCCGTCATGATCGTGGGTGAACATCTGGGACGAGATGGTTCCTACGGGTCTTGGCACTCGGCGCACACTGGCATCGGCACGCTGCCGATCCTCTTCTTTGGAACCGAGGAACAGAAGCAGAGGTATCTGCCAAGGTTAGCGAAGGCCGAGATCCTGGCAGCCTATGCCTTGACCGAGCCATTGGCAGGTTCGGATGCGCTTGCCGCACGTACCCGGGCCGATCTAACTCCGGACGGCAAGTACTACGTCCTGAACGGACAGAAGATGTGGATTACCAACGGAGGTGCGGCTGATCTCTTTACCGTCTTCGCCAAGGTGGGAGGAGAACTCTTCACTGCATTCCTAGTGGAGCGCAATTTTCCCGGTGTAAGCAGTGGCGCGGAAGAACACAAGATGGGTATGAAAGGAAGCTCGACCACGGCCGTGTATTTCGACAACGTTCGAGTGCCGGTCGAGAATGTTCTGGGCGAGGTTGGCCGGGGACACATCATCGCCTTCAACATCCTGAACCTTGGGCGGCTGAAGCTTGGCCCGGGCGCACTCGGAGCTGCCAAGAATGTGCTTGCCGTCAGCCTGAAATATGCCAAAGAGCGCAAGGCATTCGGTTCCGCAATCGCGGAGTTCGGCGCCATCCAGCACAAGCTGGCAGAGATGGCCATTCGCATTTATGTCGTGGAATCGATGGTATGGCGGGTGGTGGGACTCATCGAGAGTCAGCTACGAGCAGCTCCCCAAGACAAATCGGATGCCTCACGAACAGAGCTCAAAGCGGTTGAGGAGTACGCCGCCGAGTGCTCAATGATTAAAGTCTATGCCTCTGAAATGCTGGACTATGTCGTGGATGAAGGAGTGCAGATCCACGGTGGCTATGGCTACCATCAGGATTATCTGGTCGAACGTGCTTATCGCGATTCGCGCGTCAACCGTCTCTTTGAGGGTACGAACGAGATCAACCGTCTGCTCATACCGGGGATGCTGCTGAAACGTGCCGCCCGGGGTCAACTGGGGCTGCTTTCCGCCGTGCAGGCGGTTCTGAACGGGAAATTCACGAACCCACCTGAATCCGGAGACTGGAAAGAAGAGATGCGACTGCTGCACAACGCGAAACAGATTGCTCTCCTGGCCATCGGGATTGCAAATCAAAAATACGGAACGGAGTTGCACCAGCAGCAAGAGGTCCTGATGAGCATTTCCGACATTGTCATGGAGGTGCTGGCGATGGAATCGACCCTGCTTCGAGGCCGCAAATTAGGGAATTCTGGAAGGGGCGGGAATGCGGCCGATGTGTGTGCCGTTTTCTTGAGTGATGCGATGGATCGAGTCGAGATCTCCTGCAGGAATGTCTTCGGTGCCTGCCTCGATGGCGATGGTTTGCGGAGCAACATGTCGGTTTTGCGGAGCCTTGCCAATCACGACCCTATCGATGCGGTCGCAAGGCGGCGGAATATTGCGAGCCGCCTGCTAGCCAACGAGCGTTATGTTTGGGACTGAGTTTCAACGGAGGCTCTTTTTATGTCGCGCCTTGCAAAGTATGCATTCTCCAAGTATGCCGTAATCCTTCTGCTGCTTTCCTTCCCCGCAAGTGCGGTTGCGGCCGTTGCCACTTACACGGGGACTTTGCAGGATGGAGCAACTTTTCTTATCGAAGTGCCTTCCCCGTGGAATGGGACCCTCCTGTTATACAGTCACGGCTACGTAGTTCCAGGTTCGGCGAATCCCGCACAGGACGTGGGCGATCCGGCTACCGGCGCATTCCTGCTTAGCAACGGATTTGCCTTGGCTGGTTCTTCCTATGCCCACACTGGATGGGCGATTGAAGAGGCGCTGCCGGACCAAATTGCAGTTCTGGATACCTTCGCTGCGCTGGTTGGCACTCCGAGCCGCACGATTGCGTGGGGTCACTCGCTGGGCGGAATCATTACTGCCGGCCTCATCCAGCGATACTCTGACCGCTTTGACGGTGCGCTGCCGATGTGTGGAGTGCTTTCGGGCGGTGTAGGTACCTGGAACCAGGCGCTGGATTCGGAGTTTGCGTTCAAGACGTTATTGGCGTCCGGCACTTCGTTGCAATTAGTCAACATCACCGACCCGACAACCAATCTCGCATTGGCGGAGGGCGTTTTGGCCGCGGCCCAAGCCACGCCCCAGGGCAGAGCGCGGTTCGCACTGTCAGCAGCTCTGGGAGATACTCCGGGATGGTTCGATCCAGCCTCGCCCGAACCGGCTCCGAAAGATTTCGCCACCCGTGAGGTTAACCAGCTCCTTTGGGCCTCCAACGTGGATTTTCCTTTCATCTTCGCACTTCGCGCCGAACTCGAATTCCACGCTGGCGGGAATCCCTCGTGGAACACAGGGGTTGATTACAAGAAACAATTCAACCGTTCTGTAGACCGCGAGGAAGTGCGTGCCCTGTACAAGCAGGCAGGCTTGAGCCTGGAAGCCGACCTTGATGCTTTGAACGATGCTGCCAGAATCACTGCCAATTCAGATTCAGTCGAGTATCTGGAGCACAACATCATCTTTAATGGCCGCATCAACTTTCCAGTGCTGACCCTGCACACCACGGGGGATGGCTTGGTATCGAACCAGAACGAAAGCGCCTACAAAGATGTGGTCGACGAGGCTGGTAACCAGAGATGGTTGCGGCGGACCTTTGTTCATCGTGCGGGACACTGCACGTTTACTCCGGCAGAAACGATCACCGCGCTTCAGAACCTGATTGAACGTTTGGACAACGGAAGATGGCCCGACCTTGATCCGAGTACGCTTAACGCTGAAGCCGCGACCCTCGGACTACTAAACGTCGCCCCTCCCTCATTCCTTCGATTCGAATCCGCTCCCTTCCTCCGCCCATTTGATGCGTCGGATGAACACGATTGCGAGCGCGAACATCACGATTCGGGAGGATGTAGCGGCGAGTTCTGATGGCTGCACGCTATGGCGCCTTGCTGGCGACCACGCCAATGCTGGCTACCGTCTCACCTTTTTTCATCGAGGGTACGGCGCAAACATACAGGACCACGCCGCTCGAAGACGCACGCGCTTCCCAGAGGGTCTTGCCAAACAGATCGGTGACGTACCCGATTTTCATGCCTTGTTGCACGTACCAGCCGCGCTTCACCGTCGGATAGAAAACACCATCCGTTTCGCTGGTGACACTGGCTATGCGCTCGATCCAGACTGGGTTCTGCACCGGCGGCGCATTGCCCGGCAGCACCTTCAGGTACCGCATCACGTTCAGGCAACCATTGATCAGCGCCGTCACGTCTTCCGGTTCTATGGTACCAGCGTGGCCAGCCTCGGCCGTGAGCGACGGCTTCCCCCGCAGGCTGGCATTGGTCTCCAGATAGCGAGCGGCGTTCGGGTCGCGGGGGCGATCGGTTGAGAGGATGATCGTGTCGAGCCCGAAGGCCAGTACCATGGCGCGCGAAACTGCATCTTGCTGGGCGTTACCGGTCGGCGCCCAATAGGAATACGGCCGCAGGCTCTCATCGAGATCGCCGCCGTGCAGGTCAATTAGGTAGTCGGATTTTTCCACGACCTGCTTCGTCATCGCCCATGACGCCCGCTCGGTCTGCGTTCCGTTGGGATTGCCCGGATAGAAACGGTTCATGCTCTTGCCGTCCACCGGGTTCACATGCGGCACCTTCTGTTCAAACGACGCGATGTTCACCAATGGGACGATGATGACCGTCCCTGAAATGTCCGCGGGATTGAGTTCCTGTATAAGCTTTTCGAGCGCAACGATGGACGCATACTCGGTGCCATGTGCGCCGGCCACAAGGGCGAGCGTCGGTCCGGGCTTCGGACCGCGAATTACTGCAACCGGGATATTCGTGCCGACGTCGCTCCCCGCTGACACTTCGATGAATCCGGTAGCGGTCTGCCCGGTGACTGCTGTCGCGGTTCCCACAGTGAGCGTTGGTTGTTGTGCCGTGGCCGCCACGCACAGAACGCAAATCAAAAGAATCAATGCCAGCCGCTTGCGCATACCGCCTCCTCCAGACCAAGCTTGAGAGTCGGCAGAGTATAACGCCGACGGTCAAAATCTAAACAGGACCTGCTGCTCTCGCCCCCAACTTGCGCCCTCGGCTCGCGACAACACCGGCACTCCTGACAACGAATTCATGGCGATTTCCTCGAAGCTGACTTCGGGACAAACACTCCGCGATGACTGTCATGGCGAAAGTGTTCAAAGCCTTGCCATGCAATGATCCAAGGCGAATGTGCGGTCGAAACATTGCGGGACGCTGCCATTGTTCCTAACGATCGCCCAAATGGCACAAACTCGCATACTGGGCTTATGGGAATTGTGTGAAACGGAATTCTTGATTGTTTCACTATAGATCATGAGTTTCCGTAGACCGTCGGTTTTCCGGGAGCGACTGAAATTCACAATAAAGGACCGCAGGAGATAGTCTCTTTGGTCTTTCCTTGCGTGTCTTCGAGCCACCGGAATCCCCCTGATCCGCAACTCCTAGGGAGTGGTTCACCATGCCTACGTCAGTTAGGCTTCGCGGCCTCTTTGTTCCAGCCATTGTTAGCTTGATCCTCATCGTCGCCGTTGGCTGGTACAACCTTTTCTGGCTTCCTTCCAAACACAGATATCTGGACGATCGAAACTTTCGCGTCCTGAAAACTCTGAGCGAACAGATCCGCCTCGGCATCAACAATTTCGACAAGATGATGGACAACGCGGCGGACGGCGGCATCGGGAGGGAAAAGTTGCAGGAATACCTCACTAATGTGGCGCCACAATTGGAAAAGCCCGAGGATGAAGAGACGGAGTCAATCATTGGCAAGGATGACTATGGCGACCCCCCGAGGGTGGCAGTCGTAGCCGATGAGGGAACACACTTCCTGTACATCGCATTTAAACGTAGTGTACCGACAACGAATGGCGGTGCAGAACACAAGCAAGTCAAATACGCGGTCCGAACCAATCTGGACAAGCTGATCAACAACGTTTTGCCGCCGCCAAATCGTAGTCCGTTCAATATAGTGCTGGTGGCTCGGGAAGATGGAACAGTCATCTTTCAACAGTCGTTACCAGGCATCGAAGTGGCGCGAGTCGATCTGTTTGAGGATGAGCCTGCATCCCCAAAGGAAAAAAAGGGTGAAGAGAAAGAAACGGTGAAGTCCGGAGTCGAAAAGGAAAAGCTGTCCGAGTCCAGCCGGTACTCGGAGGTCACGCTCGCGGGTGCTCAGTATCGCCTCTATTCTCAGCCCTTACAGTTGTCGTTCGAGGCCATCGATTCGGGGAAGAAAGGCGACAAGAAGGAAGCCGCTCCGACATCGGCCGAAAAATGGATTCTTTGTGGTCTGGTCCGCACCGACGCATTCCGATCGGAGAGCCGGTCAATCTCGTATACGTACACGCTGTGGCTTTCTGTTGCCATACTGCTGGCGCTGACAGCGTATCCGTTCCTGAAGCTGCACCTGTCCAGTCCTCTAGAACGAGTGCGTGGTAGCGATGTGGTCCTGATTGCCATCTTCGTATGCGTCGTCGCTGCGGCGCTGACATTCATCGTCATCGATGTGTACTACTGGCGGTACGACTTCGACCAAACGGCCGGAGCGCACATGGAGCGGCTTGCGGAAGCGATCGATAATAATTTCGACAGTGAAAAAACGAAGGCCTTTGCTCAATTGGACGTCTTCGACGCGGAAGACGACCTTCTCGACGACTTGGGCCGGACGCCGTCACCCGGTTCAACCCTTCCACGACTCACGCCGGACGGCAGAACGTGTGCGCCGGCCTGGAGCTGGGCGTGTCGAGTCGACATCCTGAAGCAAAACGTAGAGCAATACCCCTACCTGCAATTCGCGAGTTGGAGCGACTCAGACGGCAACCAGCGGATTAAGTGGACTGCGAAGAAGAGTGTTACTCCATTCCTCAATCTCGAAAAGAATGAGTCGATAACTTACTACTCGGATGTTAAGAGGGCTCTCACCGACGTTCGGAACGCCTTTACGGAGAAGCATTATCCTATCTCTGCCCCAACCCAAGGAGTCGGAACCCAGTATTCTGCCAACACCGGGGACAACATCACCATCTTCTGGAAGCTCTTCAACTTGCAGGACAGAAAGGACAAAAAGGTGGCAGGTGCGGATCCCAAGGACGTGTTCTGCGCCTCCCTCGTGACTCATCCCATATCGGTATTCGATGCTGTCTTGCCGGATGGCTTCCAGTTTGCCGTTATCAAGTCCGATGGCACTGTACTGTTCCACTCCGACCGTACCAAGAATCTTCGCGAAAACTTTTTGGACGAAACGGACCAAGACCAGGAAGTTCGGTCACGTGTCTTAATGAGGGCCTCTGGCCCACTCGTCGCCAACTATATGGGCCGACCTCACCGCCTATACATACGCCCGATGAACAGCAGCGGGGAACAGTTGTGGACAGTGGTCGTATTTCGCGACTTGAAAGTTGAAGACACCATGAACCTCGAGATGCTTAGCCTGTCTTCGATCATGTTTCTGCTCTATGCTGCGGCGATCGCGTTTGCGCTGGTCCTGGCGCACTACGCGCTAAGAGGGCGTATCGCCGGTACCTGGCTATGGCCCGATTCACGAAAGACCAGCACCTATCGCTGGTTGGTAATCGGCAACGGCATCGCCGCATTGCTGCTGCTCCTCCTCCTCCAGTTGCCTGCGTTTTTCGCCCTCCTAGTCTGTGGCTTTGTCATACCCATGGGCACGATAGGCTGCAATCTCCTGCTCCTTAGACGCGACAATGATCCATCGAGTCGCAAGGATGAAGCAGGCAGGCACACCGCAACGTCACCTCGATGGCAACTTCAATATGTGGGAGCATGCACGACACTGTTGGCAGTGGCGGCCGTGTTGCCATGTCTCTGTTTCGCCAAAGTGGCATTCGATTTTGAACACAAGCTCATGATTGCCCGCAACCAGCTTGGCCTCGCTTCTGACATCGATGAGAGGGCAAAGCATGTACGCCGTGCCTATCAAAACATTGAACTCGGAGACGTTGGAAAGAAGCTTCTGGTTGCGCCGGGTAATCTCTCGGCCGAATGGGAGGAACTCCCTTCTGAGTCCGAACTCGCGTCCGAACCCGAGCGAAAAGAAGCACCATTTTTTTCTTATCATCACATTCTAGGAATTTCGATCAATTCGCAGGATTCCAATGAGAAAAACTTCGCGTTGCCAACCTGCGATCTCAGTAGCTCCGGGGGCAGGCAACGATGTGTGGAGCTGTTCCTGAGCGGGTCTAGTCCTACGTATGACCAAGTCTCTGCCGACAACCGCTACCTTGCTGAAACTGGGTCATCCGCCACTCGAACTTGGTCTTCCGCTTCATTGGGACGGCGACAAAAGCTTGAACTAAAAACACTGGAAGCAGGTCATACGGTTCGTACAGTTGCTTCTTTGTGGGTTCCGCTTCACATTCCCTGGGCCGATTGGCGCTGGTGGCTAGGGACGATGGCCTTGATGGCGGCTCTTTTTGGATTGGTGCGGTGGAGCCTCCAAAGAGTCTTCGTGTTAGATCTTGCTGCGCCTGTCTCGACAGAGAATCTCCACACGATATGCGATCCGGGCGACCTCATCGCCACGCTTTCCATGAACCTCCTCGTCATCGGTTCTGAATCTTCGTCCACCATCGCCGGTCTCATCAATCGCCGGGATGTACAGGCTTGGGATATGCAAGACGTGCTGAATGTCGCCCAGCATTGCGCCAAGACTGCGGATGGTACCTTTTTTGTTGCGAGTTCCACCGGCGATCAAGTTGATGAGATTATCCGAGATGGTCGTCCATTGGTTCTCTATAATTGCGAATCAACTTTTCGCACCCCGCGCACAAATCACGAAAGTCTTGTGGCATTGGAGAGAGTGATCGCCAACCTGGGCAGCAAAGTGGTCATTACCACGACGGTGGATCCTGCGTTGCAGCCACCCACAGAAGAGAGCGAGCACTGGACAACCCTGCTGCGATCCTTCGTACGTATCGAATTGAATTCGACTCTGGCTCAGCGGATGGACGAAACTGTCAAGCAGTTCGACAGCAGGCTTTCGGCCGAGGCGTATCAGCGTTGGCTCTTTCCCCGACGCCCGAGGAACCAAAAGTTAGTTTTGGTGCATTTGGCTCAGGAAAGATTGGTCGGCCCGAACAGCGGCGGCATTGTCTGCGACCTCATGAGAGAGGGAGTCGTGGTGTGTAGTCGGGGATTGTTGGCCATAAAGGATTCTCATTTCACGGAGTTCCTCAAATCTGCTGTGCCATCGGACAGAATTAAGCACTGGGAGGGACAGGTCGCCGGATCTCGATCAGATTCGATCCGAACGTCCTTGCTGGTAGTGGGAGCGGGCGTCGCTGGTTTTCTCATCTACACGCAAGGCGAGGTTCTTAATACTTGGGTTACTTACGCGACCGGACTTGCAGCCGCCATACCCGCATTCATACGGGTGCTCACGATGTTTCGTGGCAAGGGTGGCGTGGAGGCATAGGCGCCCTGTATGTGCGAGTGGGGCTGGCCCCGCATGCAACCTAGGGACGACCCGACGCTGAAGGCGGCTTCTGGCGGAGAAACTCCTGCCATCCCCTGTCATCCGATTCCACCACTCGCCTAGGCACGGGCCCACACTCGACTATCACGATGATGTAATCGCATCTGACGCTAAGCGTCTGCGATTCTGGAGCCGGCTTCGTCGAGCTCCCATTCCTGGGCAGGCTCCTTCTCGGGAGCCGGGCGGATATCAGGATTCTGCATGATCACCCGCGCACAGGTGTTCCATCGCAGAATGGCATCGTCGTTTCCGGGTGTTGCAAAACCCATGGCTCTCTCATAGTCATCCATGGCTTCACGTAGCGCGTGATATGCGGATGCGCCGGCTCCAGCACTGCCATGGCGAATGCGCGCATTCCCCAGACGCTCCCAGATGATGCCCTCGTAGTAGGCCCGCTCGTAGTCGCCCTTAATTTGCGCAAGCACTTTCTGTGCGGGTTTCGTATCTACATGCGACTGGAATTGGTCGGTTCGCGCCAGTAGAAGGGAAATCAGCGCCTGCTGGTGATCGGGCACGATGGCCAGAATATCGAGGCAAATGCTCTCCGCCAGGTCGGGTTCATTCAATAGTCTGTAGCGCTCCACCTTCGCCAGCGCTTCGGGAATACTCTGCTCGGAAATGGATTTCAGGTCGAAATGCATGACATCTCCTATCGTTTCGAATTGCTGAATACGCGGAACAATTTCGACAGCGGATCGAAGAAGCGATCCACGATGCGCTCCTTGAGCGGGATGATCGCGTTGTCGGTGATCGTGATATTTTCAGGACAAACCTTGGTGCAGCACTTGGTGATGTTGCAGAGACCTACGCCAAATTGCTCTCTCAGAGTTTCGACGCGATCGCCTACGTCCAACGGATGCATTTCTAGCGCGGCCGCATATACGAGAAATCGTGGGCCGATGAATTGTTCGTGCATGTGATGGTCGCGCAAGACGTGGCAGACATCCTGACAGAGATAGCACTCGATGCACTTGCGAAACTCCTGCACCCGTTCTACATCTTCCTGGGCAATGCGCCAGGTCCCATCAGGCGCGTCGGGCTGCCGCGGCTGGAACTTTGGGATGCGTTTCTTAACCGCATAATTCCACGATACATCGGTGACCAGATCCTTCATGTGCGGAAATGCCTTCATGGGTTCGACAGTCACGGGCCTATCCAGAGGAAGCGTATTCAGGCGTGTCATGCACATCAATTTCGGCATGCCATTGATTTCGGCGGAGCACGAGCCGCACTTCCCCGCCTTGCAGTTCCAGCGAACCGCAAGATCGCCGGCCTGTTCCGCTTGTATTTGATGCACGGCATCGAGGACCACCATTCCGGCGGAGACTTCCGTGGGGTAGTCCTGGAATTTCCCTTGGCCTTTTTCCCCGCGCCAGATGCGAAACGTGGCCGTCGCCATTACTTCATCTCCTGGATGATTTGCTGCAGATCTTCCCGCATCGGGGGAATGGGCTCGCGGGTAAGTTGCATTTCTCCACCGGCGCCTTTTCGCACCACGATGTTGAAGCCGTCGTAACGCTTGTCCTTGGCGGGAAAATCATCTCGGAAATGCGCCCCGCGGCTCTCTTTGCGTTCCAGCGCCGTACGGGTAACAATTTCCGACACGGTGAGCAGGCTGTGCAGATCGAGCGCCGTGTGCCAGCCAGCATTGTATTCCCGGTTTCCATCCACGCTGACCCGCTCGCTGGCGGCGTTCAACTCTCGAATGCGCTCCAGCGCCTGGAGCATCTCCGGTTCCTGACGCACGATCCCTACCAACTCCTGCATCACGTCCTGCAACGTATGTTGTACCGCGTACGGATTGTCGGAACCCTTGTGCTCGAACGGGCGAAGCGCCCATTTTTCCGCGGATCCGAGTTCATCCCTATTGACCGCACCCAGCGAGTTCTCTTTTGCATAGGCCGCGGCGTACTCTCCGGCTCGCTTGCCGAAGACTAACAAATCGGAGAGTGAGTTTCCGCCCAGCCGGTTGGCGCCATGCAGACCTGCCGCGCACTCCCCCGCTGCAAACAAGCCAGCCACATCCGACATTTGGGAATCAGCGTCCACCTTGACGCCTCCCATCATGTAGTGGGTCGTAGGACCCACTTCCATTGGCTCCTGGGTAATGTCGATGTCGGCAAGCTGCTTGAACTGGTGATACATACTGGGCAGCTTCTTCTTTATATGCTCCGCCGCATTCGGAATTCTCTCCTTGATCCACGCGATGTCCAGAAGCACACCGCCGTGAGGGCTGCCCCGCCCTTCGCGGACTTCCCGTCGTATGCAGCGGGCCACGTGGTCGCGGGTCAGCAGCTCGGGCGGGCGTTTCGCGTTCTTATCCCCTTGCGTGTACCGCCAGCCTTCTTCTTCCGTGTCGGCGGTCGAGTTGACGTATAGCGGCGGAATATCCTGGAACATGAATCTCTCGCCATTCCGATTACGCAGCACCCCTCCCTCGCCGCGCACTCCTTCCGTGACCAGAATGCCGCGCACGCTTGGTGGCCAAATCATTCCCGTGGGATGGAACTGCACAAATTCCATGTCCATTAGACCGGCACCGGCGTGGTAGGCGAGCGAGTGGCCGTCTCCCGTATATTCCCAACTGTTGCTGGTGATTTTGAATGCCCTTCCAATTCCTCCAGTCGCCAGCACTACAGCCTTGGCACGGAACAAGTGAAACCGGCCACGCTCGCGATCGTACCCGAAAGCACCAGCGATGCGATTGCCGTCCTTCAGCAGCGTGACGACTGTGTGTTCCATGAAAACGTCGAGACCGAGATGGATTCCGTGGTCTTGAAGAGTGCGGATCATCTCCAGGCCGGTGCGGTCGCCTACATGGGCGAGCCGAGGATAGCGATGACCGCCGAAATTCCGCTGCAGAATTCGGCCGTCGCTGGTGCGATCGAAAAGCGCGCCCCAAGCCTCCAGTTCACGTACACGCGCCGGAGCTTCCTTGGCATGTAGCTCCGCCATCCGCCAGTCGTTCAGGTATTGGCCGCCGCGCATGGTGTCGGCAAAGTGAACGCGCCAGCTGTCCCGGTCGTCCACATTTCCCATGGCCGCGGCTACGCCACCTTCAGCCATGACGGTGTGTGCTTTGCCAAGGAGAGATTTCGAAATGACCGCCACCTTTCCACCGGCGGCAGAAACCTCGATGGCTGCCCGCAGACCGGCGCCTCCGGCTCCGATGATCAGAACATCGTGCTCATGCGTGATGTATTCCCCCACTAGACGATCCTCCAATCCGTCCAGATACCCATCGAGCACATCCGCACGTACAAATCGGAGAACGCGACCGAGAAAAGGCTGCACCACGCAAACAGCATGTGGCGCCGGTTCAAACAACTCACGCAGTCGTAAACTCGCTTGCGGGCTGGCGCTCCAGCCAGCCGATCTCGAAGACCACCGACCAGATGACGAAGGGAGTGGCATCCCAGAGTGTAGGAACTCAGCAGCGCAAGGTTCGTCGACAAGACGAGAGTGCCGACGCCGATGCCAAACCGGCCGTCGAACCAGAACGCATCCCACACGTCCCGCGCCAGAATTACGAGAAACACGAGGGCCAGATAAAGAAAATAGCGGTGGATGTTTTGCAGGATAAGAGGAAACGATCGCTCGCCAAGATATGTATTCCGCGGTTCGCCCACGGTGCAGGAAGGCGGATCCGCCCAAAAAGCCTTGTAATACGCTCCACGATAGTAGTAGCACGTCACTCGAAAGCCGCCCGGCGCCCAGAGAATGAGCATTGCTCCTGTGACCCAAACAGGCATCCAGCTTGGGTTCGGACCAAACCAACCCCGACGGGCGGGGCCGAACAATTCGGGCGAATAAAACGGTGAGAGATATGGTCCGAACCTGAAATGCTGCCCCTGCAGAGCAGCCCAGGTGGAGTAAGCGATGAATGCCGACAAACCTAGAAACACAACCAGTGGCTGTACCCACCAATTGTCGGCTCGCTGCGTCTGTCCGAAACCCGCACGCGACAACGGAACGTCAATCTGAGGCATTGAGCCTCCTCACGCGTTTATGTTGACTTACATCCACCACCAGGCGCTAGCCTGATTGCGTTTGAATACGGGCGGTAGCCATGATACAGCGAAATCCATTGGCATTGTGTTCGGAAACGATGCCTCAACGGAGGAGCAGAGCGAAACCGAGGGCACGCACGGACGCCGCAAACGATGAACTCCGGCACAAGCACGCTATGGTACAGTTTTCGGGTCCGCCAGTTTTAGACTGGCTGTCTTACTGGATGGAATCATGAGCACCGGACGTGAGATTCGCAGCTACGATTATGTGAACCGTCCCTACGAACGCGTCCGCGATGCGCTGAAGCAGAACGCACTCACCATATTTCAGTCGGCCACCAAGGCGGCTGCTTCCCGGGCGCAATCGGTCGCTGCTGAACTGCACGTCGACTTTGGCGGCATTGGGGTAAAGACCGACATCAATATCTCCGCGAAAAACATTGAGGAAAAGAGCGTTGATGCCGCCTCCACTCCGAGCACGCGGTTGTTGCTGGAATGGGAGGCCGCGACCATGCCGGGATTGTTTCCGTTTATGAAGGGCGAGCTTTCCGTGTACCCACTGACCTCGACCGAAACACAGTTGGATTTCCGCGGCACTTACGAACCACCCTTCGGCGCCGTGGGAAGAACCATGAACGCGATCGTCGGCTACCGCATCGCAGAGGTGTCAGTGCATCGCTTCGTGAGCGACGTGGCAGGATATCTGCGGCAGGTCCTGGCTTAGAGAATTACACTTCGAGTCAAAGCAATCGGGGAACTCGGTCAGAAGCTGATCTTGAGGATCTGACCGTTGTTGCCCACGAACCACCCGGCATGCGGATTCGCAAAAGCGACCGCCCAGTAGCCGCTCACGTTGGGCAGTTCGAACCATGTGCGTCCTTCATCGGGAGTCCAGGCTGCTCCTCCCGAGTCGAAGTTCGGCTCCGCCTCGGCGGTAATTACGACGGACCGGCCGTGCTCTTGGTCGACTTCGTTATCAGGGTGACGAGTATCGCGGTCGCCAATGCCGCGCACATAGGCCAGGCAGAAAATGGTCCCTTGAACGGGAGGCTTGCTGGTAAGAGTCCACGTCTTGCCGCCATCGCTCGACGTTGCCGCATCAGCGGAACTGTTGGTGGACAAGTCGCCGCCGCCCAGAATGCCATGCCAGGGGTCGCGGAAGGCCACCGAGAGACCGCCCGCGCTGGGCGAACTTACGAGCGGAGTGTTATACGCCGCCCAGGTGTCACCCCCATCGCGGGTAGCCAGAATCCTGGCGATGGTTGCGCCGCCCGTGGTAATCCAGGCGTTTCGTCCTCCCTGGGTTGCGATGCAGGTGCCGCTAGAAGAAAACGATGCTTCCCCCGGCAAAGCGGGAGGCATATTGGCGCTGATGGACTGC
>Ga0210403_10001191_pt1 | contig 25199 bp, 24 predicted proteins | sample IncBWC19MmetaG_FD_150863 | JGI IMG/M metagenome (GOLD analysis project Ga0210403, IMG submission 150863) | Forest soil microbial communities from Barre Woods Harvard Forest LTER site, Petersham, Massachusetts, United States - Inc-BW-C-19-M | ecosystem: Environmental > Terrestrial > Soil >... | reverse complement strand
GTTGCAGTTCGAGCAGTGCACACAGCAAGGCCGAGACCAGAAATACTGCCCCGTAAATCGTGGCACGGGAGATTGTGTTCGTACTGCGATGAAAAATCTGCATCGACTTTCAGTGCAGCAGGGATGTCGAACTCCATCCCCAGTTCGTTACGACGCTTTTTGGAGCAAGCAGTCACAGACAGCTGTGATGTCGCACGTGAAAACTCGTGATTATAGCAGTTCGCGATTCATTGTGATTGAGCAACAATTCAATTCCAGCAAAAACCGAGACTATCGCACCAGGAAAAGCATGTCGAAAATTTTAACAAAATAGCAGCGCTTACGCTCTACTTCGAAAGTCTTATTGCGACCCGATACCTCGGATGAGACGAACGGACTTACCGCAAGTTCATCACGAGCAACTTTGGCTCAGTCATGTCCTCGATCGCATACCGCAAGCCTTCACGCCCCGATCCCGATTCCTTAATACCGCCGTAAGGCATGTGATCAATGCGAAACGTCGGAACGTCCCCGGCCATCAAAGCCCCCACTTCGAGTTCTTCGTAGGCGCTAAATAACAGCTTCGCGTCCCGCGTGAAAATCCCAGCCTGCAAGCCGTAGGGGGAATTATTAATCTCCTTCAACGCATCGGAAAAATTGCCATAAGACTCGATGGTGACAACCGGAGCAAAAATTTCCAGGCAATTCACCTTCATCTCCGGACGGGTGCGGGTCAAAACGGTCGGCTCGAGTATCGAACCCTGACGTTGTCCCCCGCAGAGCAATCGGGCGCCGTTACGGACGGCCTCCTGAACCCAGTCACTGGCTCGGATGGCATCGCTTTCGCGGATCAGCGGGCCAACATCGGTTGACTCTTCCAGCGGATCCCCCGTCTTCAGTTTCTTGACCCCGGCGACAAAAAGGTCTGTGAATCTTTCGAAGACCGAACGCTCGACCAGAATGCGCTGTACTGAAATACAAGATTGCCCGGCATAAGCGAAACCACCAGTCACGCACCGCTCGGCCGCGTAAGTCAGATCAGCATCACTGTGAACGATGACGCCTGCATTTCCTCCTAACTCCAGTGTGACTTTCTTCTTGCCGGCTCGGCTTTTGATGTCCCAGCCAACCGCCGCGCTGCCCGTAAAGCTGATCAATTTCAGGCGCTCGTCGGTTACCAGCAATCCAGCGTCTTCGTTGGTGAGCGGAAGAACATTTAGAGCGCCGTCCGGCCAGCCAGCCTGCTGCACCGCCTCAGCCATAAGCAAGGCTGTTAGCGGCGTCTGCGGAGCCGGTTTCAACACCATCGTGCAGCCACTGGCAATCGCGGGAGCGACCTTGTGCGCCACAAGATTGAGCGGAAAATTGAACGGTGTAATCCCGGCGATCGGTCCCAAAGGAAAACGGCGCACAATTCCCCAACGTCCCGCAGTAAATTCCTGCCAATCCAGCGGCAGATATTCGCCGTAGATACGCGTGCTCTCTTCGGCAGCTACGGAGAATGTAAAAACGGATCGTTCCACTTCACTTCGCGCCGCCTTGATCGGCTTTCCCGCTTCCAGAGCCAAAGTGTGGGCAAACTCTTCCTTCCGGTGGGCGATATTCTCCGCCACCCGACGCAGCACGCGTTGCCGTTCAAATGCCGGAAGCCTTCGAGTAGTACCGAAAGCTTTTACCGCGGCCGCGATAGCCGCCTCGGCGTGAGCGCGCTTCCCCTGAAACACGCGGCCGGCAACGCTGCCATCGTAGGGAGCTCGAATCTCGACTACGTCGCCATCCTCTATCCATTTACCATCGAGGAGGAACCCATGCGTCGCGACGGGAGTTGCAGTCATCTGTGCCATGGCGGAATTCTTGCCCTCCCGCAAACGCAAAGAAAAGATTATAGGCTTTTTGAACAGTGCGAGAGTGACGTCAGGAGATAATTGATTCCGCCAGGCTGCCATCAGGAAGACGGACCGTGCTCACATCTATCGTGGAAACCGGCGAGTTGTTGCGGAAAGGAAAGTTATCGCCCGTTGAGTTGACGAAGAACTGCCTGGCGCAGATCGAAAAGCTCAACCCCACGCTGAATGCCTTCGTCACGGTAACCGCCGAGTTGGCTCTTACCCAGGCACGCGCCGCCGAAGCAGAAATCTTGCGCGGACATTGGCGCGGGCCTCTGCACGGGATCCCGCTGGCACTAAAAGATCTCATCGATACTGCTGGCATCCGCACCACCGCTGCCAGCGCCTTGTTCAAGGATCGTGTCCCGACAGACGATGCTGAGGTGGTACGGCGTCTAAAAGAGGCTGGAGCCGTCCTGTTAGGTAAGCAGAACTTGCACGAGTTCGCGTACGGCGGCAGTTCGATGATCAGCTACTACGGTGAAGTTCATAATCCGTGGGATCCCGGGCGCATTGCCGGGGGATCGTCGGGAGGTTCAGCCGCATCCGTGGCTGCGGGTCTTGGTTATGGCGCCATCGGAACGGATACCGCCGGCTCTGTTCGCGAGCCAGCTGCTTTGTGCGGAGTCGTCGGCCTAAAGCCCACCTACGGACGCGTCAGCGTTCGTGGCGTAATCCCGCTCTCGCTGTCGCTCGATCATATTGGCCCGGTCGCGCGCACGGTTTCAGATGCTGCGGTGATGCTGCAGGTAATCGCAAGCCACGACGCAAGCGACCCAAATAGCGCCGACATGCCGGTTCCTGACTACGTCGCAGGGCTCCGCGATGGAGTGAAGCATTTGAGGATTGGTGTCCCGAGAAAGTTTTTCTACGAAAACCTCGACCCGGAAATTGCTTCTGCCGTAGAACAGGCAATCGGCGTATTAAGAACCCTCGGCTGCAATCTGTCTGAGATCGAGATTGAAGTCCCCACTGATCGCACATTGCAAACCGCTGAGGCCTATGCCTACCACGCGGAGTTTGCCTCGCGGAGTCCCGAACTGTACCAACCGGAAACGTTGCGCCGCATACGAAGGGGTGAAGAAATCAGTGCCGCCGAGGTTGAGCAGAGCCGCCGTGAGCTAAAACAAATCCGCAGCGAGACCCACAAAATATTTGAAGGCGTGGACGTTCTTGTAACTCCAACTGCACCGGTTCCCGCGGCCGCGATCAACGAACTCAAGCAGAACCCAGAGCTCCTCCGTCCGTACGAACTATTGCTGCTCCGCAATACCCGCCCGGTAAATGTGTGGGGACTGCCCGCGATCTCGGTTCCTTGCGGATTCACCACCGCAGGCCTTCCGATCGGGCTTCAAATCATCGGTCCGCAATGGCGGGAAGACACAGTTCTAAAGCTTGCGCATGCCTACGAGCAGGCCACCGATTGGCACAAACGGAGTCCGGGATTGATTGAGGGATAACGCTACTCGACTCGGCGATGACACCCTCCACACAGGAACGCCCAGCGCAGAACCGCAGCAGGGCCGCATCTTTCCTTTTATGACGAGGCCGATTGTTAGTATGTTCTGGTGCCAACTAAGAACGCCGATAAGCCTCGCCTGACCATTCTTCGTTCTGAAGCCCTTGCTCGCATTCCGTGGCTGATTCACGGATTCAGCACTCGAGTCGACGGGTTTTCGCGCGCTTATGGTGGGCGCAGTCTCAACCTCGGCTTCACCAAGCAGGATTCCAGCAGCGCGGTCGAACGCAATCGAGAGGCTTTCTTGCGGCAACTCGGCGCCACCAATGGCAAGAAGCCGTGGCCGCTGGTCACCTTGCGCCAGATTCATTCCGACCTCATTCACTGTGTCGACGGCGTGCCGAAAGAGCCTTTGGTCGGGGATGGCCTCATCACCCGCGCGCCTGGCGTTCTTGTTGGCATCCAAACTGCCGATTGCCTGCCGGTTATTCTGGTCGACACCAAGCAGAGGGCTGTGGGAGTCTTTCATGCGGGTTGGCGCGGTACGGTCAAGCGCATTGTCGAAAAGGGAGTTGGAGAAATGCGCCGCTGCTTCGGCACATTGCCCAAAAATATTAAAGCGGCCATCGGCCCCGGAATTCACTCTTGCTGTTACGATGTCGGCCCCGAAGTGCGCCAGCAGTTCGAATCGCAATTCGCTAATGCCGAGGATTTGTTTCGCGAGATCAAAGAATCCGACCCAGTTCGCGAAAAGTACCCGCTGCTGTTTCTGACGGCACGGGCTCCGGGTCACAGCGAGTTGCCGACGAAAATCTTCCTGGATCTCGTCGAAGCCAACCGCCATCAGTTGATGGACGCTGGAATCCCGCCAAGGAACATCAGTGCATCGACGCAATGTACTGCCTGCAATCCAGACCTCTTGTTTTCTTATCGGGCGGAAAAAGGAATCACCGGCCGAATGATGGGTGTCACGGGAGTCAAACCATCGCAGCAAGAATCAACGGCCCGCTAAGTGGACTGGTTATGAAGTCTTCGGCTTTCTTTGTAATTGGTGGTACAGTTTCAGCCTTACTGACGCCCAAGGCGGGCGCAAACACCCCAATTTGCTGGAGGCGGCTATGTTCGGTGGAGGCTTGCTTTACATCATCATTGTCGGACTGATCGCCGGTTGGGCGACAGGCAAAATCATGAAGGGCGCGGGTTATGGTGTGCTGGTCGACATTCTGCTCGGGATTGCGGGCGCCATTATCGGAAGCAGGATTTTGGCCATGCTGGGTATCTTCACCACCGGCGGGTTGATCCCAAGCATTTTGGTCGCAATTTTCGGCGCCGTCATCCTGGTGGCGATCGTTCGAGCCATCAAGAAAGCCTGACCGATAGCTACTTCTTGGCCTTTTGAAGCCGCTGTTCGAGCGCCGCGACCTCGTCCTGCAGGCCTTTCGGAAGATGGCTGCCGAACTTCGCAAAGTGCTCCTTGATCAGAGGAACCTCCGCCAGCCAGCCCTCGACATCCACGCTGAGCAGTTCGTCCAGGTGAGCACCTTTGATGTCGAGGCCCGTGGTGTCGAGATCGCCGACGTCGGGAATTCGCCCGATCGGGGTCTCTTTCGCGTGCACCTTGCCGTCGCAGCGCTCGAAAATCCATCTCAGGACTCGGCTGTTTTCGCCATAACCGGGCCACAGGTATTTGCCATTTTTGTCCTGGCGAAACCAGTTGACGTAGCAGATCTTCGGCAGCTTGGAGGCGTCGGAATGCTCGCCGATCTTGAGCCAATGCGCGAAGTAGTCGCCCATGTGATAGCCGCAGAACGGAAGCATCGCCATGGGATCGCGGCGCAACTGGCCGACTTTGCCGGTGATCGCGGCCGTAGTCTCGCTGCTCGCTGTAGCGCCGAGGAAAGTGCCATGCTGCCAGTTGAACGCTTCCGTGACCAGCGGAACGATTCCGGCACGACGTCCACCGAATAGTATGGCATCAATGGGCACGCCCTTCGGATCCTCCCACTCGGGAGCAATCACGGGGCATTGTTTGGCCGCAGCCGTAAAGCGCGCATTGGGATGGGCGGCTTTCCGGCCTGAATCGGGCGTCCACGGCCGCCGCAACCAATCCACCAATTGGGAAGGCTTCTGCTCGGTCATTCCTTCCCACCACACGTCGCCGTCGAGTGTCATCGCGCAATTGGTAAAGACAGAATCGTGAGCCACGGTGAGCATGGCGTTGGGATTCGATTTCACGCCCGTGCCCGGCGCCACGCCGAAGAAACCGAACTCGGGATTGATGGCGTAAAGCCGGCCATCGGCGCCGAACTTCATCCACGCGATGTCGTCGCCGATGGTTTCGACCTTCCAACCGGGAATGGTCGGGATCAGCATCGACAAGTTCGTCTTGCCGCAAGCCGAGGGAAACGCTCCGGTGAAATATTTCGCTTTACCCGCCGGGCTGATGAGCTTGAGGATGAGCATGTGCTCGGCCATCCAGCCCTCGTCGCGCGCCTGCACCGATGCGATCCGCAGCGCGTGGCACTTCTTACCGAGTAAGGCGTTGCCCCCGTACCCAGAACCGTACGACCAGATCTCGCGCGTCTCGGGAAAATGGCAGATGTACTTGTGCTCGGCGTTGCAACGCCAGGTCGCGTCCGGCTGATTGGGGCCGAGCGGGAAGCCGACCGAGTGCAACCCGCGTACAAAATCACCACCTTCTGCAAGAGCCTGAAGTACGCGGCTGCCAACTCGGGACATGAGATGCATGCTGGCCACAACGTACGCCGAGTCGGTGATCTCCACTCCGATCTTCGCAATGGGCGACCCGATCGGACCCATGCTGTAGGGAACCACGTACATGGTGCGGCCTACCATTGAACCGGTGAAGAGTCCGGTGAGCTTCTGCTTCATCTTTGCGGGATCTTCCCAGTTGTTGGTCGGGCCGGCGTCCTCTTTGGTCAGGGAGCAGATGAAGGTTCGATCTTCCACGCGGGCTACGTCCGCCGGATCCGACCGGACCAGCACACTGTTTGGACGCTTCGCCGGGTCCAGCGGGATGGCCGTCCCGGTGAGGATCATCAGCCGCAGCATCGCCTGATATTCCTCCGGCGAGCCATCGCACCAGTGGACCCGATCGGGCTTGCACAACTGCGCGACCTCTTCGACCCAGCGCGCCAGCTTGGGATGCCGACCATCGTGGGCAGCTGATTCAACTTCTACCGTGATACTGGCCATGGTGATGTCTCCGATCTTACGAACTGCGGCCACGCGCTGGAACCCCGTAGCCAGTGCAGGAGCTGTGGAGTTTACTACCCGACAGGCTGAGTGCCAACTTTCTCTTCCACCGCCGCATCCAGATGCTCAAGCGTTTGCGCGACGGTTAGCGAGTACATTTCCTGCCCCACCCCTTCGCCGGATTCCAATGCGTTCTTGAGATAGTGCCCGGCAATCTCTACGGCGAGTGGATCGGTAATCAATTTTCCGGTGCGCTTCTGGTATTCCACCCACGCCGGGTGCGGCAGTGCAATCCAGACGGGACGGCCATCGACCAGAAACTTGACGTCCACTGCGTCGGCGTGCCGAGTGGCAATCGCTACGATCAGTGCCTGATAAATACAGTGAACGTCCTTCTTGGTCCAGCGGTCCACAGTATGGAAGTCTTTGTACATGCCTTTAAAACTATATCGGACCACTCGGGACGGTAGCAAACCGGCGAACCTGCGTGCAAGTTGAATTATGATAAACGCTTGCTCGAATGCTGCTGTCTGACTCTTTAGAAATACCATGAAGAATCTCGGCATCCTCCTCTCCGGACGCGGCTCGAACTTCGAGGCGATCGCCAAGAACGCTGCCGCTGGTGGTATTCCGGACGCCCGTATCGCCGTCGTTATTTCGAACAAAGCGGGCGCTCGCGGGATTGAGACCGCTCACGGTCTCGGACTCACCGCGTTGGTAATTCCGTCCAAAGGCAAAGACCGGGACGAGCACGACCGTGAGGTCGTAGCTGCCCTGCGCAAGCATCAGGTTGACCTTGTGTGCCTGGCAGGATACATGCGGCTTCTCTCTCCGTGGTTCGTGCAACAGTTTCCCCGGCGCATTCTCAACATTCATCCGTCTTTGTTGCCGGCGTTTCCAGGATTAGAAGCCCAGGAACAAGCCTTCGCTTACGGTGTGAAGGTTTCAGGGTGTACCGTGCATTTCGTGGACGAAGAACTCGACCACGGTGCCATCATTCTGCAGAAGGTTGTTCCCGTACTCGACACCGACGATGAACACACCCTCGCCGCCCGGATCCTGGAGCAGGAACACATCGCGTATTCCGAAGCGATCAATATTGCGCTAGACGGAAAGTTTGAGGTTGTGGGGCGGCGGTTGAAGTCGCTCTAAGCGCACGTGGGGACCCGCCCCCGACTGTCCGCCGAGCGAAGCTCAGCAGAACATTGCTTATAATCGAAAGTCCATGCCAAACTTCGCCCCCGTCGACGAGCAGGTAGCCTACATAAAAAAAGGCAGCGCGGAAATCATTCGCGAGGGCGAGTTGCGTTCCAAGCTGGAGAAATCCCGCTCCACAGGCAAGCCACTGCGAGTGAAACTCGGCATGGATCCCACTGCGCCGGACCTGCACCTCGGGCACACCGTGGTGCTACGCAAGCTCAAGCATTTTCAAGATCTCGGTCACACAGTGATCTTCCTGATCGGCGATTTCACCGGAATGATTGGCGATCCGACAGGGCGTTCGGCTACGCGCCCGCCGCTCTCGCGCGAACAGATTGAGCAGAATGCCGAGACTTATAAGGCCCAGGTTTTCAAGATTCTTGATCCACAAAAGACAGTGATTGATTTCAATCGCCGCTGGTTCTCGAAGTTCACAGCCGACGACTTCATTCGCCTGGCGGCCAAATACACGGTCTCGCAGATGCTCGAACGTGAGGACTTCCATAAACGTTTCCTCGAAGAAAAGCCAATTGCCGTACACGAACTGCTCTATCCGCTGGCTCAAGGCTACGACTCGGTGGCCCTCGAAGCCGACGTCGAACTGGGTGGTACGGATCAGAAATTCAATCTGCTGGTAGGACGCGAATTGCAGCGCGCCTATGGCCAGGAAGCGCAAGTTGTGCTGACCACGCCGATTCTCGAGGGGTGGCGCCCGGGTGCGGAAAAGATGTCGAAGTCGCTGGGCAACGCCATCGGTATCCACGAGCCACCGCTGGAGATGTACGGCAAGGTAATGGCGATATCGGACGAAAAGATGTGGCGTTACTACGAACTGCTGACGGATGTGCAATTGCCGGAGATCGAGAAGATGAAGCGCGAGGCGCAGCCGATGCAGGCGAAGAAAGAACTTGCCTGCCGCATTGTGGCAGATTTCCATTCTAGAGATGCTGCGGTGAAAGCCAGCGAGGACTGGGCAAAGCAGTTCCAGAAGAATGAAGTGCCGGAGGATATCGAACGAACTGAGGTGCAACCAGACGGTCTGAAGGGAATTCTTTTGCAAGACGGCCGTTGGCCTATTCGACTCGACAAGCTATTGGCGCGGTGCGGGTTGGCCGACTCTGTCAGTGACGCTTCGAGGAAGATCAAACAAAGAGCCGTTAGCATCGACGGGACAACCGAGACGAGGCTCGAACTCCCTCTGCCCCTCCCGACGGACCTGGTGATCCGTGTTGGTCGCAGGATCAAGAAAGTCGCAATTACGTCGTGAGCCGCGCTGGCAATTGTTCCCTCCTTACTTCCGGCATCCCGGAACCCCATTCGCGGTTGTATACTTTTCTGACTACACCGAGGCAAACTAAGAGTCGAGAGCGCACATCCAAACCCGCTAACCGAAACAGTCTTATCTTGTCTAATTCATCTTTCGAACTACGAGTACCGCTCGGAGATTGCGAATGCAAGACGATCCACTGAACGAGCCCAAAGAAAAAGCTGACGACAACTCTGGTGTTTCCCGTCGCGACTTCCTGAAGATTTCCACCATTTCCGCTGCGGCCGTGCCGATTTTGGGAACCAAAGTCGTGCAAGCGGCGGGTGAGCCGGTCAAGGTTTATGGTCCGGGGAAGACGCCGGTCGAGCTCACCATCAATGGCCAGAAACACACCCTCCAACTTGAACCCCGTGTCACCTTGCTCGACACCCTTCGCGATCAGCTCGATATTACCGGCGCCAAGCGGGTGTGCGATCGCGCGGAATGCGGCGCCTGCACTGTGTTGCTCGACAACAAGCCCGTATATGCGTGCTCGGTTCTGGCAATCGAAGCGCAGGGCAAATCCATCACCACGATCGAGTCGCTGATGCAGGGCGAAAATCTCAATCCCATCCAGCAGGCATTCGTTGACAACGACGCTTCGCAATGCGGTTTCTGCACGCCCGGGTTCATTGTCGCCTTCAAGTCGGTGCTTGATAAGAACCCTAGTGCGAGTCCCGAAGAAATTCGCCAAGGCCTTAGCGGGAATGTTTGCCGATGCGGCACATACCACGGAATCCATCTTGCCATTGCGCAGATGACGCAGAAAGGAGCGTGAGCCATGCCGGACTACGATTGGCCTGATGCTGAACATCGCACCCTGATCGGCAAGCGCATTTCGCGCGTGGATTCGCCGGTCAAAGTTTCCGGCCGCGCCAAGTACACCTACGACTATCACGGCGCGAACATGCTGTTCGGCAAAGTCCTGCGCTCGCCTTACGCGAAGGCGAAGATCGTCAGCATCGACACCAGCGCGGCGGAAAAACTGGTCGGCGTAAAGGCGGTCGAGATCATTCAGAAAGTTGGCACGACGACCCAGTGGGCGGGAGATGAAATCGTTGCGGTCGCCGCAGTCGATGAGTCCACAGCAGAAGATGCGGTACGCCTGATCAAGGTTAGCTACCAACCTTTGTCATACCTGGTCAGTGACGCCGAGCCCCCTGCTGGGGCCGGCGAAGCCGCGGGCCCCATGGGCGAAGACGACATTGACGATGCCATCAGCAACCAAATGCCCGACGCGCAGTTGGTTCAATATCTTCAGGAGCACGGCGTCACCTTCAAAGTCGACGATGACTTTTTAAACGACATGAAGGGCGAGGGCGCGTCCGAGGCGGTTCTGGCAGCGATCCGCAGCGCTCCCTATCACCAGGCGACGGGCGGCGGCCATTCCGCCTATCAGAAAACCGCGGCTCAAACCAGCGGAGATCCCGACAAAGCGTTCGCCGACGCCGAGGTTGTCTCGGAAGGGCTCTACGGTGCTTCGGTAATCGTTCATTGTTGTCTCGAACCGCACGGCTCGGTCTCCGAGTGGACCGACAAGGATCATCTGTTCACTCACATTTCGACGCAAAATGTTTCCGGCATCGCCGCGCAAATGGCGGAACCGATGGGGATCTCCGCGGCCAATATTCGGATTCACCAGGACAACATCGGTGGAGGCTTCGGCAGCAAGTTCGCCGCCGATCGCTGGGACATTACAGCCGCGAAGCTTTCGAGGAAGGCCGGCGGAAAACCGGTGCGAATCATGCTGGAGCGCGATGCGGAGCTGAAAGTCGCCGGGGCGCGCCCTTCCGCGTACGCGCGCGTGAAAGTCGCCGCGAAGAAAGACGGCACCCTCACAGGATGGCAGTCGCAATCCTGGGGAACGGGAGGCCCGGGCGGAGGCGGCGCGCCGCCGATCCCTTACGTTTTCGGCATTCCGAACTTGCACAAGGAACACACCGCGATTCGCAACAACATCGGCCCCGCTCGCGCGTGGCGCGCCCCTAATCATCCCCAAGCAGCCGTTATCACGATGGGCGCGCTCGATGATCTGGCTGCAAGGCTCAACATGGATCCTCTTGATCTCTGGTTAAAGAACCTTGAGATCACCGGGCCGCGGCGCGATGTCTATCGCGAAGAGCTGGCCATCGCCGCCGACCTGATGGGCTGGAAAGAAAAATGGCGTCCACGGGGTCAGAACATTTCAGGTGGTATAGCCCGCGGCCTCGGGCTCTCGATTCATACCTGGGGCGGACGGGGTCATGAAAGCGATTGCGATCTCACCATCCATCCTGATGGCTCGGTCGATATAAAGATGGGAACGCAAGATCTCGGCACAGGCACTCGCACGACGATCGTAATCGTAGCCGCCGAGACCTTGGGCATCCCCATCGAAGCGATCAATCTTTACATCGGCGACACTCTCTATCCTCCATCGGGTGGTTCCGGCGGTTCGACCACGCCTGGCGGAGTTAGTTCCTCTACTCGGCGAGCCGCCGTGGATGCTCGGGAAGCGCTCCTCGCTAAAGTTGCCCCGGCTCTCAACGCACAGCCTACCGATCTGGAGTGCGTAAATAGCACGGTGCGAGTGAAGAGCGATCCCAGCCGTTCATTGAACTGGAAACAGGCCTGCTCCAAAATTGGTGCCATGCCGGTTACAGCGCGCGGACACAACGATCAGGTTGCCGGCAAGAATCATCCCGACTTGACCAACAGCGGCGTGGGCGGCGTAGGGATGGCCGACGTTGAAGTTGATATCGAAACCGGAATTGTAAAAGTGAAGAAGATGGTAGCCGTGCAGGATTGCGGTCTCATCATCGACCTCAAGACCGCCGAGAGCAGTTGTTATGGCGCCATGGTTATGGGCATCAGCTATGCGTTATTTGAAGAGAAAGTCATGGACCAGGCGACTGGCCGCATGCTGAATCCGAATATGGAGTTCTACCGGCTCGCTGGGCTCAACGACATTCCCGAACTTGTGGTCCATATGATGACTGGTAAAGGTTACGACGAGCGCGGCGTGATTGGATTGGGCGAACCGCCGGTGATTTCCCCGGGGGCCGCGATCGCGAATGCAGTTGCCAACGCGATCGGTGTGCGGGTGTCGTTCTTGCCGCTCACACCCGATAAAGTGCTCGGGGCACTGAGCCAGACTCAAAAGGCAGGTGCATAAATGCGATCGTTTGAATATGCGAGTCCCGTCACCAAAGAACAGGCTGTCGGCCTCTTAGGAACGACCTGGGGCCAGGCCGAAGTTCTTGCCGGAGGCACCGACCTGCTGGCTTTGATGAAGGATGACGTGGTTCATCCCAAGCGTCTCGTGAACATCAAGCAGATTAAGGAAATGAGCGGTGTTTCGGTTACGCCGCAGGGACTTCGCATCGGCGCACTCACAACGCTTGGAGAGCTGGCGGACAATGTCAACGTGGTGAAGGGCTATCCCGCGTTGGCTGAAGCGATCAACGACGCTGCCAGTCCGCAGATTCGCAACATGGCTACAATTGCTGGCAACCTTTGCCAGCGTCCACGCTGCTGGTATTTTCGCGGCGGTTTTGGACTGCTGGCTAAAAATGAGTCGGGCAAAGACCTTGTCGCCGAAGGCCAAAACCGCTACCATGCGATCCTCGGCAACGACGGTCCCGCCAAGTTTGTCAGTCCATCCTCCATTGTGCCGGTGCTCATGGCGTACGGAGCCGCAATTCGGGTCGTTGGGCCGCATGGTACACGCGATGTCGCACTTCAGGACTTCTACGTAATCCCGAAAAGCGAAACTGAGCGAGAGCACGACCTGAAGCCGAACGAGATTGTTGCGGAACTGATCTTGCCTCCGGTGCATGAAATGAAAGTCGCGCACTATGAAATTCGACAGAAGCAGGCCTTTGACTGGCCACTAGCCGTGGCCGCCGTTGGGCTGACCATGAAGGGCTCGCAGCTATTTGGGTCTCGCGTGATACTCGGCTACGTAGCGCCCATTCCGTGGCGCTCCGGCGATGGCGAAGTGGCGCTGAATAACGCAGCCCGCATCCACGGCGGAATTTCGGTAGAAGTGGCCACAGCGGCCGCTGAAGGCGCACTTCAGAACGCAAAGCCGCTCAGTCACAATGCCTATAAAGTTCAACTCGCCAAGGTTGCCGTCAAACGAGCTATCTTGAAAGCCGCGTCGGAGAGTGCCGCATGATCAGCCGAGCATCGCTTCAGGAGTCCGATCGTTTCAACACCAAACATCCCGATCTCTGCCCGGCCCTGCGCTGGAAAGCACAATTCATCCTCACCGAGCCCGATCCGACCGTCCCTCCATCAAATGAAGGCCTGTTCTGGTGCATCCACACCCAGACTTGCATCGGTCCCGACGGCAAGTTGGCGGAGCCGGGGAATTGCTCGTCTTCTCGCCGAAAATGCCACGGCACGGGAAATTGCGGATAAGAAAACCCCGCCTGGCCGCCCGCAACCTGCCATCCCGCTGATGCATAATATAAGCACGGCCGGGCCTTTGTCCCCAAGGGTCCGCATTCATTGGGGGTGGCTGTATGAAGCGCTGGATTCGCGCGCTCAACGTTGTGGCTGTTGGATTTCTCGCCGTCTGTCAAGGTATGGCGCAAACCGCGCCCCCTGCCACCCCAACCCCAGGCAATGACTATTCTTTTACTGTTTCGACCAGTCAGCCGTGGACCGATACAGGCGTGGAACTTCAAGCGGGCGACGTTCTAGAGATCACCGCAGGTGAAACACAGAAATGTGATCCGCTTGGCGTGAGCGGCGCTCCTGGTCAAGGTCTTCCCGTGGAGAGCGCGCTTCCGGGTGCTCTGATCGCTAAGCTGCAGGCGCAAGGAAGTCCAGTTCTGATTGGAAGCAGCAAGGAAGTTAAGGCCGACGCTCCCGGTAACCTGTTTCTTGGGGTCAACGCCGGGGACAAACCACCCTGCAAAGGGAGCTTCGCAGTCAGCGTGCATCGCCAGGCAGGGGCGGCGTCGAGCCGTGGAGATGTTCTCAAGCAGCAATTGGTTACTGCCGCCGGGATTTTCCTTGCCGGACAACTAGGCGTTCAATCCACCGGTTCGACGACTACCACTCCGGCTTTGAAAATCTCCAACACGCCTTTGGACTCGGGCCTGCGTAAGGACATCGATGGCCTGCCACGCCGCGTCAATGACCAGTTCAAGAACCTGGGAGACATGGTGAACTTCATTCTCATCGGTTCGCAACAGCAGGTGCAGGCCGCACTTGACGCAGCCAACTTCCACATAGCCGATACCGATAACAAGAAGGCCGTTCTCGAAGCCGCGATGACGACTTATGAAAACAAAGACTACCTGGCAATGCCGATGAGTACGCTTTACCTTTTCAACCGCCCCCAGGATTTCGGTTACGAACAGGCTGAGCCTATTGCCATGGTCGCAAGCCGGCATCACTTTCGTTTGTGGAAAGCGCCATTCACGTGGAACGGACAAACCGTCTGGGTGGGCGCCGGAACGCATGACATTGGCTTCGCTAAGGACAAGCGCAACGGGAGCGTGACGCACAAGATTGACCCGAACGTGGATGGCGAAAGAGAAAATATCGGCGCGAGTCTGGAAAAAGGCGGCAAAGTAAAAAGTATGTCTTACTACCTTCCGCCCGATCCCGTACAGCAAGCGAAAAATGCCACGGGCGACGGCTACACTTCGGATGGACGAATTCTGGTCGTCTTCATGCAGTGAAGAGGCTTCAGGAGGCAGTCTTCCGGAAAAGTTAAGCCCTGGCACCTGAGGCCTGAGGCCTGAGGCCTCTTGCCCCTCCGTGTGAGATAATTTTTCGGATAGAACCTTGAGGAGAAATATGGCTGAGCGCACGGTACTCTGTGTCAAGCTGCACAAGGAACTTCCAGGGCTGGATGAGCCACCCTTTGACACGGAATTTGGAAAGAAGATTTACGAAAACGTCTCGAAGCAGGCATGGCAGGGTTGGACAGAATTCTGCAAGATGTTGCTCAATGAGTACCGCCTGAATCCGGCTCGCCGGGAAGACCAGGAAGCCATCGTTAAACAGATGGAGCAATATTTCTTCGGCGAAGGCGCGGCGCCGCCCAAAGAATACGTGCCACCCGCACAGAAATAGGCGCACAGCTGGCGGTCGAATCGCGCGTCGCGATCGCCGCATGCGATCACAGCCACAGTTACCTTGGCGGATACTGTTTACCGCATTGTTACCTGTATTTCATCATCCCGTAACATTCCCGCACTAGAAATGAGGTATGGATCCGCCCGTCTACGATACGCTGATCCTTTCCGACGTCCATCTGGGCTCGGAGTGCAGTCGTGCCCGCGACGCCACTCAGGTGCTGAAGGACAATCGCTTCCGGCGGTTGATCCTTCTGGGCGACATTTTTGCTGATCTCAACTTCGGCCGGCTCACCAAGGAACACTGGAAATTTCTCGGCTACATCCGCAAACTTTCGAATCCCAAACGCAACGTAGAGGTCATCTGGGTGGAAGGAAACCACGACCAGGGTTTGACCGACATTATGTCGCACCTGGTCGGCGTGCGAGTGTACCAGGAGTATGTCTGGCACTACGCGGGGATGCGACACCTGGCAATTCACGGCCATCAGTTCGACCGCCTGGTCGCTAATAACTTGCGGCTTAATTATCTTGGGACTCTGCTCTATTTGCGGTTGGAGAAGCTCGATTTAAAGGGCAAGCCGGTGGCGCGGTTTTTTGATCGCTTGAACACGCGCTGGCTGCGGATGTCGACGAAAGTAGCCTCGGGAGCGCTGTTTCATGCACGGCTGAATAAGGCCGACCGAATTTTCTGCGGACACACCCACGTTGCCATGCATCAGGAGCGCGATGGATTGAACTATTACAACGCCGGCGGGTGGATCGATTCCAAGCCGACCTACATCACTATCGACGAAGAGGGAGTGCGGATTCATGAATACCAGGAGCGACCTGACCATCGTGATTCCAGCGAAGAACGAGGCGAAACTGATTCCACGCTTGCTGAATTCGCTGGCGAATCAGGATTACCCGGAGATGCCGAATACGAAAATATTGGTGGCTGATGCGGGCTCGACTGACGGCACTCCCGAGATCGTGATGCAATTTCGTAATCGGCTGCAAGTCGTCGTGATTCCCGGAGGCTTACCATCGGTCGGACGCAATGCAGGTGCTGCACTAGCTGACACCCAATACGTGCTCTTCATTGATGCCGATGTCGAGCCGACTTCGAATTCTTTGATCAGGCGCGCCGTGGAACTCGCACAGAATAAGCATCTCCATTGTGTTACGACGAACATCATCTGCCGCGAGGGTAACTGGCTCGATAAAGCTATTTATCTCGGCAACGACTTCTTCCAGCATCTGTCCCGGCTGCACCAGCCTTTCAGCACGGGCATGTTCATGCTTTTCGATAAGCGACGCTTTGATGAACTAGATGGTTTTCACGAGCAAGTGCACTTTGCGGAGGACTACCTTTTAAGCAAACAGGTGGCGAGGCGCAAGTTCGGCATCGTTCGCGGAGGCGTTTACACCACGAACCGGCGATTTCAAAAAATGGGACACTTGCGTGTGATCTGGCTCTTCCTGTTTACCGCGATGAATTTCTGGAACCCGAGCCATTTCTTGCGCGACCACAAATATTGGCAAACCTGACAAATCTGCGGAAGTCCAAGATCCTGGACGAGCTAGCTTGGATGCTTCTTGTATGAAATGAGGATGTAAGAACGTGTCCTACTGGGAGCCTCAAACTTTTAACTAGATTTTCACAGTCTTACAGCCAACCCACAAACGTCTAATCAGTATCATTAACCTCACAACCAAAAAGTGGGAGTCCGCGAGCGCTTCGTCAGGCCGCATGAGGAGTGCAAATTGAAGTTAGATCTGGAAACTCGCGTCATCGATAGTGTCGTGGTTCTTTACTGCAGGGGCCGTTTTACCTATCGCGACGAGGCCACCGCATTCTCGAAAAAAATATCCGAACTCCTGCCTCAGACACGCCAGATCGTGGTCGAACTCGGCGGTTTGGAAATTATCGACAGCGCCGGTCTCGGTGAGTTGGTAGTCGTGCACATGTGGATCAGAGCCAGTGGATGCGTACTGAAATTGGCCGGTGCCAATGCCCGGATTCAACAGTTACTCGAGCTTACCAACCTGCTATCCGTTTTCGATGTCCACCCCACCCTGGACGATGCCTTGCTCTCATTCCAGCGAAAAGTTCCTAAAACCGCGGTTCAAGCCGCCTAGCCGGATGTGTAGATTGAGTCCGCATCTACCTTTCGACTAGAGTGGTTGGGAAACAGCATCACAAGCGGCGTAGTTTCCTTTCAGCGCATACCAGCGGACCCTCAGCAGTTCCCCAAACATACGGATGCCGTCGCGTAGCGGATGGATGCGCGTTCCCTCGCGATGCGACCATGCAACGGGAACCTCGCTGACCGTGAACCCGAACTTTCTGGCCAGGTACAGCAGTTCAGGATCGAATCCCCAACGCTCGATCTTCTGCAAAGGAAAAACAGCCTGTGCGCTGCTCCGCGTGAACGCCTTGAAGCCGCACTGCGTGTCTTTGTACTGCAAGCCCAGAATTATGCGCAACGCCAGATTGAAGATTCGCCCGAAGATTCTGCGGTGCAGCGGTTGCCTCCGAATCTGTAGGCTACGATCCATCCATCGCGAGCCGATGGCAATGTCCGCACCCTGCGCGATTGCCGCAAACAGCTTGTCCGCCTCCTCGATCGGCGATGACAGGTCCGCATCGCTGAACAGCAGAATGTCTCCCCGCGCGTGCAGCATCCCGTTGCGAACGCTGTACCCCTTGCCGCGATTGCCGGGATTCTCCAACAGTTGCAGGACAGCATGTTTGCTCGCGTACTCGCGAACGATCGCTGTCGTATCGTCACTCGATCCGTCATTCACCACGATGACTTCAACATTCCAACCGCACTGCGCAGCGTGAGCGAGAATTTTATCCAGCGTGCCTGCAATGCGCGCGCTTTCGTTGTATGCCGGGAGGATAATGCTATAAGTTGCCGGTTCCAATGTAAGCTTTCAGCTATCAGCTGCGAGACGCTAGTCTCGGGGATTGCCGTTTCAGAATCAAACTGGACCGCGAAAGACAAGAGCTCTGGCAGAAGGCCAATTTCTGAAAGCTGAAAGCTGATGGCTGATAGCTTTTACGCCACTCGCCGCTGCTTCTCCAGCATGGACAGGAACTCTGCCACCAGCTCTTCATCCCACAGCCCGCCGCGAGCTTCCTGGCGCATCGTGAAGGCAGCGTGCTCATGGCCTAGCGCAGGTTTGTAGGGTCGCGCGGTGCGCAAGGCATCGTATACATCCACGACCTGCAGGACTCGCGGAAGCAAAGGAATTTCAACCTTCTGCAAACCGTCCGGATAACCGCTGCCATCCGAGTGCTCATGATGATTGCGGATGATGGGCAGTACCAGCCGCAGCGACTTCAAGGGCCGGCAGATGTTTTCGCCAGTCACCGGATGCTGCCGCATGATGGCCCATTCTTCTTCGGTCAGATTTGTCCCCTTTTTCAGAATGTCGTCGGGAACCGCGATTTTGCCCAGGTCGTGCAGATATCCGCCCCGGCGAAGCGCCACAATCGATTCTTCATTCAGGCCGAGATGACGCCCCAGGTTGCTGGCGTTCTCCGCTAAACGTTCACAATGGCCTTCGGTATAGGGATCGCGGCTCTCTACGCTCAGGCCCAAAGTGCAGAGCACCGATTCCGCTGTCTCCAGTTCGTCGGTGAACTCCTTGAGCTTGAGCAACGACTTGACCCGGGCAAACAATTCTTCCGAAAAAATAGGCTTGTTAAGAAAGTCGTCGGCCCCAGCCTCGATTCCCCGTAGCTTGTCCTCGCGGTCGCTCAGCCCAGTAATCAGAACAAACGGAATCAGCCGCGTGGCAGGGTTGTCCTTGATTTCGCGGCACAGTTCGTAACCCGACTTGCCCGGCATGACCACGTCGGAAAGGATGAGATCGGGAACCTCCCGCCGAATCTCATTTTCAGCCCGGGCCGCGTCCGGAACCGCAATCACCTCATAACCCCGGGTGCTCAGCAGTTCGCGCATCAGCACCATCGTGTCCGGATTATCATCGACCACCAGTACTCGTGGGGCCCGACGCGGCAAAAGTTCCCCCATCTCTTTATAAGACGAGGAATGGCTGGCAGGAGATGTCCGAAATTTTTGGGGAGGGCTCATAACTGCCGATTGGGCAACTGCTCGGTTAATTGTAACGGATTTGCTGTAAAGGGATAGATTCGTCTTGTTGTTCCTGCAAATACCCGTCCAACTTTTGGACATGCCGTTTTGGGAAAACTCGATACGCAGTGTGAGCGCTGACCTTGCTTATTCGGCCAGCCACTCTCTAGCCTTAGTCTATGCGCTTCTTTTTTCGTACAACTCTCTGCTTTTTCCTCTGCCTGACAACGGTTCTGGCTGCCTCCAAGCCACACGTCATTACGTTCGGCAAATGGACTGCCGTCAAATCATCCACAGATCTCGATCAAAACCGGTCCGATGACTTGAAGGTAAGGGCCGTTTATGTCGACGGCCGGTTGAAAGAATTTACCTTCGGCATTCCCCATGAAGTAACCGAGCAGCTATTCGTGGTGCGACGCGTTTTACGCGTCAACGACACCCTGCCTCAAGAAGCAGCCACACAGCCACGCTGGACTTGGCAGCGCGGTGGATGGCTCGCCGTCAACCGCGTCACCGGACACATCTCACAAGCCAGCCTGCCTGAGTTTGATCCGGACTCGTCCTCGGGCACCTGGTACCGCGACTACGTTGCCTATTGTGGAATCTCGGACGACGGCCGCAAGCTCTCTGCCGTCGTGATGCAACTTGGACGCCGCAAGCCCATCCTGAAAAAGCCCATGGGCGAAGCTGCCAACGACGAAGCCTCAGAGTGCGCGCCGCCGGGTTGGCAGCGTGCTCCCACCCGAGTAAGCTTCGTTTCAAAAGCCGATCAAAAGTTCACCTTTGCGGTCAGGGGTCACACCGTAGAAGTGGTCTCTGACGACGACTCCGAAGAAGGAACTCAATAATCATGTGGGGCGGGCGCCCCCTCCCGCGGCTTTCCCCAACCTGACACGAGCAGACGCTCGCGTCTACGCCGACACCTACCGCAAAGGCAGGCTCCCAAATGTATGCTTCACAAATGTGAACACTCCGAAAAGCACGACTGCGGCTGCAACGAACACGCCCCGCCGCCACCCATCACGGACCTCTGGAGGCTGCATGAGATGTTTCGCCAGCGCGGCCCCGATCGCCAGGCCAGCCACCAAACCACCAATATGAGCCGAGTTATCGATTCCCGGGACCGCCGCGCCAAAGAACAAATTGTACCCGGCAAATATGAGCAAGCTTCGTAGCGTACCCTGAATCGCCTGCTTCGAAATCGGCAAATGGCCAAGATAAAGAGCCGCGATCAAAGCTCCAGCCAATCCGAAAATTGCTCCCGAAGCGCCCACGCCGACCGCCATCGGATGCCACCACAGGCTCGCCAAACTGCCCGCGAGGCCGCAGAACGTGTAAGTCAATACATACGTCCAAGGATCAAAGACTCGCTCCGCGAGAAAACCGAGGCTCCAGAGGCACCACATATTCAACGCAATGTGAATGATTCCGCCATGAACGTAGGTGGAAGCCAGGATGCGCCAAGGCTCCGGCCCCAATGAGAGCGGTCCGGCATTCGCTCCCCATTTCAACAGTTGCGGAATTGTGGGGTTAACCGGCGACACGCCCGTCAACACCATCACCACGTACACCGCAACGTTCATTCCGACCAACGTAGTCGTGATGGGCTGTTTAGCGACCATAAGCTTGGGGCGCACGGCTGCGCCTTTTGATTCCCGATTCGAGTATCACAAGCACAGTAACAGAAGCATGCGAAAACTCCTGTTCGCGCCTGAGTGAGATTTGCTCTGTGCTCGGGTAGCGCTGGAACCCGATCTTTCCCGCATTGGGACGGAGTTTACTGTTTAGTACTGGCACCCCCTCCCCCCTTCGACTCTGCAAAATCTAGAAAACTCACGACTTAAATTATCACTACGTACTAGATCTTTGAGTTTAAAGGAGTTACATGCAAAATCTAGACAGCATGAGAGTTAGCGTCCGCTTACGACTTTCTTTAAGCCGCACTCAAGAAGGCTGCTCCATTGCCCGGGTCCCCAGATTGTCAGATATCGCATTATCTCGGAGAGAATGTAAATCAATTCATGTTATCTTACCAATAGGCGGATGGTCCACCTTTAAAACGGGTGGAACTCGCCCGCGGCGGGGAACGCTGCGTTGACCGCGGCCCGGATAACTGTTGGCGTCGGTTTTAACATGACGCCGCAACCGTCCCCGCAGTGCAATTGGGCCCGGTTGGGGTGGTCGGAGAAGTCACCACCCTATCTGACAATCCCCGTGAGGGCCACTCCTTGCCGCCAGTATCGAAGATGCGGGGCAGGTTGAACTCGCCCTTGCTGTGCTGCAAACGCAGACCAATGCAACGGCGCTGTGCGCGAACGGCCTTCTCAGGGGGCTAGCTTGAATATCACGCCGCAGCCATAGCCGCCGCAGCCGGGTTTCCCGCCATTTAAAGCCGTGCCGTAGAAATTTCCAGCTCCATTCTTCGTCAGACCGACAGGGTAACTCCCATCCGGTCCAGAGAAACTGTGAAGCACCATCAGAATGCCTCCGGTGTCCAGCTTAAATAACGTTCCGCAGCCGGAGAAACACGCATTCTCCTGGTTGCCGCCACTGGTTGCGGCACCGTAGAGGTTACCCGCATTATCTCGGATCAAACTTGTCGGCCCCGTTCCGTCGGCACCACCAGTAAAGTTGTACAGAATGGTCTCCTTGCCGGACTCATCCAGCTTGAACACAACTCCACAACCTGGCTGGTCCGGACAGGAGAAAGTACCGCCCTCGTCCGTCGTGCCGTAAAGATTCCCCGCCTCACCCCGAACCAAACTGGTTGGACGGTCGCCGTCGGGGTTTCCAGTAAAGCTGTGTAGCACCGTGTAGCTCCACTGCCCCTTTGGCCCCGGCGTCATTTTGAAGACCACGCCGCAAGAGCAGATGGCATCCCCTCCGATCACAGCCGTGCCGTAAAGGTTTCCTGCCTCGTCCCGGATCAAAGTTCCTTGTGGTTCTCCCCCGTCCGCTTTGCCCGTAAAGGCGTAGAGCACGGTTTCCTTTCCGGCTTTATTGAGCATGAAGACTACTCCACAGCCAAAGTGACAAAACGTGCTTCCGCCACCTACCGCGGTGCCGTAGAGATTGCCTAACTCGTCACTCACTAAATTTCCGAAGGGTGCTCCACCGTCCGCCCCGCCGGTGAACGCGTAGAGAACGGTCTCTTTGCCGGTTCTGTCAATTTTGAATACCGTTCCACATCCGTAATCGCATTTTCCTCCTTCGGATGTACCACCGTAGAGGGTTGTACCGTAAAGGTTGCCTGCCGAGTCCCGGACTAACCCGGCTTCTGGCGATAACCCGTCCCCGGCGCTGAAGGGATGCAGCACCCTCTCCTTGCCGGTACTATTCAGTTTGAAGACGACACCATAACCGAAGGCTCCGCCGCCGGTCGCAACACCGTACAGATTGCCCCGCGCATCCCTTACCACGCTTGCTGGAGGGTGACTTCCGTCCTCCGCGCCGGAAAACTTGTGCAGTACCCTGAAAGTCTGTGCTGCCGCCGGCGCCACTGCGATGACCCAGAATACGAGCAGAATCGGTAACCGTAAATCGTGGCCTGCCGCTGGTTGCGGCGTCAGACCAGTGGAGTATTGGGGTCGAGTTTTGCTCATCATCGCCATTGCCTCCCGAGTGGAATGCCCTGAACGCCTAGGGCGAGACTACCAAGGGATGCAGATCGCTGAATGTCCGAGACCGGGCTGTCGGCGGACGGGCGAAATCGGGGGACGTCGAAGTTCACTGTGTTCTGCCCCGCTGTCCCGGCATCGTCGTCGGTCTGGCCAGCATTGATTTCCTTGCCTGGAATTGTTTCGTAGGCATAGCCGGTCAAGGTGCCTGTAATCTTTAAGTTGCCTGTATTCTTACTTCCCTGAACCTGAACGCTGAGCCGCGCCCACCCGTAGTGGGTTGTTCCACCAATCTTGAACTTTAAGCCAAGATAGCGATTTCTAACGTTTACCCAGTAGCCAGTTTCAAAGGTCGTCCCCCCGGTCCCAAAGGTAAATGCGACCATTGCGTCGTAGCGGCCCTCTGCGAAACCCTGACCGCGACCGATGGGCGCGCCCTTTTTGAGGGCTGCGGCTACGTGCCACCTGCCCTGGCTAACGCTACCTTGGACAGCATTGCCCAGAGCCGCATGCGCGAATAACGCATATCCGTAAGATGAAGACCTCGATTCCTGAATAAGAAAGTCCACTGTTCCGTCATGATTGAGGTCGAGCTGGTAGACGCCGTTATTCCCGATTGTCTGGTGGGTCTTTGTATAGACAATCTTGGCTTCGGACGGTTGCGCCACGGCCAGCAAACTCACGCCCGCCGCACTCGCCGCAAGGGCATACATGTTGAGCTGATGTTGCAATGACGGGGGAAGGATGGACGCTGTCTTAGAGGCTCGGGGATGCTTCATGGAGTCCTCCTGAGAAGGCGAAGCATTGTAACCCGGATTTCAGTCTTCTAGCTACCGCGAAAGGTGACATGGGCGCTAGCGCACCACGAGATGGCGACCAAAGGCCAAACGCTAAGTGCCAAAAGCCCTATTTAGGAACGCTCAGTCGCCTGTGGTTTCCACCATTGCCATCTCCGCCGCCGGCTTCTTCGTCACCTGCGCGCTGGTCACCAGAATTACCGAGGCAACCACAATCGCGCTCCCGGCCAAAATGTAACCGTCCACGCGCTCGTGCAGCACCAGCCATCCTAGAAAAACTGCGACCACAGGATTCACATATGCGTAGGTGGAAACCTTCGCCGTGGGTACGTGGTTCAGCAACCAGATATAGGCCGTGTATCCGATCCACGATCCGCAAACCACCAGATACAAAGTTGCGCCGATCCCGCGCGGTGTCCAGACCACTCGCGAAAAATCTCCCGCAGCAATCGCAAACAGAAGATTGGCCAAGCCTGCAGCGATCATCTGCCAGGCCGTGGCCGAGAATGGATCGACATCCGCGGACTTCCAACGCTTGGCCAGCACCGATCCCAGAGCCCAGCTAAACGACCCGCCCAGCAGACTGATTGAAGCCCACAGCTGCACCCGACCGAACGAAGTCGTCGTGGTCAAGTCGGGCCATAACAATACGACCAGCCCGGCAACGCCCAAGCTGAGCCCAACTTTGCCGCGCACGGAAACATGATGATCGCCCAGCAACAGCGTATCCAGCACCAGGAACCAAAGCGGCGTCACCGCAACGATCAAGGCCGCCAAACCTGAAGCCACGTATTTTTCCGCATACGAGAGCGTGAGGTTGCCGCCCATGAGCAGGAGCACGCCAACCATCGCCATCTGCCCCAGTTGCCGCGGGTTGTACCAGATGTTTCGTCCGCGCAGTCCGCAAAACGCCAGCATGAAAACACCCGCGATCAGGAAGCGTACTCCACACATAAGCGCCGGCGGAATGCGCTCCACGGCAATATCAATCGCCAGATAAGTCGATCCCCAAAAGAAATACACCAGCCCGAAGGCAAGGATCACAGCAAACCGGCTCTGGCGCTGGGCGTTAGTCATGACAGTTGTCGATCAACGGATAAGTATCAGACACACGAAACCAGCCTGGAGATGCGAGATATTAAGAACTAGCGGATTCCCGCGAAGGTACAGTGCCGGCACTTACGCGTGACTAATGACCAAGGACCGAATGGGGGTTACGCCGCGGCACAAGGCAGGCTATAATAACCCTGGAATGATTCCCGATGCGCCGCCAGAATCCAAAGTCGAATTTGCCCGTGTGCTGGCTCCACTTCCTGGTGTGCCCGCGCCGTTATCTGGCAGTTTTGCCATCGCAGGCGCGTCCTAGCCTATTCGGCAGCGACTAACTTTCCAATCCTCCTCGTCCGATTCTGGCTTCAGGGTTGAAGTCCGCCTGGAAGCCAACGACCAAAGACGAACGACCAACGACCTTTTTGGAGGATGCCATGCCAACCCAAACTCTTATCGGGCCCAAGATCAAGACGGCCCTGCCCGGCCCGAACGCAAAACGCGTTCTGGAAGGCGACAGCAAA
>Ga0210403_10001190_pt1 | contig 25199 bp, 16 predicted proteins | sample IncBWC19MmetaG_FD_150863 | JGI IMG/M metagenome (GOLD analysis project Ga0210403, IMG submission 150863) | Forest soil microbial communities from Barre Woods Harvard Forest LTER site, Petersham, Massachusetts, United States - Inc-BW-C-19-M | ecosystem: Environmental > Terrestrial > Soil >... | reverse complement strand
AGCACGCCGCTGCCGAGCGCATAGCGCAGCGCCTCGCTGGGACGGTCGCGCATCGCACCCTGGCCCAGGATCTTCATCCCCACAATCGCCTTGCCCTGCGCCCGCATCTGCCGGATCACGCCCTGCGCCGTGTTGGGATCGGCGTCCATGTGCGCCTGCACCGGATTCAGCCGCACCAGATCCAGATCCACCCACGGCGAGGCCGCCGCCTCCCGCAGCGCCCCAATGCTATGGCAGGAGACGCCATGCGCCCGGATGACGCCCTTCTCCTTCGCCTCCGAGAGCACGTCCATCACGCCCCGGTACCGCGTCGTCCAGTCATCCTCGGTGACGCAGTGGATCAGCACGATGTCGATATGCTCGGTGCCCAACTCGCGGCGGAAGCGGTCGAGGTCGGCGCGAACCCCCGCCGGGTCGCGGTTGTCCGTCTTGGTCAGCACCGTCACCTGGTCGCGCGGCACCTGCTTGAGCGCCGCCGCCACGTAGGGATGGCTGCCGTAGGAGTCAGCGGTATCGTAGAGCCGCAGCCCGTTCTCGTGGTAGCCCGCGACCAGCATGCGCGTGACCCGGTCGTTACCCAGCCGCGTCTGGTTGGACTGCCCGCCATACCCGATCGTGCCGGTCCCCATGGCGAGCCGGCTGGTGCGGATCCCCGTCCGCCCCAGCACCACCTCATCATGCGCCTGAAATTTTCGGGGAAGAGGCTCCGATTCGAAGGGAGCGGCTTGGGCTAGGCGGCCGCCCAGCCAGGCGGCGCCGATGCCGGTGGCCGCATGCCGAAGAAAGTCTCTGCGCTGCATGGAGTGCTCCTTTGCAGAAGATGCAGAAAAGACGTTCGCTAAGATGAACTACCCGCTCGCAACTCCTATCCCTGATCAACCCTCATGCGAGCCTCGGTGCGCGCGGGCAGGAGAAAACTGTGCTGTCTATTTTTACACCGGCGAGCTTACTTTGCGACAACCCCGCTGAATCTGACACCGCCAAGCGCTTGAGAAAGAACTGGCATCTCCCAGGCGCTTGGCGAGTTTCTCCAACTTCCCCTTCGGCTTAGCGGTTGAGAGCGCCGAGAGCGAGATCGATGAGGGTATGCTCCTCGAGCTCGTGTGCCTTGGCCGAGCCGGTTGCCGGGCTGGCGCTGGCCGAGCGCTTGACGCTGAGCAGCGGGCGGTCGCCGACAAGACGCTTGAGCTGCGGCATGACATAGGAGAGTGCCCCCATATTGGCCGGCTCCTCCTGCACCCAGACGATCTCCTGCGCGTTGGGATGCTGGTCGAGAGCGGCCTGCAACTCCGCCTCTGGCCACGGAAAGAGCTGTTCGAGGAAGACGATGCCCACCGAGAGGTCCTTGCGTTTCTCCCGCTCCACCCGCAGGTTGTGACCGATCTTGCCGGAGCATATCAGCAGCCGTCGTGGGTCTTTGACGTCATTGTCGGGCAGCACATTCTGGAAGCGCGGCAGAGCGAAGTCGGCCAGCGTCGAGGAGGCGTCGGGATGGCGCAGCATGCTCTTCGGCGTGAAGACGACCAGCGGCTTCCTCCATGAACGCAGCGCCTGGCGGCGTAGCAGATGGAAGTACTGCGCGGCGTTCGAGGGCTGGCAGATCTGGATGTTGTCGTTGGCGGCGAGTTGCAGATAGCGCTCCATGCGGGCGCTGGAGTGCTCCGGCCCCTGTCCCTCGTAGCCGTGCGGCAGCAGCAGGACCACACCCGAGAGCAGCCCCCACTTGGCCTCGCCCGCGGCGATGAACTGGTCGATGATGATCTGGGCGCCGTTGGCGAAGTCGCCGAACTGCGCCTCCCACAGCACCAGAGCCTCCGGATAGTCGCGCGAATAGCCGTACTCGAAGCCAAGCACCGCGGCCTCGGACAACATGGAGTTGTAGACCTCGAAACTGGCCTGATCCTTGCCGATGTGGGCCAGCGGGATATAGCGGGCCTCGGTCTCGACGTCGACCATGACGGCGTGGCGCTGGTTGAAGGTGCCGCGCTGAGAGTCCTGGCCGCTGAGCCGGACGGGAGTTCCGGTAGTCAGCAGCGACGCATAAGCCACCAGCTCCGCCATGCCGTAGTCGAAGGGACGAGCCCCGGCTCCCATCTCCAGGCGCTGCTCAAATAGCTTCTTAACCTTGGGATGGATGTGGAAACCCGCGGGGTAGTTGGTGGTGAGGCGCGCCAGTTCGTTAATTCGCTCTGCAGGCAGACCGGTGTCCACGTCATCGTCGGGATCGAGCTCCCCGCCCTTGTACGGGCTCCAGTAAGCGGGAAGCTGTGCCAGCCGAGGCTTGTGCTCGGCTTTGGTGGCGAGCTTCTGATCATCGAGAAAATGCTGCTGGACGGCAAGCACCTCGGCTGCGGGATCGACACCGATCCGCTGCGCATAGATCTGATAGAGCGTCGGGTGGTCCTTGATCAGAGCGTAGCGCCGGGGCTGGGTGACCGTGGGGTCATCCACCTCGCTGTGTCCGTGACGGCGGTAGCCAACCAAATCGACGACGATATCGGAGTGGAAGCGCGCGCGGTACTCGGCCGCAATGCGAGCGACCCGGACGACTGCGTCGGGATCTTCTGCATTCACGTGGAAGATGGGAATCGGCAGCCGTTTGGCGAGATCGGACGCAAAGCGCGAGGCGTTCGACTCCTCGGGCAGCGCGGTGAACCCGAGCAGGTTATTGACGATGATGTGGACGGTGCCGCCAACGTCGTAGCCCTGCAGCGAGCCCAGCACCAGCGACTCGGCGAAGATACCCTGGCCGGCGAACGCGGCATCGCCGTGAATGATCATCGGCAGGACCTTCTCGCGCCCATCGGTCCCCGCTTGCAGCCCGGTACGCACCTGCTTGGCGCGGGCACGACCGAGCGCGACCGGATCCACCGCCTCCAGATGGCTCGGATTCGAGGCAAGATGCAGCGCGATGGTGCGGCCGTCCGGAGAGCGGTACTCGCCGGTAGCGCCCACATGGTACTTGACGTCGCCGCCGCCCAGCGTGCTGCGCGGATCCACGTCTTCGAACTTCGCGAAGATCTCGGAGGCGGAGCGGCCAACCGTGTTGGTCATCACATTGAGACGGCCGCGATGACTCATCGCGAAGATCGACTTCTCCACCCCGAACCCGGCGCTCACCTCAAAGACCGCGTCCAAAAACGGGATCAGCGCGGTGAGGCCTTCGAGCGAAAAGCGTTTGGTACCGAGATATCGCGACTGAATGACCTGCTCAAAGATGTCAGCGCGAATAAGCTGCGAGAGGATGTGCGCCTGACCGTTCGGTGCCGGCTGCTGCTCCATCTGCTCTTGGAGCCACTGACGCTTCTCCGAGCTCGGAATGTGCATGAACTCGGCCGCGATCGTCCCGCAGTAGTAGCGGCGCGCCTCGTCGGTGAACTCGCTCTCGGGAATCGGGAGGGGAAAGGGCTCAGGAGGAAGATATTGGCCGAGCGGATCAAGCGATGCCTGCAGGTACCCCCAGCGGCGGAAGAGAAGGAAGACGTTTTCGCGATCCTGTTCGCGGCTTTGGGAATCTACGGTAAGAACCCGGGGAGTATCTCTCTCAACTCTGGCAGCCATAACTTCCTTTCGTCGTCGGCACGGACAGCGGAGGTCTACGCGCTGCAGGCCGTACCCATAATGCTAGACCTTTCAAAGTGGGCTCGCACACGGATTCCGATAATCGCCCGGGAAATACACAGGTGTTCTCTTCCTGTTACGGGGCACTTGCAGCAAGGCGGATGCGGGTTCGGAATTACGAGACTCGCTATAGTGGGAGGGATGGCCTTGCCGCGCACACTCCGGAGAACACTCTGCTGGCTGGTGCTTGCGCTTGCGTCGCCGCTCGCTGCCGGGATCGCGCTCGGCGAGGGGCAGCCGGCTCCGCGGGATATCTCCCAGACACATGCAGAGACTCCTCCGCAAGGTGCGACAGGAACGGGCTCTGAAACCAAGAGCCCTGCACAACCCGACGGACAAGACGCAGCAAAGCCGGCTCCGTCTGATCCCAATCGCCCTCTGCCTGACATCCCGACATTGATGCAGAAGGTGGAGGCACAGCAAAGAGCCTCCGAGGCGATCCAGAAGAACTACGTCTACCGCTCGGTCGAGACGCTGCAAGAGATCAACGGCCATGGCGTCCAGAAGTCTGAGGTAAACCAGTACGACGTCCTGTGGATCAACGGCGTGCAGGTGCGGCGGCTGTTGATGAAGGATGGCAAAGTACTTACGGAAGACGAGAGCAAGAAGGAAGACGAGCGCCTCGACAAGGAGTCGGCTAAGGCGCGTGAGCGGCGCGATAAAGCCGAGGCTGCAGGACGACAGACGAGTCCCCGCGGAGAAGAGGTAGTGACAGTCTCCCGGATACTCGAACTGGGGCGCTTTTCGAATGCGCACCGGGTCGTCTTCCACGGGCGGAATACCATTGTGGTCGACTATACCGGCGATCCCAACGCCAAACCGCGCAACAGCTTCGAAAAGGTGATCCGCGACCTGGTGGGAACCATCTGGGTGGACGAGCAGGACCAGGCGATCGCAAGGCTTGAAGGACACTTTGTCGACAACTTCAAGATCGGCGGCGGGCTGCTGGTGAACATCCACAAGGGATTCAGCTTCTCGATGGAGCAGGTGCGCGTCAACAACGAGGTGTGGTTTCCGGCGTCGGTGAGCGCAGATGGGTCGGCGCGCATCCTGTTATTCCGGAATGTGAACGGCAGCATTCGGGTGACCGACTCGGAGTACCGCAAGTTCAAGGCGGACTCCACCATCGTTTCGGCAGGATCGCATGCCTTGGACGAACCCGCGCAGCCGGCAGACGGAACCACCTCCGACCCGCCCAAGTAGTGGTGCTTAAACACGGAGAGGGACAGCAAAAGCCGTCCCCCCCGCCAATCTTGGTGTGCGCACGGTGCCTTCCAGAGGATCCGCCAGTGGCGGAAGTTCAGCTAGATACAACCTGCGGCCAAAGACTGAAGAGTTGACTACAGAGGCTGAACGTCAGACGCCTGCCAACCCTTGGGTCCCTTGACCACATTGAACTGCACTGCCTGGCCTTCTTGAAGGCTCTTGAAGCCATTTGAGTTGATCGCCGAGTAATGCACGAACACATCCTCGCCGTTCTGACGGCTGATGAAGCCAAACCCCTTGGCGTCGTTAAACCACTTCACTGTTCCCTGTTCCATAATCGTTTATTTCCTTAGTGCGAATGAATTTGCCGCTAGATCCAAATCGGGGTTCGTACAATAACAGCCATGCAGAAAACCAATCTGTTTCAAACGATGACTGAAGGTTAGCACCTTTACTTCATTCTGTGTGGAAAAAGTTCTAAATACTTTTATTTGCACTAATTTATGTGCAAATCGCGCTGCGATTCAAAAAAAAACGTGTCCCGTGAAATCCTTACAATCCCTGCTCCAGATGCGTGCGGACAATCTGCTCCACCTGCTCCAGCACCTGTTCGAGCGTGAGGCTGGTGGAATCCACGATAATGGCGTCCGCAGCCGGTTTCAGTGGAGATTCGGTACGGTTGCGGTCGCGCTCGTCGCGGTCGCGCATCGCGCGCACCAGATCGACCAGAGCGGCCTCACTCACCTGGGGTGCCGCTGTCTGCGCGCCCGGGATCTGACGGTAACGGCGATTGCCGCGCACCTCCGGCGCCGCGTCGAGAAAGATCTTTACCTCGGCATCCGGAAATACCGCGGTGCCGATATCGCGACCCTCCATGACCACGCCCCCGGCCCGGCCAAGGACGCGCTGCTCGGCGACCATCCAGGCGCGCAGCCGCGGATGCACCGAGATCTGCGAGGCCGCCGAGGTGACGTCGGCCTCGCGAATACGCCGGGAGACGTCCATTCCGTCGAGCAGGACGCGATTGCCCTCCACCTGCGGCTCGAGGGCGATCCGTGTCTTACCCGCCAGGGCGAGCAGAGGAGCCTCCTCGTCGAAGGCCAGGTCATTCTCGATGGCCTTCAGAGCCAGCGCGCGATACATCGCGCCGGTCTCCAGATTGAGGAACCCGAAGCGGCGAGCGAGATGCGCGGCCAGCGTGCTCTTGCCCGCGCCAGCAGGACCATCGATGGCGATGATCGGGCGCTGGCGCTTCGGGCTGGAGAGTGCTTCGGGAACGGTCTGAACATGCGGCGTCGACATGCTGGCTTACTCTCCTGCCTCGGGTTTGCGCTTGCGGTACGCGGGCTTGTCGAATCCACCGGTCGCCTTGCCCTTGAAGCTGTTGCCCTTGCCCCCAGGTTTGCCGGGCTTACGGAAGGGATTCTTTCCATCGGCGAACTTGGTGAAGGTGTTGACGGGCTTGCCGGCGAAGCCGCCGGGCTTGCTCGATTTATCGAACGGCTTCTTCGCTCCAAAGCCAGCGCCAGTAGGCTTGCTGTAGGGACGAGCCGGACGATCGCCGCGCTCCTGATTTCTATCGAAGCCGCGATCTGAGCCGCGATCCGGGCGGGCGTAGCCCTCGCGGTTCGACGGACGTGCGCTGTAGGGACGCGCCGGGCGGTCTTGCCGGTCTGGCCGATCCGAGCGATCCTGCCAGGGGCGGGACGGGCGATCGCCGCTGGGCCGCGGGGAGCGGGGAGCGTCGAACTTGCGGTAGACCGGGCGAGCGCCGCGCTCGTCTTGAGAGCCTCCCTGCGCCTCGCGGTCGCGGGGAACGAAGGGCTTGCGCGGAGCGAAGCCGCCGGAGGACCTATCGCCAAAGCCCTCGCGCTTGCGCCCGAAGGTGCCGGGCTTGGAGAAGGTCTTGCGTGGGCCGCTGGCCTCGTTCTCGGAGCGCGGAGTGAACTCGCGGCGCGGCGGACGGCCGGAGTCCTCGGCGTTATCGCGGCGGAAGGACGGCCGCGGCGAGAAGCCCTCGCGACGGTCGCTGAAGCCGCGTTTGTCGGCAAAGCCGGGGCGGGAGCCGAAGGCGGGCTTGCGGCCAAAGGCGGGTCGGCTGCCATCTCGGCGGTCCGGCCGGTCAGCACGCTCCGGGCGGTTCTCCCGGTCGAAGCGGGGTTTGCTCTCCCGGCCCTCATAGCTGCGTGCCGGACGGGCCGGACGCTGGAAGCCTTCCGACTGCTCGGAGGCCTCGCCGCCGGCGGCCGGGCGGGCTGCGCGCTCCTCGTTCCAGGGCTTGTCGAAGCTCGGGCGGGCATCACGCTTGGGCTTGGCTCCGCGCTCGAACGGCCTGCGATCGCGGTCGTCGAGCGGTGCTCCGCTGAACTTGCGTCCGTAGTCCGAGGGGAAGCCGGTACCGACCTTGCGCGGCTTAGCCACGAACTTCGAGATGCGGGGAGCGTCGGTCGGCAGCAGGGTGGCCGCGGGCTCGACCTCGATGAACTCCACCGGCTTGGCGGGGGTCTCGGTCTCTTCCTTCGGCGCGATGAAGGCGGCCAGCGCGCCCGAGACATGCAGCAGGGTGCGGCCGTCGACGGCCAGCGTCTCGAGCTCACGCGCGCCCAGCAGCGCATGGATGACGTCGCGGATGCGCGAGCGGGCGGCCAGGGGGGAGAGGAAGGTCTCGATCTCCTCCTCGGAGGCCAGCAGCGCCGATCCGAGGTAGAGCGAGATCAGTGCGGAGAGCGCGGAGGGCTGGCCGGCGTTGGCTCCGGCCTTGATCTGCTTGGTGAAGCGGGTTCCGGCCAGCTCCCAGAGGGTGGCGCCGCCGTCGGGCTGGCCGACGGGGAGAACGCGCAGGTGCGACCAGAGCTCGTTGAGGGCGCGCAGCACGGCGGTCTCGGTGACCTCCTTGCCCAGCTCGGTGGCCAGATCGGCGGCCGACATCATGGGCCGCTTGGTGAGGATCTCGTAGGTGGCGGCGGACAGCGGCGAGACCTTGACGGCGCCGCTGGTGACCGGCGGCTGCTTCCAGGCCTTGTCGCCGCGCAGCGTGAAGATGTAGGAGAAGACGGGCGCGGAGACGATGAAGTCGGGCACGTCGCCCGTGTTCTGCGTGGGCGTTCCCAGCAGGTTCAGCGGAACGGCGATGCCTTCGGCCATCAGCCGGTCGAGCAGGCTGCGGGCCTGTTCGATGTCGGCGAGGGTGGGCTCGGAGTTGGCGGCGCCAAGCACGGCTTCGACGAAGCTGGGGGCGGGCGAGGGAAGCTGCTGCGGGCGCGGGGTGAAGAGCACCAGGCCGGCAACGTTCATCCAGCTGCGCAGGTTTTCAAAGGTGAGCAGGGCCTCGCCGTTCTGGTGCCATTGCGAAAGCCGTGCCTGGCCGAGTTGCTCGGCGGTGGGAATCATAGGGGAACTCAAGGTATTGCCTTCCTGCTGGGCTACACGCTGGTGCGGGCTACAGCATTCCTTCGCGCGACGTACTGGACCAGTTGCGGGGCCAGATGCGGCTCGGGATGACGCTCAATTTTCAAATCGGAACCGTGTGCATTCGGTGCGCGGACACGCGCTGCCTATCTCGCGCGCGGCACAACTCTACAAGGATACCGCACTTGGGCGCGGTTCCGGCATCGGCTGCCTATCTCGTTCGCTTGCTTCGCAGGCGGCGACAAATAAATCTTCAAAGCGAGGAGAGATAGAGGCCCTGGGGCTCCGATGATGCCCTCTCCTGCCTGTTTCGACCGCGGTTGCGAGGTACCACCTCCCGTACTTCAAGCCCTAAAGTATAGAAAGTAAATAACCTAAGTCCAAATGAGGTCTCCCGGAGGTCTAGACCTGGTCTGGACCTGGTCTGGACCTCGATTCATACTGATATCTCTTTCATTATAAATGGCTTGTCAAGGAATTTCGCGTCCTGCCGGACAGGCCCACTGCGCGTGGGGCGGCCACTCCGTGGCGTTTTAACTTGTCGGATTCCGACCAACGGGAGGACCGATGCAGCCGGCGCTGCCTAGTGAAAGTAAAAAAGGCGTGGAACGTCCGCCCCGCGCGCAGTGGGCCTGTCCGGCAGGACATCGCTTCTAGGTGCGCTGGAAGGCCTTTTCGATGTCCTTGTGGGTGTACTTGAGGGCGATGGGGCGGCCGTGGGGGCAGTTGGTGGGGTGCTCCGTCTTGGCCAGCTCCTGGAGGAGCCAGTCGATCTTGGCAGGGTCGAGCGGCATGTTGATCTTGACGGCGGCGTGGCAGGCGATGGAGGCGGCGATGCGGCGGCGGCGGGTGTCGGCGTTCTCGGTCTGCTGCTCGCGCTCGGGGACGGCGAGGACTTCCTCGAGCATGCGTTCGAGCTCCTTGCCCTCGAGCCCGACCGGAGCGGCCTTGATGGCGAGGGTGCGCGGGCCGAAGGGCTCGGCCTCGAAGCCGTTGCGCTCGAGCTCGGCGGCGATCTGGGCGAAGGCGATCATCTGACCGGGGAGCAGGTCGACCAGCAGCGGCATCAGCAGGCGCTGGCGCTCGACCGCCTCGACCTGGCGTTCGCGCAGGATCTTTTCAAAGAGGATGCGTTCGTGGGCGACGTGCTGGTCGACGATCCAGAGGCCCTCGTCGTTGACGGCGAGGATGAAGGAGTTGCGCAGCTGGCCGAGCGGCTTGAGCGTGGCCAGAGCGCTGAGGGTGGAGGGTGGAGCGTCCTGGTAGACGGCTGTAGGACGGCCGTTGGAGACCGAGGGGAGCTCGTAGCCGACGTTATAGCCGACGGGGATGCTGCCGCCGCTGAAGGCGAGACGGCCGGCTGATGCAGCGACGCTGGACGGCGCGAGGTTGAAAAACGCAGCGTCGGCGGAGGCGGGGTCGGGCTCCGATTGCGGGAAGCCGGTGGCCGAGCCGGGTTGGAAGAAGGGTGTGCCGGGCGCGCCGGACGCGTCGGGCAGCGGGCTGACATTGCTCAGTAGCGAGTCCAAGGCCTGTGGAGCGCTGGTGAGCGCGGAGGCGAAGCTGGCGGCGGGGCGGGCGACCATCAGCGTGGTGCGGATGGTGTCGCGGATGAAGTCGTGCACGAAGCTGGACTGGCGGAAGCGGACCTCGGTCTTGGCGGGGTGGACGTTGACGTCGATCTCGTGCGGCGGCATCTCCAGGAAGAGCAGGACGACCGGGAAGGACGTGGGCGGGATGACGTTGCGGTAGGCCTCGGTGAGCGCGTGGATGACGAGGCGATCGCGGACCAGCCGCTGATTGACGAAGACGTAGATGGAGTTGCGGTTGAGCTTCTGCAGCTCGGGCTTGGAGACGAAGCCGGTGATGCGGAGGAAGCCGGGGTCGGGCGGGGTGTAGTCGGCCTCGCGCTTCCAGGGTGGGGGCTCGGGCAGGCCGGCGCGGGTGAAGTCGAGCTCGGCGGCGGTGGGCAGCATACGGTCGGCGGTGTCGCGGCCGAAGATCTGGAAGAGGCGGTCTTGATTGTCGCGGACAGCAGGGGCGACCAGCAGGGCCTGGGTGGCGGAGTGCAGCTCGAAGTGCTTGTCTGGGTGCGCCAGGGCGTAGTGAGTGACTAAGGCCGCGATGTGGCCCAGCTCGGTCTGCTCGGACTTGAGGAACTTGCGTCGCGCGGGGGTGTTGTAAAAGAGGTCGGAGATGGTGAGGGTGGTGCCGTGGGGCAGGCCGGCGGGCTCAACGCGCAGGATCTTTCCGCCGGCGATCTCGACTAAAGTGCCCGCCTCTTCTTCGGCGGCGCGGGTGTGCAGCTCGAGGCGGGAGACGCTGGCGATGGAGGGCAGGGCCTCGCCGCGGAAGCCGAGGGTGGCGATGGAGAGCAGGTCGTCGGAGCTGCGGAGCTTGGAGGTGGCGTGACGCTCGAAGGCGAGCAGGGCGTCGTCCTGGCCCATGCCGTGGCCGTTGTCGGCGATGCGGATGAGCTTGCGGCCGCCGCCTTCGACCTCGATGCGGATGCGGGTGGCGCCGGCGTCGAGCGCGTTCTCGAGCAGCTCTTTGACGACGGAGGCTGGACGCTCGACGACCTCGCCGGCGGCGATCTGGTTCGCGACCTGGTCGGAGAGAATGCGGATGCGGCCCATCTTGTGATTGTAGGGGAGATGAAGGTGAGGCGCTCGCGCGCCGGACGCGGCTTTGACGAGACAAGCCGCGTCCGGCGAGGAGGTACAGGCTCAGGCCTGGCGGTTGCGGGCGGCGGACTCGTACATCTGCATCATCAGAGTGACGTCGCGCAGCCCCTCTTCGCCGGAGGGTCCGGGCTGGGTGTGGTTGAGGATGCACTTCGAGAAGTAATCGGACTCGACGACGAACTGCGCGGGGTCGCTGCCCTGCTCGAGGACGTCGATGTTCTCGCCGGGGTCGCCGTGGAACTTGCCGTTGAGGTGGGCGGAGAGGTGGATGCTGGAGTAGCCGAAGCCGTTGAGGGTGAGCGATCCTTTGGAGCCGTGCAGGCGGATGTAGCCGTCCAGGTTGGCGCCGTAGCTGGTGGTGCAGCTGGCGACGGTGCCGGAGGGGAACTGCATGGTCCAGGAGAGGTTCTCCTCGACCTGGTCGAAGCGGCCGTCGTGGTCGATGACGGAGCTGTAGGCGGAGAGCGCGACCGGCTCCTCGCCGGTGAGGAAGCGGCAGGCGTTGAGCGAGTAGATGCCGACGTCCATCAGCGGACCGCCGCCGGCGAGCGCGCGGTTGAGCCGCCACTCGCCGGGGGCGATGTTGAAGCCGTTGGCGCTCTCGATGGCCTGGATCTTGCCCAGGGCGCCACTCTGCACGATGCTGCGGGCGCGCAGGGTGGTGGCCTCGAGCTGGCAGCGGTAGGCGATCATGAGCATCTTGTCGGCCTGCTTGCAGGCGGCGATCATGGCCTCGCACTCGGCGACGGTGTTGGCCATGGGCTTCTCGCAGAGCACGTGTTTGCCGGCCTGGGCGGCGCGGATGGTGTACTCGGCGTGCATGCTGTTGGGGAGGCCGATGTAGACGGCGTCGATGTTGGGGTTGTCGCGGATCTGGTCGTAGTTCTCGTAGCTGTAGATGGAGCTCTCGGGGATGCCGTACTGGGCGGCGAGCTTCTTCGCCTTTTCGGGGTGGCCGCTGACCAGAGCGGTGATCTCGCCGAGCGAACCCTGCTTTGTCCCGGGCATGAAGTGGTCGGCGGTGATTCGGCCGAGACCGACGGCGGCGTAGCGGACCTTGCGCGCGGGAGCGGCTTGGGAGAAGGCAGCGCGGGGCAGGATCGTGGCGGCGGCGGCAAGGCGAGCGAAGTCTCTACGGCTGAGGGGCACGGGCTTCTCCTGAGTACATGGGTAGGAATTACGGACCAAACGAACTATAACGAATTTTCTTGGTTGGCGCGTTTGAAGCAGTTTAGGGGATCGGGAGGGACGATTTTTTGGGATCTCCCCCCTCCCGGCGGTAAGCCCTAAAGTCTTCCAACGAGGTGAGATAAGTCCAAATCAAGTACCCTGACTTGGCCAAGCCCGGGCTTGCTTTGGTCCCGTACAAAAGGCCAGGCCACCCGCCTGGCCTTCTGAGGTAGGGTCTCGTCCAGTTGTGCGTCGTCCACGTGGGCGACCCAGGCTTGAGTGCGTGCGAGGAGCGGGGCCTGAGCAGATTCCTCCGCTCCGCTGCGGAATGACAACCAAAGTGCGTGGATGACACGTTTCTTTTTTGCCTTATGACTGACCACGCTATTCGGTGCCTTCGCGGGCTCCCTTCCAGAGGTCGATGGCGCCTTCGACGGCGTGGCGGTTGATCTCCGCAAGCTCGGCCGCGGTGAAGGAGAGCTTGTGCACGGCGTCGAGCGAGTCGTTGAGCTGCTCCAGGTTGCGGGCTCCGATCAGTGACGAGGTGACGCGGCGATCGCGCAGCGTCCAGGCGATGGCCATCTGGGCGAGGGTCTGGCCGCGGCTGGCGGCGAGATCGTTGAGGGCGAGGACGCGCTTCAGGTTCTCGGGGTTGAGAAAGTCCTTCGAGAGCGAGGAGCCGCCGAGGCTGGCGCGGGAGTTGTCGGGTACGCCCTTGAGGTACTTGCTGGTGAGCAGGCCCTGGGCGAGCGGCGAGAAGGCGATGCAGCCGACGCCGAGCTCGTCGAGCGTGTCCAGCAGACCGTCCTCGATCCAGCGGTTGAGCATGGAGTAGGAGGGCTGATGGATGAGCAGCGGGACGCCCTCGCTCTTGAGGATGCGATGGGCCTCGCGGGTGGCCTCGGGGCTGTAGGAGGAGATGCCGACGTAGAGGGCCTTGCCGCTGCGCACGGCGTGGGCGAGCGCGCCCATTGTCTCCTCGAGCGGGACGTCGGGCGAGGGGCGGTGGGAGTAGAAGATGTCGACGTAGTCGAGGCCCATGCGCTCTAGGCTCTCGTCGAGCGAGGCGAGCAGGTACTTGCGCGATCCGCCGAAGCCGTAGGGGCCGGGCCACATATCCCAGCCGGCCTTGGAGGAGATGAGGAGTTCGTTGCGGTGCGAGCTAAAGTCCTTGCGCAGGATCTGGCCGAAGTTCTCCTCGGCCGAGCCGTAGGGCGGGCCATAGTTGTTGGCGAGGTCGAAGTGGGTGACGCCGCGGTCGAAAGCGCGACGGATGATGGCGCGGCCGGTCTCGAAGACGTCGGCGCCGCCGAAGTTCTGCCACAGGCCGAGCGAGACCGGGGGAAGGACGATGCCGGAGCGTCCGCAGCGGCGGAACGGGGCGTCTTCGTAGCGGTTTTCATTGGGGACGTACGTCATCTACAGAGATCTCCTTGAATGCTGTTGCACTTGTCCTTCGATGCTCGCGGGAAGAGAACGATCCTGCGGTGGTGTTGGCACAGTATGGCATAGGGCGCTGGCGATTCTGTGATGGCAGCGAAGAGAAGAAGGCGGTCGCGCACTTCCGTGCCTGATACCACCCCCCTAGGTTAAGGCTGTCGCGAGGATGGGGCACCTTACGATGGTGGGGCGCCCGAACGTGCTTCACGTAGAATACGTGAAGCACGTTTTTACGTAGGGACGGTGGTATGACTCAGGCCCGGAGGCAAAACCTAACGGTGAGCCTCAGCGTACAGACGATTCAAAAGGCGAAGGTCTTGGCGGCGCAACGCTCGACCTCGATCAGCCGGCTTTTGGCGGAGCAGATTGAGACGCTTGTGGGCGAGAATGATGCGTACGAACGAGCTGCCGCATCCGCCATTGCGCGCATGGAACGCGGCCTTCACCTGGGCGGCGGCCTGATGGCAAACCGCGATGCGTTGCATGAGCGGTAAGACGTTCGTCGATACGAAGGTGCTCTGGCTTTTCTTCCAAGGCCTTCCGCTGGTCGCGCCAGCTTTGCGCCGTGATCTCCCAAATCTCTGCAGGCAACCGACCGGAGACATAATCGCGCTCCAGAGTGGCAATCAGCACCATGCCGGTCTTCTCCGAGATTCGCTTGGATGCCACGTTGGCGGCCGCCTTGGGAGCACCGAGGACGCTGAATCCGAGCACATCGAACCAGAAGTCGTTGACCGCGGTTACGGCCTCCGTCATCAGGCCTTGGCCGTGCCAGGGCAGGCCCAGCCAGGAGCCGCGGCTGTCCCACTCCTCGCGTTGAAGACGAATGACCCAATATGCTGCTCCGGCGACCGCTTCAATCGCAGCGTCCAGTGCCACGCCTCTCCACGCTCGATCGCGGGAAGGGTTGTGTCCCGGTACCACTCGAGTACACGGCCTGCTGGGTAGGGCCATGGAACCGTCGAGGTGAGGAACTTTACGATCTCCACTGCGGAAACAGACGCTGCGTCTGTTCCGCGTCGGCAAGCTGCAACGGTCGCAGCACGAGGCGCTCAGTTTCAAGTTCAGGGATCATGCAGACAAGCCACATGGGAGTCGATTGAGCGCCAAGGGATAAGCACCGGACACAGGCATTTCAATACAGGCCGGGGATGAGGCGTTTGGTGGTCTTGCAGTAGTCGCTGTAGTCCTGGCCGAAGGCTTGGTTGAGCGCGGCCTCTTCGACCTGAATGCGGTAGAGCAGGGCTGCGGTGGTGGGCAGGAGCATGATGGCGAGGTCGCCCCAGTTGCGGGTGCAGAGACCGATGGCGGCGAAGATGAGCAGCATCCCCGAGTAGGACGGATGGCGTAGGAAGCGATAGAGTCCTGCCCGCTGAACGCTTTGGTTTGGGCGAATGGCGACGTTCGAACTGAAGAATCGACCGAGCGTTGCGATCGCCGACCAGCGCACGGCGAGACCGATCGCAAAGAGAACCAGGCCGGCGGTGACCAGCCAAGGCGCTCCACCGAAGAGGTTGTGCGGCGCCGGGCCTTGCAGGGCCAGGGTGACCGAGACGAAGATCACGGGTAAGAGAATCCGCAGCGAGCCGCGGTCCTGCACGTCGCCGGCGCCGCTGCGGGTGCGCGTGAGCACGATGATCAAGACCTCGGATGCGGTCCAGGTCCAGAGAAGGGTGTTGAAGAGTGCCGCCTTGTTCACTTGCACCTCGCGGAGGTCTTCGCTTCCCTTCTCTCTACGTTGGAAGCGCGATCAAGGTTCCGAGAAACTGCGCGATGGATGGGGCATCCGGCAACGTAGGTCATTCTGCGAGGATCTCCTTTTTGGTGGGTGGAGCAACCCGTCTGCTTAGATGGTCGCCGGAAGCGAAGCATCTTGCGGCGACGGCAGCTGATCCACGTGCCCCGCGTGCGCGCAGACGCCAAAGAGGGACAGCCGGAGCTGTCCCTCTTTTGGCGACTGCTGTTTTGCGTGAGGTGATGTTAGCGCTTACGCGTGGGAGACCAGCGCAGGCCACCGCCGAAGGTCTGGCGGTAGAACTCGCGCTGAATCGGGTAAATCGTGCTGCCATTGTAGAAGCCGAAGGCTTCGTTGTTGAGATTGAGGGCGTAGGCGACAGCGGTGAAGCCCTTGGGCAGGTTGTAGGTGCCCTGCAGATCGAGCTGCAGATGCGAGTAGAAGTAGGTATCGCCGTTCGGACCGGTGGTTCCACCCCCCGCACCGCCGGGCAGCAGCGGACCGGAGTTGTTGGTGGTGTACTGGTAGGCGTAGATGTTGGCCTGGTTGTAGGTCATGCCGAGACGGACCGAGAGGTTCTTCTTGTCGTAGGTCGGGCTGAAGTTGAAGCTGTTCGGAGCTTGACCGATCAGCGCCGGCTTCGCGCCTTCGGGGCCACGGTTCGGACCGCTGATGGTTCCCGCCGGAAGGTTGGGCTGGGTGGTGTCGACATACGGCGGCAGGTTAGCCTGCGATGCCGTATAGCCGTAGTTGGTGGAGAGTCCAAGGCCATTCAGAGCGCCCGGCAGGCGCGTGAAGTGCTCCTGGAAGGCGACCTCGAAGCCATAGACGTAGGCGCTTCCGGCGTTGATGCTCTGATTGAGAATGTTCCCCGGCGAGGTCACGGTCGTGGTGGCGACGATGGGATTGCTGAGGTGCTTGTAAAAGAACCCGGCCTGCAGCAGACCTTTCCGCGAGAGGTTGTTCTCGTACAGCAGATCGACGTCATCTCCGGTCTCGGCCTTCAGGTTCGGATTGCCCTGGGTCGTCGTGTTGCGCGCCGCGCCGCCGCTCGAAACACTCTGGAACGGAATCAGGTCGCTGAAGTTAGGACGCGAGATGCCGCGGCCGTACACCAGTCGAACGTCGGAGGTCGGGGTGAGGGGATAGCGCAGCGACGCACTCGGAAGCACGTCGATGTAGCTGCCGACCGCACGCACCGCGGTGGTGCCCGGACCGTTGGAGTTGGTGGCTCCGACGTAGCCCAGGTTGTTTTCGTTGGTGGCCTCGATACGGAGACCAGTGACCAGGCGAATCTTGCCCAGGTTGGTGGTGTTCATTACGTAACCGGCAGAGACCTTTTCCAGCTGATCGAAGGAGTTGCCGAGAACATTGCGGTGCTTGGGATTGGGATCCGGTCCGAGGGCGCTGAAGGCCAGAACCTTGTCGTACGACACGGCCGGACCGAAGGTATAGGCGCGGCCGTAGTAGTTCGGATCGGAGAAGTCATTCAGGAAGTTGGTCATCGCGAGCGTCGGGTCTTCCGGGTTCGCACCCGCCGCAAGCGGAGCATAGTAGTGCGTGTCCTGGTTGATGAATTTGTGCTCGTTGCGGAACAGACCTCCGAACTCGAAGATGCTCGCGTGGCCGTTCCAGCTATAGGGCGCCGCCAGCGATCCGCCGAGGCCAAGATCGACCTCCGGACTGTAGGTATTGGCTACCTGCTCGTAGGTGTAGAAGTACTTGGTCGGGTCGAAGATGTTGACGCCGTTCTGCACATTCAAGTGGGGCTCGAGCGGGTTGCTCAGGTCCAGGCCATACTGAATGTTGTTCAGCGGGTTGGTGGCGGATCCAGGCGCGAAGTGCGCCGTGTCATAGCCCGCATCCCGCGTGCGTGCCACCGAGGCGTTCACATCCCAGGAGAGCAACGCGCGACCGAGGACATGATGGCCGCCAAGCTGGGTGCCGCCGATATCCTGAATGGGACGACGACGCAATGCCTGGAAGGAGATTGAGCCGGTGCTGTCGCCCTGGGTGGCAGTGACGAAGTTATTGATCGTCGGGCTGTAGATCCAGTCATCCCCGTAGTCGTCGAAGTGCGAGTAGAGTCCTTTGAGATAGATACTGGAGGTCTCGTTGAAGCGATAGTCGAGCGTACCGCCGATGCCGCGACGATCGCGGAAGTAGCGGTAGTCGCGCAGGTCGTAGGTGCCGGTAACCGCAGGCCCCGGCTCCAGGTCGTTGATGCCGCGACCGTTCCAGTCATACGAGCCGCTGATCAGCGCGCCAAGCTTCTTGCCTTCGAGGAAGCGTCTGCCCACCGTTCCATCGAACTGATAGACCGGTCTGCCGCCAATGATGGGGGTGTAGCCGCCGGTCGACTCCAGATAGATGGTCGGAAGATCCTCCGCGCTCTTGGTGCGCAGATCGACCGAGCCGCCGATGCCGTCGCCTTCCATGTTGGCCTGCAGGGTCTTGTTGATCTGGACGGACTCGACCAGGTCGGCGGGGATCAGGTCGAGTTTGATCTGACGCACTGTTTCGGGGGAGGCAATGGTGACCCCGTCGATCGTGGTGTGGGTCAGACGCGGCTCGGTACCGCGCACCTTGATGTACTTGCCTTCGCCTTCGTCGCGCTCCAGGGTCACGCTGGGCAGACGACCGATGGCATCGGCCACGTTCGCATTGGGAAGGCTGGTGATGACATCGGCGGGCAAAACGTTAATGATGTTATCCGCGTTCCAGGTGCGGTTGATCGCCTCAAGCTCGCCGCCCTGACGCTCGGCGTAGACCTGCACGTCCTGCTGGTTGGAGGCGATGCTGAGTTTGAAATCGATATGTGAGGGCTGGCCCGCTGCGACCGGCGCAGTGAGCGTATTGTTCGCAAAACCCGTGTAGCTTGCGGTGACGGTGTAGACGCCGGCGCTGAGGCCGATGAAGACAAATTGCCCATTGGCATCGGTCACCGTCGTGGCCTCGCTTGGTTGCAGCGTCACTTTGACGCCTTGCAGGACGACGCCTTGAGTATCGACGACCGAACCGGTGAGCGTGCCTCGTCCCGTTTGAGCCGGAAGCTGACTCGCAAGGAACATGGCGGGAAGAGCAAATAGAAGGTACGAAGACTTCGGAAACATTTTATCTCCGGGGGGGCATAGAGGGTGGACGTGGGACAGCCATACCTGCGCAGGGCAGCTATGAGTTGTACTCTTGGGGGGGCGTTCTTGCTTAGGTTACGAAGTCTTCCTTAACAGCCCATTACAGATCTGTTACGGATTCGCCAACTCAAAAACGAATCCCTGTCATCACCCTATGCAGCCACGGGAGTCTGTTTTTCAGGGATCAATAAAGACTTCAGGTTAGCTTCTGGTTAACTCAAGGTTCATCCCAAGCTGTATCCGGCTAACCCTGCTGTTTTCTTCAAACACGTGTTGCGCAGACAGAAACGCCACCGTGTGGAGTGCTCACGGTGGCGTCTGGGGAAGTGGATATGTAGCTAACTAGGTTACTTTTTCTTCTTTGTCTTCCTGGTTTTGGCGAGATCGGTGTCGTGATCGCCGACCATGTGGAGGCGCATGAAGTTGGTGGCGCCGGAGCGGGTGCGGGTGCCGGCGACGATGCCGACCACCTGGCGCTGGCGGATGTAGCCGCGGCTCTCGAGCATGATCTCAGCCATGCTGACCAGCTTGTCGGTGTCGCGGAAGCGGCCGCAGAGGATGGGGAAGGTGCCCCAGAGCAGCATGCAGCGGTTGACCGCGGCCTGGTGGGGGGAGAGCGCGTAGATGGGGGTTTCGGGGCGGTACTTCGAGAGCAGCCGGGCGGTGGCGCCGGTCTCGGTGAAGATGGCGATGGCGCCGAGGTCGAGGTCCTGGGCGGCGTGGGCCATGCACTCGCAGATGGTCTCGGCGACCGAGAGCCGGGCGGGGCGGACGCGGGCGAGCGCGGGCAGGCGTTCGCCGGTGCGGATCTGGTGCTCGGTCTCGGTGACGATCTTGGCCATCATGGCGATGGCCTGGACCGGGTACTTTCCGGCGGCGGTCTCGGCCGAGAGCATGACGGCGTCGGTGCCGTCGTAGATGGCGTTGGCGACGTCGGAGGCCTCGGCGCGGGTGGGGCGCGGGTTCTCGATCATCGACTCGAGCATCTGGGTGGCGGTGATGACCGGGGTGCGGTACTCGGCGGCGCGGCGGATGATGTGCTTCTGGATGGCGGGGACCTTCTCGGGCGGGACCTCGACGCCGAGATCGCCGCGGGCGACCATGATGCCGTCGGCGACCTCGAGGATGGAGTCGAGGTGCTCGATGGCCTGCGGCTTTTCGAGCTTGGCGATGATCCAGGCGTCGGACTTGAGCGCGGCCAGGCGGCCCTTGACGTGGCGCACGTCGTCGGCGGTGCGGACGAAGGAGACGGCGATGGTGTCGACCCCCTGGCCGATGGCGAAGATGAGGTCCTCCTCGTCCTTTTCGGTCAGCGAGGGCACCTTGACCGGGATGCCGGGAAGGTTGATGCCCTTGTTCTCGCCGAGCATGCCGCCGTTGACGATGAGGCAGACGACGTCGAAGCCGCCCTGTCTATTGGCGACGAGGCGTTCGACGGAGAGCTCGATGAGGCCGTCGGAGAGCAGGATGCGGGAGCCGGGCTCGAGGTTCTCAGCGAGCGTGGTGAAGGTGGTGCTGACCTTGGCGGCGGTACCTTCCATCTCGTGCGGGGTGATGGTGAGGCGCTGGCCGGCGACCAGGAGGACGGGCTTGTGGCCCTTCAGCTTGCCGGTGCGGATCTTGGGGCCCTGCAGGTCGGCGAGGATGCAGATGGGCTTGTTTTCCTCCTGAGCGACCTTGCGCACCATGCGGATCAGCTCGGCCTTCTGGGCGTGGGAGCCGTGCGAGAAGTTGAGGCGGGCGACGTCGAGGCCGGCGCGGACGAGCTCGCGGAAGACCTCCTCAGTGCTGCAGGCGGGCCCGAGGGTGGCGACGATCTTGGCACGGCGGGGGCGCTCCGGGCTGAGGAGATCCGGGACCACCGGGGCGGCCTGAGGAGTCAGCGGATCGGTGGCCGCAGCAGGAAGCGAAGCGGCAGAGCGGGGCTTGGGAGCTGTCTTGGCCGTTTGAGACTTCTGGGTCTTCGCGGAGGACTTGGACTTCACGTTCGATTTCATCTGGCTGAGGCTCGTGTTCTTTCCGGAGCTCCCGGGCGTGAGCCGGGGAAGCTCTGTCTCGTAGGTTGAAGGTGCCAATCGGGATCTGCCGTTGAAGGCAATTCTAACTGGCGGCGATGAAAAATGTGCGGCGTGGGCCGGTATTCGGGCAGGTTCAGCGGGCGTCTTGGCCACGGTCGGAGCATTGGGCGTCTTCGGAGTTTTGGGCCGGGCCGCTTCGGCGCGACTCCTGGTCGAGATTTGCGATGCCTGCTTCGAGGATGCGGTTGAGATCTTTGAGGGTGGCGAGATTGACGCCGCTCCAGAGCCTTTCTTCGATGCGGGCGGCCATCTGTTTTCCGCGCTCGAGCACGGCTTCGCCGCGCGGGGTGAGCGAGGCGGTGACGATGCGGCTGTTGCCGAGCGAGCGGCCGCGCACGATCCACTGCTCGCGCACGGCACGGGCGAGCACCGCCTGCAGCGTCTGCGGCGTGACCGAGCAGGTGCGGGCGAGCGCCGCCGCGCTGACTCCGGCCTGCTGCTGGATGGCCTTGAGCAGGCGCAGCTGAGGCAGGGTGAGGCCCTGGTCGCGCAGCTCGTCCTCGAGCAGGGCGCGGTAGCCGGTGACCAAGCGGCGGAGGTTCTCCGAGCAGCGGCGCTGTTCTGTGCTCCGTGGGGAGCTCCGTAGCGAGATCCGTGGGGAACGCTTTGGCGGGATTATTTTTCGCTTCATGGCGGCCTCTGATTTTCCGGGGGGATATCAGCCCGCTGCTACTATATCAGTACCCTGATATGGCCTCCGCAATTCTGGAACACGACTGGAAGCCGCGGCACAATCCCTGGCTAATCGCGCTGACGGTGACGCTGGCGACGTTCATGGAGGTGCTCGACACCTCGATTGCGAACGTCGCGCTGCCGCATATCGCCGGCTCGCTGGGGGCGTCGCAGGATGAGGCGACCTGGGTACTGACCAGCTACCTGGTGGCGTCGGCGATCATCCTTCCTATCTCCGGCTGGCTCTCGAACCGGTTTGGGCGCAAGCGGTTCTACCTGACCAGTGTGGCGATCTTCACCGTCTGCTCGGTGCTCTGTGGATTCGCGCCCACGCTGCCGGCGCTGGTGCTCGCGCGCATTCTGCAAGGCGTGGGCGGCGGCGGCCTGGCGCCGAGCGAGCAGGCGATCCTGGCCGATACCTTCCCGCTGGCCAAGCGCGGGCAGGCGTTCGCGGTGTATGGCATGGCGGTGGTGGTGGCGCCGGCGATCGGGCCGACGCTGGGCGGATGGATCACCGACAACTTCAACTGGCATTGGATCTTCTTCATCAACGTGCCGATCGGGCTGCTGTCGCTGTACCTGTCGAACCGCATGGTCGAGGACCCGCCGGAGCTGGTGGCGCGCAGGAAGCGGCGCGATCCAGTGGACTTCATCGGTCTGGGGGCGGTGGCTCTGGGCGTTGGGCTGCTCGAGTTCACACTGGACAAGGGCCAGGAGAAGGACTGGTTCGGCTCGGGGCAGATCCAGCTGACCGCGCTCCTGGCGGGGCTGACGCTGCTGTTCTTCGTCTTCTGGGAGTGGCGCCATCCTGACCCGATCGTCGATCTGAAGCTGTTGAAGAATCGCAACTTTGGGACGGCGGTCTTCCTGCAGCTGATTCTGGGCATGGTGCTGTTTGGATCAACGGTGCTGATTCCGCAGTACCTACAGACGCTGCTGGGCTACACGGCGGAGCGCGCGGGCATGGCTCTGTCGCCGGCGGGCTTTGTGATGATGGTGGGGATGGCCATCGCCGGCCGGACGCTGGGTAAAGCGGATCCGCGGCTGATCGTGATGATGGGCTACCTGGCGGTGGCGATGGGCCTGTACAACCTGACTCGGCTGGACCTGTACACAAGCTTCGGGCATGCGACGGTGTGGCGGATGCTGCAGGTGATCGGGCTGCCGTTTATCTTCATCCCGATCAGCACGCTGAACTACGTGGGGGTGCCGCGGGAGAAGAGCAACCAGATCTCCTCGCTGTCGAACTTCGCCCGCAATCTGGGCGGGTCGGCGGGCACGGCGCTGCTGACGACGTATCTGGCGCGCTCGGCGCAGGTGCACCAGGAGACGCTCGCGGCCAACCTGGCGCGCTCGAGTGAGAGCCTGCGCAGCTATATCAGCAGCTACGCGGCGAGCATGCATCTGAGCTTCAGTGCCGCCCAGCCGTTGGCGATCGCCTCGGTCTATCGCCAGATGATGCTGCAGGCGTCGATGCTGGCGTACAAGAATGCGTTCGCGCTGCTGTCGCTGACGGTGCTGCTGCTGTCGCCGCTGGTGTGGATCATGCGTCTGCCGGCGAAGGCGGTCAAGGTCGAAGCGGAGCAGATGGCGGCGCACTGAGGGGGTGACGGCGGACATACTCCCGCGTTGCGTGCCTGGATTTGGGGAGTTGAAGAAGCAGATTCCTCCGCTTCGCTGCGGAATGACAACCAAAAAGACTAGGGTCTGGGACAGGTTTTGGTGGGGGTCTGGGGTGGGGTCGCGGCGAGAAGTTGCGCGTTGAATTCGGCGCCGCAGAGCACGCTGAGCGAGATGATGTAGAGCCAGAACAGCAGCGCGATACCCGCGCCCAGCGATCCGTAGACCTCGGAGTAGTTGGCGAAGCGGGTGACGTACCAGCCGAAGGCCAGGGTGGTGAGGAACCACATGGCGGTGGCGAGGACGGCGCCGGGGAGGGTGCGCGTCCACGAGCGATCGAGGGTGCTCATGGCGCGCACGGTGTGGACCGAGCCCCAGAGCCTGGTGTCGGCGTGGTCCTCGTCCTCGACGCCCAGGCAGGAGGGCGGCACGCTCATGTGGTAGATGACGGCGATGATGCCCACGCTGCCGGCGAGCGCGACCGCCCAGCGAAGGGTGAAGGCGATGACGAAGACGGTTCCCCGCAGCGGGGTGGCGACGTGGAAGGCGACCCACTCTGTCAGCAGATGGCCGAAGACCACGAGCAGGCTGGAGATCAGCAGCGGAAACAGCGATATGGGAACCAGAGTGAAGGAGCGCCAGCGGCGCTCCCAGAAGCCCCATTGGTTGAAGGGGATCTCGAAGGCCCGGCGGAAGCCCTCCATCAGGGTAACGATCACGCTGGAGGCTCCGGTGAGCGAGACGATGATGAGGACGAGCAGCGCCTGCATCGATTTGGGGGTGCGATGACTGCTGGCGAAGTAGCTTTCGAGCAGTGGGCTGACGTCGGGCGGGAGGATGCGGTCGAAGAACTGCGCCGCCAGGAAGCGCAGCGGCGCGGCATCGGGCAGCAGGGTGATGGCAGAGGCCGCCACGATCAGGGCAGGAAAGAGAGAGACCAGCGCCGAGTAGGCCGCAGCCTGCGCGATGTTCAGGCAGTCGTGATCGAGCACGCTCGACAAGGTGCGGCGCAGCACGGTGGAGAGGTACAACAGGTAGCTGATGCCCAGAGCGCCGACCGCTTGTACCCTTTTCAAGAGCATCTCTCCCGCCTAGCGAGACCCGCGCATCGCATCTCCCGGAGGCGAGCCTGGATTAGTTCTTCCAACGGTTGAGGAAGTCGGTGACCGAGGCGCTGTGCAGTTGGCGCATGTCGCGGAACTCGCCGGTGGCCTGGGAGTAGAGGACCTTGCCGCTGGGGCTGAGGACGGCCAGGGCGGGAACACCGTGCGTGACCGGCACGCCATACTTGTCGGCAACGTCCAGGTTGTGATCCTCGCGGCCGATCCAGACGTGGACGATGACGAAGTACTTGCTGAGCAGGGAGAGGTTGGGCTCCTGGTGGAAGTAGATGTCGAGCACCTGGCAGTCGCCGCACCAGTCGCCGCCGAAGTCGAGGATGACGCGCTTGTGCTCGCGGCGCGCCTGCTTCAAGGCGGCGGCGATGTCGGCGGTGGGGTCGGCGGTCTCGGAGTAGAGATGCTTGGGGGTGTAGGGGGTGGCGAGCCGCTGCGCGTGGGCGACGGTTGCCGGAACGAAGCTGAGGCCACTCAGGCCGGCAAGGGCGAAGGCCAGGCCGAGCGCAAGCAGGCGGCGCGATGGGCGTGCGGCGGTCGGTGCGACCGGGAGATTGACGGCCGAGGCCAGGGGATTGCGGAAGCAGATACGCGACGCCATGTTCAAGATGTCCTTTGGAACCCGGAGAGCCGTGGGTCCATAGAGATAATGCACGAATGAGGCCGGCGGATGCAAAGTTTGCGGCGCTTCGGCACGACGCCGCGAGCAGAACGACGCAGGCGTGCGAATCGGCAACCTCGGAGGAGGCTGCTACTTTCCGCTGTAGTATCCGTCGCGGGTCTGCAGCAGCAGCTGCTTGTCCTCGGGCTTGGCGAAGGCGAGGTCGATCTTGTGATAACCATCGGCGGAGGCGGCCTGGTCGGGGACGTAGCCGAGCCGGTACTGGGCGCGCAGCTCCTCGGCGATCTCGGTGTAGATCTGGGCGGTGGTCTCCTTCTTGGTGACCTCGAAGAGGCGTCCGCCGGTCTCGTGAGCCATCCGCTCGAGGATCTTTTTGCCGTCGGTTTTCGCTGTGGGGAAGTTGCCGCCGCGAGGCGACCCGCTGCCGCCTGGGTATCCACCGCCTGGGTATCCACCACCCGGGTAGCCACCGCCGGGATAGCGGCCTCCGGGGTAGCCACCCCCGCCTCCGGGATAGCCGCCGCCGCGGCCCATCTCAGGGCGATTCATGTTGTCCTGCGGGGACCGACCCTTAAAGTAGATGGCGTAGACGATGGTGTCGGCGCGCTGGGCGCTTTCGATGGCGCGGGCCAGCGTCTCCTGGCTGCCGCGGTCGTCGCCGCCGGAGAGGATGATCAGCGCCTTGCGGCCCTTC
>Ga0210403_10001187_pt1 | contig 25211 bp, 23 predicted proteins | sample IncBWC19MmetaG_FD_150863 | JGI IMG/M metagenome (GOLD analysis project Ga0210403, IMG submission 150863) | Forest soil microbial communities from Barre Woods Harvard Forest LTER site, Petersham, Massachusetts, United States - Inc-BW-C-19-M | ecosystem: Environmental > Terrestrial > Soil >... | reverse complement strand
GCTGCATGACGACGCACAGCTTTGTAGCCCGGGTGAGCGAAGCGATACCCGGGAAAATCCCGCATATCGCTGCGCTCATGCGGGCTACGATGGCTGCTTTCAGCTCGCCGCGACCCCGAACTGCAGGCTGCCCTGCGATCCCCGGACCAGCTTGCCTGGCCGCGCGCCGGTGGCGCAGCCTTCGCGCTGGGTCACGATGCCGGACACGATCGTCGCATCATAGCCGTCGACCTGCTGCAGCAAGCGTCGTCCGCCGACCGGCAGGTCGTAATGCACCTTCGGCGGATGCAGATGCAGGCGATCGTAATCGATCACGTTGACGTCGGCCTTGAAGCCGGGCGCGAGCAGGCCGCGGTCGTAGAGGTCGACCGAGAGCGCGGTCTTGCGCGACTGCGCCGCCACCACGAACGGGATCGACAGTTTTTCGCCGCGGCTGCGGTCGCGGGTCCAATGCGTCAGCAGATAGGTCGGGAAGCTGGCATCGCAGATGATGCCGCAATGGGCGCCGCCGTCGGAAAGGCCCGGCACCGAGCGCGGATCGCACAGCATCTCGCGCGTCGCATCGAGATTGCCGTCGACATAATTGAGGAACGGCACATAGAGCATGCCGCGGCCTTCATCCGCCAGCATCGCGTCATAGGCGAGCTCTTCCGGCTTCTTGCCGAGCCGGCGAGCCTGCGGACCCATCGCGTTCTCCTTCGGCTGTTCGTAGTCCGGCGGGTTGCCGAGCAGATACATCTTGTCGTAGTTCGGCCGGAAAAACAGCGGATCGTCGGTGGCGGTGGCGCTTTCGCTCAGGATAGCCGCGCGCACTTCGGTCTGGCGCAGCCGCGCCAGCCGCTCGGTGAGCGGCAGATGCGCGATCGCCCGGTAGCTCGGATGGGTCTGGAACGGATTGCGCGACAGTTCGAGGCCAAGCAGCAGCCCGACCGGGCGCGCCGCGATCTGCGCGGTGATCGAAAGCCCGCGCGCGGCGGCGGCGTTGATCTCGGCAAAGGTCTGGCGCCAGCGCTCCGGCGCCTTGTCGTTCTGGGTGATCGAGAAGGTGATCGGGCACCTGGTGTTATCGGCCACCCGCAGCATCATCGGCAGGTCTTCGTTGAGGGTCGAGAGGTCGAGCACGAATTGCAGCACGCTGCGGCCTTCGCCATGCATCGCTGCCGCGATCGCGGTCAATTCGTCCTCGCCGGCTTTCAGCGTCGGCGTGAAGTCGCCGGTCGAGGTGCGGTGGTTGAGCGTGCGCGAGGTCGAAAATCCGAGGGCGCCGGAGCGCACCGCTTCGCGCGCGAGCTGCGCCATCGCCCTGTTGTCCTCGGCCGTGGAGGGATCGCGCCGCGCGCCGCGCTCGCCCATGACATAGACGCGCAGCGCCGCATGCGGCAGCTGCGCGCCGACATCGATGTCGAAATTCCGTTTCGACAGCCAGTTCATGTAGTCCGGGAAACTTTCCCAGGACCAGGGAATGCCGGCGCTCAAGACCGGCTCCGGAATGTCCTCGACGCCTTCCATCAGCTGGATCAGGCGGAGATGATCGGCCGGCTTGCAGGGCGCGAAGCCGACGCCGCAATTGCCCATGATCGCTGTGGTGACGCCGTTCTGCGAAGAGGGCGTGATGTCCTGGCTCCAGGTGACCTGGCCGTCGTAATGGGTGTGGACGTCGACAAAGCCCGGCGCCACCAGCTTGCCCTTGGCGTCGATCTCTTCCTTGCCCTTGGCGGAGATTTTGCCGACTTCGGTGATGCGGCCGTCCTTGATCGCGACATCGGCCTCGTAAAGATCGCCGCCGCGCCCGTCCGCGATGTTGCCGCCGCGGATGACGAGGTCTGGATTGGCACTCATGGCGTTCCCCTTGGCGTTCCCTTGGCGTTTCATCCCGGATTGTGATTTGGCGGTATCATCGGCCACCACCCGGGAGTGTCAACCGCCGGCAATGGGGCTCAGGGCTGCATCCGTCTTGCCGCTCGCGGCCGGCGTTTTCCGCTCGGTGAAAAATGTCAGCAATACCGTCAGCGCCATGAACAGGGCGGAAACCAGGAACACCGCATGCGGCATGTTCTGGTCCATGATCCAGCCGAACAGCAGCGGGCTCGCGATCCCCGAGAAGTTGAAACCGGTGGAGACGATGCCGAAGGCGCGGCCGGCCGCACCCGGAGGCGCGGCCTCGCGGACCAGCATGTCGCGCGAGGGGGCGATCACGCCACTCAGGAAGCCCGCGGTCGTCATGACAGCGATGAGCAGAATGGAGGGCAGCGTCACCCATGCGATCAGCAACACCAGCGCAGTATTGACGGCAAAGCAGGTCGCCGCGACCTGGCCGTGACGGAGGGTGCGATCGGCGAGGTACCCGCCTGCGAGCACGCCCACGGCGCTGGTGCCGAGATAGGCGGTCGACGCGATGTTGGCGGTCGAGAACGAGGTGCCATAGCCGCCCATCAGCGCGACCACGCCGAAATTGGAGATGCCGGCGCTGGAAAGGCCGAGCAGGGTGAAGAAGCCCGTCAGCACGATCAGCGCCGGCGTCAGGATGCTTTTCTTCGAAACCGAGATGCTGCCCGCCTGCGCATGCCTGGCGCCGGCATCGGGAATGCCCGCGATCAGGAGCAGCAGCGCGACGACGACACCGACCGCGCCGGCCGCGATCAGCGCGCCAAAACCTCCGACCAGCATGACCAGCGTGGCCATGATCGCGGGCGCGACCGCGCCGCCGAGGAAGCCGGCAAAGGTGTGGATGGAAAAGGCGCGGCCCATCCGCGCGGAGTCCATGTGTTCCGACAGGATCGCGTAGTTGGCCGGGTGATAGACGCTGTTGGCGATGCCGAGCAGCACGGCGCTCGCGATCAGCCAGGAATAGCTCAGGTGCAGGCCCAGCAAGATGAACGACAGGCCGCCGAGAGTGAGGCCGAGCAGCAGGATGACGCGCGCGCCGATGTGGTCGACGATGTAGCCGAGTGGCGCCTGGGTCAGGCCGGAGACCACCGCGAACACGGTCAGCGCAAAACCGAGCTCGATATAGCCGACGCCGAGCTGTGCTTTCAGGAACGGAAACAGCATCGGCAGCACCAGCAGATGGAAATGGCTGACCCAATGGGCAACCGAGATCAGCCCCAGCGTGCGAAATTCATTGTCGGCCTTGGTCTTTTCCCGGGCTTGTTGCGGTGCGGCGAGGACGTCGGCCATCTCTGCTGGAATTCCATTGTAAAGGCGCGGCAATATCGTCTGATGGTGGTTATTTGTCCATGAACGTGGGCGCATGGCAGCCCTTTCGGACGACGCAAAACTTGGCGATAAATCATTAATCTGTGGCCAATCCGGCGTAAGGCATCGATGCCGCTCCGCGTGCTCCTATCCGAAGGATCCAGCACTTCGGCCCGTGAGGCGATCACGGTCCTCGGGCTCGCCGGTCACATGGTCGAGGTCTGCGATCCCTCGCCCTGGTGCCTCGGGCGATATTCGCGCTTTGTGAAGAAGTTCCACCGCTGTCCGCCGCTGCGCGACGATCCCGCGGGTTATCTTGCCTTTGTCGAGAATTTGCTGGCGTCGAACCGGTTTGACGTGCTGCTGCCGACCCATGAGCAGGGATTCCTGTTCGCGCGCGTCGCCGAACGGCTGAAGCGGCATGCCGGGCTCGCGCTGCCCACCTTCGAAAGCTATCGCGCCGTGCACAGCAAGGCGGGCTTCAGCCGGCTGTTGTCCGCGTTGAGATTGCCGCAGCCGGCGACCCGGATCGTGATCTCCGAGAGCGCCATGCGCGCGAGCATCCGCTTTCCCGCCGTGATCAAGACCTCGGTCGGCACCGCAAGCCGTGGCGTCTTTGTCGTGCGCGAGGCCGGCGATCTCGATAAGGCCATGCAGGAGCTTGTCGCCGGCGATGCGTTCGCCGGCGAGGTGCTGGTGCAGGAATGGATCGCTGGCACGGTCGAGAAGGCGCAATCGGTGTTCTGCCGCGGGCAATTGCTCGGCTTCCATGCCTATCGGCAGGTGGCGCCGGGTATTAGCGGCGGCGAGGCGATCAAGGAGAGCGTGAGCCGTCCCAACATTCGCACCATGCTGGAAGCGATCGGCGAAAAACTCTCCTGGCACGGCGCACTCTCCATCGACTATCTGATGCCGGAGCGCGGTGCGACGCCGCGCCTGATCGACTGCAATCCGCGGCTGGTCGAGCCGATGAGCGCCTATCTCGCCGGCACCGATCTCGCAGGCCTGCTGCTGCTCGTCTCATGGGGCGAAATGCCCGCGCAGCGGCCGGACAGCCGCTCCGGCGTGCGCACCCACCTTGCGATGCAGGCCCTGCTTGGCGTTGCCTCGCGCGGCGGCACGCGGGCCGATCTCCTGCGCGAATGTTTTCGTCTGGCGAGAGGACGCAAACCTTATAACGGAAGTCAGGAAGAAATGACGCCGGTGGGAACGGATTGGCTGAGCGCGGTGCCGCTTGGTCTGACGGCCGGCTTGCTGCTGGCGCGGCCGGGCGCGGCAACCAGGTTCGCGCACGGCGGCTTTGGCGCGCATCTGCTGAGCCGCGACAGCATCCGGCAGATCGAGAGCAAGGAGTTCAGCTAGCGCCGCCTACCGTGTTGCACCCGCTCAATCGACCAGGTTGCGAGGCAACATCTCGCCGAATGTCTTGGCGGACCTGTCCGGAAGGTTTAGCCTGTCGAAACTCAATACCGTTTTGGCTGCGTGGGACGATCGCTCATTTGCAAACGAGCGGAGCAAGCCGGCGATGAAGACGATTCTAGTGCCAACCCAGAATATCGCTGTCATGGCGTCCACGCTTGAGACGGCGGTGCTGCTTGCGCAGCGCACCGGCGCCTATATCGAGGGTATTCCGCTGTGGTTTGGCGCTCCCGAATTTGTCGTGGCGGAGCTTGCCAGCGGCTTTTCCATGGAGGTCTATCGGGCGCGGCGCGAAGACGAAACGGCGGGTGCGCGCAAGCTGTTCGAGACCTTCATGCAGCAGCGCAATGTTCCTGCCGCCAAGGCTACCCCGGATCGAGCCTGGTTTGGCTGGTTTGACGCCGTGTCGCCGGGTGAATCCCTTGTCGGCAGCCATGGCCGCACCTTCGATGTGATCGTCATGGGCAGGCCGGACGCCGATACGGCCGGTCCCTATAACCGGGCGATCGAGTCGGCCCTGTTCGAGAGCGGCCGGCCCGTGCTGCTGTCGCCTCCGGTCGCTCCCAAACGGATCGCGACCAACATCATGATCCACTGGAACGGCAGCACCGAGCAGGCCCGCGCCAACGCCTTCGCCATGCCGTTGCTGCGGCTGGCCGGACGCGTGACGGTGTTGACGGTCCTCGGCGGACAGGACGTGCCGGGTCCATCGCCCGATCAGGTGCGCAAGCAATTGCGCTATAACGGCATCGCGGCCGAGCCGGTGAGCTGTGAGCTGGAAGGCCGCAGCACGGGTGAGGCCGTCCTCGCCGCGGCCGAGGCGGAAGGCGCCGATCTGCTGATCAAGGGCGCCTTCACCAGGAACCGGCTGCGGCAAATGATCTTCGGCGGCGCCACCAGCCACATCATGCAGCACGCGCAGCTGCCGGTGTTGATGGCGCACTAGATTGTTGTCGGCGCCAGGCGCGGGTTGGATCAATGGTATTTGTTCGAGGACCTTGCCCATGGCACCCCTGGCTCAGTCGGCATCCCCTGACTCCCCTCAGGCTTCTCCCTGGTTCCGGGGCCGCTCCTTCCAGGACTGGCGCGATGAATTCGACCGTCGCGGCTTCCTGATCTTCGAGCGCGTGCTGCCTGCCGACAAGGTTGCGGCAATCCGTGATGCGCTTGCGCCCCATCTCGGGCGGGACCTCAAAGGCCGCAACGACTTCGAGGGATTGAACACCAACCGGGTCTATGCGCTGCTGGCGAAATCGCCGCTGTTCGCCGAGCTGGCAATCCATCCGCTGGTGCTCGCCTTCGTCGAAGCGGAGCTTGGGCCAAGCTGCCTGCTGTCGGCCTTCCTCGCCATCAACCTGCATCCGGGCGAAACCGTGCAACCCTGGCACACCGACGATGGCGGCGCGCGGCTGCCGCGCCCGCGCCCCGCGCTGGGCGTCAGCACCTTCTGGGCCATCGACGACACGACCGAGACCAACGGCAGCACCGAAGTCATTCCCGGCAGCCACCTGTGGGACGAGCGCCGGATCGAGGGCGCGGCGACGTCTGCCGATTTCAATGCCAGATCGGCACTGGACCAGGATCATGATCCCGGTTTCCACGCGGATGCCGTGAAGCTTGCGATGCCGTCAGGCTCGCTCGCGATCGCGAAAGGCACGCTCTGGCACCGTGGCGGCAGCAACCGCTCTGATCGGCCGCGCCTGATCATCACGCCGCAATATTGCGCCGGATGGGTACGGCAGCTTGAAAACATGTGTCTCGCCGTTCCTCCGGATGTGGCGGAAAATCTGCCGGAGCGCGCGCGAGAGCTGATCGGCTATTCGATCCACCCGCCGTTCATGGGCTATGTCGACGGCGTGCACCCGAAGCGATTGCTGCGGGCCAAGACCATGCCGTCGAACTGACGCCCGTGCTGGTGCGTCCGCATGGCGGAGAACCGGCGTCGACTGCGGATGTGCGGCAGGATGCGCGGTCGAGCAGCGGCCTCTACAACGGCTCGTCGTCGTTGCCGTAGCGATCGCGTTTCGGCGTTGCCATGTCGCCGTCTTCATAATCGTCATCGTCCTTGCGCGCCGGAGGCGGCGGCTTCTTTGATTTGTCGTCGGCTTTCGGAGGCTCGTTCTTCTTGCCGGTGTTACCCATTTGATCTTGCCCTCACGGCGTCGCGGAGTGAAACGGATCAGCCGTGCAGCACCGGGCCGCCGGCTTTCTTCCAGGCGTCGATGCCGCCGGCGATATGCGCGGCGTTGGCAAGCCCGGCTTCCTTGGCGGCTTTCACTGCCATCGCCGAGCGCTCGCCAAATGCACAGAAAAATACAATGCGCCGACCGGTCGCGGCCGCGACCTCGCGCAGCATGCCGCCCGGTTTCAGGCTCTCGTCGATCGACGGATAGGGCGCGTGCAGCGCGCCGGAGAGCGTGCCGTGCTTGGTACGCTCGCTACTCTCGCGCAGGTCCACCAGCAGCACGTCGGTCCGGCCGAGGCTCTCGATGGCCTGGCGCGCGTTCAGCGAAAGACCCTGCCTCTCCAGTTCGTCCTGGTGCAACCCGACATGCATGTTGGCGGGGATCACCACGTCCATCAGCTTCGGATTGGGCAAATTGAGATTGCCCATCAGCTCGACATAGTCGTCGATCGAGCGCACCTGCAGCCGCGGATTGTAGCGCTTCTCCTCGCCGATGGTGGAGACGGTATCGCCCTTGTAGTCATGTGCGGGGTACACCAGGGTCTCGTCGGGCAGCTTCAACAGCCGGTTGAAGATCGAATCATATTGTGCCCGCGCGCTGCCGTTCTGGAAATCGGTGCGGCCGGTGCCGCGGATCAGCAACGTGTCGCCGGTGAACACGCGATCGCCCATCAGATAGCTATAGGAATCGTCGGTGTGTCCGGGCGTGTACATCACGTCCAGCGACAGTCCCTCGATCGTCACCTTGTCGCCGTCGGAGACCCGCATCGACACCACGTCGGCCTTGCTCTGCTCGCCCATGATGGTGATGCAATGGGTGCGGTCGCGGAGTTCACCGAGGCCGGTGACATGGTCGGCATGCAGATGGGTGTCGACCGCCTTGACCAGTTTCAGATCGAGCTCCTGCAGCAATTTGCAATATCGCTCCGCCTTTTCCAGCACGGGGTCGAGGATCAGTGCCTCGCCGCCGGGACGGCTCGCAAGCAGATAGGAATAGGTGCCGGACACGCTGTCGAACAGCTGACGAAAGATCATGGATTGATTACCGCCGAAAACTGATTCCCGATCCTATCACATCAGGGCCGGACGTAGCTTGAGCCCTGATGCGATCGGATTGCTTCGCGGAGTTTAGCATCGGGCGCGCATTCGCGCGATCCGCTGGCTCGCAATGACGACGACGTCACGGCCTGACCAATGTATATCCGTTTTCGGTCAGCAACAGTATCTGCCCGACGCCGACCTGGACCGGGGTTGCGCCCGGCATGATGTCGGGCCGCCGGCCGGTCTCGCGCTCGATGGTGTCGACGGTATTCAGGCACACGTCGAAGCGCACACCCTGCGCGATCAGGCTCTCGACCTGCTTTCGGCTCGGATTTTCGCTGCGCAGCACATCGATTCCCGGGCCGAACGCCACCACTTCGATCGCGACCTTGTCGGGATCGTAGTATTTCAGCAGGTTGTTGGCGACGCTGATCACCAACGCCTGCTTGTGCGGATCATTGTCCGAGAGCTGCAACACGATTTTGTGCTCTGCAAAAGGCTTGTCCTGCAGCGGCGCCTGCTGCGCGCCAACCGATGACGCAAGCGTGAGCGAGGCGGAGATCACGGCGATGCGAAACATTTTCGAAAGCTTGTTCATCCCGCAATCCCCGGATTGCCGTCGACGCCCTTCAGCGTGACGTTCTTGCCATAAGGCAGCGGCGTCTTGCCGGAGCGGAGATAATTCGCGAACACGTCCCATACCGGCGTGCCCGCTTGCGGATTGACCGACGCCCAGCCCGCCACCTTGTAGCTCTTGTCCGCTTCCAGTGCCCGACCGCTCTCGAGCTGCAACTCGGAGATGCGCTTGCCGATGCTTTCCGCGGGCGTGCAGGTGTAGGTCAGGCCGCCGACGCGGACCATGTCGCCGCCCTGCTGGTAATAGGGATCGGCGTTGAACAGATTGTCGCAGACGTCCTCCAGCACGCCCTTGATCTGGCTGCCGGTCATCGCCTGCACATAGGTCTCCGGATAAGTGATCGCGGTTTCCGCCAGCACATCTTCCATGGTGAGCGCCTGGCCCGCCAGCGCGGTGGTGCCCCAGCGGAAACCGGGCGACAGCGCAATCTCGGCATTCAGTTCGCGGAGCAAGGCATCGCAGATCAGCGTGTCCATCGAACCGGAAAAATTGCCGCGGCGAAAGAGCAGGCGGTCGGCGGTCGCGATCTTGTCGGCCCACACCTTCGAATGCGCTGCGTGTAGCTGCTCGACCAGCGCCTGCATCGCGGTGTCCGGCTTCAACAGCTCCGAATAGACCGGCAGCAAATGATAGCGGAAATCTTTCACCTTGCCCTTGCCGAGATCGAGGTCGATCACGCCCAGAAATTTCCCGTTCGAGCCGGCATTGGTGACGAGCGTTCCGCCGCCCGCGTTCTTGATAAAGACAGGCTGTGGCACGGCGTCGTGGGTGTGTCCTCCCAGGATCACGTCGATGCCCGTGAGGCGGCTGGCGAGCTTCAGGTCGACATCCATGCCGTTGTGGGACAGCAGAATGACGGCATCGACCTTGTCGGTGTCGCGATGGGTGGTGACGAGCTTCTGCAGTTCGTCGTCGCGGATGCCGAAGGTCCAGTCCGGCGTGAAGCGCTTCGGATGCGCGATGGGCACATAGGGGAAGGCTTGACCGATCACGGCGATGCGAAAGCCGCCGATCTCCTTGATCAAGGATGGCTTGAACACGCGGCCCGAGGCGGGGTCGAACGCCCTGGCGTCGTTGAATTTGGCTTCCTCGGTGAGGAAGACGTTCTGGGCCAGGAACTCGCCCTTGAAGTTGGCGAGATTCTTGCGCAGCGCCTCCTCGCCATAGGTGAATTCCCAATGGCCGGTCATCGCCTCGATGCCGAGCAGGTTTGACGCCTGCACCATGTCGGCGCCCTGCATGGAATTGGCGAGCCCGGTGCCCTGCCAGAGGTCGCCGCCGTCAACGAGCAGCGAGCGGCGCTCTCCAACGTCGCTGCGCAGTCTGTCGATCAGCGTCTTGAGATGCGCAAAGCCGCCGAGCTTGCCGAAGCGTGGCGCGGATTTCTCGAAATCGAGCGAGGTGAAGGCATAGGCTTCGGCGCTGTCGGCGCTGATGCCGAAACGCTCGAGAAAAGCCTTTCCGACCAGATGCGGCGGTCTTCCGGCCATCTCGCCGATGCCGATATTGACGCTGGGCTCGCGGAAGTACACCGGCTGCAGCTGCGCGTGGGTGTCGGTCAGGTGCAGGACGCGCGCATTGCCGAAGCGCTCGATATCGTAGAGGCTCGGACTGTCGGCCGCGCGTGACGCGCGGAGGATCCCGCCGGAGAACGCAGCAGCGCCCGAGAGTTTCAGAAAATCCCGCCGGCGGATTTTCATGGCGAACTCGCCCCACAAGCTTCAGCGAATTTCCAGATCCCTCCAGCGTTCCCTCTCGCTGGTCGCCTGGAAGATCGAGGCTTTCGCCAGGGCCTCGGCTTCCTTTGCCGCAGATATCGCGCCGTCGAAGTCGCCGGCGGTCGCAGCCTTCTTCGCGGCCGCGAGCTGCGCTTCGGTCGTGGTCCATTTGTTGCGCAACTGGTCGGCCTGCTTCTCGGCAGCCTCCGCTGCGGAGAGCGCCGCCTTGTAGTCGGCCTCGGAGGCAGCGAAGGCCGGCATCGCGCCTGTCATCAGCAACACCACGGTGAGCAACGTATTCCGCATCACGTTCATGGCCGCGCTCCCGGACCTGAAATAGGCAAGCCGTTGGCGACATAGGACAGGAAATACTCGACGTCGCGGTATTCATCGGATTGCGGCTCGAGCGGAACCGCGCGAGTCTGGCTGTTGCAGGTGACCAAACGCCGGCTGATCGTGCCCATGCCGTTCCATTCGGAGCGATAGATCGGCATCGCGTTCATGATGCCATAAGCGGGTGCCAGGATTTCGGCGCGAATGCGCTCGCCCGGGCTCTGCACATGACAGGTGGCGCAGGAGAAATTGAGCTGGCCGCGGCGGGTGTAGAAATAGCGCTTGCCGTTCTCATAGGCTTCCAGCGCGCGCGGGTCGTTCGGGATCTTGATGTCCATCGGTTTGCCGCGCGAGGTGAAGGCCATGTAGGCGGTGAGCGAGGCCATCTCGTCCTTCACATAGGAATAAGGCTGTTCGCCATTGGCCTCGCGGCAGCGGTTGAGCGCGAGTTCCAGCGTGACGACCTTGCCTTCCTTCTCGTCGAAATAAGGATAGTTCTGGCGGATGCCGATGCCGCCGTCCGGGAAGCAATCCGCGTAGGTCTTGCCGTTCTTGAACGGCTTGGAGAACATCTCCTTGCCGGCTTCCAGCGCGAATTCGTAAGGGGGAAATTCCTCCTTCTCCTGCCACTGCCTGCGCATGTCCTCATTCATCGAATAGGGACCGTTGACGAAATCCTCGAGCTTCACCTTCGGGAATTTGTCGGTGAAGAATTTCTTGAATGCCTTCGCGTCCACAGCCGGATCGGGCGCATCGGTGGCGGCGATCGCGGAAGCCGCGAGAGAAGCGAGCGCCGCAAACCCAAGCGCGGCCGCGGCGGAGAGGAGGATTGGGCGCATGCGCATGGTCACCCGATCTTTGCCATGGTGGTGTCGGTCGCGCCCTTGTTGTCGACCCAGCTGATCTTGAGGTCGTCGCCCTTGGCGCCGCCCTTGAAGCTGAACTTCACATAGGGGTCTTTCGAGACGGCCGGGCCCCAATCGGCGACGAACACGGTCTTGCCGTTATACTCGAAGGTGAGCTGCTGGATGAAATGTGGCGGGATCAGCTGCCCCTGCGCATCCTTCACAAAGCCGGAATCCATCGGATGCTGGATCAGCGCCTGCACCTCGGTGGTGTCGCCGTTGGCGGTGGCGCGCACGCGAATGGTCGATGCCATCGATCTCTTCCTTCACCTATGTTTTGCGCATGATCTTGTCGGAAAACCGGTTCCCACTTTTCCGGATCATGCGCGTTAGCCGCCGCAGCCGCCGACGGTGACTTTGACTTCCTTGGTCGCGGAGAAAAGCTTGCCGGAGGACTCCACGATCGCGATCACGTTGCAGGTCTTGGCCATCTTCAGGCGATTGGCGACAGCGGGCGTGGTGCCGGCTGGGATCACATAGGACGCCGCCAGCGCGTTCGGGTTCTCGCTGACAAAGAACGAGATCGAGGTGACGTCAGTAAGCGTCGTCGTCACCGCGATCGGCACCACCGCGCCGTTCTCGGCGATCTCGGGCGCATCGAGCTTGATCTTGTCGCTTGCTTCCGCGGTCTTGCCGTAGAGTGCCTTGATCGCCTCGGCGTCGGTCTTCTGCCTGAAGGCGTCCTCCGGATATTTGTCGTTCGCCGCGGCGAAGGCCGGCACGTTGCCGAAACCGATCAGCGCGACCGAGCCCGCACCTTGCAGGATCAGGCGGCGCGTGAGCGAGGGGCGGGTGTTCATCACAATATCTCCGTCAGAGCGTCTGCAGGAAATCGACGATCGCGTTGATCTCCTGCTCGGTCAGAATGCGGTTGCGGCCGAACGGCGGCATCACCGTCAGCGGATTGCGCCTGGTCTCGTCGCCCACGATCGCGACCAGCTCGTTGCGGTCGTATCGCGCTTTGAGGTCTTTCAGCTGCGGGCCGATCGTGCCGGGCAGGTCGCCGCCCCTGATGTCGTGGCAGGTCAGGCAATTGCCTTTGCCGCGGTCGAAGGCAAGCTTTTGCCCGTCGGCGGCGCCGGATTGCGCCTGCGCGAGGTTGGCGGACAGCAGAAACGCAAAGGCGGCGGCGAGGGTGGATTTTGCGGGATGGATCAAGGACATTTCCGGCGGTGATTTTCGCTTTGAATATAGATGGTCAAAAGCACAAAGGCCATCTTCTGGCAATCCGGTCTATCGACGCGGATAATTGGGGTTAAAATGCGCCCGTACATCGCGGAGAGGAGAGACCGATGGCGGAATACGTGGCGGAATTCGGCAGGGACGGCCGGCCCATCGCGCCGGACGGCCGGCTCGATGCGGCGGCCTTCCACCGCAACCATGCGCCGATCTGGGCCGTGCTGGAGAAGTTCCTCAGTGGTCAGTCGGGCGATGTGCTGGAAGCCGGCAGCGGCACCGGCCAGCACGTGGTGCATTTCGCCCGTCATACGCCCGACATCACCTGGTGGCCGAGCGATTTCAACGAGGCTCACCTGAAGAGCATCAACGCGTGGCGCGCCCATGTGGGCCTTGCAAACCTCCGTCCGCCGCTTGCGATCGATCTCACCGATCCCGCCTGGTGCAGGCGGATGACCGATGGCAGCGGCCCGCCGAAACTGGCGGCGGTATTCTGTGCCAATGTCATCCACATCGCGCCCTGGCGCGTCGCCGAAGGCCTGTTCGAAGGCTGCGGCCGCTATCTGCAAACCGGCGGGCACCTGTTCCTCTACGGCCCCTTCAAGCGCGACGGCAAGCACACCGCCGTTTCCAATGCCGTGTTCGACACCAGCCTGCGCGAAGGCAATCCGGAATGGGGCGTGCGCGACATCGACGACGTCGAAAAACTCGCCGCGCAGAACGGTCTCGCGCTGCAGGAAGCCGTCGACATGCCCGCCAACAACATGATCTTGGTATTCGGCCGGCGCTAGAGCATGATCCGGAAAAGTGTGTCGCGGTTTTCCCTCGCGACAAACGCGGAACGCGTTTGCGCGGAGATCATGCTCAAACAAAAAGACAGAGCGGGATGACGATTCGAAGAAAAGTCATCCCGCTCTAGGCGCCGTCCTGCCAGCCTATCTTTTCTTTCAGGAAGCTGTAGCCCAGCATCGTGAACGCGGCGCGCTCCCGGTTGTCCTTGCCATAGCCGTGGCCGCCGGCTGCGGGCTCGTAGAGCCAGGCCTCATATCCCATGGCCTGCAGCTTGGCCGTCATCTTGCGCGCATGGCCGGGATGCACGCGGTCGTCGCGCCGCGTCGTGGCGATCAGGATCGGCGGATATTTCTGACCGGGTTTCGCAAGATGAAAGGCGGAATAGGTTTTCAGCCAGTCCCACTCCTCCGGTTTGTCGGGGTTGCCATATTCGGCGATCCAGCTCGCGCCCGCGAGCAGCCTGGTGTAGCGGCGCATGTCGATCAGCGGGATGGTGCAGAACAACGCGCCGAAGCGTTCGCCATAGCGCACCAGCATGTTCGAGATCAGGATGCCGCCGTTCGATCCGCCTTCGGCGGCGATGCGACCGGCGCGTGTCACGCCGCGGCGGACGAGATCGGCCGCAACCGCGGCGAAATCATCATGCGCGAGACGTTTGCCGGCGTGACGGCCGGCATCGTGCCAGCGCGTGCCGAACTCGCCGCCGCCGCGGATATTGGCCAACACCGTGGTGCCGCCGCGCTCCAGCCAGAACTTTCCAAGCGCGGAGTTGTAATAGGGTTTGACCGCAAGGCCGAACCCGCCATAGGCGCTCATATGCACCGGCGCGTCGCCGGTTTGCTTCGCAGGACCCGTCTGCACATAGGGAATCCGTTCGCCATCGACCGAGATCGCCTCGTGCTGCGTCACCACGAGCCCGTCTGAATTGAAGGTGCGGGGCGCCTGCTTCAGCAGCGCGGGGGCGCCGACGCGTTCGATCAATTGCAGCGAGGCCGGCGTCAACGGTCCCTGGATGTTGGCGAGCAGCTCGCCATTGCCTTCCGATTCGTCGCGGTCGAGACGCCAGACATCGACCGTGCCGATCTCGGGCAGGCCCGGCAGGCCGCCACGTGCCCAGCCATCGGCGGACGGTGTCACGACCTCGAAGGCCGGCCGCAATTCGTCGAGGATCGGCAGCACGAGCCGGTTGGCGGCCCAGAAGAACCCCTGCAGCGCGCGGCGTGGTCCGGGCTCGAACACGACGTCGAAATTGCGATCGCCGGAAAGGAAAGCGGACAGCGTAGCGCCGAGCACGCTATCGGACGCGTAGCTGCGGCTGCCGACCGTCCAGGGCGAGCGCAGCCTGACCGCGAGCCAGTCGCCATGGGCTTCGACCCTGGCGTCGGTCGGCAGATCGAGCTTGACGCGCGCGCCGGTTTCGTCGCCGAGCCAGAAGTCCATGTTCAGGAAATCGATCATGTCGACGAACCACACGCGCGGCGTCGCGCCGGTGCGATCGACCTCGAAATAGAGTCCCATGTGATCTGGCGTCGTCTCGACGATCACCGTCGCCTGATCGACATTCTGCCCGCGATGCCAACGCCTGATGGTGCGGGCATAGCCCGACGCCGTCGCCATGCTGTCGCCATAGGCGCTCGCCAGCAGCAGTGTATCGGCATCGAGCCATCCGGCGCCGCCCTTGGCTTCGGGCAGAATGAAGCCATCCCTGACGAAGGCTTTGGCGTCGAGATCGAATTCGCGAAGGATGACGGCGTCACTGCCGCCGCGCGACAGGCTCAGGATCGCGCGCGAGCTTCCTTCCGGAGCGATCTGCGCCCAGTTCAACAGCCAGTCGGCTTTCTCTTCGGCGGCGAGACGATCCACGTCCAGCAGGCTCTCCCATTGCGGCCGCGATTTCTTGAATTCCGCGAGCGTCGTCCGGCGCCAGAGGCCGCGCGGGTGGCTGTCGTCTTTCCAGAGGTTATAGACGAGGCCGCGGCGGCGGACGACGTAGGGGATATTGTCCGGCCGGTCGTAGATCGCCGCCAGCGCGTCGCGGTCGTGCTCAAATTTCGCGCCGCCGAATTTCTCCAGCGTGATCCGGCTCTGCTGTTCGACGAAATCGAGGGCGCGCGGGCCTTCCACCTCCTCCAGCCAGAGATAAGGATCGTCATCGGGAGCAGCGATCGTCGGCCGGTCGTCCATGCGTGCAAATCCGCTCTCTGAGATTTCGCCGGAAGGCATCCTTGATAGCGCAGGCGTTGGCGGCCTGTCCAATGCGCGTCGCATGCATGGCCCGCGCCCGCTGGCGCCGGTTGATCCGTTCATCGCGTCTCTACATAGTGCCGCCGAATAACAGGCCCGCGACGGGCCGATTCGGAAACGCCATGATCGATGTGACGGCCAGCAACGAGTATGCCAACGACGCCCGCGTCAAGGCCAATGTGGTGCGGCTCGCGGCGGCACAGGCGCTGACCGGTGCCAATTCGGCCGTGATCTTCGCGACCGGCTCGATCATCGGCGCGACGCTTGCGCCGAACATCTCGCTCGCGACCGTACCTCTGTCGATGTACGTGCTGGGGCTTGCCGCCGGCACGCTGCCGACCGGCGCGATCTCGCGCGCCTATGGCCGCCGCGTCGCCTTCATCATCGGCACCGGTTGCGGCACCGTCACCGGCCTGCTCGGCGCCTACGCCATCCTGCACGCTTCGTTCTGGCTGTTCTGCTGCGCCACCTTCCTCGGCGGGCTCTATGGCGCGGTGTCGCAATCCTATCGCTTCGCCGCCGCCGACGGCGCCAGCACCGCGTATCGGCCCAAGGCCGTGTCGTGGGTGATGGCGGGCGGCGTGTTCGCCGGCGTGCTCGGTCCGCAGCTCGTGCAATGGACCATGGACATCTGGCCGCCTTATCTGTTCGCGTTTTCCTTCATGGTGCAGGCCGCGGTCGCGCTGGTCGCGATGGCGATTCTCGCCGGCGTCGATGCACCAAAGCCGTCGCCGGCGGACCTGCATGGCGGCCGTCCGCTGTTCGAGATCGTGCGGCAGCCGCGCTTCATTGCGGCTGCGCTCTGCGGCGTCATCGCCTATCCCGTGATGAACCTGGTGATGACCTCGGCGCCGCTCGCGATGAAGATGTGCGGGCTCTCGTTGAGCGATTCCAATTTCGGCATTCAGTGGCACATCGTCGCGATGTACGGCCCGAGCTTTTTCACGGGCTCGCTGATCGCGCGCTTCGGCGCGCCGGTCATTGTCGCGCTGGGGCTTATGCTGGAAGCCGTCGCCGCCACCATTGGGCTGACCGGCATCACCGCTCCGCATTTCTGGGCGACCTTGATGGTGCTGGGGCTGGGCTGGAATTTCGGCTTCATCGGCGCGTCCGCGCTGGTGCTGGAAACGCACCAGCCGCAGGAGAAGAACAAGGTGCAGGCCTTCAACGATTTCCTCGTGTTCGGCATGATGGCGATCGGCTCGTTCTCCTCCGGCCAGCTGCTCGCGAATTACGGTTGGAACGCTGTCAATCTCGTGGTCTATCCGCCGGTGCTGCTCGGTCTCGTCCTGCTCGGCCTGGTGTCGTTCGCCAAACGCCGCGCGCGGCTTGAAGCGGTCGACGAATTCCCTGAACCCAGCATCTGATGCCAACTGCTGACACTTCGATCGGCGTCGAAGCAATTTGATCTGGCGGAGTTTTGGGCCAAGCCCACATCATGGGTCCGAAACAGCGAGATCATCGGTGGACGCCTCCAGCCCGATCACAATCAATGAAAGTTCCGCGCGCTACGAAGGCTGGCGCATCGTCGCGGTCTGCTTCCTGGTCGCGACCTTCGGCTGGGCCTTCGGCTTCTATGGCCAGAGCGTCTATCTCGCCGAATTGCACCGGCTGCACGGCTGGCCGGCGTCGCTGATATCAGGGGCGACCACCTTCTTCTATCTGTTCGGCGCCGCGGTCGTGGTCTTTGTCGCCGAGGCCGTGAAGAAATTCGGCCCGCGCAACTGCCTGGTCGCGGGCGCCTGCGCCACGGCCATTGCCGCGATCGCGCTCGGGCAGGTGCGCGAGCCGTGGCAGCTTTACCTCGCCAATGGGATGCTGGCCTTCGGCTGGGCGGGCATGAGTCTCGGGATGATCAACAACACGCTCGGGCTGTGGTTTGCCAGGAAGCGCGGCATGGCGATCAGCCTGGCGCTGAATGGCGCGAGCTTTGGCGGCATCGCCGGCGTGCCGCTCTTGGTCATCGCCATCGGCCATTTTGGTTTCCCGACCGCAATGATCGTGGCCGCCGGCGTGATGCTCGCGCTGGTGGTGCCGACCGTGCTGATCTTCGTCGGCAAGCCACCGCGGCTGGTGTCTGGCAGCGCAGTGGCATCGCCTGCGGACACGCCCTCGGCCACGCATATCCGCAAGCGTGCACTGCGCGACGTCGCCTTTCTCTCGGTGACAACGGCGTTTGCGCTGGTGTTGTTCGCGCAGGTCGGCTTCATCGTGCACCTGATTGCGTTCCTCGATCCCGTGATCGGCCGCGCCAGCGCCACCACCGCGATCGCGCTGTTGACGGCGATGGCGGTGGTCGGCCGCGTGCTGTTCTCGACGGTGATCGACCGCCTCAACCAGCGGCTCGCTTCGGCGCTGTCGTTCCTGAGCCAGGCGGCGGCGCTGGTGGTGCTGATCAACTTCCGCAATGAATACGTGCTGATCGCGGCCTGCGGCGTGTTCGGCTTCTCTGTCGGCAATCTGATCACGCTGCCGTCGCTGATCGTGCAGCGCGAGTTCGATGCGCACTCCTTCGGCGTGCTGGTCAGCCTGCAGACCGCGATCGCGCAGGTCACCTACGCCTTCGGCCCCGGCGTGGTCGGCGTGCTGCGCGATCTCTCAGGCAGCTACACGCTGCCGTTTTACGGCTGCATCGCGCTGCAATTGACCGCGGCAGTGCTGATCATGATCCGCGGGCGTCACGCGAAACTCGCGTAGGGTCGGCAAAGCGAAGCGTGCCCACCATCTGGCTTGATCTTCACCTCGCCCCGCTAGCGGGGAGAGGGAGAAGACCGAGCTACACCAGCTCCGAAACCTCCCCCTCCGGCAGCCCGAACTCGAACGTGTTCAAGGTCAGCGACACCAGCGTGTAATAGCCGCAGAGGCCGATGATCTCGACCAGGCCGCGCTCGCTCAGAACGGAAACCGCCTCGGCATAGAGCGCCTTCGACAGCCCATGGCCCTCGTGCAGCGATTTCGCCACCTCATAGATCGTCTTGCCCTTGGGGTCGTCGAACTCGGGCGTGCGGCGGTCGCGGATGGCCTCGATGATTTTCGGATCCATGCCGCCCTTCAGCGCCAGCCGCTTGTGCGCGAACCATTCGTAATGCGCGGTGAAATGCCGCGCGGTGACCAGGATCGCGATTTCGGACAGTTTCGCTGGAAACATGGTGTTGAAGCGCAGGGTTTCGCCGAGCCGCGTGGCGTGCTTGGCCATTTCAGGGCTGTAGAGCCAGCTCAGCATTGGCGCTGGTGCCGCGCCGCGCTTGCCCGCGACCGCCTCGTCATGGACTTGTTTTTGGTCGGCGTTCATTTCGCCAGGCGAAAGCAATTTCAGGCGCATTTCTCGTTTCCTCTTGTTTTTCAATGGGTGCCGCGCAGCCGGTATAGCCGATCGCGCGACGGTGCGACACGGGCCGGAATTGCATAGAGATGTTGAAATCCGCTGTACCGCCGCTAAGGTCGGCACAACGATCTTTACAGTGGAAACGTCCCAAAGCTGAGCATCGAAAATGGCCGACCTGGAAAAATTCCGCGCAGAGACCCGCGCCTGGCTGGAGCAGAACTGCCCGGCTGAAATGCGCAAGCCCATGACTTCCGATGACACGTTCTGGGGTGGCCGCAACGCCAAATTCTCCTCGGAGGCGCAACGCGTCTGGTTCGAGCGGATGCGCGACAAGGGCTGGACCGTGCCGCATTGGCCGAAGGAATATGGCGGCGGCGGTCTCGACGGCGAGGAGGCCAAGATTGTGCGTCAGGAGATGGCCGCGATCGGCGCGCGGGCGCCGCTTACCTCCTTCGGCATCTCCATGCTCGGGCCGGCGCTGCTCAAATACGGCACCGACGCGCAGAAAAAGGAGCATTTGCCCAAGATCACCGCGGGGCTCATCCGCTGGTGCCAGGGCTACTCCGAGCCGAACGCCGGCTCCGACCTCGCCTCGCTGCAGACCCGCGCGGCGAGCGACGGCGACGATTACATCATCAACGGCCAGAAAATCTGGACGTCGTATGCCAACTACGCCGACTGGATCTTCTGTCTGGTGCGCACCGATCCCGCGGCGAAGAAGCATGACGGCATCAGCTTCATCCTGTTCGACATGGCCTCGAAGGGCGTCTCGACCAAGCCGATCCTGCTGATATCGGGCTATTCGCCGTTCTGCGAAACTTTCTTCGACAATGTGCGCGTGCCGAAATCGCATGTGGTGGGCACCGTCAATCGCGGCTGGGATGTCGCGAAATATCTGCTGCAGCACGAGCGCGCGATGATCTCGGGCATGGGCGAGCGCGGCGTCGGCCGCCCGCTCGGCCAGATCGCCGCCGATTCCATCGGCGCCGACGAGCAGGGCCGCCTGGAAGATCCGGTGCTGCGCGGCCAGATCGCGAGCTTCGAAGTTGATGAGGCCGCGCTCGTGGCCGCGGCCGAACGCATGGTCGATCTGGCGAAAGCAGGCCAGGCGCATCCGGCGTTCTCCTCGGCGATGAAATATTACGGCACCGAGCTCAACAAGCGCCGCTACGAAATCCTGATGTCAGCCGGCGGCATCGACGCGCTGGAATGGGAAAGCGAGCGCTCCAGGGGCGGCGCCCGTCCGCGCGCGTGGCTGCGCACCAAGGCCAACTCGATCGAGGGCGGCACTTCGGAGGTCATGCTCGGCATCGTCGCCAAGCGCATCCTCGATCTCCCGGGGGCGTGATTGCAGTCCCTCATCCTGAGGAGCGCGCGCACCCGAGCAGACCGAGCGATAGCGAGGTCGTCGCGAACGGTGCAGATAGAACGCGCGTCTCGAAGGATGAGGCCCGACTCCGGCCTCATGGTTCGAGACGGCGCAAGAGCGCCTCCTCACCATGAGGGGTAACAGCGAAATCGATCCAAGATCAGTGTAGCGGAAATCCTCAACCATGGCCCTCGTCCTCACCGAAGAACAATCGATGCTGCGCGACAGCGCGCGCGGCCTGATCTCAGACAAGGCGCCGGTGTCGCATCTGCGGGGCTTGCGCGACTCCAGGGACGCGACCGGCTTCTCCCGCGAGCTCTGGAAGAGTTTTGCCGAGATGGGGTTCTCCGGCCTGCTGGTGCCGGAAGAGTTCGGCGGCAGCGGGCTCGGCTGTGTCGAGGCCGGCGTGGTGATGGAGGAGATCGGCCGCACGCTGATGCCGTCGCCGTTCCTGTCGACCGCCGTGGTCGCGGCCTCCGCGCTGTCGCGCGGCGGCAGCGCAGCGCAAAAATCGGAATATCTGCCGAAGATTTCGCAAGGCAGCCTGCTGGCCGCGCTCGCGGTCGATGAAGGTGCCAAGCACCGCCCGCTGCAGACCGAGCTGAAGGCGGCGCGTTCCGGCAACGGCTTCAAGCTGAACGGCTCAAAGGCGCTCGTGATCGACGGCCATGTCGCCGATCTCCTGATTGTCGCGGCGCGCAGTGCGGGCGCCGCCGGTGAGTCCAGCGGCGTGACGCTGTTCCTGGTCGATTCCAGGGCCAAGGGCATCGCGGCCGAGCGCACCATCATGGTCGATTCCCACAACGCCGCGCGCATCGATTTCGACAATGTCGAGGTCAATGCCGATCACGTGCTCGGCGAAGTCGACCAGGGTTTTGCGCTGCTCGAAGGCGTGCTCAATATCGGCCGCGGCGCGGTCGCCTCCGAAATGGTGGGCCTGAGTGAAGAGGTGTTTACCCGCACCGTCAATTACCTCAAGGAGCGCAAGCAATTCGGCAAGGCGATCGGCGAATTCCAGGCGCTGCAGCACCGCGCAGCGCAGCTCTATATCGACATCGAGATCACCCGCGCCGCCGTGCTCAAGGCACTGCAGACGCTCGACGGCAGTTTCGACAAGGCCACCGCCGCCGTCGCGGTCGCCAAAGCGCGCGCCGGCACCACCGCGACCCGCGCGGTACAGGAAGGCGTGCAGATGCATGGCGGCATGGGCATGACCGACCAGTTCGACATCGGCTTCTTCATGAAGCGCGCGCGGGTGTGCGAAGAGCTGTTCGGCGACGCCAACTACCACGCCGACCAGCTGGCGCGGCTGCGGAGTTATTAGCCCGCGCAGAGGAATGCCGCAGTGCCGGTGCACCTCTCCCCCTGTGGGAGAGGTCGGATCGCATCGAAAGATGCGATCCGGGTGAGGGGTTTCTCTCCGCGCAGCAAACTGCTCTTTGCGCCCGCGGATGCAACCCCTCATCCGTCGCGGACTTTGTCCGCGCCACCTTCTCCCACAAGGGGAGAAGGTTCAGAGTTCGCGACCAAGCGCTCCAACCATAGTTCACAAGGCGCTAGCGATCCTTCGCAGCCGCGTCGGCGTGAACGACATTGTTCGCGGACATCATCTCCACCAGCCGCTCCGCGACAACCTTGTGGCCCTCCGGCGTCCAATGCGGGCCGAGCCCGCCTTGCGTATAGAACGGAGCTCCCTCGAGTTTCGCAAACGGAATCCGGTTGGCCTCAAGATACGCGGCCAGCGCGTCGTCATGGTTCTGGATTCCGACCATGAACTTCGCACCGTGCGCTTCGACGAATTCGCGAATCTTGCCTACGAGCTTTTCGGTAGGATCCGGCACGACAACAGGCGGATATCTGAGCCGCACATAGACATTCGTCGCCAGCCGTGCCAGCCAAAGGTGGCGCACCAGCCAGTCATCCCTGATGTACAGCAGTTGCGATCGCGGGACCGGTTGTCCCATCAGCGCCAGCGAGCCGTCCGCCTGCGCCGCGAAGTAAGGCTTGTGATAGCTCGAGTAGCGGATATTGGTGCGGTTATCCAGCCGGTCGTTGTCCGAGCAGAAGATCAGCACGACGACCGCCGGCTTGACCTTCTCCCACAATCGCGTCAGCAGCAGATACTCCTGATCGGTGCCATAGCCCGCAACTCCCGTCGCAAGGATCTTGTGGTCGGGGATCATCCGCTTCAGCAGCTCGGTGAAGCGCTCGTCTGCCTCGGAATCGGCGCCCCAGACAAAGGAGTCTCCGAGGACCATGATCGTCGGCTTGGCGTCGAGGGTGAGCTCGTCGTCGCGCAGGCCGAGGCTGTTGTGCTTGAAATGGGTGGTGCGAAAGGTCGTGATCGTGCCGGAAGATTCCGGCGCCGGCGCCCATCCGAGCTCGGCGTCAAAGTCGTAGTTGAGCGACTGCTCGGCCAGGCTGTCGCGCAGTTCCCGGAAGTCGGCAAGCCGGAGAAAGACTTCGAGACAGACCAGCGTCACGAGGGCGATGATCAGCGACATGCACACCGAAAGAAAAAAATCGCTGAACCGGCCAGTTTTAGTCTGTTGCGTCATCTTTGCCTGTTGCTCACGGTCACTGAATTTCCGGACGATGGGTACTTCAAAGTAGCGGCGAACGAAAGGGGAGCGTGGTCAGTCCATTGGCGGCCGACGATCGCCGTTTTGATGCAAATTGATTTTCTCGATCGCCACGGTATCGTCACCAATCATCGCTTCCTCTATCTCGCCAATCGCGCCTTCGACACCGTCAAGATCGACGGCCCGCCAACATCGCGACCTTCCGCTTCGGCGGCGACGGCAAGCTCACCTTCGGCAATAATTACGAAATCGACACCGGCGGCGAGCTGCAGTTCTGGAGCGGCATGGTGACGGTGGGGTAGCCGCGCTCTATCAACCCGTCATTCCGGGGCGACGCGCAGCGTCGAGCCCGGAATCCATAACCACAGGCGCTAGCTGGATATCCTAGGATAGGGGTCAGCCCACTCGGGATTCTGCTCTTCGATCAATCGAATCTTCCAATCCCGCCGCCACTTCTTCAGCTCTTTCTCCCGTGCGATGGCAGTGATCGCATCATCATAAATTTCAAACCAGACCAGCTTGTCGACGTCATATCGCGCCGTGAACCCGCCTGACACTTTGGTCCTGTGCTCGACGCGTCGAGCGATGTCGTTCGTCACGCCAAGATAGAGCGTGCCGTGCTTCTTGCTCGCAAGCAGATAGACGTAGTAGGCCATCATAGGCATCGGTGGTTATGGATTCCGGGCTCGCGCTTCGCGCGCCCCGGAATGACGAAGGATAGATTCTGCATGCGTCGCCCGCAACTCTTGCGATTGGCGGTCCAATTCACTCGCAAAATCCGTCGCGCCTAAAAACTGATTTCGCCAGCGATCTCAATCCGATTAAGGCGATCCAGCCCTCCTGTGACGAAAATTCCGCTTGCGCCGTCGGGCAAATCAGTGGCTCCTTTCCGCGCGTCCTGCCGCCACAAGAGGGGCGTACGCGTCGTCACGAACGTTGGTGCGGGATGCGATGGACGTGTTGGTTTCGCCGGACGGGCGAGGCCGGCACGGACGGCAAAAGCGTGTGGTCCTGATCTCCCGACGCTGGGATCAAGCTTGTCGCGAGACGTTTCGCGAGAGCGACGGTGGCTATCAAGCCCGGACACCGGGGAGAGCACGCTATAAGCCGTTAACACCAATCGCGCAGGGAAGGCCGGGTCGCTCCGGTTGAACCTGTGGTGACTAACTCGTGTGCTTTCTACACTGCACACGAGGCCGCGGGTGCAACCAGCATCCGGCTTTCCCTGCGCCCTCTTTTTCTGAGGGAGAATGTCGATGCATCACTCGGGCAAATCGTGTCGCGGGAACGAAGCGTCGTGTCTCGGCTCTCTGACAATTCGAATTGGGAATGTTGAGCGTGCGCGAGGTCCTGCCCACGTCGTCATTCCGGGACATCGCGAAGCGATGGGCCCGGAATCCATATTCACGATGGTGGTTATGGATTCCGGGCTCGCGTCTTCGACGCGCCCCGGAATGACGACGTCAACGATGAGTTACCGAATCGGCGGCGCGTATTGAATCCCGCCGTTGTTCCAGAGCTGGTTCAGCCCGCGCGGGATCTTCAGCTTGGACTCCTCGCCGATATTGCGCTCATAGACTTCGCCGTAATTGCCGACATGCTTGATGATGCGCACGGCCCAGTCCTTGGTGAGGCCGAGGTCCTCGCCATAGGTGCCTTCGTTGCCGACGAGACGCATCACGTCGGGCTTTTTCGACTTCAACGCTTCGTCGATGTTCTTCGAGTTCACGCCGAGCTCCTCGGCGTTGATCATCGCATAGAGCGTCCATTTCACGATCATCATCCAGTCGTCGTCGCGCTGGCGCACCACGGGCGCGAGCGGCTCCTTGGAGATGACGTCGGGCAGGATGACGTTGTCGCCGGGCTTCGCCAAATTAAGTCGCAGCGCATAGAGCTGGGAGATGTCGGCGGTGAAGGTGTCGCACTTGCCGTCCTCATACGCTTTGACGACCTGGTCGAGCTGAGGAAATTTCACCTCCTCGTATTTCATGTTGTTGGCTTTGAAATAGTCGGCGAGGTTGAGCGCAGTGGTGGTCGAGGCCTGCACGCAGACCTTGCTGCCGTCGAGGTTAAGCGCGGAGTCGATGTTGCGCGAGCGCGGCAGCATGAAACCCTGGCCGTCGTAATAGGCGACCGCGGGGAAATAGAGGTCGTAATTCTCCTCGCGCGACATGTTCCAGGTCGAGTTGCGGGAGAGGATGTCGACCTTCCGGCTCTGCAGCTCCTTGAAGCGCTCATTGGCGTCGAGCGGGATGAACTTCGCCTTGCTCGGATCGTCGAAGATGGCGGC
>Ga0210403_10001184_pt1 | contig 25271 bp, 23 predicted proteins | sample IncBWC19MmetaG_FD_150863 | JGI IMG/M metagenome (GOLD analysis project Ga0210403, IMG submission 150863) | Forest soil microbial communities from Barre Woods Harvard Forest LTER site, Petersham, Massachusetts, United States - Inc-BW-C-19-M | ecosystem: Environmental > Terrestrial > Soil >... | reverse complement strand
CCTTCAGCCCGGCTCACACAAGGTAGTACATATCCAGCATTTTTTTGCTCAGCCGTCAGCCCAGCTTCCACGTCCATCTGAACGGTGCCGCTTAGAACCCGCGTAGCACACGTACCACATTGGCCTTGGCGGCAGCCAAACGGAATCTGGACGCCATTTCGCTCTGCCAGATCCAGCAGCGTGCTTCCGGAGGAAGCCTGGCAAACCTTTTCCGAGTGAAGAAACACGACAGTATCGACTGTACCGGCATCCAGTGGACGAGACTCAGTGGACGGTTTGCTCTCCCCAAAACTCTCCTGAAGGATCCGGTCCTGGGTTACGCCGAGAGTCAAAAGAACCTGGCGCGCGTTGTCCATGAACCCCTTGGGGCCACAGAGAAAGAACGTGGGTGAATCCAGATCGGTCACTCTCTGGGAGACAAATTCCTCAGTCAGGCGCCCGCTCCGCCCCTTCCAGGTTGGATCCGGTCTCGACAGGCACAATTCATACTTAAAGTTCGGAAGAGACCCGCTAAGCCTCGACAGCTCGTTTTCGAAAATGATGTCCGCACCCGTGCGCACACAATATAGGAGCGTCACAGGAGTAGGGAGTTCGAGATCATCGATATAACACAGCATCGAAATCATCGGCGTGATTCCACTTCCGGCCGCGATGAGAACTATGCTCTTGTGGAGTGTCTCGTCAAAGCAAAACCGGCCGTACGGTCCGCTTGCTTCCACCGTGAGGCCTGGCTTGGCCCGCTCATTAAGAAAAACCGATACACATCCGTTCTCCATGCGCTTGGGCGTGATTTCGACATAGTTCTCGTGGACCGGCGAGGAGGAAACGGTGTAAGACCGCCGTACTCGTTGTCCATCAATCATCCATTGGAACGTCAGAAACTGTCCTGGCTTAGCGCGAAACTGTCTTTCGTCTAGAATCTGGAAGCGCAGCGTCTTGGTGTCGTGCGTTTGCTGCTCGATCTGTGACAGCAGAAGACGTATTGGGCTCTTCGCGTTTTCGTGGTTGGTTTGTGGAGTCAGCCGCATGGGAATCTCCGGAACGCCCGATGACCCCACGGAAGCACGGGGCCGCCTTCTCTGCCTAAACACCAAGGCGCACTGGACCAGGCACAGCGCCACGACCAAACCGGTCGCCAGCCTCAGCCCCAAGCTTCCAGGGCTAGCCGAACGAAGAAGTTCGGAGGCGGTGGGTATGGACACAAGCGCGAATGAAATTACGAAGATTGCTATTCCTAACGCCTTCAGCGACGAATGGCTATGCTTGTAGCGGCGTGCGATCAAAACCTTCAGGAAGAGCACGGGCACGAGGACGAGCACAAGCACAATATGCAAAACCAGGTGTGTAGGCAGATGACCAGCTATTCCCACACTTACAAGTCTCTGACTCATGCTGTAGGCCATGATGCAGAGCAGGCTCACAAACAAGTACCCACCCGCCTTATGAAGAGCGATCAACCGGGTTCTCGTTGTTCCGTTGCGCGAGGGCTGGGAAGCTTCCAGCATCACCACGACATTGACGGCGGCCAGTGTGACGAAGGCAACGCCAGCCACAACAGTGGAAGTATTCGCCATAGGTTATCGAGTTTCGCCGCTCTCCAAAAGCATTTCTACTGATGCTTCTGGCACTGCGTGGAGGAACTTTAGGTTCAGAACAATTGTTGCTTCGTTTCCCGTCGCCGGAGTGCATTGGGGGCCGCTATGATCTTCTCCCACGGGGGCAGGCGTGTCACAGTTGTCATCGCGAGTTGGTTCGACCGACGTACCGGTACATAAGGCCCCGCTATAGGCCTCTCCGACTGTAGATGGCATGTGACAGTCTTTGTTCCGTACGACAGATGGCCAATCCGCTTCTTTTATCGCACTTAACAGTTCAGAAAACTCATCACGGCCGACGCGCGCCGCCCCCACAATCTCTAGCACTGCTCTTTTCTGCAGCGTTGCTGGGGTCGAAGGTCTCGATATATGCGCAGCGCTCGCACTCGGGAATATAAACGTGATTTCGCGAGTTTCATTGCGAATGACAGGATCACCGTACACTGACCCGGCATAGTCTTCGGTTGGTGTCGCTATGACGGTGCGCTCCACGCGGGTCAATGTAAGATTCCCGATGGCTGCCAACTGGCCGTTCCCTGTCCTCAGAATGCGCGTGGACTTGAATGTCAGCAGGGTCTGATCCGTCGAGTCCGGGACGCCGCCGGTGGGCAAGGTGCCTTCAGGACTGAGTGCGTACCCCCAGTTCTCATCCGCAGGATAGAAACTGAGTTCGAAGAACGACGCGTCCAGATCGTTTGCGTCCAGTTTTACTTTTCCGGTCACGCGTGCGACACCGGGGTTCACTGCATCTGAGTTCGCTCTGGAGCCTTGAAACAAGCGGGCATTGGATCGGCCAGAGTCAAGAATCCAGGTATCGCTAGCAAGAGCGAGAGAGGTAACGAAGAAAGCTGCGGACGCATATGTTATAGCTCGACGTTTCATGTTGTATTCCTTCGATCCCGCGTTCGACACACCTCAAGTAGGGCAGCGATTCCATCGTCTTTTGACGTTAGGGTCGATTTGCACTCTGTTAGTGTTAACAAGCATCGAGCCGGATTTATTCCAGAACTGGAATTCTAGGTTTGCGAGCCATTTTCGCGATATCGCCAACGCTACCGCTTTCGTTCAGACCAGCGAAATAAATTGGCCGCCCGGTGATTAGGACGGCCTTTAGGTCTTTCTGAGTTTTCTTCTTTAAGGACCGGCAAACACGCCGAGTTCTCCCCACAGCTCATAAACCATAGTGATTTTCAGGATTTGTCATCACGATGACGTCCGTCTCGATCGTCCGATCATCCAACACAGTCACTTCAGCCCCGAAGGCGAAGATCTCCTTCACCTCCTCGCTCTCGCCGTCGCTTTCACGGCTGACGGCTCGTAGGGCCGCAATAATCGAGCCAACGATACAAAAAATGATCAGTAAAGGCAGAGCACCCCAAAAAAGACCGGACAGCAACTCGACCATGCTTTCTACCATTCCCACGTCCCTCCGTCTCCAGTGGCCTGCGCCTGACGCTCGTCTATTCAACGAATAGGCGAAATGATTGCGATAGAGCCTGCGTTCTGAGAGATCCCAACTCTCAGAATGCAGTCACTATTGATAACGGTGCTCGCGCGGTTTTATTCCGGAAGTGTCTCTTGAACCATTGCAAGTGCGGAAGGGACAGTTGGTGGCGCGGCATATTTATTTTCGATCATGGAATCCCCACAGTCGGTGAGGCAAAAGGTACGTGAAGCCCGCAAACGCTTCCCACTGCGTCGAGGAAGAGGTAAGGCCATGATCGAATCCGGCATCCAGGACAATATTTTTCCTGGCCGGATACGAGACGGCCCACAAATTCCCGACGGCATTTCGGCTGGCGAGTGGCTGCGTGAAGTGCCAGAGTTCGCCTGCGACGGTCAGCCGTCCCAGTGGGTGTGAAATCGAGAGAGTCTGGCCGAATTGTCCTCGGCGTATTATGCCTTTAGTCTGTTCGGAAGCTATGCCGTTCATGTCGAAATGGAAACCTGCGAGGTCGTCACTCACCAGGATCAATGCGCTGTTCCTGAACGTTCCGATGTCGATTTCCGGTGCGGGACTCGCGTAGAGACGGCGAATGTAGCTGAGGCTTACGGTGGGTTGGCGGCCCTCCCCGGGCAATACGACTGCCTGAAATCCGGCGAACACCTCGCCCGGGCGACTGCCTGAGAGGGCATCGCCGGTAGCACCACTTGCTTGAGCAAGTGGTGCGGATAGGGCGAGCAACTGAAGGCGGGATGCAACAGTGAGCTTGGTGACCTGGTTAATGGCAAATAGCGTTGTGAACTCTAGTGAGCTCTCGGCATAGATTCCGCCGTTCTCAAATTGCAAGTAACCCACCGGCGTCAATGTAGCGGGAGTTGAAACCGTGGGACGACCGGGATTCGCCTCCGGTGTTTCCACGCTAGGCGACTGCGCACCAATCCGGGCGACAAATAAAAGTGCCGCCGCCCCCACAAAGCCGCTGCGAGACAGTCGCAAAATACGCTCCAGAAAGAAGTGAGATCGCACACGAATCGTTTCTTTTCCTGCTCCGTTCCGGGCTATGCGCGTGGAGGCAGGAATGGCGGTGAATGAAAAGGCTCCGATCACGGTCGCGCTGCAAAATGGAGGGACTGCCTACTCACTTCACCACGACCTGGCCGGTCATTTTCGGATGGACCGAGCAGAAGTAGGAATAGGTTCCTGCCTTGGTAAACGTGTAAGAGAACTTTTCATCCGTGTCCATCACCTTGGACTTGAACACGCCGTCCGTGCTCACGGCCGTATGAGGAATGTCATCACTATTCGTCCATGTAACTGTTGTTCCGACGGGTACCGTAATCGCCTGCGGCCCAAAAACAAAATTATCGATCTTGATGGCCACGTTCGCCGTCGAGGGCTGGTCACTTGCTCTTACGCGCGATGATCCTGCCAACAGCAGCACCACCGCAATCATTACCGGCAATACCACACTTGCAATCCGCACATTTTTCTTTGTCATTTGCCTGTTTCCTTAATTTGATTTTCTTGCATGAACCCTGAGGTGTATCGCTTTCCAGTTTGTTGCGTTAGCCTGAGGCTGCAGTTATCGATCCAACCAGACACACCCGTGAAAGAAGCACCCAGCGTTTGTTGCGAATGGGATGGAGCGTCGTGATGGTCTCTTAAGCCGTGGACTCTTTTGGTGAGCCGCGGATGGGATGGTTTTCTCTCACTCCTCCACTACCAGTGTCCCTTTCATACTTCTATGGCCTAAGCCGCACACACTCGAGCAGCGAAATTGGAAAGTGCCAGCCTTGTTAGCGGTGAATTGGACGACAACCGTCGTTCCGTTAGGGATTTTCTGATTGATGTTAAAGTCGTCTAGCTTGAACCCGTGATCGTGGTCCGTCGCGGCCATGACTAGCTTGACCTGCTCGCCTTTTCTGACGCGCAGCAAGCCAGGGGTAAATTCGTACTTCCTGAGCGTGACTCGAATCTCATGCACCCCTTGCACCCCCGTCCCCGCATCTTTGGCCACTTGCGCAACTGTCCTTGTCGATGCTGCAGACAGGATCGTGAGTCCTATTAACATCATCCTCAGACTGTTCACGTTGAATTCCTTCACTTGAAAAATATGTTGCCTCTCACAATAGATAACCAAAGTGTTGATCTTTTATTCCATACCGTGCGGAATGCGTTTCACTAGGTACGCTGTCGGTTTCTTATCGCAAAGCGCAGAAAGTGCCCTATTTTGCAAGAATGCAAGGAATGTCCGGAATATTTCCTTCGGTCGCGCGTTCTTAGTAATAGTGGAAGTACGCAACGTAGAGGTGAGTCCCCATGCTAGGCGACTGGTATGAGCGCGATGACGCGGTGGCGGCAGGGTCGATTTGTCCGGTTCCCGACTGCGGCGCATTGGTAATTTCCTATAGGCCACCAGAACGTACGGGACGCGACAATGCCAGGTCGTGGTGTGAGTTCACATGTCTGCACTGTGGTATCGACTTTAGCGTCCCTGAAGATGAGCTGATATTTCAGTCAGTGCCGAAGGAATGGCTATGGGCGAGACTCCAAACCGCATAGGCGGGAAGAGCTAAGAAGTGACTCGCGAATTTAATTCCGCGCGCTGGCCAGGCGCGACATACCGCAATGCATTAGCTCGAAAGAGCGTACGAGGAACGATTCGATTCTCTCCGCTCGGATCCGCGCTTTAAAGATCTTACGCGCCGCATTGGCTTGCCCGAGTGAGATCTGCGTTTCCGGCTTAACCAAGGTTTTGCTCTTACGGTACATTTCTGGTCAGCAGCTTCAACGGCAGCTGGTACTGTTATGGCCGCCTCCCAAGATCTCCAAGAAAGACCACGTTTCCACTCGCAGCAGAAGCCTCCTAAAGTAAAATTACGCAATATTTTCATCGGACGCCGATGATGAAAATACTCTTGTTACGCTTCGAATCTGAACGACAAGGGACGCACCAGATGGAGTCATCGGTGGTCATTTTCTTAACCTCACAAAAAACGGGCGCTCTGGGCCAGCAGTAAAGAAAAGAATCGAGACATCCGATGCTCACACGACGAAGGTTTCTTGCCACCGCCGCCTGCACCATGGCAGCAGCACGTCTTCACTCGCAGGGCCAACGCAAGGTCCGGATTGCCCTTAGCATCCCCAAGGAGGCGACTGGTCCGCGTATGCCGATCGACTTTGTCGGCCTGTCGTATGAGGTCCAGCAAATCGCGGATCCCACTTTCTTTTCGGCGCAGAACAGCGGCTTGATTCGCGAATTCAAAGCACTCTCGTCAACTGGTGTTCTCCGCCTTGGCGGCAACACCAGCGAGTTCGCTTACTGGAAACCTAAGCCTGACTCTCCCGAACCAGAGCATCCTCAAGTGCGTGAGGTCGTGGGCGAGCCGAAGGCTCATTACTATGCGGTGACGGTCGAGGCAGTCAGAAACCTCGCGGAGTTCCTCCAAGCCACTGGTTGGACTTGCGTGTACGGCGTCGGGATGGGCACGAATACGCCGGCACGCGCCGCCGAGGAAGCGGTCTTTGTATCCGAGACGCTGGGCGACCGCCTCCAGTATTTACAAATCGGAAACGAGGCGGATCTATTTGACCGCCACCTGCGCGATCCGAAAACATGGTCTGCCAGGACGTACCTGCGAGAATGGCTCGCCCTGGCGCGTGCTATTGCAGTTCGTGTGCAGGCGGCAAAATTCGGCATGCCTGATGTTGCGAGCAAAGTGTCATGGCTGACTGAGATTGCTGACGAGTGGCCTTCCATACAGGCCCCGCCCCGCGTCACCACCCTGACTCATCATTATTACTTTGGTGGCCCGGCGACGAACCCCGAGGTCAACATTCCGAACCTGCTGAAACCGGCGACGATGCAGAAGGTGCAGAACACGGCGAATATCGCAGCGGCCGCGGCCAGCAAGATGGGTGCCCGCGTACGCATGACCGAAGGCAACACGTGCTATCGCGGAGGCAAGCCGGGTGTCTCCGATGTGTTGGCCGCTGCGCTTTGGTCTGCCGACTATTCGCTGCTGTTGGCCTGTAATGACTATTCCGGCGTCAATCTGCACGGTGGTACTGGCAAATCTGTGGCCAATTCCGTTGGCGGAACTCTGCCCGGCGACTCGCTTCTCGAAGAGAAAGGCGAAACTCCCGAACAGATTGCCGCGCATCCGCATCCTTTCTATACACCGATTGCGACATTCGGCTCGGACTATGTGTTGGAGCCAGTCGCCTATGGGCTCAAGTTTGCTGGCTCGCTCAGCGGCGGAACACTGTTGAAGACCGACTTCTCCACGAGGCTGCGAGATACAGGAGTCAATGCAACGGCCTATGCCGCGAAACTGTCTGGCGGGCAGACATCCGTGATCATTCTGAACAAGGACGCTGCAGTAGACCTTGAAGTGGAACTCGACTTTGGTCGCGACGCCAGTGGAGTCGTGCACACCGAGACATTACACGCACCGGCACTAGACAGCCGCGAAGCGCACATTACAACGTCAACGAAGACCGACTCGCTCCAGCAGGGCAAGTACTCCGCTACTGTCCCGCATGCAACGGGATTACGTGTGACAGTGAGTTGAATGGCTGACAGGTTCCACTTCACCTGCGGACCGGTTTGAAGTCGAAATAAGCCAGATTCATGTTTCCGTTCGTCAATATGCGAACAGTGAGAACATTTTTCCCTTTGTTCAGACGGACCTTGAAAAGTTGCGAAGCCAGATTCCAATGGTGCCATTGACGCCAGGCAAGCGGGTCTGCAGGGTCGTTCGTTGTGGTGATCTCGAGAGATCTGGTTGCGTCCTTTCCGTTCACATCGACTGATATCGTCCCGCCGCGACTCGATGTGTAAAGGAAATCGGCCGCGTATGTTCCCGACTTTGCCACGTGTACCGTAAGGTTGTACCACTCTCCGGGTTCGGTCCAACCTACATAGAGCAGGTCTGCAGGGGGCACGATCTTGTCGAACGGGTTGTCGTCAATCGGATCCGGCTTCCGGTTGAACTTCGTGTACGAAGTATCCACGCCTTCATGGATACGAAATTCATTGAGATAGGTCCCATCAGCCGGATTCAACTCTCCGCTGCCGTGATTCTTTGGGTCGGTGTCGTGATACGCGACTCCTTCGCCGCCCAGGTCATAGTAAGCACACAATACTCGTCCCGGTATTTTTTGTGGGCCGCCCCGATAGCGGCTGTCGTGATAAGGCAGGCCTTTATACTGGCTCAAGAATGATTGGGAAAGCGCAATTGCCGGGAGCATGGATGTCACTACGAAGCATAAGGAAAACACTCTTCGGATCATCCTGCCTCCTTGAGTACCGATAACCTATTTGTAGTTGTGCAAATCCGCCAATCATCGGCGGCGACGGCTTAAGCATGTTCCGCACTTCAGACTTGGAAAAGTTCGATCCCGTGCGCTTTTCCGAGATTGCGCGAGTACTTCTTGTCCGTCCCATTATTCCAATGCTCATGCACACCGAGGCTGCGGCATCGGGTGCCGTCGCGCTCAGGATCATAGAACGTCTTCGAAGGTGGGTCGTTGGCCAAAGCAGATTCGCGCAAGTAGTTATCGGCATTCGTGATATCCGGGAGATCGGGCCATTCCGAAGTCAGAAAATCGAAGCCCACTGAATCGATGGCTACGCTGTCAAGCGACATGAAAATGCTATTTGGCCATGCATCATTGAACGGCGCCATCTTCCATTTGCGGTGAGGCGGGCCATCCACATTGTCGTTTCCGTAGAGCCCATCGATAAGAAAAAGGATGGTTTTCTCACCAAGATCCTTATGGCCCAGAAAATCGGTGAATGCGGAGTAACTAGCCGACCCATCTTTGTTGTGATGGAAACCATCGTGTGCGTTCTTGTGCCAGTCGGGATTGATACTCGTAGCACCGAACAGATTCTTCGCGCAAAGTGTCACGCCTGAACTCACATGCGCTCTCAATACTGCAGCATCAATTAAGTAGGTGGCTTCGACGACTGTGGTGTCGAGTCCTTTAGCGTTGTTGCTTTCAATTGAGAAAGGGATCGCATTGGGTTTGAACTCCGCCTTCAATCGTCCATCGCCTCCGATATGGTCCACAAACACGACACCGGGAAACTCACGATGAATCTTGTCGTAGAGATCGGTTGGAATGAACCGGCTGGAATCGAAGACGGTCATCGATGATTGTGGCACTCGTCCCGGTCCAGTCAAGTGTCGGACCAGCGAAAGGATCAAATGGGGCGAAGAGTTCAGCCGATCGATCGTGCCATGATCAGTTGTATTGTTCAGGTTGGCCTTGATTGCCACTTTCTCGCCGGCCCGGTACCCTGCGTTGCCGCGACCATGAGTGCGATTGAAATACTTGAAGATGGCGCTCCATGCCTGGGCATCGTTCTTCTGAACTGTCAGACTTCGGATAGAGCGCGAGACCATGCGGTCAATGACGGCCTGGTTGTTGTTGGCGTCCTTCCACCAGGAACCCGTCCCCTCCCAGGTCACAGCCGCCGGATCATGCGCCCATGTGACTCTGCCGGGAACCACGCCTCGGGGAACACCCACTGGAGAAAGCGCGGGTTCAAAAAGAGAAGAACGAAATGTAGTGGCAGCTGCAATAGACAGAGCGAATTGCCGGCGCGTCATTCCCATCTTGGTCCTCACGTACAAGTCTTATGGTTATCGGAATCGTATTGCTTTGAAGCACAAGAACTGGATCGCCTCCGCTGCGGCGAACTTGAACTGCCCACCGCATTGTACCTAGCGGCGCAAGAGGAATTCTCGTTTTGCCTGGTTCGCTATGTGACAGTCGGGTCGCCGTTGCACTAACCTCTCTCCCGTTTGGGATGAAGCGTCTCGGTTCCTCCAGCATAATTTTTCATAGATGGGTCACAGGGACAACCTCCTTGTGACCTCAATTTATCTGAGCTAAAACCAGGGCTGTTGATCTCACCCACGCGTCGGCGTCCGCCGCGCCAGCGGCCTCGTTCTGACGGGCCAACCGGAAGTTACATCACACGTTTTCGGGCGGACTCCGACGACGTTGTCCCGAAGTCGGCTTTGTCGGACGTTTTTGTTAGCGATTGCGGCCGGATCTACGAAGGTCTGTTCAACCGCTGGCGAGAATCCGAAAGGACCTGGCAGATCAACGCCAGATGGGTCAGATCTCTGGCGAACCTGTTTCGCGACAATGAGCACGACACTCGTTCGCCGTCCTATGGCTGTCCAATAACGATTCCTTAAACGCTTCTTACAAGGTTTTTCGAGGGCCACCGGCGTCTTGTAAGTTGTTTAAAATACTAATACTTTCGGGCTTAAAACCGGAACGTCCGTGGTTCAAAATCCACTCCCCGCAAACAGGAGATCCTCAAATGTGTTTGCCTGATAAATTTACTCCTAGTGCGGAGCCGTCCGTGTCGCGATTTCTCAATTGGTTACGAAAAAGGATCAGTCTGAGAATCAGGACTGTCGTTTAAGGTTGCGCTCTGTCTTTGTTGTGAATCAAGTTGTGGGGGACTGTGGAAAATTAGACCATCTATTCACTAAGCGTTAACAACTCAATAGATTGCAACGCCAGCGAAAGCACTCTCTAAATTAGAGGCTTGCACTGAAAAGCGGCATTGACAGCTCGGAAGTAAGTGTTTAGGGTGGCTTCCGTCGACGGCTGAAAGGGTTCGCCGAAATAAGATTTGGCGAGTCCGAAGTAGGCTGAGTGATCGGCTCGTCGGGGTAACCCGAAAGAGCAGCCAGACCTGAAAAAACCGACGGCTCTGCGAGGGGCAGTTGGGGTTTGGAACCGCGAAAGCGGTGATCGCATCAAGGGCTGTGACGGTGCATGCCTCCACGCTGTTGGCTCCCTCGCAGGAGTTAGCGGTTAGAGCATAACCAATGTCACAGCCTTTTACCTTTTCTGGGGCCCTCTTCAAACCCCGTAATGGCGGTTGCCTCGAAAATTCTTCTTTCCCAATGAAGAAGATTCCGAAACTCGAATGGTCGTCTGAGCGAGCACATTTCGCGAGCGCTGAACAAAATCAAGAAACCAAGCACTGCCGGCGAAATCACCGATTTGCTCAATCGTGACCTCGAGCAAGGCGACCCCGCTTTCCAAGAAAAACACGTCGCGGACTGGCCGCAAAATGCCTAGGAGACAGCGTTGATACTGTATTGGTCAAGGGCTCGTCGCCGAAAATAAGGGATCATCCCGTTTAGAATTACTTAACGCCAAAATGTCCTGAGGCAGCCGCCCACAGCCAAATGAATCGGTATTCTCCAGCTTCCCAATTGAGCAAAGCCGCGATCGGCATCGACTTTGGGACAACCAACAGTTCAATCGCCTGTGCCGGGTGCTCAAACGAGGTTCAGCTTGCCAAGTTCCCGTACCTGAAAGGCATGACTGATGCCTATCGGTCGCTATTGTATCTGCAGCAGGTTAAGGAAGGAGGCGTGAATGGCATTAAATCGTGGACCGGCCCAGAGGGCATCGAGCACTATCTTGCCGCAGAAGTGAAAGGGCGACTGATTCAATCGCTCAAGTCATTCCTGAGTAGCCGGAACCTCCACAGCACAGAGGTTTTCGGTCGAAGGTACACACTGGAAGATCTGATCGCCAGGATTCTCAGGGACCTGCGGGAAAGGGCGGAGCATCAGTTCGGGATCAAGATAAGGTCAGCGGTAGTCGGAAGACCGGTTCATTTTGTGGGAGCAGAGACGCAGGAAGATGACCGTTATGCGGAGGGCCGACTACGGTTGGCTTTTAATTCAGCCGGCTATGAGTCCGTAGAGTTCGAGATGGAGCCAGTAGCCGCCGCTCACTATTACGAGTCCACGCTCGATCATGACGAACTCATCCTCATTGGGGATTTCGGGGGAGGTACGAGCGACTTCTCATTAGTTCATGTTGGCCCCACCGTCCGTCGAAGAGGCAGAGTACCGGGCGACATCGTGGGTAACGCGGGAGTTGGCATAGCGGGAGATTCTTTTGATGCGAAGATTATCAGGCACTTGGTTTCTCCGGCTCTCGGGGCCGGATCGCAGTTGCGCTCGCTGGGCAAGATCCTAACGGTTCCAAACTGGGTTTATATAAGGCTAGAGCGCTGGCATCATCTGTCCCTACTGAGAGGCAGGGACGTACTGAACATGCTGAGGGGCGTTCACGCGCAGTCGCTTGAACCAGAGAAAATCGGAGCGCTCATTCACTTCATAAAAGAAGATCTGGGATTCCACCTGCACCGCGCCGTGCAAATTTTGAAGTGCGATTTGTCGAATGACCCGGCGGCCACATTCCAGTTTTCGGACGGGTTTGTGGATCTGAGGGCGGTAGTGGAACGTACTTCTTTCGAGGAGTGGATCGCCGAGGAGATTGAGCAGATCGCACGATGCGTTGATTCTCTCCTTAGTTCTTCCGGCGTTTTTCCCAAAGACGTCGACATGGTCTTCCTTACGGGAGGCTCTTCGTTTGTTCCAGCCGTAAGGAGAATTTTCGAAAGGCGATTTAGAGAGAAGCGAATTCGAGGCGGCAACGAATTTACGTCGGTAGCCCGGGGCTTGGCGCTAAAGGCGATGGACTCGCATGTATCCCCTCGGTTAGCGGACTGAGCTTTACCTAGCGATGCATCTAGGCGATGTAGTAATGCTCCAGGGAACCGAAGAAAAAATGAGAATTTGGTAGCCACTGGCGGTAGCCACCTTTGTAAGCCTATGTGTTTAAAGAACTGGCGGAGAGAGTGGGATTCGAATCCGTCATAAAACGTATATTCAAGTACATACAAAGCACGGACTGCATTCAAAGTACATGAAAGTGTGTGGTACGTCGCGTTAAGTGATTGCAAAGTGATTGCAGGTAAGGCCAAAAAGACTGTGGTGACCGACCCCTAGAATCACGATATCGCTGCTTGTCGCAACGTCGTAGCTATGCTTCAGATCGTGTAATTCAAGGCATTCCAGCCGGAAGATTGATGGCCTTGGGTTCTGACAGGTCCCGTAAGAGTTTAGGACCCTGTAGATTTGTTTGGGTATCTAGAAAATTACAACGCCGTAAAAATCGACACATCAATGTCAGCTTTGGGTGTATCTGAACCTTCGGTTTATGGGTTTATGAGGGCCGTGGGAAACTACAAATTCAAATACTTGCGGCGCAGATGACAACCCACGAATGCGCATGAATACTGCATGTTCAGAAAAGGGTGACCCTTATTTGACCCTGTGCGTGGATGTTGATGTCGTCGACTGAGATTTCCTGTGGGCTGACTCGATCTTTTATAATTTTCCCGGACATCCCAAGCATTTTGTTCCGACATTCAGTGCACACTTTTCTCGACATCGGACTTCTCGTAGTTCCCGCATTCATTCTGGGAGCGCTCACTCACCGCTGGCTTGCGCCCAAATTGTCAGGAGGGAAAGCCGATCGTGAATCTCGATACCTCCCGCTCTCCGATCCTGAGCAGTGCGCAATTGCCCTCGTCCCTCCTGAGAAGCTGGAGGAAGAACTCGATTCTGTTCTCCAGAGCTACGTCCGCGAACGGGTTGTTCGGGCGGCAGAAGGGATCGAGCTCGCGCTCTCCCAGAAGGACGGCCTTGAAGTGGCGAATAAGCTGCTAGAGCTTGCTGAAAAAGTCAGGCTACTTGCCGATGATGAAAAGTTTCTGCACAGTGTCAGCGAACTCTTCGATGCACTGAAAAATCTGGGCGGTCTACATCCTGACAGCAGCGCAGCTCCCATTTTCAAGGCAATTTTTGATATCGCAACAGCGTCTACGCTGGCTGCTTTCGGATCGTGGGCTGCCTTGCTTGTATGTATCAAGGGCTTACAGGATTCGGGAGTCAACAAGAAATTGCTTGCGCAGATTGTCACGATCCACAAGCGAGAAAATCTGGTTCTTTTCGCTACCGGCTACGCACGGGCGCGCGCTGCCATTCTGGTGCGCCGTCTAGAAACCCATGAGTTCGCGCTGTGTCGCCGCGACATCGTCGCAAGCAAGTGGATGTGGTTCGAACACTTCGATCTGGACGTCAAGGCTGCGCGTAATCGCGAGGATCTTGTCGCCGCTTGGGCAAATCTTCACTTCGCATTGCGAGCGACCTACATTGATTTTTGCCTCTGTGACTTAGTAGGCGAAGTGGATCGTTTTGCATTTGATATTTCGGGTGATGTTCACAAGCTAAAGCATGCACAAGAAGTTCTGCTACAGAGCAAAATCATGGCACGAGAGCCTGCGCTGGCCAAGAAAATACTCGCGTGGATCGATGCTTCCGTGGCGGGACTATCCGACTTGTCTAGAATTATTGAAGTGATCCTCGCCAGCCAAACCCCAAAGCGAAAAGCGAGGATGTCATTCCGAGGAATCGAAGCCAAGGGCTCGGAATTGGTGGCGAAAGCTCGCAATCGATGGAAAAGAGTCAAAGCAAAGAGAGGCGGAACATACAGGCGCTGACACCCTGTTCCCGAAGCGGTTCCGGTTGTCTAACCTGTTGAATCGCTTAGCTAGGTTCTGCGTCTTGTAGTACGGTTTTTGCGGGTGTTCGGCGCTATCTGGACCCAAGACCCAAGTTTCAGCCTCCATTGTCCCCCTGGTTTTCGTTAATATCTTCAACTCGACCTCGACCTCTAACGCGTCAATTTTGAGGTTCATCGACCTAAAACCCACAAGTTGGAGAAGATCGGCAAAGGCGCAGTTTCAGACTCGCCGACGGATATTTTGCGCTGGAAAGCGGGTCCAGGAGGGGGAAGGCCGCGATCTCCTGAAGGCACTCTGGGCTGTCTCGCCAACAAACGTGTGGGGCACAGATTGCCTACTGAGGAAAGACGCCGTCAAGTCAAATCTTGCCAGCGACGGTCGGCGGACTTGATTTTGCCGTCGGGATCCGCAGCCAGTACAGTGAGCTGATGCTGCAGGTGCGGGCTTGCATCGCCTGCCTGCAGGAACTGGCGCTCGTACGAAACACCGGGAGGATCGATTGCGTCGTCACTGAGGTCGAAACCGTCAAGAGTGATGGTTACGCGAGAAATTCGTTCTTCTCCCTCAGCTTCGATCTCGACAACGAGGTCGTTTCCGACCAGTGAGCGTTGGTGTTTAATTGAAAATTTCATCGGAAGTCCATCCTTGCAGGGACCATCCGAACACATTGTGCGGCAGAAGGAGAGAGGGTTGCAAGGATGGTACCGGATTACTCATGGTTTGCCGTCAACCCCAGCACCTGCTTCCGTTCCTCGCGATCGGCGTAGGTCAACTCGGATGAGGAAACAAGTGTTCCCTCAGGTGACGATTGTTTCATTACCGCGGCGTTTTAAGTTCGAGCGAAGTACTGGGAGGAGAATATGGCTGGAAAAGATTTCTCGCCACTACTTATCATCGCAGTTGGGATAAGCCCAATTATCATCGTGCCGATCCTCGCTGTTGTTGTATTGGGTGGTGATCATCGATATTGGGCAATTGGCGGCGGACTAGTCCTGGGAATCGTTCTTGGAGTTGTAGCAGGAGGATTGTTACTCGGCTACAACCAAGCCATCAGCGGAGACGAAATAGCGACTTCGCAGCAGGAAAGAGTGCGAGAAGCCGCTAAGGCTGGAAGTGCCGTAGAGATTGCCATTCTCAACATGCAGAAGCTGGATCAGTATTATGCGCTCAACAGAAACCAAGCTCGAAACAGTTTCACTGCCAGCATCGTAGCTGTGTGCGTCGGGTTTCTGGCAATTTTGATTGCAGCCAGGTTTGCATTTGCGAATCACGACCCCAAACAAGCTATTCCGGGGGCTTTGGGCGGCATCCTGTCGAACTTCATTGGTGCCGCCTTCTTCGTTATGTATAACAAGAGCCTTCAACAACTAAACCTGTTCTACGGCAAGTTGGTTCAATTACAGGACACGATGTTAGCTGTCCAGCAGTGCGATAAACTTTCGGGAGAGTCGCCAGACAAAGCTGCTGAGGTCCGTCAAACCATCATTGTTGCATTAATGCAGAGACCTATTCTTGCGCAAAGTGACATTGGAGCACCGAGGCTGGTGCTCTCGAAGGCAAGAGCTAAGGCAACTGGGAAAGTGGAGCGTACAGTACTGGCTTCGACTGACCACACAGACAACGGCGAGAAGACAGGGAGGCAGCGGAATCAGTAGGTCTGATGCGATGGGTGACGAACTGTTGGAAAGGTGCTCGTAACGGGACCCAAGTTGGACCCAATTCCAGCCCTAGGCAATTGGATCAAAAGGATTGAGTCTTGGTCCCGAAGCAGCTCCGGTTGTCTAACTTGTTGAATCGCTTAGCTCGGTTCTGCGTCTTGTGGTACCGTTTTCGAGGGTGTTCGGCGCTATCTGGACCCAAATTGGACCCAAGTTTTTCTTGTCACCCCTATCTGGACTCGAATCGGACCCAAGTTGGCAGTTGGGAGACATCACACGCGCTTGAGAAGATAAGGACGGGTCGTCCTGGTAGCCTGGTAGCCTCTAAAACGGCGTATAGTTAGTTCCGATTTCTATGCCTGAAGCTGAAGAATCGGTTTTCCCGCCGCTCTTTAAGAGTTCATCCGAGGGCGGATTTCTCGGAATGCCTCGAGCTGCAACGGACGTGCTAGGATATGCAACCTTCGCCTACGCGGTTGGCTTTCTCACACTCTTGGCTAACACCGCGAAATATGGATTACCCGTCCTAGAGTTTATAAGACCCTTGAACCTTTGGATCGGAGTTTTCCCAACCGCTGTGATTGTTGGCTCGTTCGCGATCTTTAAGAAATGGAGGCGGCTCAATCCTGAAGGGGTAGAGATCGCATTATTTCGACGTAATTTCAGACATCCTGGGAGCAGCATACTTGTTCGGGGGGCAGCTCTTTTGGCATGGGTCATTGTCCAATCTACAATTTTGTTCCTTCAGGGACATAGCTTTCTAACTTTGAATGACGCGCCGCCGTGGGTCCCTTCGCTCGCACTTGCGGGCTGGATGGAACGCCACCGGCAATTGTTGACTTGGATAGCACGTGTGTTGTTCTTCTTGTTCCTCCTCACAGCTTTTCCTGACGAGAAACCGAAAGCGCCGCCCTGGAATACACGATTCTGGAAGGACGGGTTTGCATTGACGGTGCGTTTCTGGCGCGATGTGTGGACCACTGGTGCGCATCGGCTTCTCAGATACCTGGTGCTGGCGAGCACTCTGGGAGTTATCGCGATCTATACGTGGTTCATCTTTCCGCTGCTACCTCAGCGATACGGCTTCGGGCGGCCCACGACAGTACAGTTGTTGGTGGATAGCGAAATGCTCCCGTTATTGTCCGCTGACAAGCAATGGGACAAGGTCACCATTGCGTCACCTCCTCGCGGGAGCTTCGAGAAGAATGCATATCTCAGCGAGGCTGTTGAACTAATCTTCATCGCCGATAAGGAATATGTTCTGAGATGTGGAGATGACAAGCGAATTATCACGATTGAGTCGACCGCGGTTAAGGGAATTGTATGGCGGAACGATCATTAGTTTCCTTTTGTCGCCATACTGAACTCACGGAGGGAAGCATTTGTCCAGCTTCTTGCCTGATCGCTCTCGTGCCACACCTTTAGTTCCTCTTTGAGCTTGTCCCGAAGCTCATGTGTAGTTTGGTCATGCGTCTCTTCCAATTCTAACGAGGCAAGATAGTAAATCGGCTTCAGCGGAAGAAGTTGTTTATCCGATTCAGCAACTTTCGCGTAATGCTGCACCCAGAGGTCGAAGAGTTGTTCGATGTTGAGGAGGGTTATTCGCCGTCTCTCCTGCAGGGCCATAATGAAAGAGGAAAGGACAATAAGTCTGATGCGGAGTCTCTCCGGTGCAGCTACTTCACGGTAACGGTAACGGTCGTGGAAAGCTGAACGGAACCGGCGCTGCCGTTGATCGCGACGACATGACTGTTCAGGGAGCCAGAGCCGGGATTGGAGTTGGCGGTGTTCCCGCCGCACGAGATGGTGCCGATAGTCACGGTAACCACAAAGCAAGCAGCCACGACTCGGAGGATGCGTCCGCCATGAATCTTGCCGGTGAAAACAATGCCGAACAGGCCGAAGCCCAGCAGCCAGGTGGCGAAAAAGAGGCCTTGGCCGTTGCGACGGTTCATGGCGGAGCCGGCCGAAGTGGCGGTAACAGTAAGGATGGAACTCGCAGTGCCGGCACCGGGAGTGACCGACCCGGGAGCGAATGAACACTTCAAATTGCTGGGCAGCCCGGAACACGTGAGCGCGATCGCGCTGTTGAAGGAGCCTGACTGTGGCGCCACACTGACCGTCAGCGTACCAGACGCTCCGGAAGCAATGGTCATCGCAGAAGGAGTGGCGCCGAGAGTAAATCCCGAGCCTCCACCAGTGGAACTGCCGCAGGTCAGAGTAGCTTTGACCGCCGGAGAAATCTGGTTTGTAATGCTCGGTTTTCCGACAGCCTGAACATACAACGAGTAGTTCCCGTTCGGAATCGAGTAACTGCAGAGGTTGAGCGAGCCGGTTCCGGGGTGCGCCTCTCCAAGAGACGCCAAAGTCTCGCCGTCGGAACTGATGTAGGCAGCGTAATGGTCGACAGTACTTTCATCTCCGGTGATCGTCCAGCGCAACGAATTGCCGGAGACTGCCGCCGACACACTGACGCAGCCGTTGATCCCGGATTCGATTTCGGTAGCTTCCTCGTAATCGTTCCAGGTGACCAACTGTAGCGCAGACAGCTGCTTGCCTGAGTTGTAGAGGCTGTTGATTTCGGAAAATGTTTTCAGCCATGTTTGTCCGCATTGCTGGCCCATGATCCGGTTTAAGCCCCAGGATGCCAGCGAATCGTTGAAGCCCTTATAGGCAGCGCCCACGGTCAGTTCGTTTTTGAAAGGGATCCCGGTTTCGTAAAAACTTGTGAGATAGCTCATGCCGTAGTCCGAGGTTGTTGGCATGACCCAGGAATAGCTGCCTTCGCTCAAGGCATGGCTGAATCCACCGTTATTCTGGAAGAGAAACGAAGGTTGTGTGGAAAGCGCGGCCGCTACTTCATCCCAGTTCACCGAATAATATTGATCGATATCGAAGTTCGTGACGACAGGCTTTCCCTGCATCGTCAAATACGCCGGAGAAGGGAAATAGGTCCGTTCGATGTATTGCAGGTGGCTGATGAGAGACTGCTGCGGCGAGCATCCGGAACAGGAGCCCCATTTAATCGCTCCCTGATCGATCATGATGGCGAAGGTGAAGCCGGGATGAGATTCGGCTTCCGCCATCACCAGCTTGGTGGCCTTGTCGATGTTGTTGTCCGGGCCGTACCAGACGACGATGACTCCGTCGATTCCACGGCTGATCATGTCGGTGATCTGGCTGTGGATCTGCGCTGCGTCGGTGGAATTGTAGCCGATGTTGATGTGGCTCGAGCCTCCGAACCACAGCACTAAATGGGCGTACACCTTCGTGGTTGCGCCTGGGTAGAGCAGGGAGTGGATGTCGACCTTGCTTACGTTTCCCGCCCTGGCGTCTCCATTGGTCAGACCAGGAAAGCTGTTGGCCGCGCTAGTGTTGTTTGCAGTTTGCGCAGCCAGGGTCGTAGTCGGTTTGATCGTGGTTCCCGCCGCGCATACACCTGTAGCGGATAGGAGCAGAACTGCAGCACACCAACTTTTAAGACACATCTGCCCTCAGGAGCGGAGTTGCCGAGGCACTTGCGCGTTGCGTAATCTGGTCCTGGAGGGAGGACGCAAGCCTGTAGATTCCTCTGGGACCAGCCGGGACTTTCTGGGATCGAAGGCAGCTTATGGCGGAAGGATTATTTTGAAAAGATCACTTTCGTCTGCGAACTTCTGGGGAATGAACCTCAGTGCCACGATCGTGAGGGCTCCGTGCCAGGAGCGAAGCTCCTGCGGTCATCTGGAACTCATGTTGTCAATCTCCCAGGCGCCCGCCGCGAGCGCATGAGTCGCGAATTTCATCGTGTCCGCCAAGATGGGAAGGAGAGCAGCCATCATTTGTCATCCCATCTCCTAATTCGGCAGACGAGAGATCGGCCGGAAATCATCGGATGTTGAGCCAAGGCAAGGACTACTTGCTGGGTGTTTGGCGAACTCTTCGAGCGTGAATTTGCCAGTGTTGGTGACTCGCGCCGTCACAATGTCGGACCTTTCATCGCGGATCGACTGAGAGACCTTTAGATGATGTCATGCGTAGTTCCTCTCAATTCGTAGCCTCGGTTTCACTTCCCATCCTTATCGTCCTCATCGCTGCGGTACTTCCCGCCACTGCGCAAACCGATGCGAGCTTTGTTCTGAACGAGACGTCCACGAAAACATACGCGACCGCCAGAGTGACGGCGGACTTGAACGGTGACGGTATCCCCGATTTGATAGAGCCTTATGCGCGCATTACTCCGGGCGTGCTGTTCTCGGTGCAGCTTGGGCTGGGGAACGGTTACTTCGTGGCGCCCGTGAGCTATGCTGCCTCGATCAATCACCAACAAGGAGAGATCGTTCTGACGGCGGACGTGAACCGGGACGGCAAGGCCGATGTGATCTTCATCACCGGGAACTATTTGCTGGTGTTCCTGGGACGGGGTGACGGAACGCTCCTGCCTGCACAGCAATATACTTTGCCTGGGGTCGGGGCCGCGGTTGCCGAAGTAGGGGACTTCAACCATGACGGGATTCCGGACCTGGCACTCGAAATAGTACCGGCTACGGGTCCCTCCACTGTAGCCGTGGCATATGGCACAGGTACGGGGGCATTTTCAACGCCCGTCACTGTGGCAACATTCGCCAGCACTCAGGGTATGGAAACCATGGCGGTCGGAGATTTCGATGGCGACTCGAATCTCGATATCGCAATGGGACTCTACAATCAGCCCTGCAATGAAGGCGGTTGCACCAGCGACGATATTCACATTCTGTATGGCGACGGCAAGGGCAACTTCGCCGACGAACTGGTCTACCCCGGAGTCCCGAGCGGTCTGATCTTTGCGTCAGGCGACCTGAACAATGACGGCAAGTCAGACTTAGTGGCTGAACTCGGCAGGCCTAACAGTGCGGGTGAGAACCTGCTGGCGCTTTTTGGGAAATCCTCGCGCACAGTAGCCGCGGAATATATCAACTCCGGCGGGTATTATGCGGGTAGCCTGCCGCGAGCAATCGCAGACTTCAACGGGGACGGAAGAAACGACCTGGCGGTGCAGTTGCAGGGCTTACCCACCGCCCCCAACGATCAGGCGATTGGAATCCTGCTGCGGGGACCAAACAACAGTTTCAAGCTGCAGGAACTCGACTTTGGATCGCACTCGCCTCCGGACGAAGGCGCTTTATTGGTCGGTAATTTCAATCGCGACGGCAAACCAGACATTCTTTTCACCGCGTCGGACAATACGGATTCGATCTTCAATATTTTCGATTATATAAATACCAGCAGCAAAATCGGAGTGCGCACGCGCTGCGAGTATCCCTGCAGCGCGGCTGGCATTAGCACCTGTCTCTACCGAAGTGGCGCCAACGGGGCAACGGTGTCATTTGGCGCGGCTGCCAACTGGTTTGAGCCGCTACGTAAATTCGAACTGTGGCTCGACGGACGTAAAGCGACTGAGCAATATCACGTCTGGGACAAGTATGCGTGGCTTTCCTCGGCGGCCTCGAGCTTCTCCGCAGGAACGCACCGCGCCGATTTTTATACCGCGGGCTATGACAATGTGCTGCAACACCAGCAAGTCACATTTAAAGTCCCGGGGCCGACTTGCCCGCCTCCCAGTTCACCCGCTGTGAATGTGTGTAGTCCGGCCAACGGTTCTACGGTAGGACGGTCGGTGGAGGCCCTTGCAGGCGGCGCGATTACCGGGACTGTTCTTCGCATGGAAGTGTGGGTGGATAGCGCGAAGATGTATTCGACCTTTGGGTCCGACCTGTTGGATGCCACGCTTACGGTGACGCCTGGAGCGCACACGCTCACCTTCTACATCGTGAACACCAGCGGAGAAGCGCTGGACAAGTCGGTAAATATAACGGTGCAGTAAGAGGGCTGCGAAGTAGCTTCCGGGCCTACGTTTTCCGTACAGAATAAAAAGCCCGCACTCATTAAGAGCGCGGGCGTTGTTTTTGTATCAAATTTGGATGCGGAGTTGTCCTGGGCGCTCTCGGCTCCGCCTCTGACGCGAGAGCTTCGTCAACCAGACTTCGCACAAGACTTGCGGGCAACCGGCGCTTTAGTCCAGGGATTAATGAGATGGTCCGCCGCCGAGTAGGATTTGGTCGGCAGTTTACATCAGGAGGATCATCACATGAACATCGCGTCCATCGGCATCGATCTGGGCAAGACCACCTTTCACCTGGTTGCATTGGGAGAGCACAACAAGATTCTGCTGCGCAGGAAATTCTCACGCTCGCAATTGCTAGCCTACACCGCGAACTTGCCGGCCTCATTAATCGGACTAGAGGCATGTGCGGGAGCACACTTCATGGGAACCGCACTACGAGAACAAGGGCACCAGGTGCGACTCATCCCGGCGCAGCTTGTGAAGCCTTACCGCAAGTCGAACAAGAACGACTTCATCGATGCGGAAGCGATCGCTGAAGCCGTGACCAAGCAGAACATGCGCTTTGTGCAGATCAAAACGCAGGAGCAACTCGATTGGCAGGCCATGCACCGTGTGCGCGACCGACTGGTGCAGCGTCGCACGGCGCTGATCAACGAGATCCGCGGATTCCTGCTGGAACGCGGCCTCACTTTCGCGGCGCGGCCCATCTACCTGCGCAAGAACCTACCCACCGTGATTGAAGATGCCGAGCAGAACCTGAGTCCGCACCTGCGCTGGCTGCTGGATCGGCTGTGGCAAGAGTGGAAGCAGACAGAGACCGAGGTCGAGGCGATCACCGACGAGATTGAACGCATCAGTAATGAGGATGCACGCTGCCGGCAGCTCCGGCAGATCCCCGGCTTTGGCCCGCTTGTCTCCACCGCCACGGTAGCCGCCATCGGCAACGGCTCTGCCTTTCGTCGCGGACGCGACTTCGCAGCCTGGGTTGGGGTGGTGCCGCGGCAGTACTCCACCGGGGGCAAGCAGAAACTCTACGGCATCAGCAAGCGCGGCAACATTTATCTGCGTCGCATGTTGATCCACGGTGCTCGGGCGGTATTGTTTCGCGTCAAGTACGACAGCGGAGGATTCGGGCAGTGGGTACACCGACTGGCCCAACGTGCTCCAAGCAACAAAGTCGTGGCAGCCATTGCCAACAAACTGGCGCGCATCGCCTGGGCCGCGCTGTCCAGCGGCCAAGACTATCGACATCAGCCGCTGCAGCAACTGGCGGCCGCTTGATGGCCGTGGAAAAGACGCTCCGCTTGGAAAGCACAAAACGCTTTCCACTTTTCCACCGCCACGACGACGGGAGTTAGAGAGAGTTCTACCAAGGTCTGCTGAGGAGAGAAGGAGACGAAAGAACAGTCCAACGGCGTGCCGGAAAACCTGGACACTCAAACGCGTCCCTAGTGACCGCGGGATTTAAAAGGACCGACACGTGCGGATCATCATCAAGTGCCCGGAGAGTAATTCTCCACTAAGAGGCCGGATACATTTACGCGGACTATCCTTTCGACCAACTTCAAACCTCTTGCAGTTCGGCGGCGGACCATACATTGAGTGTAAACGCCTCTGGCTGTTGAAATATCTCGATTACACTCATCATGGGCTGCGCTCCGCACTTAAGCCTAACGGCCTGTTCACGTCAATTATGATTAAGTGCATGACCCACGAGAAACGAGTCCGGCAGAGCTTTTCCAAGCAGGCCTTCATGTCCACTTTGGGGGCCGAGTTGAAAGCAGTGGTTCAAGGCGGTGTGGAAATTCGCCTGCCATTTTCGCCAACTCTGACGCAGCAGAACGGCTACCTGCATGCGGGTGCTATCACCGCGGTGCTGGATTCTGCCTGTGGTTATGCCGCCTTAACCGTGGCGGCAGACGATAAGGAGGTCCTCACAGTGGAGTTCAAGGTGAACCTGCTGGCACCCGCTGCCGGAGAGGTCTTCGCGGCCAGAGCGCAAGTGAAGAAAGCAGGACGGACGCTGACAGTTTGTGCAGCGGATGCCTTTGCCATCAGCGATGGCAGAGAGAAGGTGGTTGCAACCATGCTGGCCACAATCATGGCTGTGCCGATAACCCCCGCGAAATAGCACGACGACTGCTCTGGCGGAACTCCAGTTCGTCTCAACTGTTGTGAAATCCCCATAGCACTTATTTGACCCCATACGGTGCTGACCCAGGGGCGATGAGAGGCGCGCCAACCGAAGACTTTCACGACCTTCTACCCAGGGGTGCTTATTCCCTTCTTGAGCATTTCAATGGCTCTCCCTAGTCGCTTCAATCGGGTTTCTTCCTTCTTGGCGTCGGTAATCCAGCGGCAGTACTCCTTGCGGTGGGTGTAACTTAGTCTTTCGAAAGCTGGAAGCAGCCCTGCTTTCTTGATCAACTTTTCAAATTGAGCAGGCACTTCGACGGTTCTTACCTGTTCATCTTTCCAGACAACGACTTCAATCGTATCGCCCGGGCCTCTGCCAGTTTGCGCGCGTATAGCTTTAGGCAGCCCCAACACATGAAGGGGCTTGCCGTACTTGAGAAGCGAACCCGTATAGGGAACACCATTGAAAGTCGCCTTTACAGGCACTTTTCCTTTGGTGGCGAATTCCTTCTCGGTATCATAGGGAAAAAGCACGTAGGCCCCTCCGCCATCGCCTGCCTCGATTTTCGCTTTGAATTTGTATTTTTTCATCGGTTACCGGCTTTCTGACCGCGCGGCCTTGGTCACTCGGAATTAAACCGCTTTCCTCTGTAGCGACGTTACCCAAGCAATTACCCATCGTTTGTCGGCAAACCGGAATCTACCCGGTTGTTGGTGATAAAAATCTGTAGTGCCGTATCGACAGTGCTCCGCAGATAGAGCTGTGTTGAATCCGGGCAGTCGAGGCGGAGCATTGACGATACGGCGATTTGGACTAAGCCTGTGCTCCGCAGAAAGTCGATGCGACCTCATGCAGCAATTTCTTCGAGCCAATATTCATGGTGCAGCCCGCCGAGAACATCTCGCGCTCGTATCCGGCAATCGGCTGGCAACTCATGCCCGTCGATTCTCGGGCGCGGCCGCGGTCTATTGCCAGAATCCGGGACTCCGGGTCCCAAGCTCGCATGGGGTCGTCCTTGATTGTAGTGGGTGACGCTAGTCTCGCCGATGTCGATGCCCAGCTTGAGCAACTCCCCGTGAACCCGGGGTGCACCCCACCTCGGATTCTCCCGGCACATCCTGCGGATCAGATCGCGAACCTCGCGAG
>Ga0210403_10001180_pt1 | contig 25299 bp, 21 predicted proteins | sample IncBWC19MmetaG_FD_150863 | JGI IMG/M metagenome (GOLD analysis project Ga0210403, IMG submission 150863) | Forest soil microbial communities from Barre Woods Harvard Forest LTER site, Petersham, Massachusetts, United States - Inc-BW-C-19-M | ecosystem: Environmental > Terrestrial > Soil >... | reverse complement strand
GTCTGACATTCGCTCAGCAAAATACCGGAACTATAAGCGCGTCACAGAATGTTGTGCTTGCGAATTTTGGAACAGCGCCGCTCGATATTTCGAACATCTTGCCCACGGGCGACTTTACGCTGACCCAGAATTGCGGCACAAGTTTGCCTGGTGGATCAAATTGCACGATTGCAGTAAGCTATGCGCCCCAAGTGACCGGGCCGGAAGGAGGCGCGGTGACTATTTCCGATAACGCTTTCACGGGGACGCAGACCGTGGCTTTGAGCGGAACCGGAACTGCGCCGGTAGCAGGCATTTCTCCAGGGTCGGTTACTTTCCAGTCGCAGTTGATCAGCACCACCAGCGGTGGACAACTGGTTTTCCTCAGTAACACAGGCACTGGGCCACTGACTTTTTCGGGACCGGGGATCGCTACCGGCGGCGACTTTGGTCAGACGAATAACTGCGGAGCAGCATTAGCTCCCGCGACAAGTTGCGCGATCACAGTCACGTTCACTCCGACCGCCGCTGGCGCACGAACGGGGAGCCTTTCGGTTACGAGCAATGGCGCTCCGCTGGCAGTCAGCTTGAACGGGACCGGCGCAAGCGCCGCTCCCACCGTTACGGCTTCGCCGGAGAGCCTGGTCTTTTCGACGCAGCTCGTCAAGACGAAGAGTCCGGTGCAAACGGTTACGCTGACAAACTCCGGGACGGTCGCCGTCTCGGTTACAGACAGTGTCAGCGGCGATTTTGCCAAGACGGGTACGTGCCCGACATCGCTCGCGGCGGGGAAGAGTTGCACGCTGAAGGTGATTTTCACGCCAACGGCGGCAGGGACTCGAACGGGCGCCCTGACGTTCAAGCTCCCGTCGGGCAACGTGACAGTTGCGCTCACCGGGACGGGAGTCTCGACCGCGACAGGGTGGCTGACTATTTCGCCGTCGTCGTTCAGTTTCAACAACGGTTACGTCGTCGGAGACAATCCGAGCCAGGACTTTACGGTTACCAATACGAATGGCGTGCCAACTGGGATCGGCAAGATCAGCATGAGCGGCTCCAAGACGTTTACCCAAACCAAGAGCTGCGGAACGACTCTGCCGGCTTATGGCACGTGCACCGTCACTGTCACCTTCACTCCGACCGTGGTGGGTACGTTTACAGGGACACTCAATGTCCCGGAGAGCGCCGGAACCGTGCACAAGATTCCGCTAAGCGGGATTGCCGGAACCGACACCGGTGGCGGCTGGTTCTAGCGGCGAGAAAAAGGTACGGGGTGACGGGCGAGTACAGGGGTTCTTCCTCCGCTTCCTCAGGATGACAAGGTTAGAGGGACGCCGACCTCACTTTTCTGGAATGTCACCGGGGGGAATGGTCAAAGGCACGTCCACTGTCCCCATCTTCTGACTGTTGAGGTCGATCACGCCCAGGCGCAACACGTACGATCCGGGTTTAAGTTCGAGTTCCTGATGTCTGGGGAAGCCGGTCAGCATTACCTCTTCGAAAGCGGATGTGCCAACCCAAACCTCGGATGTATCGACAACTTGTCCGGCGTTAAGGTGATTCTTGTCCCAGGCGATCGCTATAAATTCAATGTTCGCATTTTTGTCTTTATTTATGTCCGTTGCGTCAGTGAAGCTCAGATCTTGCGCAGCGACAGCATAGTCGATTCTCACCGCGGAGTGCTCCAGGTCTGGCGGAAGCACTCTAACACGTAACAGCAGCATTGTGGATTCAGGCAACGTGGGTTGCATAGCCGAAACCAGCATTCGTTCCGCCTGGTTCCCGCTGTCCTCTTTTGCCACAACTGCGTAGTATCCACTCCTGTACTGGGCGTACACTCCGCCGCGCGCGATTTTTACTCCGATCTTGCGGTACTCGCCGTCCCATTTAGAGTTCGCGGGCACATAGGCGACAGTGTAGTAGTTGCTTCCTTCCTGAAGACTCCGCAACATCGCGGATTTGAGATCGTTGCTGCCGTAAAAGGGACGACCGCCCGTCTCGCGAGCAAGGTCGGACATTGCTTCCTGCCGGTCCCACCGCGCCGTGACCTGACGAGTGGTCGCGGTTTCAATCTGTCCTTGCTGGAGTCCAGTGAAGGTGCTGGGCGCGGAAATGGAAAGGCCATTCGTCTCCAGGCCGATTACATCGATGGGGTAGACGGCGGTCTGCGACGCGGCGAGCAGAGCCGCAGTTTCCAGAACGGCATCGGAATTTCCGTAGAAATATCGCGCCTGGCCGGGGCGGTTGAACTCGGGATCGAGGCGGAAAGGAAAACGCGCAGAAAGCCAAAGCAGATTCTTGCGGCCAGGATAGCCGGCTACCGCCCGTGCCAGCGCCGCAATGCCTTCCAGCGTGACTCTGACTCGCACATCATCCTGGAAGTCTTCTTCAGTTCTGAGAGCATTTAGGATCGCCGATGCGGCAGCACCCTGAGAGGGATCGCGTCCGGCGGCCGCAGCCGCGTTCGCCACCGCGGCCGTCGCCGCGTTCGCCGCCGATATCTCCGAGTTCTGGCGCTCCTCTTCGGTCGTTAATAGATGCGAGCCAGAATTGCTGAGCAAAAGAGATTCGGCCGCTGCAACCAGCGTCTTGGAATCGCTGGTGAAACCCTGGATCATGTTCAACTGCGAATTGAGCGCGAACAACGCCACGGTTTGGCCTGGCGGCATTGCCGCGAGGAACTTCAGCATCTCTTTTCGCGCGTAGGCTTGGTCCATGCGCGGCGTATTTAACATGTCCAATAAAACAATACTGATCGCGTGTCCGGGTTGTTGAGTGGAGAAGTTGGTGTACTGATTAGGCGGAAGCTGCACTTTTGGGGGGACGTTGGTTACGGGCTCACTCACGTGCGCAGAGAACCCGGCAATGCGTTGCGGCTTGCCATCTTCGATAACGGAGAAGTCGGTGGCCTTCAGACCATGCACGAACTTGCCATTCTTGTCGGTCGCGACAACATCAACCAGAACCAGCCGGGAGCTGGCGCGAAAAGTTGGGACAGAGTCTGATTTCGAGGCAGCGGTTTCGGAGGCCGGGGAATTCTGGGCGTGAAGTAGCGCGGGCGGGGATAGGAGGAGTCCCACCGCCGCAATTACGAAACTAAGATGATTCCGAATTCGCAAGCGGACCTCAGCTCCTAGCATATCTGAGGCTGGGTGGCCCATTCTAAATTTCGCGTTCTTTGCGAGATTTAGAGTGGGGACGTTGGAGGCCGATTCAACTCGACTTGGGGATCCAGCGCTTGACACAGACAAAGTTGCTTCATGGGGAACCCGTGCTTGACTGTGCTTTCTGGGTGTGCTTCCATGTGCGAAATCGGTTGTGTTGACGAAAGAGGGAAACTTCATGAGCATTCGGATGGATCGTTTGGCCCGGCAATCGAGATGGCTTCTTGCGATTTTGGTTTTGTTTCTCGTCGGCGCGGGACGAGCTAATGCGCAGGGGTGCGGCGGCGTTTCTCCAACTACTACGGGCGCAGTTACGTGGAATCCACAATGGTGCCAGGAATTTAATGGTGCGCTAGGCTCGCCCGATACCACGGTGTGGAGCTTCGACCTCGGAAACAGCGGTTTTGGGAACAATGAACTGGAGACTTATTGCGGACCTCCGGGATATCCGAACAACCCTAGCAACTGCCCGAGTACGTTCTCGGCAAGCACGTCGAACGCCTACGTTGACGGCAGTGGACACCTCGTTATTCAGGCCATCAACAATGGCGGAACCTGGTTTTCTGGCCGCATGAACACCGGCGGTAAGCAGAATTTCCAGTATGGCCGGATTGAGGCGAGCATCCAGCTGCCCAACACGACGAACCAAGGGCTTTGGCCTGCGTTCTGGTCGCTCGGCAGCGACATCGCCACAACTCCCTGGCCGGGGTGCGGCGAAACGGATTTTATGGAGGACTGGTCCCCTCAAGTTTTTAATGGACCAGGCCCCGGAGGGAACAAGACCACGATCCACACCGCTTCCACGGGCGGCAACGGAGTTGGAGGGCTCTTCACTTTTCCCGCCGGCCAGCAAGCGGACACCGCGTTCCACACTTACGGAACTATTTGGTCTGCCAACATGATGCAGTTTTATATAGACGATCCAACCAAACCGTTCCTCATTGAAACGCCGAGCAACCTTCCCGCTGGAGACACATGGCCTTTTAATGCCAACCTTTTTCTGCTCGCGAATGTCGCGGTCGGAGGCACGCTGGGTGGAACGCCGAGTGCGTCAACGCCTAATCCAGGGATCATGATGTTGGACTATGTGCGGCAATATACGCCTGCTGCGGCTGTGACGGCTCCGGCGCTGGGTACTCCTCCTTCGATTAGTGTGAAGGCGGGAGCGACGTCGGGTAACGCCAGTGCGTTTACTCCCACACTGACGCCTGGCACCGGCTTTGTCTATCTCTCTTGCAGCACTACTGCGCCGAAGGCGAGCTGCGCAATAACAACAACCGACCTGCTGAATAAATTTGTCGTTAACTCCGCCGCGGCGGAGACGGTCACGGTGACAGTTACGACGACAGCGAATATTAGCGAGGCGAAATTGATTCCGCCTCGTTCGCGCAAACCTCCAATGCGCACGTGGCTGCCGATGGCGATCGCGGGATTTCTGCTGTCGATCGTTGTAGTACCCGGCGGCCGTGTGCGAAGCCGAACGTCACTTATCTGCGGTGCGCTGGCTGTGGGACTAGTTCTTACCGCGGGCACAGCTGGATGCGGGGGCAGCAATTACACGACTACGACACCTCCGCCAAGCAATAACGGCACTCCTGCGGGCAGCTACACGGTGGGTGTTTACGCGTTCACCGAAAGCAACGTCAGTGATGGATCGAATGCCAAGGCGGACGCAACCGTTGCTATTCCACTGACGGTGAATTGACGACGTGTCCACGAGGGCTTGGTTGCCTCGCCGGAACTGATGGGACGAATGCAGGGATCCTTCGTTGGGAGTCCTTCGCGAGGGGAGGACTCCGCTTTCTCGGGATGACAAATTAAATGATGGGGCCATCCAGGATTATTCCTTTCTGAAGAATTTTGCCTTTCGGCGGTGTTAATCTGATTCGCCACGAATCCATATTTGAATAATGAGGAGATGATTTATGCTCGGCACGATTGTGGGCCGGAGAATGTCCAGCGTTTTATTTGCCGCGCTGGTTCTTGCAATTGGCGCTCTGGCGAAAACCAAACCGTTGCAGATTTATTCAATTGATGTGGAAGGCGGACAGTCGACGCTGATTGTGAGTCCTTCAGGTCAATCGTTGCTGATCGACACGGGCTGGCCGGGATTCGATGGCAGGGACGCTAACCGGATTGTGGCGGCGACGAAGTTGGCGGGCGTCAAGCAGATCGATTATTTGCTGATCACGCACTATCACCGCGACCACGTGGGCGGAGTCACGGCATTGGCGGACCGAATAAAGGTCGGGACATTCGTGGATCATGGTCCAAATCAAGAGGACTCAGATGTTACGCGGGAGGATTACGCTGCCTATGAAAAGTTGTTGCCCAAGGCGAAACACCTGACGCTGAAACCCGGAGATGGGCTGCCGATGAAGGGAATAACGGTGCGGGCGTTGACGTCGGCGGGCGAACACATCACCGAACCGCTGCCGGGTGCAGGCGTGGCGAATCCTTATTGCGATGCGGAGCCGAAGCCGCCTGCGGATGCGACGGAGAATCCGCGGTCGTTGGGGACTCTGATTACTTACGGAAATTTCAAGTTCCTGGATTTGGGCGACCTTACGAAAGATAAAGAGTTGGAGTTGGCTTGTCCGAATAATTTGATTGGGACGGTGGATTTGTTCTTGGTGACGCATCATGGGTTCAACCAATCGAATTCGAAGGCGTTGGTTTGGGCGCTGCATCCGAGAGTGGCGATTATGAATAATGGGGCGCACAAAGGCGGGAGTCCTGATGCGTGGCAGATTGTGCATGATTCTCCGGGATTGCAGGATTTGTGGCAACTGCATTTCGCGGTGGATGGCGGGAAGGACCACAATGTGGCTGACGCGATGATTGCGAACATCGAAGGTGAGTCGGATGGGAATTACGTTAAGGTAGCGGCGGAGCCGAATGGGACGTTTACGGTGATGAATTCAAGGAACGGGGAGAAGAAGACGTATCGGAAGTAGTGCTGTTTTGCTGAAGGAAAGCAGATTACTCGCACTTCGTTTCTGCGGCGGTGTGGTTTATGAGCTCGGAATGACAAGGGTGTTAAGGGATGGACGGATGAAAGAGACGGAGTCTGAGTGATCGTCATCGTAATGGGCGTTACTGGGGCGGGGAAGACTACGATTGGCAGTTTGTTGGCTAACGAGTTGAGGTGGGAGTTTGCCGACGCTGATGATTTTCATTCTGCCGCGAATAAAGAGAAGATGAGCCGGGGGATTGCGCTGGATGATGCTGATCGCGAGCCCTGGCTGGAGGCGATTCGTGCGGCAATGCTTCGGTGGTCGGCCGCGGACCAAAATGTCGTGCTCGCATGCTCGGCATTGAAGAGCATTTATAGGGAAAGGCTTGAGATTGGTCCCGAGGTGAAGTTTGTTTATCTCAAGGGGAGTTATGAAGTTATTTATCAGCGGCTGCTCTCGAGGCATGGACATTTTGCTACTGAAAAAATCCTGAACAGCCAGTTTGAGACGCTTGAGGAACCGGAAGATGCCATTGCGGTGGATGTAGGTAACACTCCGGAAGAGATCGTTAGGGAGATCCGAGAGCGGTTGAAGTTGAGTTAGAGCCGGCTGTTCTCTAAGTCGGTGCGATTCCATTTTGCCAGATCTGCACCGGCGTCGTAGGTCGTCTGCAAAAACTCTAGAAGCCTTCCTCTGGGAGATGGGGATTGCCGCATGTCGTCGTACATAAACAAAAATTCTTTCAGTTGCGGATGGTAAAACGCTTTCTCGGGACGGATCGGACTCTCGGAAAATCCTGGCGGCTCTGGTGCAGCATAGGCATAGAAGGCTGCGCCTTTGACGTCTCCGCCACCCGGCCAGAATCCAGCGCTGATTACTTCGTGCGAATAAGCTTCGCGAGTGATGGAGTCTGCGCCTTCGCGTTCGGGGGCGCGGCGGCCGGAGAAGCGGCTTGCAGCCATGTCGAAGCTGCCCCAGAAAAAATGCACCGGGCTGGCCTTTCCGATGAAGGCGGAGCGAAAGTGCTTGAAGATCGCGTCGCACCCGCAGAGAATTTGCCAAAAGCGATGGGCGTATTCAGGATCGTAGGACGCGTGCTGCGTGTCCTGATCGAAGCGGATTGGGTTGGGAATTTCAACTGGCATCTTCCAAATTTTTACTTTGATTCCAAGTGAGGCAAGGGCCTGCATGAACTCTCGATAGAAGTCGGCGACGGAGCGAGGGGCCAATGCCAACTTTTTGATGGCGCCGCCTTCGGTCTCAATGATCAGCGTGTGATTGATGAAGTCAAACTGGATCTCGAAGATTCCGCCATCATACGGAATGGCCGATGTAGTCAGGCCAACGGCGTTGACGTAGAATGCCACACCCCACCAGTGATTGATGTTGGGGCTTAGGGCCAGTCGAACCTTGCCGACGATCTGCGACCACATGTGAAGGGTATCGTAGGTATCCTGCCAGGCTTCCAAGGGAAGTTCGGGCCAGTGGTCCCGATGGTCGAGAGCGATCGTGGAGTTCATCACGCCTCCGGGGAACGGGTCGTATCCAAATTTAACCATAAAGGACACGAAGTCGGGAATTCAGACTGATCGAATTTTTATTCGCCTATCACGACGTTCCAAAGACGAATCTTCCATTGCTCGACTAGTCCGTTTAGAACGTAAGGATCGTCGCGGACAAAATCTTCTACGACCGATTGGTCTGAAGCGTGGAATACAAGGGCCGCGCCGTCGGGAGGGTCGGCGAAGGCTCCGGCGAGGACTATTTCGCCGCGCGCGTGAGCTTCGCGGACGAGCCGAAGATGCTGATCGCGAAGTGGAGCGCGGCGCGTGATGTAATCATCGACAAGATCGTAGCAGAGAAGATAGTAGTTCAAGCGGCGAGTTTAGCATGGGGAGAGTCGCTGCGATTGCGCCCTTCGGCCGCGTAGTCTGCATCCTGGATCGCTCCTTTGGAGCTTGTTTCGCTAAGCGATGTTTTTCCAGCACTGCCGGGTGAACCGCCGCGAACTGCACTATCCCTTCGCCCTTTTCTCACAATTGTTTACAATAGGGAGCCGTTTCGTTGACATTGGAATTTCGCACATTGGAACCAACTCATAAATCAATCGCTGACGCCGAGGTGTACTGGCGGGTCGAGGGCAGTCTGCTCGAGCTGACCACGGTGCGACCTATTGGATTCTTTACATGGAATGCGCAGACTTTCTCTGAGCGCTGGATGAAACGCGGACTCGTGTTGCTGATGGCGGCGTTGCGTCCTCTTCTGTATGCGTCGAACCGGGTGTTTGCAACAAGAATGGTGCATACCGTCCTTAGGGGAGTCAGCCGCGACCGGTTGGATTTGCTGGGCGAGGAGTACTTCGAGTATAAGTTGAAGCCTATTCTGAAGGTCAATGGAGTAAAGGAACTTAAGCTGTTCATGGAGTCTTGTGCCAAGGTGGTCCTGGTAAGCCAGGGTTTGGACGTGGTTATGCGCCCGCTGGCGGCTTATCTCGGCGTGAGCAGACTGATCGCGAACCGTATGGAATTTCGCGACGGAATCGCTACTGGACGATTGTTGGAACCGGTGATACGGCCGCGCGGAGCATTTGCCAGGATCACGGGAGCGGGGTCGGACGGCAGACGCGATCCGGAGCAATTGGTTTCTGATTTGGGAGTTCCCAGCGTGGCGGCTTTAAGCACGGCTGTGATTTCTGCCGGCCGTCCGGCGGTCAAACTCGATCGTCCTATTGTGGACTTCGATTCGAGCCCGCAGCGTGGAGAACTCTCGGTCCGACGATCCCTGGCAGGCAAGAACGTGCTGCTCATTGGCATGACCGGATTCATCGGCAAGGTTTGGCTGGTCAATACGCTGATGGATTTGCCGGAGATTGGGAAAATTTATCTGCTGATCCGGCGACAGAAATCGAATCCCGCGCAAAGCAGATTCGAAAAACTGGTTGAAGAATCTCCGGTGTTTGATCCGTTGTCGCGGCGGCACGGGGCCAATCTTGGGCGATTTATTAGCGAGCGCGTGGAAGTGGTGGAAGGAGACGTTTCCCAGCCGGGGCTCGGAATCAAACCTGAGGTTGCGGAAGTTTTGCGGGAAAAGCTGGATCTCGTAATAAATAGCTCGGGGCTTACGGACTTCAATCCAGATCTGCGGGATGCGCTGGCGACCAACGTTGATGCCGCGCTGAATATTTTGGAGTTTGTCCGCGCATTGGATCACGCCGGGTTGCTGCACCTTTCGACCTGTTACGTCGCGGGAACGAGGGATGGGCGGGTGGCGGAGAAGTTGCGTCCCAACTACACGCCGATCGATCTGCCAGATTTCGACGCGGAGAAGGAATGGAAATCTCTGCACGAGTTCGCGAAATCGGCGGAAGCCAAAGCTGCGGGTGCGGAAGTCACGGATGAGCTTCGCAAGCAAGCGATGGTTAAGGAGCATGCCGCCAAAGATCTGCACGGCGCGGCGCTCGAAAACCAAATTCGCAAAAACCGTGTGCGGTGGCTGCGAAACTATTTGACCGAAGCTGGAACCCGGCGGGCGAATGAGCTGGGATGGCCGAATACCTACACGTTGACGAAAAGTCTGGCTGAATCGTTGATCTGCAAATTCGGGGCCGGACTGCCGATCGCGCTGGTGCGTCCAGCCATCGTTGAAACATCGATTGAGAAGCCATTCGTTGGATGGAATGAAGGAATCAATACGTCCGCGTCGCTTTCCTATTTGTTAGGAACGTATTTCCGACAGCTGCCGACGAATGAACGAAAGCGGCTGGACATTATCCCAGTGGATTCGGTTTGTCAGGGCATGACGCTGATTGCGGCTGCAATCGTTGAACGCCGCAACGAATTGGTTTATCAGTTGGCAACGTCGGTGACCAATCCATGCGATATGCGAAGGTCAATTGAGTTGACTTCCCTGGCGCATCGCAAGCATTACCGGGCCCAGGAGGGTCTGGAATATTGGTTGAGGCTGCGGTTCGACGCGATTCCGGTTTCAAAGCAGCGTTATGAACGGATGTCCGCTCCGGCGCAGAAGGCGATCATCAAATCGATTCAGCGGATCATGGCGCCACTACCATTGCGCAAGATACCTCTGGCGAGAGCGGAGCGGAGCCTGGAGAGAGTGGAAAAGCTGATTGAGCTGTTCAAGCCTTTTATCCTTTTTAATGAACAGGATTTTGTAGCCGACAACGTAGAGAAACTTTCGTATGCGCTTGTTCCTGAGGAGAAAGCAGACTTCGGATATGACACACGCTCGCTCGACTGGTGGGATTACTGGATCAATATTCACATCCCGGCCCTGCGCAAGTGGACTTATCCTTTGATTGAAGGGCGTCCCCTCGAAGTACGGCCGCCGCGCAAGGTGCACCTTGAGCCTGTCGCCCCTGAAGCTGCGCCGACTGAGAGTCAACGAGCCGAAGTGGCAAACTTCGGAGTACAGACCGCAAAAAAGACCGGAACAGACGGAGCGTCGTGGCGATATTCCTGACCGGGTCCACCGGATACATTGGCGCGCACATCGCCGCAAACTTGCTGGAGGAGCACGGGGCCTCGCTGAATCTATTGATCCGGGCTCGGGATGCGCGGGAAGCGGAACAACGCTTGTGGCGGGCGGTCCAACTGCACATGGATTTTCCGCGCTTCTATGAACACCTGCAAACGCGTGTACGAATCTTTCGCGGAGATTTAACTGAACCGTATTTCGGCCTGTCACAAGACGATTACGATCGATTGATCCACACAACGGACTCGGTCATCCACTGCGCCGCGTCGCTCAATCGTAAATCTGAGAAGGCGTGCCTCAATGTAAATCTGCGCGGCACGCTGGAAGTGCTTCAGCTGGCCACACGCGTCGACCATTACCACGGTTTGCGGCGATTCAGCCACGTGAGTACGGTTGCGGTCGCCGGCAAACGGAACAATGAAGTTGTAAAGGAAGAAAATGCAATCGATTGGGATCGCTCGGATTACGATCCTTATGCGCGGACAAAGAAATTCTGCGAGCACATGATCCGGCAACTGCTTCCCGAAACGCCGATTACAATCTTTCGTCCTAGCATTGTTCTTGGGGACAGCCGCCGCGCCGAGACTACGCAATTCGACATGGTCAAGGCATTTGTGTTCCTGGCGGGGTTGCCCGTGCTTCCGTTTCGCCCGAGCGACAAGATTGATATCGTGAATGTGGACTTCGTCGCTGATGCGGTTGCGACGCTCCATCAAAAAGAAAGCCCGCAGTACGACACTTATCATTTGTCCTCCGGCGTCGACTCGCAGACTTTTCGGGAATTGACGAATACGCTTGCAGCGGAACAGAACAAGCGAGGTCCAATATTCATGCCGTGGATGGAGCGTCCATTTACCGGGACCATCGACTTTCTTGCGAACCGAAGGGGTGCGGTCGCATACGGCGCTTCGTTGATGAAAGTGTTTATGCCCTACTTGGTTTGGAACACGGTTTTCGATAACACTCGCGTTACGACTGAGCTTGGGCGCAAGCCGGTGCCCTTCTCGCAATACAGTTATCCGCTGCTCAAGTTTAGCCGTGAAACAAATTTTTCCTACCACTACGAAGATTGGCCAGCAAAAGTGGGAGGGTCGGCGGCATGATGGATTTCATTCTCGAAGCCTGGGTCAGTTCGAGTATCGAACGAGCAAAGGCGGGATGGATGATGGGAAAAGGAAAAGCTTGGCATCCTGGAGAGAAATTAAAATTGTTGTTTGCCGGGTACAACGGGACGCGCAACATGGGGTCCGACGTACGCGTGGATGAGATGCTGCGCCAGATCCGGCATGTTCTTGGTCCGGAAAATGTCGACTGCACGGTGATGACGCAGAATTTCAAGTTCTCCCAGGAATATTTCGCTGGCAGCACGCAGGTTCATTTGCCGGATATTTTTCCTCCATTTTTATCGCACGAGGTTCCCAAACACCACGGCGTGGTGGCATGCGAAGGATCGATGTTCAAGAGCAAGTTCGCCAACGCGCTTACCACGATGATGATCGGGTCGCTCGGAATCGCAGCGGCGCAGAACAAGCTTTCTGTCGGATATGGCGGAGAGGCGGGACACATGGATCCCCCGATTCGGAAAATGTGCGCGCGCTATTGTCGCAACTCGCTGGTGATTACGCGAAACGAAGAATCGCGGACGGTGTTGCGCGAACTTGGAGTACCGACGGAATTGGGTACTGACACAGCTTGGACGTTCGAGCCGCATCCCGCGGAGTATGGGCGGAAGGCACTGCGTGGGGTGGGATGGGATGGGACAACTCCGGTGTTGGTGGTGTGTCCAATCAACCCTTTTGAATGGCCGGTGCGGGCGTCGGTCGCGAAATTTGCAGCGCATAGTTTGACTGGTGCGTACAAGAACAGCCACTACCGCTCAGTTTATTTTCATAATTCGGGGTCGGAGGCGGAGCGCGCATACCGCCATTATCTGAGTTCGATCGCCAACGCGGTGGATGCGTTCCGAAAACAGCGGCCCTTGTTTGTAGTGCTAGTGGCGACGGAGCGACTGGATGTCCGTCCCGCAAACAAGATTTCGGAAAAGCTTGGCGGCGTGCCAGTGCTTTCATCTGACGAATACAACATTTACGAATTGGTGAGCATACTCCGCGCGTGCAACATGATGGCGTCGTCGAGGTATCACGGGATTGTGACTTCGATGCCGGGACTGGTGGCATCGGCGGGAATCACCATGGACGAACGCATTCGCAATCTGATGCGAGAACGCGGGCACGAAGAATTGCTGATGAATGTCGACGATCCGGATCTCGAGCAACGCCTGCTGTTCGCATTAAATAAATTGGCCACTGAGCGCGAGGCTATCGCGGGCGCTATTGGAAAAACTGTGGTGCGCAATTTGAAAGTGATGGCGCGAATGGGCGTGTATTTTGAGGAGGAAGTTCGGAGAAGATATCCGGAGTTTCCGACGCGCAAAGGGGAGTGGGGTTGGGAGGATTATCTGCCGCCGATGAGTTCGGGATTGCATGAGTTGATTGAGACCTATAGCTGAACAGCAGATTCCTCCCAGGCTGCGCCTCGTTCGAATGATAATTCTTAAATTTAAATGAGTTTTCTGGATGACATTTTTGCGCAGCTTGAAGCGGCGGGCGATACTGCCGTGGTTCAAGAGCTCCGTGACGGAAAGGCTGTTTCTGTCAGCGGGCGCGAATTGCTTCAGATGGTTAATGAGGCCCAGGTTTTTCTAGCTGAGAAGCAAATTCCCAAGGGCGAACGTTGCGCCCTGCTGGCTCACAACAGCATTCGCTGGGTCGCGATGGATCTGGCGATTATGGGGGAGGGTCTGATTGTCGTTCCACTATATGCGCGGCAGGCTGCCACGGAACTTGTGAGCATGATGAAGGATTGCTCTCCGGCGTTGATTTGCTGTGGGGATGAAAGGCTGCGGGATGAGATCGTGCAGAACTGGGCGGAGGCACCGCCGCAATATTTATTTGACGAGATATTTGGCGCGGCGAGCAGGGGCGCTACTTCGCAGCCGGGAGCGCCCGCGCCACACAATCATCCTGTGGCACTCAAGGATTCGGACGCGGTCACTATTATTTATACCTCGGGGACTTCAGGCGAGGCAAAAGGCGTGGCGCTCAATGCTGGCAATGTTGCGCACATGCTCGGCTGCACGTCGGGCCGACTAGACGCTTTGACGGAAGGCAGTAACCAACAGGATCGCGTGTTTCACTATCTACCTTTTTGTTTTGCTGGCTCGTGGATCATGCTGATGACCTGTCTGATGAGGCGCAGCCTGCTAATTCTGAATACTGATCTCACCAAGTTGGCGTCCGATATGCCCTCGTCCGCGCCGAATTATTTTCTAAATGTTCCCGCATTGCTGGAGAGAATGCGCAAAGCTGTCGACGAACAGCTTCAGAAGACGGAAGGTGTTGCGCTCAAGATTTATAGCCGGGCAAAGAGCGCGTGGTTGCGAAAACAAGAAAAACAAGGGAGCCTGATGGATTCTATATGGCTCAGCCTCGCAAACGTGGCCGTGTTTCCGACGATTCGCAAGAAGATGATGGGGCCGAATCTCAAAGCGCTGATCTGCGGGTCGGCTCCGCTGAACGTTGAAACTCAACTTTACTTTATGATGCTGGGCATTCCTGTCCTGCAAGTTTACGGGCTTACGGAAACCACTGCCATATGCACCATGGATGATCCCCGCCACGTCGAACCGGGGCGAGTTGGTCCGGCGATCAAGGGCATCGAAATGAAGTTGGGAGAGAATGACGAGATAGTTGTGCGCGGCCCGAATATTTTTCCGGAATATTGGAATCGTCCCGCGGAGACGGCGAAAGTGCTGCATGATGGATGGTTTTATACAGGGGATCAAGGCGAAGTGGATGCGGCGGGGAACTGGCGGATTATTGGGCGGATCAAGAATCTGATTATTCTTGGGTCGGGGCACAATATTCCTCCGGAGCCGATTGAAGAGGAGTTGCTGGAAAATATCGCGGGTGCGCAACAGGTTGTGCTGATGGGAAACGGTCGCGGTTATCTTTCAGCTGTCGTCACGGGGAGTGTGAATCGCGAGGCCGTGCAAGCGGCTATTGATAAGGTGAATCCGACGCTGCCGCATTACAAGCAGGTGCGGGCTTTTTACCTTTCTCTAGAGCTTTTTTCGATTGAGAATGGTTTGCTTACGGCTAATGGCAAGCTTAAGCGGGATTTAATTGCGACGCGGATGAAGGCAGAGATTGAAGAAATGTATAGAGTGAAAGCTGCATCGTGAAGAGTGTCGCGTCTGGCAAGAATGGGAAGGACACGATCTCCGAGAAACGCCGGACTGAAAAAAGATGAAATCTTTTCAGGGGAAATCGCTTTCGTGGGAATTGAAAGATGGAGTTGTCGAGGTGGCGCTTCATCGCGATCCCTGCAATGAGATTGGAACGGCCACGCTTGAAGATTTGGAGAGATTTGCCACGGCGATCGAGGGCAGTGGGGATGAGGCGCACGCAATTATTCTCTACAGCAAACTGAGTTGTGGATTTTGTGCGGGCGCCGATCTTCGGGAACTTTTTCGCCGGTCCAGCGAAATGGAAGGTAAGGCAGCGGTTGAGGGCGTGCGGGAGTTTCTGGAGCGAATTCATCGGGTGATGAACATTATCGATGCGTCGCCGTTGACGACGATTGCTGCGGTCCACGGAGTTACTTTCGGCGGCGGTTTCGAGCTGGCGCTGGTATGCGATCTGATTATTGCTGACAAGACAGCGCGATTTTGTTTTCCTGAACTGCGTCTGGGATTGATTCCTGGATTCGGTGGGATTCCGCGCCTGAAGCGGGATTTAGGTAACGGAGTGGTCCGGGACTTGCTGCTGACCGGGCGTAGTTTCAATGCTACGAAGGCTCAGGGCGTAGGATTGGTGAGCCAGATTGTCGGGGAAGGCGAGGCTTTGAGAGTAGCCCGAGCGACGGCGGCGCAATTGACGAAGTTTGACCGGAGGACGGCGGCGATTGCCAAGAAATTCATCAAGCCGATTCCTTATGAGGATTTGCGGCGGGAAATTGATTTGTTTTGCGAATTGTTTGGGCAGCCTGCCGTGGAGGCGGGCCTGAGAAAATTCGTGGAGAGCAAGGATGCGCAGCCTTATTTACCGTGAACAAACCACAGCAGATTCCTCGCTGCCCTCGGAACGACAATTCGGTAAGAAGGGCTGAATGCAATGAGAAATCCTGATCAGACGCTGGATGAAATACTGAGCCTCTCTGCAGCGCACTTTAAAGTGCCGAGGGAAAACCTTAGTCCCGATGATGATTTTTTTAAGACCTTGCGGATCGATAGTCTACAGGCCCTCGATTTACTCACGCGATTGGAGAATCATTTTGGTGTCGAACTTCCCGACTACGAGTTGCAGGGAGTGTCGGACTTTCGCACGCTGGCGAGCAGGATTCAGTCCCGCCTATAGCATCCATTGTTGATTGTGCGGGGACATTTTTTACGAAATTCCATCACGATTGGCGTGGCTTCCATCTAGAATCGATAATCTGAAAACATACAGCCAGAGAAAAGCCTCGAAATGCAGACGTTGCAAGCGTCTCTACTCAAGGTACGCACCGCAATTTACACATGCTTGATTTAGACCGATATGGCTGTTTGGGCTCCGCACTGCGGGATGCGCTGCAGAAGTGGCCGAATGAGCTCTGCCTGATCGAATCGGACCGCGACAAAGAAAAGACCCGGCTCACTTATTCCGATTTTAAAGATATTGCACTGCCAGTTTCGCGCGCTCTTGAGGATGCGGAGTTCGGCCCCGGGGATCGGGCGGCCATCATCATGACGAATCAGTCAAAGTGGTTGATTTCGGCTTATGCGATTTTCTATTGCGGAGGCGTGCTTGTACCTCTCGATTACAAACTGACAGCGGACGAGCATCTGCAACTGTTAGCGCATTCGAAAGCAAGTTTGCTCGTGGTGGAATATCACTTGTGGCGTGCGATTACGCAGGCTCCAGATTTTAAGAACAGAAAGCTGAAAACAGTTCTGGTCACGGAGGCGCCCCAGGGAGCGGAGTTGGCTGGGGCGATTCGATGGGAAGAATTCCGGCGCAAGGGTGATCCGGTGTTCGCGCCGCGCCAACTCGAAGACACCGCATGCATTGTTTACTCGTCGGGTACGGGAGGGCGTCCCAAGGGATGCGTGCTTACGCATGCCAATTATCTTGAGCAGTGCAAGTCGCTCACGGCGGTGTTTCCATTCAAGCCGGGTTTGCGATATTTGAGCATTTTGCCCACGAATCATGCGATCGATTTTATGGTTGGCTTTATCGGTCCATTTGTGTGCGGGGCGTGCGTTGTTCATTTGCGGACGCTGCGGCCGGAGTACGTGCGCGATGGATTTGTGCGTTACCGGATCAACTATGCCAGCCTGGTCCCGCTGGTTGTTAAGAATCTTGAACGCGGAATCAGAGCGAAGTTCGACGCATTGCCGAAAATCAAGTTGTGGACAGTGAAGGCCCTCATCGAAGTGAATAAATTATTGACTCGAAGGCGTCCTCATGTGGAGTGGAGTCGGAAACTATTGCCGCAGGTGCATCGTGCATTTGGCGACAAGCTGATCGCTCTCTTCACCGGCGGCGCTTTCATGGAAGCGTCGACTTTGCAGTTTTTTTATGACCTGGGAATCCCAATTGCGAATGGATATGGGCTCACGGAAGCGGGCACCGCGCTTACCTTGAACGACTTCAAGCCCTTTCGCGCAGATACGGTGGGCAAGCCCCTGCCGGGAGTGGAGCTTCGAATACTGAGTCCGGATTCCGAAGGCGTGGGTGAAGTTGCGGCACGCAGCAAGACCGTGATGTCGCATTACCTCGACGACCCTGAGTTGACGGCGGAAACGATTGTTGACGGCTGGCTTCTGACCGGAGATTTCGGACGGTTCGACGATAAAGGGCATTTGCAGCTGTTTGGCCGCAAGAAGAACATGATCGTAACCGAGGGTGGCAAGAATATTTATCCCGAGGATATCGAGGCGGCTTTTGGTGGGTTGCCGGTGAAAGAGTATTGCGTGTTTGCAGCCAACTATGTGTGGCCAACGAAGACTTTGGGGCAGGAGTTGCTGATACTCGTGTTGCGGTTAGATCCAAACCAAGAATTCTCGGAGGCTCTGAAGGCCGAGATCATCGCGTGCAATCGCAAGTTGCCGGATTACAAAAGAGTGAAGGGCTACATTGTTTGGGACGAAGATTTCCCGCGGACGGTGGCGATGAAGATCAAGCGCCCGGTTTTGGCGGAACAGATTGGGAAGAAGTTGGATCGGGCCTCGGCTGGGTTGGAGATTTAGGGAGTTACTGGCGAGCTTCGCTCGCCCGCCGCGGACGAGAGCGTCCGGGCCTACGCGAGCAACGGTGTGAGCGACGATAAATTTCTGGCCATTGTGAATCCGGCGGCGGGAGGCGGTCGGTGCCGAAAGCTCGTCGGACCGGCCCTTGATCGGCTGCGATCCGGCGGAATCAAAATTGATGTCGTCGAAACCAGTGCCCTCGGCCATGCGACGGAACTTGCGAGACGGGGATTTCGCGAGGGCTATCGCAAATTTATCGCAGTCGGGGGCGATGGGACTTCGTTCGAAATAGTAAACGGACTTTTTCCCGAAGCTCAGAATCGCGAACGTCCAATGCTGGCCTTCTTGCCGCTGGGCACGGGGAATTCTTTTCTGCGCGATTTCAGCGATCGCGGCGTCGAGCATTCGATTGAAGCGATGCTGGCCGGACGATCGCGTCCCTGCGATGTGTTACGGCTGACCCATGCTGGTGGTGTCCTCTATTACATAAATCTGTTAAGCATGGGATTTTCAGCCGACGTAGCCACAATGCGAGCGCGCCATTTCAGCGGATGGGGCGAAGCGGGATATCAGTCGTCCATTTTTATTTGCCTCGCGCGATTCCGGCGTCGCGCCTTTCCGTTGACTGTAGACGGAGAAGGTGAGCCTGATCAGCGTCCCTGCCTTTTTCTCACTTTCAGCAATAGCAAGTTCACGGGCGGCACCATGATGATCGCTCCAAAAGCCGAAATCGACGATGGGTTGATTGAATACGTGCGATGGGGACCGATCGGGCGCGTGGGCCTGCTGCGCAATTTACCGACGCTCTATGACGGGACACATATCAACCATCCCCTCGCAGAACGACGCGCGGCGAAACGGATTGATTTCTTTTTGGATAGCCCCGTGGACATCATGATCGACGGGGAAGTGGTAACCCTCCAGTGCAACTCTTTGGACGTTCTGCCGCAAGCTCTGAATGTCGTGGTATAAGGATCATTCCATGGCAGCGCGCGAAGAAGGAAATCCGGCTGAAAAGTCTGCGCAAATGACTTCTGGCACTCGGGTGCTCATTCTCGGCTTCCTGATTTTTGCGGCGTTTGCTGGCTGGGCATTTTGGTTGCGCCACAGCCGGTCTTCTCATTACGACGCATTCGCGCAGTGCCTGGCGGCAAAACAGGTAAAGATGTATGGGCTGTATTGGTGCACGCACTGCGCCGAGCAAGAACGAATGTTCGGCTCGTCGTTCAAATATGTGACATACATAGAATGTGGAGTTAAGGGTTCGCGGCAGGAAGCGCCAGAGTGTGTCCAGGCGCAGGTGAAGAATTTTCCCACCTGGGAATTTTCGGGCACGCGGCATGAGGGAGTTCTACCGTTGAGCGACATCAGCGAACGGAGCGGATGCGGCCTTCCGCATTTCTGAACCCGAATGACTCCGGCCAGGCGCAGAGTTCTCGCGGCGATTGTGCTTCTCTCCGTCGCGGGAATCGGCGTATCGTCGGTTTCGCTCTACCACCACTACGGGACTTCAAAGTCGAGCTATTGTGATTTTGGCGCAAACTTCAGTTGCGATATGGTGAATCGCAGTATCTATTCGGAGGTCGCCGGTGTCCCGGTCGCGTTGATAGGGGTTTTGGGTTATTGCGGATTGCTGAGCCTGGCGATTTTCTATTGGAGAAAAGAAGCCGCGCCAGTTTTTCTGTTGATGGGATCCCTGGCAGGATTGGCCTTTGCCTTTTATTTAACCTACATAGAGGGATTCGTGCTGGCCGTGTGGTGCGTTTTGTGTCTTTCGTCGTTGGGCTTGCTTTCTGCGATCACAGTGCTTTCGGGAGTGCTTCTGATGTATTCGAGGGCTAAGCGATAATTTCTGTCACACTTCATGCTTAACATGGTCGAGTCTGCTGAGAGCAACGAGCTGAACACGCCGGAGGTCTCGGTGGTGATGCCGTGCCTCAACGAAGAAAACAGCGTGGGCGGCTGCATTGAGCAAATCCTGCGAACTTTTGAGGAGCATGAAATCCTCGGGGAAGTGATTGTTGCGGACAATGGAAGCACCGATAAGTCCGCCGCAATAGCGAGGAGCTTGGGCGCTACAGTGGTTCTGGTTGAAGAGCGCGGTTACGGAAGCGCTTTGATGGGCGGAATCAGTGCGGCTCGCGGAAAATATGTGATTATGGGGGACGCCGATGGTAGTTACGACTTCACCCAAATTCCAATATTTCTCGAAAAGCTAAGATCGGGTTACGAAGTAGTAGTAGGGAATCGTTTTGCCGGTGGAATTCAGCGCGGCGCAATGCCTCCTCTGCACAGGTATTTCGGAAATCCTGTGCTCACCGGAATCGGCCGATTGTTTTTCAAAACGCCGTTTCGCGATTTTCACTGCGGCCTGCGCGGTTTCACGAGGAATGCCTACGAGCGCATGGGGTTGCGGACAACAGGTATGGAGTTCGCCAGCGAGATGGTGGTCAAGGCATCGCTATTCAACCTGCGCGGCTGCGAGGTTCCGACTACTCTTTCTCCCGACCGGCGTCGGGGAAAGTCACACATTCGTAGTTGGCACGATGGCTGGAGGCATCTGCGTTTTTTACTCTTGTACAGTCCTCGCTGGCTTTTCCTTTATCCGGGACTGGGGTTGCTGCTGGCAGGGTTGGCGACCGCGTCGTGGCTACTTCCCGGTCCACGGAAAGTAGGACATATTTTTCTTGATGTCCACACTCTGCTTTATGCGGTCGCTGCGATTCTCACCGGATTTCAAGCCGTCGTATTCGCAGTCTTTACTAAGATCTTCGGAATCACCGAAGGGTTACTCCCGGAGGATCCGCGATTGAGCAAAGCTTTTCGATTTGTTACTTTGGAAAAGGGCCTTTTTGTTGGAGCGGCACTATTTTTCGCTGGCGTTGGCGTCGCATGTTATTCGCTCCTGTTGTGGAACCGGACCGGGTTCGGGCCGATGGATCCGGTCGTACTGGTACGCCTTGTGGCTGCGGCGATGGTGACCACTACTATTGGAGTCGAAATCATATTTTCCAGTTTCTTCCTTAGTTTTCTCGGCTTGGCCCGCAAATGAGCCTGATTGGCCAGGCGCATCGAGCTTTCATCCATAGCAAGCGTGTTCAGCGTCTTTCGGAACTTCTTTCTGCAATCATTCCTCACTCAAGCACTTTGCTTGACGTTGGATCTGGGGATGGGAGACTTGCATGGTCACTGCTGCAACGACGGCCCGATCTGACGATTGAGGGAGTTGACGTTCTACTGCGAGAGCAGACCTGGCTTCCCGTGAAATTGTTTGACGGTACGAATCTTTCTTATGCCGATTCAACTTTTGACGCAGTGATGCTGGTTGATGTCTTGCACCACACGGCCGATCCAGGGGCATTGTTGCGTGAGGCGCTTCGTGTTAGTCGACGCTGGTTGATCTTGAAGGATCACACGCTGAAAGGGTTTGCTGCCGGCCTGCGGCTTCGGATTATGGATCGCGCCGGAAATTCGGACTATGGGGTAGCTCTTCCTTATACCTACATGTCTGAAAAACAGTGGGAAGAACTTGAACGGATTCTGAATGTGAAGGTGGCGACAAAAATAAACAAGCTACGCTTGTATCGTTGGCCGCTCGACTACATTTTCGGATCGGGCTTGCATTTTATTGCCATGTACGAGAAAGGGTTGTAAAGAAAACAACGAAACAGATACTTCAATGCTTTCTGAGAGTCTGTTTCTTCTGTTCAATCGCGGTAGGCTGTATCTCGTTAGCGGGAACAAGATCAAGACGTGGCGGCGATTGGTCAGGATGCAGCGTCCACACCTGGCGGTGATTGAAATATTGCAGTAGTTCCTGATTGGCGGCAGCGCCCATATCGCGCGCCCATACCACCTTGGAATGGTCAATGTCTGCGGAGTTGTATACCCATTCATTGGCGGAATCGTGGTTGTCGTCATAGTGCACAATAACCAGCTGTTTCCCGGGCAAAACGGCCAGCTCTCGCAGGATGTTCGCGCGATTCAAAATGCCGGGTGGCCACGCGCTTTTCCCCCACAACTTAGTCGGGATTGCGATCAATCTAAAGAGCGTCATCACGACACAAATGATCAAGATCGTACGAACCACGACCCCGCCAAGATACAACTGGCGCCATCGCCAGCGCGCAAGGTGGCGCATGCATTGAAGAATGCCTGCAAATATGAGTGCCACCGCTGGCGCGAAGTAGTGGGCTTGCATCCAGGTCTCAGGCCAAAGCGCCAGCGCGAAAAAGATGCCTATGCGGAGGGGATACCGCATCCGGTGATCGCGACGTGCGTAGGGAAAAGCAAGTAGTGAAATTGATAAGGCGGGACCAAGGAAGACAAGCCAGAATAAAAGAGCGAGTTCCAGGGTTCGATTCCAAAGGCCGGCTACTGTGCGTTCATTTTGAAAATCTCGGAGATATTTGCTGTAAAAGTCGCGCATGACGGCGTGGTGATAAACCGGCTCGGGATGTGGTTGTTGCCAAAGAAATAAAGGCGCCCTCCCGTACGTTCATCGTGAAGGCGCTGCCGGTGACTTGATGGTTGTAGTAACCCATGCAAAGCCCGGCGGTAAGCAATACCAGTGCGATTGGGAGCACGACTCGCCCCAGAGAAACCGCGACTGGGGGCCGGCCTTTTCCAGCCATCCAGAGCAGCAGGATAATGGCGATTGGTAGACTGAACGCCAACCCCTCGTATGGGCGGCTATTCGCAAGGATGCTCAGGCCGACCGCCATTACGATAGCATTTGTCACGCTTGGCCTCCGCATCAGCCGGGGAAAGGCGCCGAACACGAGCGCGCCGCCGAACGCGGGTACGGAACCACCCCAATAGCTGTTGATCCAATAACTGAGAATTCCCAGCCGGAGCCATGCCAGCAAGGCCCCGAGCAGTGCCCATCCGGGCGGAAGCCATCCCTGTAGCGCCCAGCAAATTGCGGCGCACATGGCTCCAGTGCTCAGCAAGACACCGATCCACGGATGTCCAAGAATCTGGCCGAAAGCCAGAACCAGCCCTTGCGCCGGAGGGTACATGGACATATACGTTGGTTGTTGAATTATGTGAAAACTCTCGAAATGCACCCACATGGGATGAGAAGGATTGGTGAGTCTTCCGTGCGCGAAAGTATCGCCTGCAAGGAGGTAGCTGAATTCGTCGTGGACGGCGGGCTGGGGAATGCCGAGAACGGGGATGAGTGCTGTGCGGATGCAAAGGCTCAGCAGTCCGACGGTCAGGATTGAGAAGTTCTTCTTTCGAGCCAGCCTTCGAAACCTTTGTTCAAGTGGCCGAAGACTGGTGAATGTTGGCTTATTTCGACGGAAGAGCAGAATCCAGATCATGGCCACGAGGACCATGTCGGATTCAATGATTATGAGGGACCAGTCCATTTAAGAAACGTTCGGCAACAGCTCAAAGTCTGCGGTCGCGGCCCCTGTTATTTTTGCGCCATCTCCTTCTCATCGCTTACTTTGTCATCGTCGAGTTTCTCAAGGATGCCGCTGGCAACGTCCATCATTTCCTGGTCGACGGTGCGGTTCTTCGAAATGGCTTCCTCGAGCGGGATGGAGATGATTTTATTTCCGCGAAGAGCAGCCATGCGTCCAAACTCGCCTCGATGAACCATGTCAATCGCGCCCAAACCATAGCGCGTGGCGAGGACGCGGTCGAAAGCGGTCGGTGTCCCCCCGCGCTGGATGTGTCCGAGGACAACCGTTCTGGTTTCAAAGCCAGTTCGCTTCTCGAGTTCCTTAGCGAGGGCGTTGCCGATTCCACCGAGACGGGCATGCCCAAACTCATCTTTTTCGCCGTCCAGCGAAACGGCAGAACCGTCGCCGGAATTGGTCGCGGAAAATTTCGCGCCCTCGGCCACAACAACGATGCTGAAATAACGGCCGCGCGAGTGACGAAGGCGAATTGTGTCCGCGACCTTGTCGATATCGAAGGGCGTTTCAGGAATAAGAATGACATCCGCGCCGCCGGCGACTCCGCTGTGGATGGCAATCCAGCCAGCTTCACGTCCCATGACTTCGACAACCATGACGCGGTTGTGGGCTTCGGCAGTGGTGTGCACGCGGTCGATTGCCTCCATGACGACGTTGACCGCAGTATCGAATCCGAAGGTGTAGTCGGTACCGGACAAATCGTTGTCGATCGTTTTGGGCACGCCGACAACGTTGAAGCCTTTGCCATAGAGCTTGCTGGCCACGGTGAGGGTGTCGTCGCCGCCGATCGCGATCAGCGCATCAACGCCGTTCTTTTTCAGGACGGCGATGCATTGCTCGAGGCCGTTCGGTTTCTTTGCGGGATTGGTTCGCGAGGTGCGAAGAATGGTGCCGCCGCGAGGAAGAATTCCGGCCACAGTCGAGAGATCAAGCGGAAGGGTCATGTCTTCCATCACTCCGCGCCAGCCTTCGAGAAATCCAATAAATTCGTCTTCGTAATGAAAGCAACCTTTGCGTACCGCAGCGCGGATAACGGCGTTGAGGCCGGGGCAATCACCTCCGCCAGTGAGGATGCCAACTTTCATGATTTGCTCCTGTTATAAGTGTGCAACGTCCAACATCCGTCTTCTGGACAAAAGGGCGTTGTTGGCGTGCAAAAGCTTAGCTGCTTTTGAATCGAAGGCTAAAGATTATCACTAAAACTACGGTTGCTCAGAGTCAACTTCGGTGACGAGATCTGAGTGAGCTTCAGCGCAGCGATCGATCGGGCATCGCCGGCCCCAGATAGGTGTCCGCAGGGTGTGGCGCGAACGCGTATGCTTCATCGATAGGCTTCCGAATGGAGCCGGCGATAAGTACCCTCCCCCTCCCCCTCCCTGGGTCGATCTATTGAAATCATAGATTTAGCGGGAAAATGCCGCCAAATCTATGGATACAAACGAGTTGCACGTAAAATCTAGAGCCTAAAAGAGTTGCTTTCGTCGTCGCTCTGGTGAAGACCTCCTATAAATTCAAAAATCATCGGACCGGCATTCAACCACGTCCGTGAAATCTAGTTATGGCAGATTTGAAAAACGAGGTCAAACTCGGAAGTGCTAATCCGAATTTTGTTAACGTCTTCTCCCGTACGTCGCAGTTTTCGCCGCATGCGTCGATTGAAGAAACGATTGTGCCACTTTACATCAGGCTATATCTGATTTCAATCGACATATCTTCAAGCTAACACCCTCACCTAGACGGCCGTGCTAGGATGCCGCGAGGAGGAACCTATGCCCTTCATTGACACCAGCGACCTTAGTGTCATCGAGCGCTTGCCAGGCTGGCATGGACGCTATTTTCACTCTCCGAGTATGACATTCGCACACTACGACTTTACGCGAGGCGCGTCCATTCACGAGCACTTCCATCCTCAGGAAGAAGTTTATGAAGTGATTGAGGGCGAACTGGAGATGACCATCGATGACGAGACCCAGATCGTCCGAACC
>Ga0210403_10001177_pt1 | contig 25360 bp, 21 predicted proteins | sample IncBWC19MmetaG_FD_150863 | JGI IMG/M metagenome (GOLD analysis project Ga0210403, IMG submission 150863) | Forest soil microbial communities from Barre Woods Harvard Forest LTER site, Petersham, Massachusetts, United States - Inc-BW-C-19-M | ecosystem: Environmental > Terrestrial > Soil >... | reverse complement strand
GCGCAATTCGGCCCGACCGACGCCGACATGCAAATGATCACGTCCTGGCTGCAGTCGCACGGCTTCCAGGTGGGATCAACCAAGGGACGAACCGTGCTGGAGTTTTCAGGCTCCGCCAGCCAGGTGCGGGAAGCGTTCCACACCAGCATTCACAAGTACGTGGTCAATGGCGAGCAGCATTGGGCGAACGTCAGCGACCCGAGCATTCCGGCGGCGCTGGTGCCAGCAGTCAAAGGAGTACTGACGCTGCATAACTTCATCAAGAAACCCGCAATGCACTTTTCCGCAGAACCGGTGGCAGCCAAGCTGGTTCAGGTGCCCGGCAAAGTTCGGCCGCAAGTGACGTTTCCACCGCAGAATGGCCAGCCTGCGTTCAACGCCCTGGCTCCGCAGGATTATGCAGTGATTTATAACATCAACCCGCTGTACAACGTCGGCAACGTCGGTAACGGCAGTAGCATCGCGGTGATCGGCCGTAGCAATTTGTTCAACGGCGGCCAGGATGTCTTCAACTTTTACAGCAATATTGGGACGGGAAATGGCGTTAATACTCCAGGGTTCACCATCGTCGTGAATGGCGCTGATCCAGGGGACTTAGGAGGTGGGGAGGAGGCTGAGGCCACACTGGATTCGACTTGGTCAGGAGCACTTGCTCCCGGCGCAAACGTATCTCTAGTTGTTTCCGCAACGACAGATACGACCGATGGGGTGGACTTATCGGAGGCGTACATCGTCGAAAACAACCTCGCGGGTATCATGACGGAGAGTTTCAGCGCGTGCGAGTCGTTTGCGACCGATACTCAGCTTGCCGGGGCCAGCGCGCTGGCAGAACAGGCCGCGGCGCAGGGTATTACGTACTTCGTGTCCAGTGGCGACGACGGCGCTGAGGCGTGCGACGATCCCAATGCGCCACCGGCAACTCATCCCATTGCGGTGAACTATCTCGCTTCGACGGCATTCAACGTAGCCATCGGGGGAACCACGTTTAATGAAAATGGGAACCCCAGCAAATATTGGCTGTCGACTCCGCCGATCGCGAAGACGGCGATTTCCTACATTCCGGAGAACGCATGGAATGAAAGCAGCGCGACCAACGGGCTTTGGGCGACCAGCGGCGGGGCGAGTACGGGCAACATCCAAAGCGGATTTGGTACCACGGCAGGAGTTCCGAAGCCTTACTGGCAATCCGGTGTGACTGGAATTCCAAACGATAACGTACGCGACCTGCCGGACGTGTCGCTGACGGCCTCAGGGCACGATCCTTACCTGCTCTGTTTTGAGGGTTCGTGCCAGCAAGACGCGCAAGGCAATTTTTTCGTGTATGTCATCAGCGGCACTTCAGCATCAGCGCCCTCGTTTGCCGGCATCATGGCCCTGATCGATCAGGGCGCGGGTTCTCGCCAAGGCTTGGCAAATTACATACTGTATCGGCTGGCCGCAACCCAGAGCGCGTATCCTTCGCAGTGCAACGGTTCCAACACCACGGCGCCGCCGACGAGCGCTTGCATTTTTAACGATGTGACGGTCGGCAACAATGTAGTTCCGGGCGAGGTGGGCACGAGCTATCAAGCCGGAGCGGGCTACGACCAAACGACGGGACTGGGATCAGTCAACGTTGCCAATCTGCAAGCCGCATGGAGTTCGGTGAATTTCAATCCGACGACTACGGCGCTGACTCTCAATAGCGGAGTCGCCGTTAATGTCGTCCACGGGCAATCAGTTCCGTTGAATGTCACAGTCTCCCCAAGTTCGGGAGTCGGATCGGCTCCGACGGGAGAGGTCGTACTCCTGACAGGCAATGTAATCACTCCCAGCACGATGGATCTGTTCAATTTGACTGCAGGACAGGTCATTTCGTCGACCAGCCAGTTACCGGGAAGCGGAAACGTCAGCTACAACGTTTGGGCTCACTACGGTGGAGATGTCACCTACGCCCCGAGCGATTCGACTCCTGTGACCGTCACGGTGAGTGCTGAGCCGAGCACCACGACCGTTTCCGCCGTAACCTTCGATCAGAATGGATTCGAGTTCCCATTTACCTCTGGGGTCTTTGGAAGCTTCGTGTATCTTCGGGCGGATGTGGCGGGACAATCAGGACATGGAATCCCTACTGGGACGGTCACCTTCAATGACACGTTTGGAGCGATCCCAGGCGGAAACACATTCACCCTGAACGGCAAGGGAAATACGGCGAACCCCAACGGCATTTTCACTTTCGACAGTGGAACACACACCATCTCTGCCACCTATAACGGAGATCCCAGTTTCAGTCAGAGCAGCACGACCCAGTCGCAGACATTCACCATTACGCCGGGCTTCTTCGCGGACATCAGTTCAGCGCAATCGACGGTTATCATTTCCACGCCGGGTGGCCTGGGATCAACGTCGGTGAGCGTTCTAAATTCGACCGGCTTCAGCGGCGCGATTAACCTTGCGTGCTCAGGAATGCCGTCCGAGTCGAAGTGCACTTTTAGCCCAGCGTCGGTGGCCGCAAATGGCACAGCTACTACGACGACGGTTTCAATTACTGTCAACACAACCGCTCCCACACTTAGTGCACCGTTGCAACAAGGGTCTGCAACCAATCGGTGGATGGTGGCGATGGGGCTGATTTTTCCCGCGATTTTCCTGATCGGGGTGAAACAGCGGAATCGCGGACTCCTACTGATGTTGCTCGCGTTCCTGATCTTGATTCCGGCTTGCGGTGGAGGAGGCAGCCACAAACCGCCGCCGGACCCGGGCACTCCGAAGGGGACATCGAATGTGACTGTCACGGCCAGTTCGGGCGCCATCGTCAGCCAGTCGGGATTCACGCTCGTCGTTCAGTAGACGGCCCTGACAACGCATTGCATGACGTTGGGAGATCGGTGGAGTGGTGTACGATTTACCTGGGCGTCACTCCACATCATCCAATGAAACTCTCTGCTATTGCTTCGGCTCTTGAAGTGCGTCTTGAGAATGGGTCTCCTGACACGGAGATTCACGGGCTTAACGGGATCGAGCAAGCTGGGCCCGGAGAGCTTACATTCGTTTCCAATCCAAAATATGCGGCGGCGGCGCGGACTACGGGGGCTTCGGCCGTCATTGTCGGCGACAGCTTCCCTGCTATTCCTGCGGCGATGCTGCGGGCGAAGAATCCGTATCTCTCATTTGCGCGGGCGCTGGAACTGTTTCACGCGCCGCTGCGGTATGCGCCCGGAGTGCATCCTACGGCGGTCGTGCATGGCAGTGCGCGTGTTGGGGCGAACGCGCACATCGGGCCTTACGTCGTGATTGACGAAGGGGTCGAGATCGGGGCCAATGCCACGCTGCTGGCACACGTGGTGATCTATCGCGGGGTGAAGGCCGGCGACAACTTCTTTGCCCATGCGCATGCCACGGTGCGCGAGAACTGCACAATCGGCAACAACGTGCTTTTGCACAACGGCGTGGTGATCGGGAGTGACGGGTTTGGATTTGCCCGCACCGCCGACGGACATTGGCACAAGATTCCACAGCCTGCGGCGGTGGTGATTGAAGACGACGTCGAGGTGCAGGCGAATTCCTGCATCGACCGGGCAAGCGTGGGCGAGACGCGCATTAAGCGCGGGGTGAAGGTCGATAACCTGGTGCAGGTGGGGCACGGGTCAACCGTGGGCGAAGACGCGCTGCTTTGCTCGCAGGTTGGCATTGCGGGATCGACGGTGATCGGCAATCGCGTGATCTTGACGGGGCAGGTGGGAGTTGTCGGGCATTGCAAGGTGGGAGACAACGCGATCGTCACGCCGCAGAGCGGAGTGGCGAATGACATTGCTGCGGGAGCGCTGGTGAGTGGGGCGCCTGCGGTCGATCACAAATTGTGGCTGAAGTATTCGGCGATTCTGCCGCGGCTGCCGGAGATTGCGCGGGCTGTGCGCAGCAGGAATCCAAAGGACTAGATTCCCAGCGCAGAACCTGGCCTGATCAGCACGTTGGTAACTGGACTTGGGCTGTTTCGTAAATAACATTGCAGGCATGCGCGATTTTTTCCTCAGCAGTCCCTGGCCCGGAACCTTCGCCTGGGCAGTTATTTACGTCTCAGATTACCTTTTAACGGTCACGTGCGCTCGGCTCTATCGGCGCAATGTGTCGAGCAAAATTGTGTTCGAGGGAAGTTTCGAATTAAATCCGATTTTTCAGCGTGATATCGACTCTCTGAAATTCGTGAGCCCGCGTTTCTTGCTCTTGTTGGTACTAGTTTCAACCCTGATCGTGATCGAATGGGCTCTTACCGTGCCGTCGTCTCCGGAGCTCTACACTCTCGTGCTCGGCGCAGCCATGTGTGCTGAACTCGCGATTCACGTTCGGCATCTGGGGAATCTTCACTTGTTTAGCTCATCCCTCACGGCCGAACAGCTCCGTGGACAGATCGAATACGCGCGTCCACTGTTGCTTCGCATGTCTTCGGTGCAGATCTTCGGCTTCACCATCTTGTTCGCTGTCCTATTCGCCTTCACGGGAAGCTGGTTCGTTGCTGGAGGAATGTTCTCGTGCTCTGTGCTATCCGCCAAACAGTGGTACCTTGCGAGCCGTGCCGCTGCAAAACGTGCGCCGCAGGCTCAAGGAATACTGGCGAGCTAACCACGAGGTTTTCGGGAACTTTACGTTGCTGTCCCGCGCAGCCCCACGTTGTGTTCAGTCCTGTACTCCCCCGGTAAAGCGCTTTCAATCACGGATCGGACTTTCTCCATTAAACATTCACGATTGCCGAAATCTCTCGGGTCGATCGGGGGATGGAAGATCACCTGGACCTTTGCGGGCTTGATGGCGAATCTTGCCTTGGGCATGGCGTAGTGCGTGCCTACAATCGTCATCGGAATCACCGGAACGCCGCATTCCATCGCCAAGTAGAAGGGGCCCTTCTTGAATGGGAGCAGCTTGCCGTCGAACGAGCGCTTGCCTTCGACGTAGATGATCATGTTGAGCCCTTGACTGACGACGGCTTTGGCGGCGCGAACGGCATCAATGCCGGCATCGCGATTGCCGCGGTCGACGGGAACAAGCGATCCCATGCGCATGGCGGCACCTAGTATCGGCGTTTTGAACAATTCCTTCTTCACCATTACCGACGTACGGCGCGGAATGAGCGGGACCTGGATCGGCGGATCGAGATTCGAAACGTGGTTGGTCATGAAGATGTAGCTGCGGGAGTGATCGAAGCGATCGAGGCCGATGGGCTTGACGCGCACGCCCGAAATCCATACTCCAGCGCGGGCTCCCCACATAAACAAACGGTAGAGCAGGCGAATGTCGCCAGTGATGAATGTCCAGGGAAATCCGATCAATGCCGCCACTGGAGCGGCAAGGCCCCATAGGGTCAACATGAGGATGGTGCGGATCATTGCACTGGAGCTCCGGCTTCCGCCTCTCCTTTGAGCCAGGCGGCGCGACGTGCGCGTTGCTCGGAAGTGATGTGATCAGCGTCGCTTACCCGATAGGAAAATTCCTGGCGCGCACCCACCTTCCATTGCAGTTCGCGCTCGGGGCCACGAGAGCGAATCCTGATCGAGATTGTCTCTCCTGAATTCAGCCGGGCCAACTGCTGGTTGGATTCTTCGCTCGCGGGCTTGCCCTGAATCGAGGTAATGATATCGCCAACCTGCAGTCCGGCGCGCTCAGCTTCGCCGCCCGGTGTGACCGCGATGACCGACATCGGGCCATCGAAATTACGGGAAGCGATAAAGCCCGGATCTGGAATGCTGATCGAGAACTGCTCAGTATGTAGGCCTACATAACGCAGGAAGTCATTCCACGGGATCTCTTCCCTTCCGGAAACATACTTGGTGAAGAACTCGCCCAGATCGGCGTGGCTGACCGCTTCGGCGGCCTCGCGCACTCCGTTGGAGTCGTCGAAGAACCGTCCCTTCCGGGCGTAGTTCGCGTTCATCCATTGAAAAAGTTCGCGCAGCGAGGCGTGGTCATTACTGCCATCGCGAATGGTAAGGTCGAGCATGAAGCCGAGCAGTTCTCCTTTGTTGTAATAGGAGATGCTGCGCTCCGGACGGCGGTAGTAATCGAATCCTTCGAGCCAGGCATCGAGGCTGGATTCCTCCGCCGATTGCGTGAGGTGTGCGGGCCGGTTCTCGAGCTCGGAGATCTGCTCGCCCAGGCGGGCCAGAAACTGCTTCTCGTCGATCAGGCCGGCACGAAGCTGGATTATTTCCTCGGCCGTGCTGGTCACGCCTTCGCTGAACCATAAGGCTCGCGTGAAGTTTTCTTTCGTGTAGTCGATAGGCTCGAGGGTCTGGGGGCGAATGCGCTTGACGTTCCAGAGATGGAAGAATTCGTGAGACGTCACAGAATTAAACGGGTAAAGACTGCGCTGGATGGTTGCAGCGTTTAGCTCGATCGCCGTGGAGTAGGCGTGTTCCATGCCTCCGCCGGCCGGGCCGCGGGGAAAGTGGTAGAAGAACGTGTAGGTGTCGAAGGGGCGGTCATTCATCCAGGAAGTTGCGGCGGCTACGATTTTGTGGAGATTGGCGATGACCTTGTCGGCGTCGTAGTCGGCTGGGTCGGCGTCGATGATCACGCGATAGTGTCCACCAGACTCATCGAAGGCGAGCTCGCGGAACGTGCTTATTTCGACCGGCGAATCGACGAGCCGGTCATAGTTCTCGGCGCTATAGGAGCCCGACACAGACTGCAGTGGTGTGGCGATGTGCCAATCGCTGGGCACGTGGCTGAAACGAATCGTCAACGGCGCGTTGCGGGCGTCAACCGGGTACATCAGGACTTGAGCGAGGTTCAAGAAAGCATGATGAGAATTGAGCTGGGCGCTGAAGGGACCGAATGAATCCACGTAGATTTGATATTGAACGATCGCCCCATCGGCGGCGCCATCGAGTTGCCAGTGGCTGTCGTTTGACTGCCGAATCACAAGATTGTTTCCGGCGCGGTCTTTGGCACGAACCCAGTTCACGAATTGGGCGAAATCGCGAACCTGGTACAGAGCGTTCCACACAGGAAACTGGAGCTGGCGCGTAGCCGTTCCGGGAGGCAGAATGATCTGCACCTGCACCAGGTGGCGCTCGGGAGATTCCAGAGTGACAGTGTAAGCAACGTCCGAGGCGGCAGAGAAAGCGGCGAGAATCGCGGTACAAAGTGCGATCTGGAGGGCGCGGCGGACGGCGTGCGTGGTCATTTTCGATTGGCCAGCTCGCGCAGGCGTGCCGGCAGCTTCTCGTAGATGCCGCCGAAGCCTCCGTTGGAAAGAATGGCGACGACGTCTCCGCTGCGGAGTTCCGGAGCGATGGTTTGGACGATGGCGTCTGCATCAGCCAGAAGGCGAATCGGACGGCCGTTTTGCTGGATCTCTGCCGCCAAGGCAGGCAATTCCAGGCGCTCATTCTCGGGCACGGCATCGGAGCGGAAGACATTGGCGACGATCACTTCATCTGCACCCGCAAGGCTGTGCGCGAGATTACTTTGCAGCACGCGACGGCGCAGGGTGTTGGAGCGGGGCTCGAGAATGGCCCACAGGCGCGCACCGGAATAGCGGGCACGAAGGGCTTTCAGGGTTCCGGCAATCGCTGTGGGATGATGCGCGAAGTCGTCGATGATAGTGATGCCGTTCACTTGGGCCTTCACTTCGAGGCGGCGCTTCACGCTCTTGAAGGTCTTGAGCGCATCCGCGATTGCCTCCTTCGAGACACCGCACGATGAGGCGAGAGCAGCTGCGGCTGTGGCGTTCCAGACGTTGTATTCGCCAGCCAGCGGGAATTTCAAATCAGCCCACGACTGGCCATTGTGAAGCACGGTCCAACTCGTGCCGTCGGGATCAAGACGAAGATTGGTGACTCTCCAGTTCGCTCGGGGGCCGGTTCCGTATCGCTCCACGGGGCAGAAGGCCTTGGCCAGGCAACGCTCAAGACTTGGGCTTTCGGTTGACTCCCCGACGGCCCCATCGAAGGCAACGATGCGTCCGCGGCGCGGGACAAGGTTCACCAGGCGCTTGAATGCGGTTTCGACTGCGTCGAGATCCTTGTAGATGTCGGCATGATCGAACTCGACCGAGGTGAGAATGACGGAGTCGGGAAAGTAGTGGAGAAATTTCGGTCCCTTATCGAAGAAAGCCGTGTCGTACTCGTCGCCTTCAAGGATGAAGTGCTTGCCCTGGCCGAGATGAAAGCTCGATCCGAAATTTTCGGCGATGCCTCCGATTAGGAACGAGGGATCGAGGCCGGCGTGGTGAAAAATCCAGGCGAGCATGGAAGTTGTGGTGGTCTTGCCGTGCGTTCCGGCAACGACCAACACTTCTTTGCCGCGAAGGAATTCATCGTGCAGCAACTGTGGAAGGGAGCAGAAAGGAATCCGCTGGTCGAGGATGTGCTCAAGTTCTACGTTGCCGCGGGAGATGGCGTTGCCCACGACTACTAAGTCAGGTTTTGGTTCTAGGTTCTTGGGATCGAACGGCTGGGCGACCGGGATCCCGAGATCGTGGAGAAAATCCGACATAGGCGGATAGGCGGCGGCATCGGAACCGGTGACGCGATGCCCGCGCTGCTTGAGCATTCCGGCCAGAGAGGCCATAGCAGTGCCGCAGATGCCGATCAGGTGGATGTGTTTGGGCTGGGTCATGCTTTGAACAGAGCTGCTCCTTACGTTTACAAACGACCTCAGGGGCTAAAGCCCCAACGTTATTAGACACTTATCGCGGCCCTAAAGGGCCGCTCTTCCACGGTGGTGTTAAGATCACCGATAATCGTCGAGACCTGTTAAAGAGCGACTGCTGCTTCCAGAACCTTCAAGGTTACCTGATTGGCGCGCACTGAAAGGGTTGCTTGCACTCCGAACGGTAGCGTGATGTTTCCGGACGTCACATGCCCTGACTTCACGCCGAAAGCTACTGGAATGCCCAGATCGCCGACGATTCGCACGATGACTTCCTGCAGCGTGTATTCCTGCTGCGGCGACTGAGTGCAATCCAGCATCTCGCCGAAGACAATCCCTTGCACGGCTTCTAGATGACCGGCGAGTTTCAACTGCATCAGCATGCGGTCGAGTTGAAACGGCTTGGCAGCAACGTCTTCCAGGAAGAGGATCGTGCCTGCCGTTTCGATCTCGTAGGGAGTTCCCAAGGAAGCGACCAGGATGGAGAGGCACCCTCCATACAGAATCCCTTGGGCCTTGCCGTCAACTAGGCCGGTGGACTCCGGGTTTAGGGGAACATCCCAAGGTGATGACTGAGACAGAGCTGATTGCCAGGATGCGAGATCGATTCCCCCTTCGTGAGCCCAATCTTTGGCCGCCATGGGTCCATGGAAGGTGACGAGTCCCGCAACGTCGGTGAAATGCGTCAGCAGGCTGGTGATATCACTGTATCCAACGAAGATTTTGGGATGCGCCTCGATCTTCTCGAGGTCAAGTTGATTGAGTAGATAGTTCGCCCCATAGCCACCACGGGCGCAGACAATCGCGCGCACGTCATCGCGCTCAAACATTGCTTCCAACTCGCGGACGCGACGCTCGACAGAACCGGCGAAGTAGATATCGCGATCGAGGATCGAGTCCTCGTGGAACGGACGATATCCTGCGTGGCGCAGGGCTTCGCAGCTGGCCTCGAGGTCAGCCTGCCTGACATTACTGGCGGGCGCGACGATGCCGACCGTGTCCCCGGGGCGCAGGGCGGGAGGCTTGACGAGTTGAACACTGGAGGCAGACATGGGCGCACGGGCGATGGTCGCCCTCGTTCAACCTAGATAGAATTCTCCTTCGCACACCAAGTGTGCCGGACCGCGTAAGAAAATATCGTTTCCCTGGCGGCGAACCGTCTGCGTGCCGCCTGGAGCATGAACTTTGACGGTTGAATCGACGCGCCCCGCGCTCATGGCCGCCACGGCCGACGCGCACGAGCCGGTGCCAGACGATCTCGTCTCGCCCGCACCGCGTTCAAAAAAGCGGGCTCGCAGATCAAACTTGCTATCGACCACTACATACTCGACGTTCACGCCATCCGGAAATTGCGGCAGCTTCTGGATCTCGGCCGCCTGTGCCTGCCAGTTGCGTGTGAATTCGGGGACGATCATCACAAAATGGGGATTGCCCATCGACACCGGAATACCGCGCACGTCTCCGGAATTGGTTTTCAAGGCGAGTTCGGGCGCGACCGTGGCTTTTCCCATTTCAATTTCGAATTCGTACTCGGAGTCGCGGCGCGCGGTTAGAACGCAGACCTTGGGCCCTGCCCCCGTCAGGATTGCGACGCGCTCTTTTCCTTGTGTGGCGCAGACGTAGGTGGCGACGCAGCGGGTGCCGTTGCCGGAAATCTCGGCTGGCGAGCCGTCGGCGTTAATCAGGCGGATCTCGAGGTCGGCCGAAAAGTGCGGCGTCATCCATTCCACGCCGTCGGCACCAACGCCGTCGTGACGGTCGCAAATGCGACGCGTGAAAGCGGCAATATCGGAAGGCCCAAGGGCGGCGTCGATCAGCAGGAAATCGTTGCCGCACGCACTGGCCTTAACAAAGGGAATGGTGCGAACGCCCGCCTTCACTCGCGCTCCACCCGTCCGAGGCAAAAGGCACTCTGGAGAACGGTCGAGGCTTTCAACTGGTGGAGTAATTCCTTTTGCTCGCGGCTGCAGCCGTCGACATCGAACTGCATGCGCACGTGCTGGCCGGTGTTGCCGCTGAGCACGTTCTGCATCATGCGATGGTGGGTTTCGAGGATGCGGGTCACTTCGGTGCTGATCTGGTCGACGCTGCCCCCGGTGACTTCATAACTGGTGAGCAGGACTTTGATATTAAAGTTCTCTTCCGCATAACCGAGTAAAAAGAGCGACGCGATCACGAGCGCGGTGGCAAAAAACGCAGTCAGGTAGAGCCCTCCGCCGGCCGCCATTCCGATAGAAGCCACGACGAAAATGGTCGCCGCGGTGGTAAGTCCGGTGGTCAGGCCGCGCGTATGCAGGATGGAACCGGCGCCGATGAAGCCGATGCCAGGAATGATCTGCGCGGCAATGCGCGTGTAGTCCGAGGGCTCCGCTGCCAGGCCGCGAGAGAGAACAGTAAAGAGCGCCGCCCCGAAACAGATGAACATATTGGTGCGCAGGCCAGCAGCGCGATGCTTCATTTCGCGCTCGAGCCCGATGCAGCCGCCCAGAATCGCCGCCAACAGGAGGCGGGTGATCGAACTGCTGACGATGCCGCTCGCCATCTCCCTGCGAATCAAATCGACGAAATGTTGCCAGTGCATGCGAAGTTCCGGTTCTTCCAAACGTTTCGGATGGCCGGATTTTATCACTCTGGCGTCGCCCCGCCGCGTTAACCCGGCTGATTACCGAGCGCGATAGAGGACGGCTCGGGCTTGTCCAGTGACATGAATTTCGACCAGTTCCGGCAGCGGCAAATTGTGCACAGCCTGCCAAACTGGATCGCCCTCAAACGCGAGGATATAGTCGGCGTACTTTGGGGGATCGGCGAGGGCGCGTTCCCAGAGACCGTCGGGATCGGTGGGCTGCTTCCATATACGGTGGTTGCCTTCGTTGATCGTGTGGCGCAAAGGGATGCCTGCGCGTTCGACGGCTCCGACGTGATCGCCGACATACATGAGCAGTGTGGCGCCAGGAGGAAGCCTCTCAAGCCAAGTCGAGAGCTGGACTTCGAGCTGATTCCGGGTCTTCATGTTGATTTCGGCTTCCTCGAGGCATGCCGGTCCGGCACGCCAGACGCGGCTGTAGCTGGCGAGCACGAACCCGAACAGCACAAGAACAGAGGCGAAACGGAGGCGCCAGTTCCAATTCGAGCGGAAGATGAAATTCACAAGAACGGCGAGCGATGCGCTGAAGGCAGGCAGCAACTGTAATCCGTAGCGCACGTTGTAGTGGCTGAACGGCCACCACTGCGGAACGAAAATAGGCACGCCACCGTAGGCGATCGACAACGCGTAGAACGGAACAGGAATGAGAAGGAAAGCGAGCGGCCATACGGATCTCGCAAACGGGCGCAGGGATTCGTTGCGATAGAGGACCACCGGGGTCAGCGCGGCGCCCAGCGTGAGGAGAATCCATCCTCGCTGAAGCCATTCGTTCGCAGCGACGTTGTTCTCCGCTGCCTTCACGAAATACGTTATCGCAACGATTGGATTGCCGCTGCCGGGATGGCCGGGATTCCCGGCATTCTGGGTTCGGCGCTCGATCGCCTTCGCGGAATATGGGCCATTTTCGAACTCAAGCGGGTTGCGATAGACGATCGCGTTGTAAGCGAGCCAGAGAGCGGGAGCCGCGGCGGCGATCAGCACAAACCTGATCACTGCGCCGGGGGCTAAAGCCCCAGTTGAATGGGTGTCGCTAACGCGGCCCTGAAGGGCCGCTCTTCCACGGCTCACCAAGACCTGCTTCCCAAAAACCAACAAAACCGCGAGGGTCATCGCGACAGAGAGGAACCATCCGTCGTAACGCGTTAGACTTGCTCCGGCCAGACACAGGCCACACTTGGCGAGCACTGCGTGCTTGCTGCGGTTCCATTCGCAGAAGTAAACTCCCGCCCAAATAAAAAATGCCAGATAGACTGTTTCGCCCATTGCCGTGGACTGCATGTACATCAGGTTGGGATTGGCGGCATAGATGAGAGCTGCGCTCCAGGCTGCTGCTCGAGCTACCTCATCCGGGGGATTCGAACCAGAGAGGGCGCATCGTGTGAGGCGGAACATTCCCACCACTCCGAACACGTAGGCGGCCATTGAGGGAATCGACCCGCCTGCACCGCTGCGCCACATGTTCATGGAGATCAGAAAAGGGATCATCAACAGGTGCTGAAGCGGGAGCCACACTGTGCCGAGCTGCAGCAGCCCGGGAGTTTTGGAATCGAACACGCGGCGGGCGATATTGATGTGCGCTATGGCATCACCATAGAGGAGCACGTCCCCGGCTTTCAGGTAGAACAGGAACGTCAGGATCGAGACGGATGTCGCAAGCCATGCCAGCAGAGGGATGTCGGACACGCCTGGGGATGACGGTTTGTTCTTGGGCGGTTTGGGCATCGGATATGCGAGGGAGTCTCAGGTGTCAGTTTCGCACTTCAACACAAAAAGCAGGTCAGGCATGCGGAAAAAACAACCCAGGGGCTGAACAGTGTGCGTGAGAACGCGTGTCGTCCCTCCGGGACTCGCGCACTTGTTCCACTTCACCCGGCACTTCCGTGCCGGCCTTTCATATCGCGCCGCTACGCGGCTGGAGCGTTGGTGGTGCTAGCTCCACCGTTTGCGTTTAATGGTTAGTTCTCACGCAGTCTCTAAAGCCGCCTTGTACGTCCGCACATCGCGGCGCTAAAGCGCCGCTCTTCCATATTTCCCCGTTCCACATTCTCCTTTATTCCACTTTTCCACTTCCCTCTCCCGTTCCGTCTCTCACAGTGCTGACGCTTCTGCTAATCCACATATGGCGCCACTATTCCAGGTGCGTGAGTTCGCGGAAGATCTGGAAGCGGGCGTCGATTTCGTCGCGGGTCAGAGATCGCAGGCGCTCGGGGCCGAAGCGCTCGACCACAAACGATCCCATGACGCTGCCGTAGAACATGGCACGCTTCAAGACCTCGCGGTTGACTTCCTTCTGCGACGCCAGATAGCCCATGAATCCTCCGGCGAACGAATCACCGGCGCCGGTAGGGTCTCTCACTTCATCGATGGGCAAGGCCGGCGCGCGGAATGGGTGACGCCCGAATCCGAAGGCCCCTTCGCGAAAGAAGATCGTCGCACCGTATTCTCCGTGCTTGATCACCAGCGCTTGCGGGCCCATGGCCATCACTTTCTGCGCGGCGCGGGGCAGGTTGGTTTCGTGGGCCAGCATCTTGGCTTCGGTGTCGTTGATCAGCAGGATGTCGACTAGCTTCAAGGTCTCGGCTAATTCTTTGGGATTGCCTTTGATCCAGTAATTCATCGTGTCGCAGCCGACCAGACGCACACGGGTCATCTTGCGGCGCACGTCCGCTTGCAGGGTCGGCTGGATGTTGGCCAGGAACAGATAGTCGGAGTCTTGATACTCTTTGGGAATTTGGGGTTTGAAGGATTCGAAAACGTTCAGATGGGTAAAGTCCGTGTTCGCCTCGTTCAGATTTTCGGTGTACGTCCCTCCCCAGCGGAAGGTCTTACCGTTCGCACGCTCCACGCCGCGGATGTCGATCCCATGTTCTTGGAACACTTTTTCCTGATCAGGGCCGAAGTCATCACCGACTACGGCCACGACTCGTACCTTGGTGAAGTAGCTGGCGGCCAGGGAGAAATACGTGGCGGCGCCTGCTAGAACGTTTTTTACGCTGCCTGACGGCGAGGTCACGTCATCAAATGCAACCGAACCTACCACCAGTATGCTCATTCTTTCTTTCGAGTTCTTGTGTGCTTTCGTGAAAGGCTTCAACCACAAAGGACACGAAGGGGCACGAAGGAACCGCTTTCATTTTGGTTTTGAAACGGGCTGCAGGTATTTGCCGACGATCAGCTTTAGTTTCTTTTTTGTCGCCGGCGGAATTTTTTTGGGGTTGGTAAGGATCGCATGCGCCAGGGCCGAGCCGCATTTGCAGGAACGACCGCGAGGCATGTCTGCGACAGTCTGGCGAATGACTCTCGTCGCGTTCTCGGCATTCTTCACCAGCACGGCGATGATCTGATCCACTGTGACCGAGTCGTGATGCGGGTGCCAGCAGTCGTAGTCGGTCACCATGGCGACCGTGACATAGCAGAGTTCGGCCTCACGAGCGAGTTTCGCCTCCTGGAGGTTGGTCATGCCGATTACGTCCATGCCAAGTCCGCGGTAGACATTCGACTCGGCCTTGGTCGAAAACTGCGGGCCTTCCATGCAGAGATAGGTGCCGCCGCGCTTGCCTACGACACCAGCCTTCTTACATGCGTGAGCGACGACTGACGCCAGTTCGCCACACACGGGGTCGGCAAATGCGATGTGCGCGACGAGGCCATTGCCGAAGAAGGTGTCAATGCGATGGCGAGTGCGATCGAAGAACTGATCGGGAATCACGAAATCGAGAGGCTTGTGTTCTTCCTTGAGAGAGCCGACTGCAGAAATCGAAACGATACGCTCTACGCCCAGCTGTTTGAAACCGTGGATGTTGGCGCGGAAGTTCAGTTCGCTGGGGAGCAGGTGGTGGCCGCGTCCGTGACGGGCGAGGAAGGCGACTGTGCGGCCTTCGAGAGTACCGCAGACGTAGGCATCCGACGGGGCGCCGAAGGGCGTTTTGAGACGCACTTCTTTTATTTTTGTCAGGCCGGGCATGGAGTAGAGGCCGCTGCCGCCGATGATTCCGATTTCTGACTGTGGCAATGATCCTCCGGAGGGCGTGGGTAGTTCGGGCAAACTCGTGATTATACAGGACGAGTTTTTTCCGAGGGCGCGGACATGGCGAATTCTACAGTCGCACGCTCCCCTTCGCTTCGCTCAGGGTTGCGGGGCGGACGAAGGCGTCCGCCCCTACACGAGCTACAATTTTGGTATGCGATGGGCGATTGCGGGATTGACGCTGCTTTGCTTGCTGGGGCAAGTGCACGCGCAGGACAAGACTGCTGCAGGAGCGCGAGTCGTCACGGTTCCGGCCACCATCGATCACAACCGGGTTGTGATTCGGGGCGATTTTCGGCTGGCAGACGGCTCCACGCAGACCGTGCGCGTGTGGGTCGACAACGGCAATCCTGACTTGAATCTGTCGCGGCGCCTGGCCACGTTGCTCTCGTTGCCGGTGAAATGCGGAGATCAGGACTGTTCAGCTCCGCCTCCCGTGGAGATTGTTATTGGAGGGATGAGCGTGCCGCTCACGACTGTGACGGAAGCGAAGATTCCGTTGAGACCGGTGACCGAAGCGGCAGTCTTGGCTCCGGGGATGGATGCGGAAATCAATTTGCCGTCCAGTGTCCTGCGACACTATGACGTATTGATTGACTTTGTGGAGCGCAAATTTTCGATTGGAGCGCCAGGAACCATTCATTTCCACGGTGCGGCGGGCAAGGCGCTGGTGAACGCGCAGAACGGTTTGATCCAGGTGCCGAGTCAGATCGAAGGCAAGAAATACAATCTCGCATTAGATGTCGGATCCTCCATCAGCTTTCTCTCCGAGGAACTCTTCGACAAGCTGGCGGCCGCTCACGGTGATTGGCCGCGCGTGACCGGGGCGGTGGGATCGGCGAATATGTGGGGAGCTTCCGAAGAGACGAAGTGGAAAGTGATGAGCGTGGAACGCGTGCAATTCGGGCCGTTGTTCCTGACGAATGTACCCATGGTTGCGCTGCCGACACCGGTCGTGAACTTTTTCGAAAAACGGGTAGCCATGCCGACGCTTGGCCTGGTGGGATCGAATATGCTTTTGAACTATCGCGTGGGGCTTGATTACGCGCACTCCACCGTTTTCTTCGATCTCGGGCGGACCTACCGATTTCCCGACTTTAATGTTGTTGGCCTGATTCTGCGGCCTGAGGGCGATGGACGATTCACCATTCTCGGGGTGGCGGATATTGATGGCAAACCTTCAGTCGACGGCATCGAAAGCGGAGATCATCTTGAGGCCGTGGATGACCTGCCCGTGAGCGGCGTCACGATGGGGCAAGTGTGGTCGATGCTGGGAGGGACACCGGGGCAGGAGAAGAAATTGACGATCGAGCGTGGGGGAAAAGAGTTCAGCGTCACAGCGAAAGTGCAACATTTCCTGGGAGAATCGAGGGAAGACAAGGACGGCAAGAAGAAGTGAGTTGGCCTTTCTTGAGAGAGTTAGTGGACGGCGGCTCGGTTCCCCCTCGACTGCGTTCGGGGCGGGCAGCCGAGACGGCTGTCGCAAGTTGAGTCTTCACTTCGCCGGAGCGACGGTGATGAGTACTTCTTTTTCCAGAGTTGACGTTGTAGTGTCGTCGAGGCTTTCCGTGATGAAAACCGTGTCGCCCCTCTCTTCGATCACGACAGTGCCGTCTTCCGTGGACCAGCTGTGACGTCCTTCGAGCGGCACTGGGGCGGCGTCGGTGCTGTCCGGTGCTGTTTGGACTGCCTCTTTGGGAGCGCCTGCTTCCGTTACTTTCTTGTAGCGAAGATCTAAGGAATGGGCGTAAATGCCCGCAAACTGGGCGGCGGTGATCGAATTCGACCAGCGGGAAACATAGAGCAGAGCAAGGGAACCGGAAGGGTTCGTCTTTGATTTCGCCGCGTAGTAGTATCCGCCACGCCATTCGGGGTAAATCTTCTTGGATATCTTCTTCCCCGCGTATTGTTCGACAAGAACCGCGACATCGAATTCGCCCATCGCACCGATATCAAACTTCTGGTAGTCCTTGAAGTCGTGCTTGAAGTCGGGTACATGCATGGGCTCAATTTTTTCGCCTGCGAGGTAAGTTTCCGGCTGCATGATCTGGCGCGTGGTGTGTGGAGGGTTCGCCAGAATCCCGGCGAAGGCCGTTTTCTTCCCTCCTTGTTGCAGCACTTTGATCACGAAATTCATACCGTAGCTATAGGGAAAGGTCATCGACTCCTTCAGAAAAATCGGAGCATCGTTAAAAACCTTGGTGCTCGGAGTCCCGGTCAGACTCTCTTCTTCCATGGCTCCGACCAACTCCGGCGAAGTAGTGATCGAGTGCCCGGTGGGCGCGATCGCGTACTGGAACATCATGGCTTGCGCCTGGCCTTCGAGAACGGCTTCGCGCGCGTTATCCATTTCGTCGTTTTCGATGTCGGCGGGCGTCGGGTCTTTCTTGATCTCGGCTAGATCCTTCTCGCCACGCTTCATCCACTTCTGAAGATTGACATCCTGATCTTGCAGGGCGTGGGTGAGTTCATGGGCCATCACGGGCTCCTGCTCTTCCATGGGCACCCAATCAAGCAAGTTCACGGTTTTCGTCTTGGGATCGTAGTAGCCGGCAACTTCTTCGCGGAGCAGGGCAACGAGGAAGGTCTCAAGATTAAAATCGCGCGGAAGCAGGCCGAACTTCTTCAGCACGAGTTCAGAGCGGCGGAGGCGCTGTGTGTCTTCGTCATTCAGGTGCTTGGTCAGATACGAGACGACCTCATCACGGCTGGTCAGTTTGCGCTTCACCTCGCGCTTGATGGGCAAGCCGGTCTCTTTGCTGTCGAAGGCGAGAATCTCGTCTACGGTGTGGAAGAGTTCCTCGGCCTGGCGGGGCGTGATTTTGACTTCGCCCTTGGGCTCTTCGGGAGGGGGAATCGGCTTCGTCGGCTGCTGCTTTTGTTCAGGAGCTTGTGCCGGGTGGTCGGCAGGAGGATTGTCCTGGCCGGTTACCACCTGCGGATACACGAGCAACGCCAGCACAACCAGCAAAAGCGACCGTCGAATCCCTGAGCGCCCCACTTCAGTTCTATTCATTGAGATTGAGTGTAACCGTTTCCCTATACTTGTTTCATGAACACGAGTGGCCCCGTCAACCTGTGGACTTCGAGCGAGCACGTCAGCGACTATCTGGAGCGCGCCGACCAGATTTCTCACCGGAACGAGGGCGAGGCTGCGCTGACAGAGTTCATTCCGGCAAGCACGCGGAGAATACTTGACCTGGGCACCGGCGATGGACGCTTGCTGGCGCTGGTTCGAAGGCAGCATCCCGATACCGAAGCCGTCGGCGTCGACTTTTCTCCGGCTATGTTGGAGGCGGTGCGCAAACGCTTCGCCGGAGACCCGCGCGTTACTGTCGTGGATCACAATATGGATTCTCCTCTGCCGCCGCTCGGGAAGTTTGATGCTGTGATCTCGAGCTTTGCCATTCATCATCTGGTGCATGAACGGAAACGGGCACTGTGTGCAGAGATTTACAGGTTGCTGAACGCGCGTGGTGTGTTTTGTAATCTGGAACACGTGGCTTCGCCTACACCTCGGTTGCACGAGGAATTTCTGCGCCGCATTGGGTTTACGGTCGAGACGGAAGATCCTTCGAATAAGCTGCTGGATGTGGTGATTCAGCTCGGCTGGCTGTGCGAGATCGGTTTCACAGATGTGGATTGCCAGTGGAAGTGGCGTGAACTGGCGCTGCTGACCGGGATACGACCGTAGCAGGCTGCGAAAAAACCTCTCGCGACCCACATCTTGACCTCAGCGGCTAAGCCGTCATTTGAAAGCAACGCGGCCATCGCAGCGCTGAAAGCGCTGCGCCACCCACAATGCGCCACCCAAAATCGGTTGACTGATCGACTTCTTCCGCAGGCCGCTAAGGCTGCTTTCTCCGGCAGAAGAATTCGTCGGTCTCGCGCCAGCTTCCGTCTGGCAGCCTTTCTTCATTCAGGATGTGGAATTCGTCCGGGTTCTTCTTCGTGATCGTCTGACGGAGTTCGCAATCGATTCCTAACATGGTGAGCGGGCCGGAGAAGACGATGGTGTCACCTTCCCATCCGTGCGACTGTAAGACGCCGAACAGGCCCTCGGTGAAAGTCATCATCCAGCGGTTGCTGAACGGGTCGAAGGTCAGGTAAGGGCGAGCCTTGGCGCCGTGGCCGCTGACCGTGTAGCGGGAGCCATTGTCAGCGAGTTCGTAGGTGTAGTAGTAGGTGTCCGTGTAGGCGGGAGTGGTGGGGGTGGCGCGGACGTGGTTTTCGAATGCCCAATCGCCGGCCAGCCACTTAAACTCTTCGATTCTCTTCTGGCGGATGGCCGGGAATCTCGCGATGACCGGGAGGTTGAAGGCGAGTACGTTGCGCTTCGGGTCGAGGGCCATGAGGCCGCGGCTGACTAGTTGTTCGAAGATGAACATGTCAAACTGCCCTTTCACGTGTTGTCATCCTGAGCGCAGCAAGATGCGCGCGAAGCACACTTCCTGCGGAGTCGAAGGATCCCTTTCAGCTTGAATCAAAGCTGACTTACAAGGGAATTCGTACTGATTCACGTACTAATTCCCTGCGACGCTGGAAGGTAAGAAAGTGCATAGGGATCCTTCGACTGCACATGCCGATTCACTTTGTGAATCGGCATGCTCCGCTCAGGATGACAATCTCCTAACAATCCAGTCGCCTGCTTCGCGAGTGTCCAGGGAACCGCCGATATCCTGTGTGGTTTTCTTTTGGTGTACTGCCTCCAGCACTGCGGCCTCGATCTTATCGGCTTCTTTTTCTAATTCCAGGTGCCGCAGCATCATGGCAGCGGTCAGAATTGCGCCGAAGGGATTCGCCTCGTTCTTTCCGGCGATCGGTGGGGCAGAGCCGTGAACCGGTTCGAACATCGACGTTTTGCCGGGATGAATGTTGCCGCTGGCAGCCATCCCGAGTCCCCCTTGGAGGCCGGCGGCGAGGTCGGTGATGATGTCGCCGAACATGTTGTTGGTGACGATCACGTCGAACTGCCGGGGATCGCGCACCATCTGCATGCAGAGGGCGTCGACGTACATGTGCTGCGCGGTGATCCTGGGAATTTCGGCGCTGACTTCTTTGAAGACCCGCTGCCAAAGGCCTCCGGCGTGGGTCATGGCGTTGGACTTATCGGACATCAGGACTTTGTTGCGCGGAGAGCCGTCTAGTTTCGTGTGCGTCTGGCAATATTCAAAGGCATAGCGAATGATGCGCTCGACGCCCTTGCGGGTGTTGATGTCTTCCTGCGTTGCGATCTCGTCGGCAGTTCCCCGCTTGAAGACGCCCCCGGCATCGGTATACACGCCCTCGGTATTCTCGCGGACCACGACGAAATCCACATCTTTCGGCTCAACACGCTTTAGCGGACAGAGAGCTGCATCGAGCAAGCGGACCGGCCTGACATTGGCGTAAAGGTCCATTTTGAAGCGCATGCCGAGCAAGATTTCTTTGGCGTGAAGATTTGTTTTCACTCGAGGGTCGCCGAATGCGCCGACGAGGATGGCGTCGAAATCGCGGGCCAGCATGGCGAATCCGTCGGGCGGCACCGTGGTCTGATCGCGCAGGTAGCGGTCCGCACCCCAGTCGAAATCGGTTAAATCCACTGCTGCGCCGGTAGCCCGGATGGCCTTAACAGCCTGCGGAATCACCTCTTTACCAATGCCATCCCCGGGTATGACGGCGATGCGCTTGCGGGCTGCGTTTCTCGAGTCCACGGCAGGAACGTTAACACACTCGCTATAATCGAATACAAGTATGGGGCTTACGGCTTTGATGACAAATGGTGAGGGACTGGGCGCGGCGGCGGTTGCCGAATATCGCGGCGCGAAGACTGCGGCGCGCTTCAAGGATCGGGATACGGAATTCGAGAGGCTGCGCGAGCACTGCGGGGTCTATGACCTCGGGTATCGCGCCAGGATTTCTCTCAGCGGCGGCGACCGCGTGCGCTGGCTCAATGGGATGGTCACGAACAACATTCGCGACCTGGCGACAGGGCAAGGTGTGTATACCTTTCTGCTCAATCCGCAGGGACACATCCTGGGCGATCTTTATGCCTACAATCGGGGTGAATCGATCGTGGTCGACACCGACCGCTGCCAGATTGAAAAGATACTCGCGACGTTTGACCATTACATCATCATGGATGACGTTGAGGTTAAGAACCTGACCGATTCGATTACGACGCTGGGTGTTGCCGGGCCGAAGTCTCGCGACGTTCTGGCCGCTGCCGGGATTGCCATCCCAGACACGAACCCTCTGGAGATATTCGAGGCGAAGTGCACCTGCGACTGCGAGTGCACGCAGTGCACGGCCGTACGTGGAGAGGATGCTGGGCACGAGACCTATGAGTTATGGCTGGCTCCAGCCGACGTCCGAAAAACGTGGGACGCTCTGGTAGCGCACGGCGCCACGCCCGTCGGGTCCGAAGCGCTCGAGATCCATCGCGTTGTCTCAGGCATTCCGATGTACGGCGTCGATATCCGCGAGCGCGATCTGCCGCAGGAGACGGAGCAGGCTCGCGCCCTGAATTTCAACAAGGGGTGCTATATCGGCCAGGAGATCGTGGAACGCATTCGCTCACGTGGCGCTGTCCACCGGAAGTTTTCCGGGTTCCTCGCTGACTCGGGAGTGCCGATCGCGGCAGGAACGAAGGTTGTCGCGGGAGAAAAAGAAGTGGGTGAGGTGACGAGCGTCGCGTCCGTTCGCGTTCCGAACGGAAAAAAGACGGTTGCGCTGGGATACATTCGCCGCGAACTCGGTACTCCCGGCCGCGAGGTAAAGATCGGCGGCGTGAATGCGAACATCGTTCAGTTACCCGTTCCTGAGGCTCTGCTGTCGCGGGACCAGAGTGCCCCGGTTGCGCGTCCTGCATAATAGACACTAATCGATTTGTGATGAGGAAGAAGCTATGGCTGATAAGAAACAGGATTCCAGTTTCAAAGTAACTGATCGACGGCTGTTCACATCAGACGGCGAGTTGCGGTCCGACGTCGCGGAGGAAGTGGAAACGCCGAAACCTGAGCCGGCGAGCGCCGCGAAAGAGATCGCCGCAAAGCCGCCGGCGACCACCGGTGGCGAGGCAATGGAGCGCGAGATGCCTACGCCGCCGACCAAGGCCGAGCAGGACGCCCAAGCCGCGGCCTATCGCCAGTCCTCCAAGGACCTCGACAGCGAGGTCGAACTCAGCGGGCACTCGGCGAAAGAATTTGAAATTACCTTCGAGCGATTCATGGCCCAGCTTTACATGACCGCGATGCTGCAACTCGGGTTGATGCGCCAGCAGGGCGAGCAACCGCGAGTTGACATCATCGGCGCGCGCCTGACGATCGATACGCTCAGTCTGATCTCGGAGAAGACCAAAGGCAATCTCACAGCCACCGAGGAGAATTTCCTGCAGAACAGCTTGTACGAATTGCGCATGGCTTATGTGGAGGTAACGAACGCGCTCGCGCGTCCGCCGCAGCCTGGACCCGCGACGGGAACAACCGGACGATGAAAGCGACTTTGACCGTGCTGGGCAGCGGGACGTCAATGGGCGTCCCCACGCTAGGTTGTGACTGCGCCGTTTGCCATTCGAAAGATCCGCACGACCGGCGGACTCGTCCCTCCATCATGCTGGAGTACAGCAACCGGGTCGTGTTGATCGACACCACCCCGGATTTCTACACGCAGGCGGTGCGCGAGAACATCAACCATATCGATGCGGTTTTATATACCCACACGCACGCCGATCATATTCTGGGCATCGACGACCTGCGGCCGCTCAGCTACCACCACAAGCCGGACAAACTCCCGCTGTACGCTCGTCCGGACGCCGCGGCTTTTCTGCGCAGGATGTTTTCCTACATTTTCGATGCCGACTATAAATTCGGCGGGCTCGCGCAGCTGGAACTGCACCCGATCGATGGGCCCGTGGATGTGTTTGGAATACGCTTCGAGCCCATCATTCTGATCCACGGTGAAACGCAGATTTACGGGTACCGATTCGGCTCGAGCGCGTATCTCACCGACCATAGCGAGATTCCGGAATCATCGATGGATCAGCTGCAGGGGCTGGACATTCTGTTCCTGGATGCGCTGCGGCACAAACCTCATCCAACGCATTCGACGGTGAAGAACTCGCTGGCAATTGTGGATCGTCTCAGGCCGAAGCGCGCTTTCTTCACACACATCTGCCACGATCTTGGGCATGAGGCGACGAATGCCAACCTGCCCAAGCATGTGCGGTTGGCCTATGACGGGATGAAGTTGGAGTTTGAGATCTAAGGGCAGGCGCCAGACCTCAGGCGTCAGAGAGATCTACTTTGCTGAAGTGCGACGCCTGAAGTGCGACGCCGGCTGTTTTTTATGCGCGTCTTTCACAAACTCGAGGAAGTCCCTGCCGATTTCGGGCCTACGTTCGCCACCGTGGGCAACTTCGACGGCGTGCATCGGGCCCACTCTCATGTCCTAGCGGAAATCGTCTCGCGCGCGAAGGCCAACGGCGCCCAGGCGGTGGCGGTCACGTTCGAACCGCATCCTACGAGAATTTTGAAACCGGAAGCTGGACTCAAGCTTCTCACCCCTACATCTGAGAAATTACGGTTGCTGGAGAGCACAAGAATTGACGCGGTTCTGCTGCTTCCCTTCGGCCGCGATCTGTCACTGATGACGCCGCGCCAGTTCGTTGAGCGCATCCTCAAAAAGAAGTTGCATGCTCGCGAGGTGCATGAAGGCTTCAACTTTCGCTTCGGACACAAGGCCGCGGGCGACGTGAACATGCTGGCGGAATTTGGGCGCGAGATGGGATTTGAGGTGAAGGTCTATCCCGAGATGAAGTTGCGGGGAGAGACTGTTTCGAGCAGTCAGGTTCGCAGATTGATCGGAGAGGGACGCGTAAGCCGCGCGCGCCATCTGCTGGCGCGGCCGTTTTGTATACAGGGCAATCCCGGGCGAGGGCGCGGTTACGGATCGAAGTACACCGTGCCCACGATCAACATGGCGCGGTATGAGGAACTCGTACCGAAGGATGGGGTGTACATCACATGGACCCGCGTCGGGAGCGAGCGGTTTGATTCGGTGACAAATGTGGGAAATCGTCCGACATTCGGCGCGGAATTATTCGCCATCGAAACGCATCTGCTGAATTTTCACCCGCTCGAATTAACGCCGGACACGGAAGTTGAGATCTGCTTTCTCGAGCGGCTGAGGGATGAGATCAAGTTTCCGTCTGTCGAGGCTCTGCGCGAGCAAATCGCGCGGGATGTGAAGAAGGCCCGGCGGTATTTCCACCTGCTGCGGCTGGCATAGGACCCTTCACCACAGAGGACAGAGAGAAGCACAGAGGACTTCTCGAAGTTTCTTCTGTGAACCTCTGTGCTCTCTGTGGTGGAAGTCATGAAACCGCCTAATGAGGCAAGTATCCCAATTCCATCGGGAGCTTACCGTCGACACGGATCACACTCACGCTGTTGTCGATCGAGCGGACCTCGATCAGTCCCAGCGCGCCCGGTTCCGCCTGCACGGCCTTGATCACATCGGCGTCGGTATCGACAAAGATGATCGAATCCTTGTGTGCAATCGCGAACGCGGTCCATTCTCCCGCCGACATCTTGTTCAGGCGCTCGAGCGCTTCCCTCTCGCCTGCTGAGTCCTTGTGAAGAACGAGGATGACGTTTTTTCCGTCGGCCCATTTCTTCACTTCGCCGCGGATGATTTTCGTCAACTGCGCCGACGTTACGTTGCCCACAGTATTGTCTTTATTCACAATCACGGCCGTGTGGTGCGCGAAGCAGGGGGTGAGGGTGGCGAAGAAAAAGGCGAGCGCGCAGATAGTAAAGCGAATTCTCATGACTCAACCTCAAGATTGTTTTTCGGGGGGTAACGAAAGCTTAGCGAACCAGAGCGATGACTGTTGTCACGAAAATGTCACCTGGCGCACGGAAGTAATCGTGGGTAACCCGATTGTTGTTTTGATTGTGGATGGTTGAAAGAAAGCCGAGGCTGCCGGCTGGCGAGTGTTTGCAGCCTGGATTCCATTCAACCATCCACAATCAAAAATCAACAATCGACAATGATTCCGGTACAATCGCCGCGCGACGGAA
>Ga0210403_10001176_pt1 | contig 25389 bp, 25 predicted proteins | sample IncBWC19MmetaG_FD_150863 | JGI IMG/M metagenome (GOLD analysis project Ga0210403, IMG submission 150863) | Forest soil microbial communities from Barre Woods Harvard Forest LTER site, Petersham, Massachusetts, United States - Inc-BW-C-19-M | ecosystem: Environmental > Terrestrial > Soil >... | reverse complement strand
GCAGGTGGATGGTCCGACGGCCGTTGTTGGTCGCGAACGGACCGAAGCCAATCGCACTCTCGTTTCCAGCTTCAAGCAAGTCGTGACCGTTGAATTGCGTTTCGATCGTGTCGGTGAGTTCATCGACCGTGATCATTACACCCAACATGCCTCCAAAGTTGGTGATGGTGGCGCACGGATGCAAGCGCGGGTCTCGGGGGTGGTGAAGCCCGGCGCCGCGCAGGTGCTGATTCCTCGCCTCTACATCGCGGAAGGCAATTTCGTGCTTGCCCTTGTCGAAGCACGCACCGAACCGCCCACGGCGAACTATGATCTTTTTCGAGTAGAGAACGGCAAGATTGTTGAGCATTGGGACGTGCTCTCTGTGATTCCGCCGCGCGATCACTGGAAGAACGCCAACGGCCCCTTCTGAGAAGCAGTCACGTCCCCATGCTCTCCAACCCCAGGTGGTGATTGACGTGATCCGAACGGCAGCAAAGGCAGTTCAAAAAGTCGTCGCAGCAGCATAAAGCGATTCGGGGATTATCTTTTGGCTGCGGCGGTTCAGCAGTTTAGGTAACTGTTCAGCGAGAGTCCATTCAGGTTGGTCAGTCGTTCTTCCTGGATGACGGGCTAACCGGAATGTATGGCCCGCCGATTTGCCGGACAAGTCCAGTTCTAGGACTCCACATCCCCGATAACCGCGTTTATCAGGACCTATCCTAGATAACCCGGTGAAAAATGGTCCAGCTTTGCGTCAGTCGCTATCTGGTTCACTACGCGTGCGCAGCCACCACGTCAAAATCGCAAGTATGGCTAGCGGGCCAATGATTCCGGTGGGAAGGAAAGCAATCGTCTGATGCCGTTCCACACGGACAAAGATACCACCGAGGACGACTACACCCGCTAAGGCTGCACAGTAGTGTGGAAGTCGCGTTGCAGAAACGATCCAAGAATTTCCCGCAAGCTTGGTTGCAAGAATTAGAGTGGGGAGACCAACAAAGATAAAAATGAAGGCCCACCTGGTTATAGGCGGCCAACCATAGCACACGTGGCACGCGAGGCAGGCCAGCGAAACGATCAACACGAGTTGGCAAACCCCAATGAACAGGCCAAGCACGATGCCTGTGAAAGGTATGCTGTCTCGCCCCCAATATTTAGACATTCGCCACTCCAGAACAACGGCGTGACCCTTCGCAAAGTCATGTAGGACCTGTCTAGATTTAGGGTCCCACGTGCAGGTCACTCTTGGCGAGGTCGAAAACTGCCGTTTGTGGGTTTGGGTAACTCCTGAGTGGTCGCCTAAACGGACATTGAGGATGGAGCCGATTTCACTTCTCCGGTAACGGCGTTAATCAGGACTTTGGTTTGATGGTCGTGAGCGTGACCGCTCTTGCTTCGAGTGTTCTTCGGCGCTTATGTGCATCGAAACCAATCGCGCCACTAGCACGGCCAAATATAATTGCCCTGTTACGGCTTCTGCTGAACAAAGAGTGTGCGCAACCGGGTCGACGGCGGTAATCCCCGAGTAGCCTATTGTTGTCAACATACCAAAACTGTAGTTGACCCAATGGATCGAGAGCGAAATATCCGTTCCCGCAGCGTTGAACGAGTTGGGGTCGGCCAACGCAGCTATGTGGTATGCATGCGCCCATCCGTATGCAAGGCAGAGGTAGGCCGCAATTGCGCCTTGGATGCGCATCGCCGTGACTGGCCCAGCGCGGAACACCTGCCAAAGCAACACAATCATAATCATGCTAATGAGTGCTAGGCCCGTCGAGGCACTCCATAGTCCTAATGTATGCGTTGGCCACCACCATGTTGCCCAGCGGAAGGCGATCGCCACGATTGCCACTAGCGACGTCGGCAGAAATAGCTTTCGATTCCCCCAAGCGATCGCTGTTGCCATGACTGCTACAAGAGTCGCCGCCACGCGATCGTAAAGTGGCAAGTTATTCTTCTCGAAGCCTAGTGCGGGCAACACGAACGCCGTTAGGATGAGCAGCAGCAGGAACAAGGTGAGGTTGGTCTGTGACTGCCAACTGCGCGTCAGGAGATCGCGGGTCTTCAGAGGCATGAGTGTGTCCATCGAATCCTCCATGGATACCCTACCCTTAATCGGGGCGCGAGAGACATTGCAGGGCTTCTGATGGTATCAATGCATCGTAGTATCCAGAACGACTACCGATGTTCCAGAGTTTAACGGTGTTCAGTCGCTGGCTTTCACGAGCGCCTGATAAGGAATTCACATGTTCGGTTTGCGCGTTAATCGTCCAAGTGGATTATTTCCTGCTGCACCGTTCTAGACATTCTTAGCGGGCGACAATTGGAATGCGTTCTGGGATGGAAGATTCTTCCGATCCCGGGGCCAGTCCGTCCTGATTATCGTTTGCAACCCCGCTCCATGGTTTATTGGCGCGGAAATCTAGAAAGGGCCCGCGGGGGAGGGCGGCGACGAGTTTTTGTGTGTACGGGTGCTGGGGGGCGCCGAAGATTTGGGAGGGGGGGCCGCATTCGATGATTTCGCCGGAGTTCAGGATGGCGATGCGATGGCAGAGCGCGGCGACAGAAAGCAGGTCGTGAGATATATAAAGGATGCCCATGCCTAGTTCACGGTTGAGGCGGGCGAATAGGCTGAGGATTTCGGACTGGGTGATGGTATCGAGGGCGCTTGTGGATTCGTCGGCGATGAGGAGCGAAGGACGGTGAAGGATGGCCATGGCGATGATGACGCGTTGCGCTTGTCCAACGCTGAGCTGCGAGGGGCGGCGGCGGAGAAAGTCGGGGTCCCCGGGGAGGCTCACGCTCGAGAGCGCCTTGCTAATCACTGCAGCGCAGTCTGCTTGTGTGCCGGTGGCATGGGCACGCCAAGCTTCGCTCAGTTGCGAGCCAATGCGAAGAGCGGGATTAAGAGAAGACAATGGGCTTTGCAGGACGATGCTGATTTCACGGCCGCGAAGAGAGCGCATCTGAGATTCGGATTTTGTGGAGAGGTCTTCGCCTTTGAAAAGAAGATTGCCGCAGGCAGTGCCTCCCTTCAAGTGAAGGAGTCGAAGTATCGCGAGAGAGATGGTGCTTTTGCCGGAGCCGCTTTGACCGACGAGGCCGAGGATTTCGCCGGGCTGGATGGAGAGGGAGACGTCGCGCAGGACTCCAGAATTATTGTGATAGTCGACGGAGAGCTGGAGCGAGAGAAGGGGTGGCGTCTCGGTCACTTCTGCGCCCCCATAGATGGATCGGGGCCGAGGCGGAGAACGTCGGCGTTCCAGAAAGCATGGGGATCGAGGACGGAAGGCGCGGAGCCGATGACGGCGGGTGATATGGCGGACATGGCGTCGCGGTTGATGAGATAGATGAAGGGCTGCTGTTCGAAGACGATTTGCTGCACGCGGTCCCAGTCGGTTTTGCGCTTTTTGTCCGAGGTGGAGGAAGCTTGGGACTGCATCAGGCGGTCAATTTCGGCTTCCCACGGAGTGGCAGGCTGGCTTTGTTTGGGATTCCATTGATGGTTTTCCGCGGAGCTGAGCCAGACGTTCATCTGGCTACTGGGATCGAGATCGGTGTTGGTGAATCCGAGCAGGCAAGCCTCGTAGTCAAAAGTGCGGGTGATGCGCTCGATCAAGGAAGGAAAATCGAGCGTGACCATGTTCACCTTGATGCCGATTTGAGAAAGGTCCTGCTGAATCATGGTGACCATTTGCTCGCGGGGCTTATTGCCAGTGCTAGTAATGAGCGTGAACTCGACGTGATTGCCGGAGGAGTCGCGAAGGATACCGCCGTCGAAGCGGAAGCCTGCCTGGGCAAGCAGGCGGAGGGCTGCAGCGGAATCGTACTTCGGAACGGGAAGCGCGGAGTTGAACCAGAAACGATTTGCTGGCGAGATGGGGCCGTAAGCCGGCTGGGCATGGCCGGCGTAGACGATGCGGGCGAGATCGTCACGATTGATGGCCAGAGAAATGGCCTTGCGGAATTCGGTGGAGCGGAACCAAACTTTTTTGTAGTCGGGGAAAGCGGCGGTGGGAACCTGATTGAACCACACGAATTCGGAATCGAGACTGGGGCCGGCGTCGTACGCGGCGGCTGGGGATTCCTTCTGGAGGCGGTCGAAGAGATCGGCGTCGAGAGAATTGATGATATGGATTTCGCCGCGGCGGAAGCGAAGGATTTCGATGTCGTGATTGCGCTGAATGTCGAGGCGAATGGAATCGAGGTAGGGCAGGGGCTTGCCTTCTTTATCTTTCTTCCAGTAGTTCGAATTGCGGCGCAGCAGGACGTGGGAGCCGGGGCTGTAATCAGCGACGTAGAAAGGACCGAGGACGGCCATTTCTTTTTTGGGAGAGTGGGCGGAGAGAATGGCAACCTGGTCGAAGAGGCGTTCGAGTCCCGCGACTGGCGCGGGGAACGTGACGGTGATCGTGTCAGCAGAAGGAGTCTGGACGCTGACTTGGCCATCACCGGAGCGGAAGGAGTCTCCAGTGGGCGAATGAAGCTGCGGATCCATGAGAGCTTTCACGGTGTAGGCAACGTCTTCGGAGGTGAAAGGCGTGCCATCGGAGAAATGTAAGCCGGTGCGGAGATGAAATATGATGGTGCGGCCGTCTGGAGTGGTCTTCCACGAAGTGGCGAGAGCGGGCTCGAGCGCTTGGGTCTGGCGATTGAGGCGAATCAAGACACCGCCAGTAAGGTAGCGCACGATTTCGGATTGGCCGTCTTCGACGAGAAGAGGATTAAACGTTTTCGGTTCGCCATGGAGACAGAAATGGAGCTCGCCACCCGACTGGCTGGCAGATTCGGAGCTGACGAAAGACGGCCAGCACAAAACCAGGGTAAGAACGAAAGCAACGCAAAGACGACGTATCACTGGGTGACCTCCTGCGACGGAAGAACGAGTTGAAAGCATATGACCACGATTACGAGAAGAATGAGCGGCACAAGCCGCCACGGATTTGCCCCGAGCGCGGAAAAATCCTCAAAGCCTCGCAGCAAGTTTCCCCATGACGCCATGGGTTCCATCACTCCAAGTCCCAAAATACTGAGGTTCGCCTCGGTCAAAATGAACAACGGGATAGAAATCCAGAATTGCGCGTAGAAAAGTGAACGTAGGTTTGGCGCGACGTGGCAGAGCACGAGCCGCGCGGGTTTGCACCCCGAGGAGCGAGCCAGGAGCAAGAAATCAGAATCTCTGATGCCGCGCGCCGCAGTGCAAACGACGCGGACCGACGCCTGCCAGCCCAGCAGGCCCATCATCAAGAAGGCGATGACGACGGACACCATTGGCGGAACATCAAGGGGCAACATGGCGCGAACGGTGAGAAGTAGAAAGAGCCAGGGCAAGGCGAGAGAGAGGTCGGTCACAGCAAGAACAATCCGTTCGAACCGGCCGCCAAGAAATCCCGCAGCGCTACCCAGTAATGCGGCAATCATAGTGGAAAGAAGGGCGGCAGCCGGTGCAAGCAGCAAGGAAACGCGTGTGCCGTAAAGCAGGCGGGATAAGGAGTCGCGGCCCAACGCATCCGTGCCGAGTGGATGCGCGGTCGAAGGACTGGCGTTCGGGACATCTCGAAACTGATGGAAATGGGGAGCAGGCACAAGGATGGTGCCGAGCACCATTAGCAGAAAGATCGCACACAGAATGACAGCTGCCGTCTTCTGTAAGGGGCTCACTGCACGCTCCCCGCGAAAGCGCGACTTGTCAGGTCGGCGAGCGAGTTCGCTGCGAACATCACAAGACTGACAATGAGGGTGACATTGACGATGAGCGGCAAGTCCCGGTTGAGCGCGGCCTGCCAGGCGAGCTGTCCCAGGCCAGGTGAATCACATAAGGCTTCGATGGGAATGGCGGCACCGAAAGCGATCGTGAAGGACACACCGAGAAGTGCGAGGAGCGGCGGGGCAGCGATAGGCAGCACGTGCCGACAAAAAATTGCCCCGCTTCGCAGGCCTCTAGCGCGTGCCGCAAGCACGTGAGGCTGGTTGTAGGAACGCACCAGAAGACTCCGGATGTAACGATGGAGACGGGGAAAGACAACAACGCCAATGGCGAAGAAGACCGGAGCTCGCAATTGAACAGCGAGCATGGCCACCACGGCGGAAGGGAGAGATAGAAGCAAGCTGCTAAAGGCGGTGCTTGAAGCTTCATAGAACCAGCCACGCGAAGCTAGGCCCGGGGATGCGAGCAGAGCCGCTGCCAGCCATGCAATGCCCAGGCCACGAACGACCGATTTGCCGGTTGCGGGCAGTCGTTGGCGGAGCAGCTCTCGAACGGGCCGCTTCAAAGAATCGGATTCGCCGAGATCGCCGTGGGCGAGAGCGGAAAGGTAATGCATGTAATACGAAGCGAGTCCTTCCTGGAGCATCTGCTTCTGCCGCAAAGCTTCGATGCTCTGCGCGCTCCATCGCGGGTCGAGTTCACGCTCTTGAACACCGTAACCAGGCGCAAACCGAACGAGGGTCGCGCTGAGAAAAGCGCCGCCGATTCCCAGGCACAAAAGAAAAAGAAGCCGCCGCAAGGCATTCCAAGGCAGTTTCGTGATTTTTTCGTCTTTGATCACTTTCCGTCCATATTCGCTCGAACGGCCCTAGGACACCGATTCGGCCTTCGAATAGTGCTTTTCTTTGATTTCATACATGTCGCGATCTGCTTCAGAGAGAAGATCTTCTCCCGAAGCAGCGTCCTCAGGGTAAAAGGAACAACCCACGCTGACGGAAACGATCATTCCAGGGCATATGCAGCGGCTGGCCTCTTCCACGGCCAATGACAAGCGTTTCTGTATTTCAGCCACGTTCCCTTTTGTCATCTCCGGCAGAACAAAGACGAATTCGTCTCCGCCGAGACGGCCGACTTGGTCGTACTCCCGGCAGGATGACTTGAACCTGGTAGCGATTTCCTGAAGGAGCTTGTTTCCCGTGAGGTGGCCGAAACTGTCATTCACTTTCTTGAAGCCATTGAGGTCGCACAACAATACAGCCAACTGTGTTTTCGCTCGCCGGACGCGGGATAGCTCAGTTTCAAGATGCAAACAAATGGATCTGGCATTCGGCAAACCAGTAAGAAAATCGGTGCTCGCGGTGCTTTGCGCTCTTTCGTACTGAAGGGCATTCTCGACAGAGACCCCGAGTTTGGAGCTGGCCGCCAGAAGCATGCGGAGGTGCTCTTTGGTGAAGTAATTCTTTTCGCGGCAGTACAACGTCAGCACTCCCGCAACACCCTCCCGGCCGCGAAGTGGGACGCACAGGGCTGACTGTAAAACCGTTACGCGTGAGGATTTTACGAGATGTGAAGTTTCTGCGGCGGGGTTGCCGTTTGTTATCGGTTTTTCATTTCGCGCCACCCATCCGGAAAGACCTTGTCCCAAAGAAATTCGGATGGAGGAGAAGAGGTCGTAGTCCACCCCGTGAACATATTCAGGAATGAGCATGCCCTCCTGGCGAACGAAGAAGACAATGGAGTCGTGGGGAATCATTTCCTTCAAACGAATCGCAACCACGGAAAGCGTTTCCTTTAAACTCAGAGAGTTTCCGAGCGTTTGGGCAAGTTCAAAAAGGAGCTGAGCCTCCTGACGCGCCGAAATAATGGAAGTCAGGAAGGAGGTTGCGCGAACTTCGGCGTCATTCGCCACTTCTGCGAAACCCGAGGATGGAGCCACAGGACGGAGCATTTTCGGAGCAAAGTCCAAGCGCTTGCGCTCGGTTTCCATGGTGTTGACCATTTCCTCGAGTTCGAGATACCGGCGTTCCATGACCTCGATAACGCGAGGATCGAAACTTCGCCCTTTTTCCGCGCTGATTGTTTTCATCGATTCTTGCGGAGTCATCGCTGGCCGGTAGGGCCTCTCTGAAGCAAGCGCATCGAAGCAATCCACGGCGGAAAGGATTCTTGCCCCAATCGGTATGGTTTCGCATTTCAGGCCATCCGGATAGCCTGTGCCATCCCATTTTTCGTGATGGGAGCGCACGATGGGCACCACGGGATACGGGAATTGGACGCGATCCAATATGTCCGCTCCCACGATAGGGTGAATCTTCATTTTCTCGAACTCTTCCGGAGTGAGACGCCCGGGCTTGGAGAGGATGTTTTCGGGGACCGCCAGCTTACCAATGTCGTGCAGCATGGAGGCCGCGCGTATGGCGTTCATCTGGGCCACGTTCAGCCCAAGTTCCTTGGCAATCTCGACCGCATAAACTTGGACGCGGCGAAGATGATCATGAGTGGTGTGATCCTTCGCTTCGATTGCAAGAGAAAGCGCCTCGATGGTGCGCAAGTGAAGCGCAGCAATTTCCTCGGCGTGCTTCTTTTGTTCTTCGAGGCGGCTCAAATAGGTCCGGTAGGAGCGGTAGATCCAATAAACGATGGGAAATGCGAGAAGACCGAATTGCCAGCCGATCAGCCGATTGATGGCGCTCACCCCACAGGCAATCAACGCACCGAGCAAATAGTAGGGGAAGGCCCACAAATAGCATTCCTTCCAGACATGGACAGGGTTGCGTCCTTCTGTCATGGCAATGATGCCGGACACCGAAACGGTATTGAAGGCAAAGTAGGTCGTCGCTGCCGCCGCCATTAAGAGAGGCCAACGGAATCCGACGCCGGCGGCGACTTTGCTATGAAAGACCAGTTCTGCAGCGCTAATAGAGAGAGCGAGGTTTGCCAGGTTAAAGAGCCATTGGATCGGGCGGGGCCGCGGCTTGGCATGCCAGAGGGTCTGGACAAGTCCTCCGAGGCAACCCATCAGTACGGTTTCGGAATACGAGAGGTCAAGGATGCCGACGAGAATAAAGAGGAAATTCGCCGACATCGTGGCCTTGATGCCTGGCAAATGCACTTTGAGCACGGAGGCGCACAAAGCTACGGTTAGAAAGCAGGCATAGCGGAAAAAATCATCCGAGTGCCAGTGTAGGAGGGCGTAAACCAATACGGGCAGCCCTCCGACAAGCTGGGTGAAAATGAACGTGAGGGCAGGAACCCCGAGCGACTGAGCGTCACGCCATGCGTTGCTCCAGTAGTTCCTCGTAGCAGTTGCTGTCACACCCATTCCTGTTCTCTGCCGATTGGTTCCGCAGCACTCATGACTGATGAACGAGCGCCCTGGCCTCGCGAACGGGCCACGAGCAAACGGTCCGTTCTTGCGGATCGTGACCCGGCGCTAATTTTCGCCGCCCCAACGCACGTTTAAGCGTAGAACGCGGTCATTAATAAATAAGCAAATCTTGATGGGGGAAATATGTCTTGGGAATAGTACGCTTAGTGTTTTGTATTGAAAGGGATACTGTCTTTGAGGCGGAAGGTGAGCGCTAGCATGTTCCCCGACCACTTCGGGCAATTTCACCTCCCGACCGAGGCCACAGGCTGCTCGGAACGACCTGTACTTTAGTACTAAACCACGGGACCCGCTGTACCATCGACGACGATTCGCCCTGCCCGCGATACTCCCTTCATTGAAAATGCCTTCTTTGCAAGGGCCCCTGGTAGAGAGTCTGGGCCCGGAATTCAGTGCAGGAGTGAGGCTTATGCCAGGCAAGCGCGAAACCAGCCACGCTGGTAGCAGCGTTCTCAAAACGACGACATGGGGTGCGCTAATTGCCCTCTCTGCCGCGATCCTCGTGGCAGGACTCCTTGGGCACCATTCGTGGACCCATTCTGGCGACCTTGGTCGTCCCGCTGCTCACCTCACGGAACAGAGCTGGCCGCCTGCGGCTCACTCAGCGGCGCCTGCTCAAGGAGCTTCTTCACACGGTTCAGCGTCTGGCCCAGCGTTCTTCGCTCATGACAATTCTTCGCCGACCGCAACCCGAGAGGCACAAACCTCTCTTCCCCCGGCAGGTGCAGTTGGAAACTCATTAAAGTGGAATCCGGCTAATTTTGCGCACTCGAGCGCTTCGAGCAATGACTCTGCAACCAGTCTTGCAAATGCAAGCCTCAGCCCGAGTGAGCGTCAGGCCATAATTGCCGCAAAGATTGCACCGGACCTGAAGGGAGTTAAACCCGAGGCTCCCATAGACGTGATCGTTCAGTTCAAAACGGCAGCGGGAGTGTCTGACGTGGCAGCGGACGGAGCCACCGCCAAGGCCGAACTGCCCTTAGTGCACGCACAGTTAGTGACGATCCAGGGCAGCAGCCTCGCGACGATAGCCGCTCACGACAGCGTGGCGTACATTTCTCCGAACCGCAAACTGCGCGGTGCGATGGACCCAGTGGTCACTGCGGTCAACGCCGACATCGTCTCCTCTCAAGGCTGGGATGGCACCGGCGTCGGTGTAGCTGTCATCGACAGCGGCGTTGGCACTGTGGATGACTTGAACTCCGATGGAAATGCAAGCCCATCACGCGTCGTTTATAGCCAAAGTTTTGTACCAGGCGATTCCTCCACGACCGACGCTTACGGTCACGGAACTCATGTGGCCGGTATCGTTGCTGGAAACGCTTATGATTCCACCAGTCCGCGCAACTACGCTGACGTGTATCGCGGAATCGCGCCGGAAGCCAATATCATTAGCTTGCGCGTACTGGACGGCACTGGTGCTAGCGTAGACAGTGCGGTGATCGCCGCGATTCAGCAAGCCATCAGTCTGCAGAGCACCTACAACATTCGCGTAATTAATCTGTCGCTGTCTCGCGGCGTCTATGAGAGCTACACGCTTGATCCCCTCTGCCAGGCCGTGGAATCCGCATGGCAAGCAGGCATCGTGGTGGTGGCCGCGGCTGGCAACATGGGTGAATACAATGGGGCCGGCACGAATGGATACGCCACGATCGGCGCTCCCGGCAACGATCCCTTCGTAATCACCGTTGGAGCAACCAATACACACGGTACGGGCGCGCAAACCTCCCAGACAGTGACGAGCTACAGCTCGAAAGGCCCGACGACGTTCGATCACATCGTGAAACCGGATCTCGTCGCCCCGGGTAATGCCGTGGTATCGCTTCTAGCCTCTCCAAATACCACACTGATCACTGAGTATCCGCAACTCGCGGTTTTCCCCTGCGATGGGTCCGGGACAAATTGCGGTTCGCAGAACGGCTCAGCTAAATACATGCGAATGAGCGGCACGAGCATGGCTACGCCAGTAGTTAGCGGCGTTGCGGCCCTGCTTCTGCAACAAAACCCGTCCATGACACCGGACCAGGTGAAGGCCCGATTAATGACGACGGCCTGGCAGGGCTTTGCACAATACACGACAGCGACGGACCTGGGTACCGGCGCAACCTTTACGATCCAAGAGGATATGTTTGCAGTGGGCGCCGGTGCTGTGGACGCTGCTGCTGCTCTCGCCAGCACGGATCTTGCACCGGCAACGTTGGGTTCGGCGATGTCACCCACGGCTGTGTTCAACTCGGCCGATAGTAGCGTAACCATCAGCGGGGCTCCGGGCACGGTATGGGCCAACCCGAATGTCTGGGCCAACTCCGTGGTTTGGGGCAACTCCGTGGTTTGGGGTAACTCCGTGGTTTGGGGTAACTCCGTGGTTTGGGGTAACTCCGTTGTTTGGGGTAACTCGGTTGTCTGGGGTAACTCGGTAGTTTGGGGCAACTAGTCAGTCCGCTGGATGGATTCAGCAACAAGTCATCGGAGCGGAACTGACGAGAGGAAAACAGAAGAAAAGATGCCGAGCCTAGCGAAAACCTATATCGCGCTGATCGCCGCAGTTGCTGCCGCGACATTGACCGTGGCGGCATACCAGTGGAAGCCCGAGAACCTGGGTCATTTTGTCCAGTTCTTCGCCTTGGCGATGGTGGCCTCTGCAATGAAAGTCCGCCTGCCGGGCTTTAAGACCACGATCTCGATAAACTTCGTTTTCATTCTAATCGGTATTGCACTTTTCAGTTTTGGTGAAACCGTCTTGATCGGTTTGGGCGGGGCGCTTGTGCAGTCCCTCTGGAAGACGCAGTCGCGGCCAAAGCCGGTGCAGGTGCTTTTCAATGCCGCGTGTCTGACCGTTTGTACGGCGGCGGCATTCTGGGGCTCGCACGGTATCCTGGCATTGCTCGGTTTGAATTCTTTCGCCGCGATGATGGTCCTGGGGGCCTGCGTGTACGTGGTGTTAAACACCGGGCTCGTCTCGCTGGTCATTGCTTTGGCCGAAGGGCAATCCATAAAACAAATCTGGCTCTCATGCTATGAATGGACACTCCCCTATTTTCTGGTGGGCGCAGCCGTGGCAGGTTTGGCCAGCGCTGCGGGGCACGGAGCCCCTTGGGGCGTAACCCTGTTAGTGGTGCCGCCGATGTATTTTGTCTACGTCTACTACAAAATGCACATCCTCCGAGCCGTGCTCGACAATATCTCCAAGGTGAGTGCAGAGAACGAGGTCGCACTCGCTGGCGCGTCTCAAGGCCGTTAAGCCCATTTTCTGGCCTCTTCAATAACACCAATAAATATGCTGGACCGAAACTCCTCCTGTAACTCTTGTAAAATACACTCTCACCAAAACGGCGGATGCAAGCGCAGCAGACTGAATCCCTCCGCGCAGGACCGGAAACATTTCTAGAGACAGGGCACGCCACTATTTATCTTTAGCAACGTACTTCGACACTCCTGCTGTCCGTTTTGATGGCTGAGTGCTGATAAGTCGCATAACCGGAGACGTGAGGCTAGTTGGCTCTGTAAGGTTTCTGCCAATTCTGGTGCCACTACCAGTAGTTAGCGCCCCAGTCGATCGTGCATCCACATAGCAAAAGCCCGCAGTGCGAGACCGAAAAGCCTTCAAGGTTGATGGCGGACAGGGAAGACGGGAAAGGTCAAAAGCCCCACACGCAAAACCGGCGTATGGGGCACCCGGCAGTGCGCAATAGCGTCCCGGACATATAATGCTCGCATGCGGCACGGTAAGCTGGTTGTAGTCCAATCATTTGGGACGCGGGCTGAAGCGGACATTGCTCTGGGCATCCTGGAATCCTCAGGCATTGAGGCGATGATCCAGGCCGATACCGCCGGCGGAATGCGTCAGCACTTGGCTTGGAGCGGCCTCGGATTTCGGGTGCTCGTGCGAGGAAGACGTGGCGATGGCGCGCGACGTACTTAATCCTCCGCCCGAGACAGACCATGTCGTGGTTCAAACATTCACAACCCAGGATGAAGCAGACTGCGCACAGGGCGCGCTCTTGTCCGCAGGTATTGCAGCAACGATCCAAGACGACAGCGCTGGCGGCTGGCGCCCTGACGTGCCCTGGACTGGCTCCGGGTTTCGCATGCTCGTACATGAGGAAGACCTGGCGACAGCACGCCACGTGCTTGACCAGCCCGACGAAACGCGCGCCAAGGTCTGATAAATCGCGCGGACTACCGAACAAATGTCCGCACCGCTCCGGTTACTCATTTCGACTGCTTGACGGGGCCGAGGTGGCGACCTAACATGCGCTGAAATGACAGAATTCGACGCGATCCGTTCTCCTTTGAAGTTTCTGCAGAGCAGGTTTCCCAATATTCCGCATCGCGATTTACTCCAGACTGAGGGAGGGTGGTGGAAGGACGAAGGGGTGGCCATTTCCGGGGCCATTGACCGGGCGGGAACGCCGTGGCTACGGATGTTCGATCGTGGCGGAAAACGCGTGGATGAGATTCTCTACCCGCGTGAATACCAGTCGATGTTGAAGAGAGGTTATCGGGCGGGAGTGGTTTGGCGGGCGCTGGAAGAAAAATCGCTGATCGCGACGTATCTGCTGATGTACGCCATTTCGTTTTACGATCCGGGGATTTGCTGTCCTTATACGGTGTCGCTTGGGACGGCCGTGCCTTTGGCGAAATATGGGAGCGCGGAATTGCAGGGGCACTACCTGGCGCAGCTTTTGCGGAAGGATGATTCGGTGTGGCAGGGCGCTACGTGGATGACGGAGCTCAAGGGCGGGTCGGATTTGGGAGCGGCGGTGGAAACGACGGCGCGGTCGGCGGGCGATAGCTGGCTGCTGAGCGGCGAGAAGTATTTTACGAGCAATGCGGGGGCGGAGTTAGCAGTGGTGGCGGCGCGGCCGCACGGAGCGGCGGCGGGTGTGCGGGGGCTGGCGTTGTTCCTGGTGCCGCGATACCGGAAGAATGGCGAGCTCAACTATTTTGTGCGGCGGCTGAAGGACAAGATTGCGACACGCTCAGTTCCTACTGGAGAGGTGGAACTGAAAGATAGCGAAGGCTACCTGCTTGGGTCGGCGGAAGCGGGCGTTTATCTCATCCTCGAAGTGTTGAATCTCTCGCGCGTGGCGAACAGCGTGGTGAGTGTGGCGTTGGCGCAGCGCGCGATGGCGGAGGCCCTTTCGTATGCCGAGCAACGCGCCGCGTTCGGCAAGCGGATTCTCGATCATCCGCTGCTGCGTCATCAATTTGAAGAGCGGATGAAAGGGCTGCGAGCGGCGTTTGCGCTGGCGTGGGAGTCGGTGCAACTGCTGAATGAAGTGTGGATGGAGCGGCCGCCGTACTCGGAGCGCTATCACCTGTTCCGGCTGGTGGCGCATCTGGCGAAATACTGGACGGCGGAGTTTGCGGTGGATACGGCAAAGTGGGCGATGGAAGTGCACGGCGGGCTGGGAGTGCTGGCCGAGTATGGCGCGGAACGATGGCAGCGGGAGGCGATGATTCTGGCGATCTGGGAGGGAACGTCGCACCGGCAGATGCTGGATGGACTGGAAGTGATGGAACGGAAGAAGGCGCACACGATGCTTTTCCGGCGGCTGGGGGAAAGCGCGCCCTCGAAAGAGATTCAGGAGATGGAAGCGGAAGTGGAGCGGCATTTGAAGCTTGCGCCGGAGGAAAGGGAAGCGCTTGTGGAGCCATTGTTTCGGAGGCTGGCGGTTTTCACGGCGGAGAGGCTGGCTGGAAGATAGGAAAAGCGAAGAGCGGTCCGCCTCAGAGGGCGGACCCTACAAAGTCAAAGGCGAGGAGCGGGCACAATGTATTGTGCTCCTACAAATGACGGGTCGGGCGGACAGGCGCTGGAATTCGGGTACGGGAATAATGGTCCCAGCCTCGGGGCGGCGGGGCAAAATCGCGGTGGAGCGGTCACTGGCAAGCTTGTAGAATGGAGAGACCACTGCGGGAGTGGCGGAACTGGCAGACGCGCAAGACTTAGGATGGTTTCAAACCAATCCCCGTGGTTGAGTTGAAAGCACTTAGTCTCAGCTCTCATAGGGCCTTTTGGTCCTTCTCGGGCATAGATTGGGCATACCGGGAGATTCTCCCTCACAAGAACTCAACCACTCCGCGAAAATTGGCACACTCCAGATTGGCAAACTCGTCCCACCTAATGTGCAGAATCTCAGCCTGCGGCGGCGTAGATTCCATGAAGCTACGGCGACTGCCCGCCAACGGCAAAAGCTTGAACGCAAGTTCGTGCGGCCACAAGATTGAGCCGCACCACAGCAATACGCAACGCGAAGTAACCGCCAGCGATTTCCACCCGGACGGGGCCGAAGGGGTCCGGCCTTTTCAGTTCTTGAACAGTGATTCAAAAAGATGCTTTAGTTTTTCCCAATGCGGTGCGATTGCAGTTGTCGCAGTGACAAGCGTTCCGATGGTTTGCAAACTCAACTTAAAGAGCGAGTAATTGCGCTCCTCCTTTTTCTTTGGAAGCTGTTCCACAAGTGCGCGCAGCAAATCCAGAATTTCTGTCTGGGCCGCGGCAGAAAGCTCCTTACTATCGACAACCTGCTGGGAAAATCCCTGCAAGCCGGCAGCAAGGTCCTTCAACCCCGCAGCGCTGAAAGTTGACACAGCCTTATTCAGATATACGATTGCCCCGGCGTTGATTTGTCCGACCTGACTTCCAGCTTCAACGTGAATGTTGTTTGTAGTGTTCATGGTGACCGGGGCGCTCTTGATATAATTTGGCACAGGCACTTGAAGACGCGGAGGAGTGGACCGAAGTCCAGCTACGTACTCCATTTCTTCCGACAAATAATTTAGCATTGCGTAGTTCAGGCGTTGTGTCTCGTTCATAGTTCGCTGGAATGTCGCCCAGCATTCCATGCACAGGTACGCTCCTTGTTGTGTCTGTAAGGCCGCTGGCCTGCCACAATGGCACGGTGTCATGTCTTTATCATACTCCTCGGTACCAACATTCATCCCTTCCCGGTGCGTATCGCAAATCGTTGGCTCTACGCACGGGAATCCGGCGCGCCGCACCATGGCAAAATCACGTGTCTTTGGTACCTTGCGCTAAAGGGTCCCTTGACAAGCCTCATGATATCACATATAGTATCAGCGTGGGCAACGTCCTACGGGAGGATGTTATGGCGAATGTAATTAAGAGGTATGGGCGGGTGGGTGCATGGAAATCGAAGAACGGCTCAGAAAGGCCATTCAGGAAATCGCACAGCGCCGCAACAATGTAACACTGGGCGAAATTGGATGGGTGATGGAGAAGTTGGGAGCTAGCTACAAAACGCGACGGCGCGAGGCACGCCATGGTGTGCTCTTTGGCATCGAAAGCCATCGGTTCATGGTGAACCAGCACAATCCTGGAAATAAGCAGGTAAAGAGATATTCGGTCGATGAGTTCATCAATGTCATGGAGGAATTGGGTCTGTACGAAGAAGAAAAGTCCAAAAATGAGTGATTTGAAAACCTATCTCGAACTACCTTACACGGTACTTCTGCGCCGTGACAATGAAGGGGATTTTGTCGCCAAGATTGATGAGCTGCCGGGTTGTGTGGCCCACGGGAAGACCCGCGAAGAAGCTCTTGCAAACCTGGACGAGGCTAAGACTCTTTGGATTGAGGACTGTTTGGAGAATGGGGACTCCGTTCCGCAACCGACCGAAGAGGAAGCGCTACCTAGCGGCAAGTGGCTGCAACGGGTCCCGCGTAAGCTACACCGCAAATTGCAGGTACTATCCAAGAAGGAAGGAGTGAGTTTCAACCACTACGTCACTGCAATTTTAGCGGAAGCTGTGGGCGAACGAATGGCCCCACGGGTGGAGCAGCCCACTTGGCATTCTGATATAAGTCCCACAAATATTTTCGCTGAGTACTACATGCGGGGCAATTACGAGTTGGTCCCGAGTGAGTTTCAAGTGTTCGACGTTAGTTCTGTTGGAGGGAAGGTCTCGGGTGGGGCGTTGCTCAAGAGCCTCGCCCACCTGTCGTCGCAGCTTCCAAACAGGATTAAGTTGAAATCGAAAGTGACAAAGGATGAGAAGAAAAAACACGGAAGTTTCGAAATCTGCTGATTCGGGCTATGAAGAGTTTCTGAGGTCCGTCAAGCCTGTTGGCTTGGGGCTGCTCGAAAGTTCATGCAAGTTGGACAGGCTTGCATATGCACGGTACATGAGCCAGAAAAATCGGGCTGGGAGGATTATTTCGACAGAATACAAATTGGTCGAGGCGGATAGCGGGTATTTTGACGCTACGGGTAAGTTTTCGCTTGTGGTGGCGGAGAGTCAAAAGGCCAACCCTGTTTTAGTTATCGAGGCCTTGTATGAATCCCATTTTCACTGCAAAGCACCGGTACGCAAAGAGTTGGCTGAAAGATTTGTAGCTTCGGAGCTCAGATTGGTCATGTGGCCCTACTTTAGAGAATTGGTCTTCGATTTGTGCGGCAAGATGTCGATTCCACCCATCACCATCCCATTGGCCGCCAGCAGTGACTAAGGAGGAGGTGGCTGAGAATGAATGAACCAACCCGAAGGGGCATCGCATATATAGCAGGTCGTGTGCTTACAGGGAGAAGTTCTGCGGCAATCTACGACTACAATGCTACGCAATACTTCAGTTTCGGAGGAACAGTCGCAGAGTCGCGCATATCCGTTTACGACTACGATGAACGTTATTACATCACCGGCTCGGGTCGCGACCAATCGTATTCACTTTTCCATTATGGCAACCAGAATTATGTGGCGCTGAGGGTCGGGCAAAATGTCTTTATCGGTTTTGACTACGATTCAAATAGCCACTTCTCTGGCAAGGCGAACGGGAGCGTTGTTTGGGTGTTTGATTATGAGCATTCCATGTGGTTCTCGTACTCAATCCCTTGAGGTCATTCTAGGTCTGCGTCTGAGTTGAACTTCGCAACAAACCCCTCACATCCTCTTCACCGAGCTTCAAGAACAGGCTTCTCGTCAGAGCAACGTAAGTGTATGTGCCGGAAGCTTGATTCCCACTGTGTTGGAACGAGGTGGCGGAACAACGGTGAACGTAATGATGTTTGCGCGGTTCACTCATGGGACTAACCCTTTCCTTCCAGGGTTCCGCTTTCGCCATGCCTGCTGGTGCTTTCGGTTTCGTTCCCGGTTCTTTTTGCGCCAGCCATACGAAGATATGCTTTGACTGTCTCCGGTGCGACATGTTAATTTTGATTTAGGAGCAACTAGTTAGAGCTGGGACAGGAACCTAGGGACGCAGATATCAGAGCTGGACAAAGTATTGGGCGAGTCTAAAGACCCCAATCGGTATCCCAGCCAGAGAAAACAGTCCTCCCTCCACAATTTATCCCACCAGAAAGTAAGTCTCCATTCTTAAGTTTCAAGGGACGAGCCGCGCGAAGTAGTCTCGGCTATTTGTATTTCGTTGATTCCCGTCTGAAGTACCGGGCTGAGACGGCGTTGGCCGTAGTGAGCACGGCAAAACTGTGTGTTTTGCCCAAGACCTACCACGGAGAAAAAGCCATGCCAAATGAGGCAGGCAGGAACCGAAATTTTCAAATCAAATCGAAGGAGGAAACATATGGCAACACCTAGAATTCTGCCCGAGCACTTAGTGGCTGAGCAACCCGTGATTCACCCGGCTCTCGATTGGCGCGAGAATGTTCTGATGATGGGCGTCACGCAAGAAGATGGAGGACTAGGGGTAATAACCTCCAACAGGCAAATGCTAACTTTTGAGCAACTGGACTTACCCATTTGCGACCGAGCTTCTAATTTTTCTCGCAGCCCTGTATCCACCGAGGTTGCCCGCCGCCTGCAAGAGAATTATGGAACGCCCACGAACGAGAATAGTGCCTATGCCTTGGTGAATGTTCCAGCCCAGCTTGCAGCATATTATCGGCGTTTCGTTGTCTTTCCTGAGACATGGTGGCCTGAAGTTCTTGCGCTCTGGACAATGGGAACTTACCTCTATCCGATTTTCAACGCCTACCCTTACCTGCGCATCTCCTCACCGGAACCTGGATGCGGCAAGACTGTTCTCGGGAAGCTAATTGCTAGGTTGAGTTTCAACGGTGAGTTTATGACGTCACCAACGGAGGCAAACATCTTTCGGATGGCGGAGTCTGAGAGAGGGACCCAGGTATGGGATGAAGTCGAGAACCAACACGAAGTAGAACGGAACCGCCTCCACACTCTGCAAGCTGTGCTCCTAAACGGTTATAGTGCTGGAGCGAGTATTCCGCGACAAGAGCGCACACGCGGAGGCCAGTTTAGAACTGTCCGTTTCCATGTTTACGTGCCACGCGTCCTCATAGGACTTTCAGATTTGCCTCAGGTTGTTCAGCAGAGGGCCATCGAGCTCATGCTTCACGGGCTTACTCCAGCGCACCACGTAGAACAACACAGGCCCGATGAGCGCGTCAGTGAAGAAGCGGACATGCGGGGACTGTGTGCTTTGTGGGCTCTGACATATTGCAACGCGGTCGCCAGACAGTACCGGAGAGAGGACCTGTCACGAGGCTTAGAACGCCATCTTCGCCAGGCAGGTCGTCTCACAAATGATATATTGTTACCACTTTTTGCGGTGGGAGCTAGTCTGCTCGATGGGGACAGGCGTAGCCGTGACGTCATCCGGCCCATGTTGCGAACGATGTTTGACGAAGCGGCTCCTGCCATAGCGCGCAGTTGGAACGAAACGGCAGTCACAACTCCGGACTGGCTGGTCTCGGCCTTGAATATCTTGGAGCAATGTAACGAGCTTGAGCCAGCACAGCTCGCTGCTATGGTCGCGTCGAACCTCGGTGAGAGCTTGAGTGCCGAACGGCTGGCGAGAGGCCTAAGACGCTATGGAATACTTTCCGTGAGAAGGAATGGGAGACGCGTGTTTTCGACTTCGCCATCTGAGATAGCTGCGCTTCGCAGTCACTATAGAATTGAGACATCCGAGGAAGCACCCATCTCGACCGGTGTGGCCCTCCCAGCCAGCACATCTGGACACTAGGGACAGATTGGACGGTTAGATGGACGAGGGGTGCGCCCTAACGGAGGAACCTCCAATGGTGGGTTCCCCTCCTCTGTTGTAGTGTCCCTACTGTCCAACCGTCCACAACTGTCTTGTATTGTATTGAGTCTATTAGTTGAAATTGTAAGCAATTGTTAAGCCCTTTCTCTTCATATAGATATGAGAGAGTTGCCTGCGGAGCCCTCTTTCATTTTCCAATGGAACTCCAGGATTTATGAAGAAAAAAAAGGACTTATGGTCATCCCGTTGCCCGGAGCATTCCCCCGGCGAGGGTTTTGGGCTTTGCCAGGGCTCGAAGGCGTCTTGACTAAGTATTCAGCGCAGCACCGTTCATGACAATGGGATTACCGTCCCATCTAAACCGGGACCGATGATTATAGTTCAAACGGTTTCTGACTTGGGCGGTTCCTCCACTGGCTCGGCCCCTTGAACTGGCCCATCGGCCCAACGTTGGAGCGAGTTGGGTGACTTCGCCAAAACCTTGAACCTTTTCTTGTTTGCACGACGCATCTCGTGTAGTTGAGATGCTTTGTAATCCAACTCATAGAAAAAATTCAACAGGTCTTCTATCACGCTAGTTGCCAGCGCAAGCTCAGTTGGTTTGGGTGCGGCCAGTTCGTGAACGGCTTCATTTCCCATAAACCGGAAGTGGTGCAGATTTCTGATGATATTTTTGTTTGGAAGACTCGACTGAAGGTTGTTGATTTTCTTCTTCAGGTTTGCCCCTTGCACCCTCTTATCTGAACATATGCCCTCAAGAAGTGCGCGTAACCCGGCGGCGCAAAGAATCAGCGCCCCTTTGTTGTAGCAAGTAATTGCTTCATTGTAGAGGGTTGCCAGTTTGGGCTTGAGCTTGGAATAAGTCTTGGGCGTTAGTTCGCTGTGCGCAAGTTTTGGAAAATATCGAATGTCGGCTTCTTCGTCGCAGCTAGTTTCATCATTGTAGAAAACCCTTTGCAACACGAACTCTCCACAGCCCATGCACATCCAGAGGATGTTGAGCAGGTATTCGTGAAACTCCTCGGATTCAAAGCAGGTTTCCTTGTTGCGGAATTTTTCCTCATGGTTAGTGACGCGCTTACATGAGTTGCAATATAGCTTGTCGTTTTTTGAACCGGGCATTGGCTTTACTCTTGGACTAGCCTAGTTATCGCTCATTGAGGTGTCAAGGCATTGGAGTCTCAAGAGCTGTTCACCGTTCCGTGCCTATATTTCTTTGCTTGAGGCTTCTTGCTAAAATCAAGCATGGCTATCGGTTCACACATCATTCCGAAGTTCTACTTGGAGCAGTTCGCCGTCCCCTCTGCTGTTAAAAACAAACCCGGCAGGATATGGGTGTACGAAAAAGGCGAAGAACCAGACGAACGCGCAACTTCCGTCCAAGGTAAAGAAAAAGGCTATTTTGGAATCACCGCTCCTGATGGAACGCTTGATGAGCGGTTTGAAGAGCATCTCGCTGAACTTGAGGCCGACTGCAACTCAACTTTGGTTTGTGCGAAGAGTTCCCTCTTTGACCTTGGTTCACTGATGCATCGCAGAAGGCTCGCTTTCTACATGGGCCTACTTTTCGCCCGTTCCACGATGCGCAGGAAGTTTTCAGCGTCCAACTGGGCAAAGATTAAAGAACCTTTTTCTAAACTGGAACTTGACGATGAGTACGTCCATGACTTGGCTACACATTTCACTGACGCAACTGGAGAACTGGTCACGCCAGAATACATCCGTGGAATGATTCGCGACCACGCCGCAGAGTTCACGAAAAAAGACATGACTGGCAACACCTTCGTACAAGACACGCTGTTTCACGCTGAGGTTATGAAAGCCGAACTTGTGTCAAGACCGTGGCAGGTCTGGGAAGCACCAACCGGAATAGAGTTCGCGACTTCAGATAACCCCGTGATTACATTTCTGAGGATAACGGAAGAGGCGTGGCATCCGGGTCATGGCTTCAGAAAGCCCGGAGTGGTTGTGGCGTTTCCGCTGGCACCGACCACCTGCCTGACAATCGGGACAGCAGGACGCGAATTTCAAACGGTGGACGAAGCCACCGTCATCCGTCTCAATGAATTGGTTGTGCGCTGCTCCGACAGGTTCGTATATACGAAGACACTCAGCACATATATTCAGGAGATGATGCACTCATTTGCAAGGACATCCGTGCCCGGTGAGAACGCTTTTGTCGGAGAGTTTCCCGGCACGAAGCAGATTGAAGAATACTTACGAAAAAAGATGGGGGTACAAAGGCGTGCTGCAATCCGGAGGCCGTAGATGCGCGTGAGCACCACACGCCACCGAAATGCTTTGAATGATGCGTTCCCCGAAATGTCCTTGGCCCTTATCCGAGTTCTTAAACGAAAGAACAGACGGTCCCGTCGGATTCCGCGGTGGCGGGTAAGACAGGTCCAAAACTTTGTGATTGCTCTGAATGCAACGGCGTTCGAGCTTGAACGTGCACGCCGCGAAGGACGTACCGCGACCCTAGCATGGTCGGTAAGGAACTTTCTCGAACTTTCAATTTGGACTGAGTATTGTTGCGCTTCAGAGAAGAATTCCAAACGATTCAAGGAAGATACGAGCCGTGACCTTTTCGGAATGATAGCCGCAGCCAAGGGAGCTGTTACTACGCCAGAAATGCAACAAACAGCGGACGGTATTCTTCAGCGCCTCGAAAGAATCTTCAATACGCAGTCGTTCAAAATAAGTGACGAATTTAAGAGGGTTGGCAAAGCTGCAACGGAATTAGGCCGGGAACGCGAGTTCTTCAGCAGGAATAAGCTCTACTCCAAGATGGTTCATCCGACTGCCTTCATTGTGAACAACAAAATGCCAAAGCGATTCGCTAAGCGATTTCAGGCCGCCATTTTTATTGATGGTGTCGGGCTTGCCCTAACATCAATGGTGACGATGATTGACTTTTTCATGACCCAGTTTCCAGACCCGAATCTCAAGCGGAAATTGAATACGTCGCGTCTCTGAAATTCTTCTGCTGCCTTACATAAGGCACAGAGGATAGCTCGCCATTTGCCGCCTTGGCCACGTTTAACCGCCTGATAAACGCGCCAATGCGAAAAGTGCACGGACGCTACTTTTTCTGTTTCTTTGTTCGATTCTGGGTTGCGGTTGGTCTGTTGCTGGCAGATAGCTTGTTTAGGTTGGCCGTGAGGGATTGATATTTTGCCTCCAGGTCCTTCAAGCTTTCTTGCAGCTGGCTAATGTTGGTCTTCAGGACGTCCACCTCTTGTGGCCGGGTCTCGGGTTTTGCTCTGCCACAGAACACAGACGCCGCTACCAAGACGACGCCAGATAGAGCCAACCAAGACTGTCGGTTAAAGTGTCCTCCAGTAGTCCTGATGACCCAGTCTCCGTCAAATCCACGCTTTGTCAGTTTAAAAATACCCTTTCCCCCGAAACAAACACTTGCGACCGACGAGGCGAGCCCGACTACAGAGAGGAGATAAAACCAAGTCAAGTGCTCCCTCTTATCGAAAATGAAGGTGACAATCACGGCCTCAGCGGCAATGACGCCAAGAGCAGCCGTCATCAGATAGCTGCTAAGTGTGGCGGTAATGTTGGACGCGGCTCGCCTGTCTTCAAGTGTTCCTGGCATATACACCCACTCGATGCGCTATTAGTCTTCCCACAACTTAAGTGCTGAAAAATTAAGTTTTTTCCAGTTCTTCGTAAGTGCCTTCAAAACAGCGTGGCTAGATACGTCTCTCTCATTTGTCTCGTCCGCGGATTGTTTCAGCAGAGTCACCGTGTCGGCAAAAAGTATCCGCCTTAAGTCCACATTGCTTCCTCTCTCCGAAAGAGACACTGGCAGGACAATCATCTGCAAGAAATTGATGAGCAAAAACAGCTTAGCGTCTGGTCTGAGTCGCCTGCCCGCGTATGGCGTGAATATGACTCCAATGGTAGGTTCGGCGAAAGTCTCTCGTTCCGCCGAATCAATCATCTGGCGCAATGTCTCCGCATCTAATTCGGTACGCCGCGTTTGCAGGTAGAGGTTTGGGTCAAACTCACGCTTTTGACCCACATCCAGCTGGCTTGAGCTATAGAGTTGAAGATAAATGTCTCGGTAAACCTCATCCATTGGAGCGTGCCTCCCTAGGAATCACAATAAGAGTCCTCTGACGAAGCAGCACAAGGAATAGATAAATCCTAAATCAGCGGCCCAGCAATCACGTCATCTATACAGGTTGACGCCCTTCGAGCCATCCATACCTGTGGACACCACTCATTCCAAAATCCACATATCTTTTTCCTTCTCGTTGGGCCTTGCGCCAATATCAATAAGCAGGTCAGTGGTTGTTTGGTCGTCCGCGTGAATCGCCCGTTTCAAACCTTCGAATGTCCGCCAACTCCAACGTGAATCAGACAGGTGTTCGCGCAAAATGTTTTTCAACCGATTTCTGAATCGTTTGCGGTGCCATAGGTCGGAAATCGTCAGCGCAATTCCTAAGATTACCGCAACAATTATGGTCGTTTCTTCCACGGCGAACACCCTACTCGATTGGAGCACAAGTATCTCAGGTTTGTTTCTGCCCGTAGCACAATTTTCAAAGTTTCAAGAACCTGCCAGAGCTACTGGGTTGGCTAAGCAAAGCGACGAAGCTGAGACAGAACCTAAAACTTCCTGCAACCAATACAGGTCGCCCGGGATACGTTTCGACTCACTTGAGCAGAAATCAGGTCAAACTCCGCGGAATAGTTCAGACAATGAAATTCGAAAGGTCTGTGCAATCTTCTCAATGTTCTTGAGTGAGAGGTTTCGTTCTCCTCGCTCGATTCCCCCAACGTAGGTCCGGTCCAAACCGCACATGTCGGCAAATTCTTCCTGGGACACCCCTAGCCTCTGCCGCCTTCCGCGCACGGCCTTGCCAAACCGGATTCGTACATCTGCGGGACTCACAGTGCGTCATATTTCGAGACCTCGCCGTTGATATGTCCACGGACGATGAGTATCATCTGACAAAAGGACGCAGCAGATGTCAGATTCAAATCCAGCCCCACCCGAAGACACCACAGTTGCGGCAATTCGCCGGATGCGTGAGAAGTCATTCAAAACCGCTCCAGCCAGGTCGCAAAGCGAGGACCAAGAGCGCCGACAATTAATGAAGAGGTTTCGCGGAGAACTTCGCAGAGAGCGACTGAAAGTACTGTTGAAGCAGATTGCGGCAGGGGCCGCTTTTCTAGTTCCGATTTGTCTCTTATGGGTGAGAGATGTAGTGCTCCCCGCTAAAACTGGACACCTCAGTTAGGTAAGATCAGGGCCTCCAAAGAGGAGGCAACATGGGCAGGAAACCACGCGTAGATCGATCCC
>Ga0210403_10001175_pt1 | contig 25396 bp, 13 predicted proteins | sample IncBWC19MmetaG_FD_150863 | JGI IMG/M metagenome (GOLD analysis project Ga0210403, IMG submission 150863) | Forest soil microbial communities from Barre Woods Harvard Forest LTER site, Petersham, Massachusetts, United States - Inc-BW-C-19-M | ecosystem: Environmental > Terrestrial > Soil >... | reverse complement strand
ACGCCAGTTATGGGTTCCGGTGGGGTACACCGAGACCGACAAGGGACGCGACGACAACAGCTTCGTATCTTGCGCTCGGCTGAAGGCTGGAGTGACATTCGAGCAGGCACGATCGGAGATGGCCGCCATCGGGACGGGCCTGTCGCGCCAGTATCCCAACGACCTTCCGAATATGAGCGCAACCGTGCAACCGATGGCAGAGGCAGGCATGGCTGAGATGCGGGCGATCATACTCGCTCTCTTTGCGGCAGTCGGATTTGTACTGCTGATCGCGTGCGTCAACGTCGCCAATCTTCTGCTGGCTCGAGGGGCGACCCGGCAAAAAGAATTCGCGCTAAGACGCGCTCTGGGTGCAGGCGCATCGCGGATTGTGCGTCAGCTATTAACCGAGAGTGTCTTGCTGGCATTGCTAAGTGGAGTAGCAGGTTTGTTGTTGGCCTGGTGGAGCACGACAGCGTTGCCGTCGGTGCTTCCAGGTGGATTTTTACCGCTACGCGATCTGGAACAGTTCCCGCTGGATCGGCGGGTCTTTGGCTTCGCATTCCTGATATCGCTGCTGACCGGGATCGTTTTCGGTCTAATCCCAGCTATCAGCACGATTCGCGGGGAATTCAGCACGCAATTGAAAGAAGCAGGGCGCGGAGTCAGCGCCAGCCGAAGTCGTTTGCGGCACGCGCTAGTGGCCTCCGAAGTCGCGTTGGCACTGGTCGTGTTATCTGGTGCCGGACTGATGATTGCCAGCCTGGCGCGGGTGCTGGGAGTCGATCCTGGCTTAAATCCGAAAAATGTGATCACCATGCAGATGTCGCTGCCGCAAGCGATCATCTACAACGGACCTCCCGATCACCCTCTTTTCTGCCGCAACATGGATGAACGTGTCAGTGCGATTCCGGGGGTCGTGGCAGCAGGTGCGGTCGCACACCTACCGTTCCAAGGCGATGCCGGCAGAGGATTCATGGTTGAAGGGCGCCCGGATCCGGGCCCCGAGAATATGGCCGGCGCCGCTTATTCAGTCGTTTGTCCGAACTATTTCCGAACGCTCGGAGTCTTGTTCCTCGAGGGACGCGAATTTACGCACCAGGACTCGCTCGGAGCCCCGGGCGTGATTGTGATCAATCAGGCAATGGCGCACAAGTATTGGCCAAACGAAAATCCGGTCGGCAGAGCCATACACCTTGGAGGTCCGACTGGCCCACGTCTCACCGTGGTGGGAGTTGTGAGAGATGTACACAACTGGGGCCTGGACGAGAAGGTTCACCCTCAATTCTTCCGGCCTTATCCGCAGGCAGGTTGGCCGGTGATGAGTGTCGTGGTGCGGACCAAAGGCGCGCCGGCCTCCTACACACCTGCGATTAAGGCGGCACTCGCCGAGGTCGAGCCCGACAGGCCTGTATCGGAAGTTGCGTTGATGCAGGACGTCGTGAACGGCTCGGTCGGCTCGAGAAGATTCCCCGCCTTTCTCCTAGGAGGATTTGCGGCCCTCGCGTTGGCGCTGGCCGCGGTAGGCATCATCGGAGTCGTGAGTTACTCGGTGACACAGCGCACGCGAGAAATCGGTATCCGCATGGCACTGGGCGCGGCGCGGACCGACGTACTGAAACTCATTTTGAGCGGCAGCATGGTCTGGGTTGCGGTGGGCATCGCCCTCGGAATTATGGCTTCGCTTGGCCTTACGCGACTGCTTGGGACCCTACTCTATGGCGTGAAGCCCAGCAACCCGCTGGTGCTCGGAAGCGTTTCCTTTGTGCTCGCCTCGGTGGCCCTGCTTGCGAGCTACATCCCGGCGCGCCGAGCGGCGAAAGTCGACCCGATGGTGGCATTGCGGCACGAGTGAGGAATGGCGATGGAGAAATTCGTTCAAGATCTTCGCTACGCGTTACGGCAGTTGCAGAAGGGCCCGGGCTTTGCCTGCGCTGCAGTGCTCATTCTTGCGCTCGGAATCGGCGGGACTTCCGCTATCTTCAGCGTCCTGAATCCAGTTTTATTTGAACCACTTCCCTATCCACATGCAAGCCAGATCATGACTTTGTGGTATGCGGGAAGTAACGGAGTACGGATTCCGCAGGCGTTCCATACCTATCGGGAGGTGGCGGAGCGGAATCGATCGTTCGAAACGCTCGCCGTGATGAAGCCATGGCAACCCACGCTCAGTGGAGGGGATCAGCCCGAGCGGCTCGATGGCCAACGCGTGAGTGCCGCCTATTTCCGAGTGCTTGGAGTGCAACTCGCGCTGGGACGAGACTTCCAGCCCTCCGATGACGTTCTCAACGGACCGAAGGTTGTAATTCTCAGCAACGGTTTGTGGAGGCGACGCTTTGGCGGCGACCGGGGAATTGTCGGTCGTCAAATCCGACTTGATGATCAGCCTTTCACCGTCATTGGAGTGATGCCTGACTCGTTCGAAAATGTGCTGTCTCCCGCGGCCGAAGCGTGGACTCCCCTGCAGTACGACACCGGAACTGTTTCGTCGCAGGAAGCCCGCGAGTGGGGACACCACTTGCGCATGGTTGGTCGCTTGCGCGCAGAAGTCGGACAGGATCGAGCGCGAAGCGATCTGGCGTGGATCGCGTCCACGCCGGTGCCGGAATTTCCACGTCCGCAGTTTGTGTCTCTCAACCGCGGATTCTTCATGGATTTGCTCCAGGACGACGTTACCCGGGGTGTAAAACCAGCGCTGCTTGCGGTTTTCGGAGCGGTCATCCTGGTGCTGCTGATTGCTTGTGTCAACGTAACCAATCTGGTGTTGGCGCGAGCCGCGCGAAGGCAGGGGGAAATTGCGATGCGGGTTGCGCTCGGCGCACCGCCTCAACGCGTGATGCGTCAACTCGTGACCGAGAGCCTGCTTTTGGCTCTCATAGGCGGTATCGTCGGGTTGTTCGTGACGGAATTTGGCATCCGCGTGCTGGTGACTCTTAGTCCCGCCGGCCTGCCGCGAATGAATGCAATCCGTCCCGATGGAACGGTTTTCGCATTCGCGGCTGGCGTCACTCTGATTGTAGGAATCGTAGTTGGGTTGATTCCAGCGTGGCAAGCCTCGCGCAGCGATTTGCAAAGCTCGTTGCAGGAAGGCTCACAGCGCGTCTACGGAAGCCACCAGGGAATCCGGCGATCGTTTGTTGTGGCCGAAGTTGCACTCGCACTTTTGCTGCTGGTGAGTGCTGGACTGATGCTGCACAGCATACGTCGTCTGTTGGCGGTGCCTGCCGGGTTTGATGCTTCCAACGCAATCAGTCTGCAGGTGCAGACGAACGGCCGTCGCTATGACGACGACCGCGTGTGCAACCAGTTCTTTGCGCAAGCCTTGGAAGCGGTGCGCCAAGTGCCCGGTGTCACCGCGGCTGCGTTCACTAGTCAACTGCCGCTAAGTGGAGACTCCGACATCTACGGCGCGAAGTTCGAAGGAGACAATCCCGAAATCGGGTATCCCGTGTATCGATATGCCGTCACCGCCGACTATTTCGAGACGCTCCGAATTCCATTGCGCAGGGGTCGCCTGCTCGATGAACACGACACCGAGAATACGCCGCCCGTCATCCTCGTCAGCGAGTCTCTTGCGAAGCGGAGATTTCCTAATCAAGATCCGATCGGACAGCGACTTCATGTAGGCGGTCAGAACGGCACGCCGGAGTTCACGATCGTCGGCGTCGTCGGAGACGTGAAGCAGATGTCGCTTGGCTTAAACGACTCTGACGCCGTGTACACCACCACAACCCAATGGAACTTGCCAGACCGTGCTCTCTCTCTTGTCGTTCGCGGTCGAGGTGATGTTTCTGCATTGGTTCCGCCAATCAAGAACGCGATTTGGTCGGTGGACAACGATCAACCGGTCGTGCGGGTCGCCCTCATGGAGGCATTGCTGGCCGAGTCGGCGGCGGAGCGGCGCTTCGTCCTGATCCTGTTCGAAGCATTTGGATTCGTAGCACTGGCTCTGGCTGCGAGCGGAATTTATGGAGTTCTATCCGGGAGTGTGGCGGAGCGGACCCGAGAGATCGGTGTTCGATCGGCGCTGGGCGCAACCCGCGGCGGCATCATTGCGCTCATCGTACGGCAAGGCATGATTCTCACCGCACTCGGCGCACTGCTCGGAGTTGCCAGCGCTTTGTTCGCGAGCCAGGCCCTCGGCGCGCTGCTGTTCGGCATTTCACGTTTCGATCCGTTTACCTATATCGCAGCGATTGTGCTGCTCTCGGCGGTTGCTGCGATGGCGTGTGTATTACCAGCATGGCGAGCTGCACGCATCGATCCCATGGTGGCGCTGCGATACGAGTGAGGAGATGTCAATGGAGAACCTGCTTCAGGATGTCCGGTATGCCCTACGGCAGTTGCGCAAGAGCCCGGGCTTTGCCATCACCGCGATTCTGATTCTGTCGATCGGTGTCGGTGCGAGCACCGCCATCTTTGGTTTCGTGGACGCGGCCCTGATCAGACCGCTGCCGTACGCCGATCCCAGTCGTTTAGTGGACGTCACCGAAAAGGCTGCGATGTTTCGGCGCGCCAATCTCTCTTACGCGGATTATCTCGACTGGAAGAGGCTAAATCAGGTCTTCAGCTCGCTCGAAGCCTACAACACATCCGGATATCTCCTGCGCGCCGACTCGGGAAGCGAACCCGTGCCAGCCGTAAAGGTTAGCAACGGTTTCTTTCAGACGTTGGGAGTTACTCCAGTCCTTGGCCGGGATTTCCGGGAAGGAGAAGACCAACTCCAAGCTCCGCAGACGGTGATCTTGAGCTATAGAACCTGGCAAAAACGCTACGGCGGAAGGAAGGACGTGACTGGAGGGACCGTTACGCTCAGCGGAATTCCTTTCACGATTATCGGCGTGCTGCCGCAGAGCTTCCAGTTCGCTCCGCAGGGAGACGCAGAATTCTGGACAACGCTTCGAGCCGAAGGTTACTGCCATACCCACCGAAGCTGTCACGATTTGTACGGCATCGGCAGGCTTAAAGACGGCGTAACCGTCGCAACAGCGCTGGCTAACATGAAGTCCATTGCGCGGCAGTTAGAGAATCAGTATCCCGACGACAACCGCGGCCAGGGGGCCACTGTAGCTCCTCTTTCGGAGGTGTTTGTGGCCGACGCGCGTCCGATACTGCTCGCGCTTCTCGGCGGCGCCGGACTTCTGCTGCTCATCGCTTGCGTGAATGTTTCAAGCCTGTTACTGGTCCGATCAGAGAGCCGCAAGCGCGAGATTGCCGTGCGCGGCGCGCTTGGCGCATCGCGTATTCGCCTCATGCGGCAGTTCACCACCGAAGGCTTGGCGCTCGCCTTTGTAGGCGGACTCATGGGTCTGACCGCCGCGCAGGCAGCGATGCAGATCCTAATGCACCTCATCTCCAAAGACCTGATGGCTTACATGCCGTACCTGGCTGGATTGGGATTAAATTCCCATGTGCTGGCTTTTGCGTTGGCCATTTCAGTAAGCGCGACGATCCTCTTCTCAATCACGCCTATGTTTCGATTGTCGGTGCGGGAAATCAAAGAAGGCTTAGCGGAAGGCAGCCGCGGTTATGCCGGAACTCTGTGGCGGCGCTTCGGGGCGAACCTCGTGGTTGTCGAATTGGCAATTGCCATCGTCCTTCTGGTAAGTGCGGGTCTGCTTGGCAAGAGTCTGCATCGTTTGTTGCATGTCGAAGTGGGATTCCAGCCGGAGCAACTCGCCACCGTCGAAGTGGAGTTGTCTCAAGTCGACTACCCCAAAGACCCAGAGCAGTCCCAAGCCGCACGGAAGATCCTGGAACGTCTTTCGACTTTGCCAGGCGTGCAGTCGGTAGGCCTCACCTCAGTGCTGCCGGTCAGCTTCAACGGGAACACGACTTGGATCAGGATCGCCGGCCATCCGTACAACGGCGAGCATAACGAGGTAAACCAGCGGGACATTAGCCACACTTTCTTCAGCACGATTCGGGCAAAACTCTTCGAGGGTAGATTCTTCACGGAATTCGATGACTCCTCCAAGCCGCGCGTGGTGATCATCAATCAGACTCTGGCCAAGAAATACTTCCCCGGGGAAGATCCGATCGGAAAGAAGATTGGAGACACAAAACTTTCACCCGACTCGCTCCGCGAGGTGGTCGGAGTAGTGGAAGACATCCGCGACGGATCGCTGGATGCGGAGATCTGGCCAGCCGTCTACTATCCGTTCCCGCAAAGCCCCGACACCGACTTCAACATTATTGCGCGCACTTCACAGTCGGAAGCGTCGCTGCTGCCGGCTATGGTCGCGGCGATCCATGAAGTCGACCCTGGTATCGGCACGATGAACGAAATGACCATCGCCAACAAGATCAACCAATCGCCCAGCGCATATATACACCGGTCTTCGGCATGGTTGGTGGGAGGCTTCGCGTTTGTTGCACTGCTGCTGGGCGTGGTGGGCCTCTATGGAGTGATCGCGTACTCGGTTGGGCGCAGAACGCGAGAGATCGGCGTGCGCATGGCGCTGGGTGCCCAACGCAAATCGGTCTATCAGTTGATCCTGCTTGAGGCAGCCTGGCTGATTGGGATCGGAATCGTAGCGGGCTTGTTCTGCGCTGTCGGGGCGGCCACTCTCATTCGTGGACTACTCTTCGGGGTTCGTTCCTGGGATGCGGCCACTCTGGCTGCCGTGGCATGCGTGCTTGCGATCTTTGCGTTGCTGGCCAGCTACATCCCGGCACGCAGAGCATCGCAGGTCGATCCGATGGAGGCTCTGCGCTACGAATAAGGAGCTGACGTGATGCATGGTTTTATTCAAGACGTTCGTTACGCGGGGCGCCAACTCCTCAAGAGCCCGGGATTCGCCGGGCTGACGATCCTCACTGTTGCGATAGGAATCGGCGCCGCCACTGCGATGTTCAGCCTGGTCGACCGCATCCTTTTCCGCAGCCTGCCATATCCTCATGATGAGCAACTGGTATCAGTCGGTGTGGTTGCACCGATCATCGACGGCGAGTTCCTTTTCGCCTCGAACTATCTGGACTGGCGTGACCGCCAGACCGCATTCACCAATTTCACATCATCAACCGGCGTAAACGATTGCGATCTCACCGACGGGCAACCGGTGCGAGTCTCGTGTGCTGCGGTGGCGTCCACGTTCTTGCCGACGTTTTCGGCCCAGCCTTTGCTGGGGCGAAATTTCACCCGCGACGAAGACCAGCCCAAGTCGCCCAGAGTAGCGCTGCTGACATACCACTTGTGGCAGGACCGATTCGCCGGAGATCGAAACGTGATCGGCAGAGTGATGTCGGTCGATGGCCAGTCGACTGAGATCATTGGAGTGTTGCCGCGTGATTTCGAATATCCCACGCTCGCCCACACCGATCTGGTTGTCCCAGAGGCCCTCGACGAGTCCATCGTACAACGGAACGTGATGGGAGCGGTGGTCCGTGTGTTCGGCCGGATGAAAACCGGCGCGACAGTGGAGCAAGCCAAAGCGGAGTTGCAGCCCCTGTTTCGCGATTTTGTGCAGTCTGCACCGCCTCCTTTCCGGCAAGTGCTCCGCTTGCAAGTGCACTCCATCCATGATCTGCAGGTCCACGACTCTCGCCGGGCAGCTTGGCTGCTTCTGCTGTCAGCGGTTGCGCTTCTTGCGATTGCCTGTACCAATGCGGCCAATCTGGTCCTGGCCAGAAGTACAGGCCGTCGCCTGGAATTGGCGGTTCGTTCTGCGCTGGGAGCAGGACGCGCGCGTCTGTTCCGTCAAAGGCTGACCGAGAGTGTCATGCTCGCGCTCATCGGGGGAGCAGTCGGTACCGGAATCGCTTATCTCCTGCTTCGGGTCTCTGTGTCGTTAGCCCCGGCTGGGATTCCGCGCCTGACCGAAACATCGATCGATATTCGGATCTTGTTCTTCGCGCTGGTGGTGTCTCTCATCTCAGGAATCTTCTTCGGGACAGTGCCCGCTCTGGAGCGGCCGCCGCAAATGCTCTCCGTAAACGCAGTCGCGGGACAGCGCCCGAGTCGCCTGCGACAAGGCCTGCTGGTCGTAGAAGTGTGGATTGCAATCATCCTTATGACCAGCGCATTTCTGTTTGTCCGCAGCCTGCGAAAGCTCCAGGCCGAGCCTTTGGGAATCAATACCCAAAATATTGTGACTGCGGAGTTCACGCTGGGACAGCAGAAATACTCCACAGCCAAAGAAAGGCTCGCGTTCTTCGAGGCAGTTGAGAGACGGCTCGCAGAACTTCCGGGAATCGATGCCGCCGCGCTAACAGATTCACTTCCACCCAGTGCGCCCGCCCGCACCATGCCCTATTTTGCTTTGCAGGGAGAAGGTGAACCGCCCCTTGCTCCCACTGAGGGCGTTGGCGGCATTGTTGGATGGCGTTGCGTCACGCCTGACTATTTTTCGGCGTTGGGAATCACATTACTTCGCGGCCGTCCGTTCAACGAGCAGGATCGCGCGCCCGACGTTCACACGATCATTCTCAACCAAGCCCTGGCGCAAAAGATGTTTTCCACTGAAGACGTTTTGGGTAGGAAGATTCAATTTCGCACTGACAGGGCGGCTTTGAGCTCTCCTTTCACTATTGTGGGTGTCACAGGCAATGCGCAAAACCAGGGTCTGGGAGGGACCGTCGGACCCGAGTACTACATGGTCCGCCACCACACTGACAATGACATCATTTTTAACTATCCGGATTCACAGCGCGTGAGCATCATCATCCGCAGCGCGATCGCGGGTCCAACTCTGGCACATGAGTTGCGAGAAACGGTCGCCAGCCTTGACCCGACGTTGCCTGTCGAACTGAGTACTTTGGCGCGAAATGTCAGCAGGATGGCAGAGCGACCACGCTTCAGCGCCACTCTCTTGTCCTTGTTTGCCCTCATCGGCATGCTGCTGACCGCGTTTGGAATGTATGGAGTCGTGTCGCTGCTCGTGAATCAGCGCACACAGGAAATCGGTATCCGTATGGCTCTCGGAGCGACACAGAGTCAAGTGGTTGGAATCGTGGTCTGGCAGGCTTCGGTTTGGATCGGCGTCGGGGCAGTAGCCGGAATTCTGGGATCGCTCGTGATTGCTCGCTGGATTGGTTCTATGTTGTTCGGCGTGCGTGCCAACGACCCAGTCACTCTGGCTGCAGCCGCTGGAGCCCTGGTGCTGGTGGCCGTGATTGCGGCATGGATTCCGGCTCGCCGCACTGCAAAAGTAGATCCGATGGCGGCCCTGCGTTACGAGTGAGGACTTATGGAAACTCTGCTTCAGAACATCCGTTACGCTTTTCGCCAGTTGCGCAAGTACCCCGGATTCACAGCGGTTGCGGTGCTCACGCTCGCAGTAGGGATCGGGGCAAACGCAGCGATCTTTTCGCTGGTGGATCAGGTTCTATTGAAGCAAATGCCGGTCTCTGAACCTGACCGCCTCGTGCAGTTAGAGTTCGTCGGTTCCGATACGGGGCATACGGATTCTTACGCAGGCGCGAACGAACTCTATTTTTCTTATCCGATGTATCGCGATCTGCGCGATCAAAACGCAGTCTTTTCCGGGATGCTCGCCATGTTCCCGAAGCAGGTCGGCCTGCAATGGAAAAACAGTTCGAGCCTGGTCAAAAGCGAACTGGTCAGCGGGAATTACTTTTCCGTGCTGGGCGTAAAACCTGCATTCGGGCGTCTCTTCCTGCCTGAAGATAGCGCGGCACGTGGCGCGTCGCCGCTGGTTGTCCTCAGTTACCGGTACTGGACGCAGCACTTCGCTTCCGATCCTGGGGTCATCAACCAGGGTGTTTCGATCAACGGAAATCCGTTCACCATCATCGGCGTTGTGCAACCCGGTTTTGACAGCGCGATCAGCGGAAGCCTCCCGGACATCTTCGTTCCCATCACCATGAAGGCGCAGATGACCCCGGGATGGGACGAACTCGAAGATCGAAGATCGAAATGGCTGAACATTGTGGGGCGTTTGAAGCCTGGGATCTCGGTACAGCAGGCCGAAGCCGGTATCGCTCCGTTGTGGAAGTCGTTGCGCACGATCGAGTTGCAAAGTATCACCTCGCACAGCCAGCGCTTTCGCGATCAGTTCGTGGCAAAAAGTTACCTGACCTTGCTCGACGCGTCCCGGGGCTTCTCCCCTTTGCGGGAAAACATGCGAGTGCCGCTCCTGATTCTCATGGGCATGGTGGGATTGCTCACGCTCATGGCGACCGCCAACGTTGGCAGCCTTCTGCTGGTACGCTCCGCTGACCGTATCCGTGAAATGTCGGTCCGCTACTCGCTAGGCGCGAGTCGGGTGAGGATTATCGGACAATTGCTGGTCGAAGGCCTGGCTCTGGGACTCTCCGGAGGAGCTCTCGGGCTCGCGCTTTCACCCCTTCTCACCAAGGCCCTCATTGCTTTAATTACACCGACGTCGGCAGCCGAGGAGGTATCGCCTTTATCTGCATCTCCCGACCGAAGCGTTGTCCTGTTCTGTTTTCTGGTCTCGGTTGGAGCTAGCCTCCTCTTCAGCCTTGCGCCGATCGCACAGTTCTACAGGCCGAAAGTAACCGCTGCGTTGAAGCAGCAAACCGGGACCGGGGAAATTTCCCATGCGCGATTCCGCCGGATCACGGTAGGCGTGCAGATTGGTCTTAGCCTGGTATTGCTCGTGGGAGCTGGACTATTCAGCCGCACGCTGGGTAATCTAAAGTCGGTCGATGCGGGTTTCGTAACGGATCATCTGCTTACGTTCCAGCTTGATCCGCGGCTCGCGGGGTATCAACCTTCTGCAGTAACGGCACTGTACAAACGGCTCCTCGACACATTGAGCACTCAGCCGGGAGTGCAATCGGTGGGTATGACAGACGACCCGGTGCTGGTGCAATCCGACGCCACGTATTCCGTCGACGTTCCCGGGTATCAACCTCAGGAAGGCGAACACCGGAGTTTCGAATGGGAACACGTGACGCCCGCCTACTTCTCGGCATTGCGGCTTCCGTTGGTGGCGGGCCGGGTCTTCAATGACGCTGATACACCCACCACAAATAAAGTGGTCGTGGTGAATGAGAGTTTTGCCCGCAAGTTTTTCGGAAGGCCAGAGCAATCGCTCGGAAAGACATTCTCGGTCGGCAAGACAGAAAAGCCGCTCTCGATCGTCGGCGTCGTGAAGGATGCAAAACACCGGAGCGTCCACGATTTGTTTGTTCCTATCTTCTATACTCCCATTTTTCAAGATGCAGAGCCCGGCTCGGTGGCCGTTTACATCCGGACTCAACAGGCACCGGAACAGGCTGCCAGCGCAGTTCGCATCGCCGTGTCCCAAATCGATTCCAGACTTGTGGTCGATACGCTGCAATCCTTGAATGCGGGAATTGATACCACGCTAACCGCGGAGCGCATGCTTTCGTTCCTGGCGAGCAGCTTTGGCTTCGTAGCAGCATTCATTACTGCGATCGGCCTTTACGGCGTCCTGGCGTACTCGATTGCGCAACGAACGCGCGAAATCGGTGTCCGCATGGCCCTGGGCGCAACGCGTGGAGCGGTCGTGAAGCTGGTCCTGCGCGAAGTCCTCGTGATTACTGGCTGCAGTGTAGTCGTGGCGGTGCCGCTGTCCATTGCTCTGAGTAGCTTCGTCAAAAACCAACTGTACGGAGTCTCGTACAGCGACCCCAAGACACTGATCTTCGTCGTACTGACAATTGGATTCGTTGCGCTCGCAGCCGCTTCTCTGCCTGCCCGCCGCGCCGTGCGAGTGCAGCCCATCACAGCGCTCCGTTACGAATGAAGGAGAGGAAATGACTGGACTTATGCAAGACGTTCGTTTCGGGCTGCGCCAGTTGCACAAGAGCTTTGGGTTCACGGCTGTCGCGGCGTTTACACTCGCACTCGGAATCGGCGCGAACACTGCCATCTTCAGTTTGGTCAGCGGCATCCTTCTGCGGCCACTTCCCTATCCGCGACCTGCCGAACTGGTAAGCGTTACAGGAACGTATCCCAAGGGCGCCTTCGCCGCCATGCGCGAACAGGTCCACACCATGGACGTCGCAGCTTACGCCGAAGGACATGAATTCAACCTGACTCATGTCGGCGATCCCGTGCGGCTGACCGGCACCGCGGTTTCCGCCGACATGTTCTCGATCCTGGGCACTCGCCCGGAATTAGGACGGACATTCTCTTCGGGCGAAGACGCGTCTGGCCAGGACAACTATGTCGCATTGAGCCACGATCTTTGGCAGCAACGCTTCGGAGGAGATCCGGGCATCATAGGGCGGGCGATCGATCTCGAAGGAGTCAGTCGGCAAGTCGTAGGAGTGATGCCTGCCGATTTTCATTTTCCGTCAGCCAAGACACAGCTCTGGGTACCTCTGCACAATGAACCGGGCAATGCCGCGACTTATTGGGCGGGGGATTACATGCCGGTCATTGGTCGGCTTCATCCCGGCGTTACCCACGAGCAGGCGGGTGCTGAAATTCGTTTGTTTCAGTCTCACGTATTCGACCTGTTTCCATGGACCATGCCAAAGGCCTGGAATGCGGATGTAACCGTCATCAAGTTGCAATATGGGATGGTGGCCGATGTTCGGACGAGGCTGCTGCTGCTGTTGGGCGCAGTGGGATTGATTCTGCTCATCGCCTGCGCCAATGTCGCCAACCTCACGCTGTCTCGCGCGGCGAGCCGCCAGAAGGAGATGGGAATCCGCTCCGCTCTGGGTGCTGGGCCGCGACGTATCGCCAGGCAATTGTTGACCGAGAGTGTGTTGCTGTCCGGTGTAGGTACAATCCTGGGTTTCGCAATCGCAGCGTTTGGCCTTTCCGCGTTGAAATCTGTATTTCCGAACGACACGCCCCGGTTACTGGATGTACAACTGGACTGGCGCGTCTTGCTCTTCACCCTTGGGCTTGCGGTTCTGACCGGGCTGGCGTTCGGCCTGGCCCCCGCACTCGAGTCTTCACGAACAGCGTTGACGGAGTCTCTGAATGCCGCCGGCCGCGGCGCGTCAGCATCGGTATCGCGGCGGCTGCGCGGATCGCTCGCCATCGCGGAAGTCGCCTTCTCCATCATGCTGGTGATTGCGGCAGGGCTACTCATTCGAAGCTTTCGAGCACTCTCCCACGTCAATACAGGTTTTCAGCCGGAACGAATGCTGACCGCGCGGATTGCTCCCGACCAATCCTTTTGCGCTGATCCTCAGCGATGCATCACCTTCTATCGCGACGTCGTCGAACGCGTTCGCGGCACATCGGGAATCAACGGAGCTGCGCTGGTGAATACATTGCCTCTCAGCGGGCGAGTCGCCAAGCGTTCCTTCGATATCGAGAATTTCAGGGCAGCATCTCCGACGGAGTCGCAACCGCTCTTCTGGCTCGATGTCGTCACTTCCGACTATTTCCGAGTGATGGGCATTCCCCTGATTTCCGGCAGATGGTTCAACGAGAGTGACGAGTCGGGAGGTCCACCAGTGGCCGTGGTCTCGGCGACTACCGCCAAACGTTTCTGGACCGATGGCGATGCCGTCGGCAAGCATGTGCGATTCGTCGGAGAAAACAACTGGCGGACTGTTGTTGGGATCGTCGCGGACGTAAAGGGCTACGACCTTCAAAACAACGAGCCCACCTTTATGAGAGGCACGGCGTATGTTCCTTACACGACTGCAGCGACACTGGAGGACAGTCGCCTGCCTGCCGAGATGACCATCGCCGTTCGGACAACGGGTGACACCGCCAATCCGGCAAATCTGCTTCGCAGCACACTAGCCGGGTTGGCCCCCAATATTCCGATCACAGAAGTTCGAACCATGCATACTGTCGTTTCTGAAGCGGCTTCTAGTTCCGCCTCCATCACGCTGTTATTCGCTTCATTCGCCAGCATAGCCCTGGTCCTGGGCATCGTCGGCGTTTACGGAGTGCTCTCATACCTCGTCTCGCGCCGTAGAAGAGAGATGGGCGTGCGCATGGCCCTTGGCGCGCAACGCAGCGACGTACTATGGCTCGTCATGAAGGAAGGCGCTAAATTCGCTGCGAGCGGTATCGCCCTCGGCATAGGAGGCGCATTCGTGGTGGCACGGCTACTATCGAGCCAACTCTACGGCGTCAGCCCGATGGATGCCGTCACCTATATCACCGTTTCCATCGTCGTCGCGATCGTGACGCTGGCAGCTTGCTATATCCCTGCGCGGAGAGCCATGGCGATCGATCCGATTATCGCGCTTCGCTACGACTAGGAGAGCAACTGAGAATGGCACACATGATGCAAGACCTACGTTACGCTCTACGCCAGTTGCGCAAGAACCCCGGCTTTGCCGCGGTTGCCGTGATCACTTTGGCCTTGGGAATCGGCGCCAACACGGCGGTGTTCAGCGTCGTGGACGCGGTCATGCTGCGCCCCCTGCCCTATTACCAGCCCGAGAAATTGATTGAGGCGCAATCGATCAATACCCACAACCCCCAGCCCAGTGCCATCTGCTACCCCGACTTTTTTGATTGGCGATCGCAGAACCACACTCTGGAACATCTCGTTTCGTATCACGATACATCTTTCACGCTGACTGGCATCGACCGGCCTCTGCAACTGGATGGCGAGATAGTTTCATGGGACCTTCTGCCCGCCATCGGCGTGCAGCCAGAGCTCGGCCGCGGTTTCACGCCCGATGAAGAAAAGACTGGGACCCGAGTCGCTCTGATCAGTCACGCGCTGTGGACGTCGCAATTCGCGGCTGACAGATCGATCATAGGACACACCGTCCGGCTCAGCGGTGATCTGTACACCATCATCGGCGTGATGCCGTCATCGTTCCGATTTCCACTCACACGACCCACGAATGGCATTTGGACGACGCTGGCGCTCGACGACGATCCTACGGACCCGCATTCCAACATAAAGAATCGTGGTGGGCACTTCCTGAATGCCTTTGGGAGGAGAAAGCCGGGAAAAACGGTATCCGAAGTCGATCAAGACCTGCGAGCGATCGCCGTAAACCTGGCGAGAATTTATCCGAATACAAATACCAAGCATGACTCGGCCCGCGCAATTCCAGAGATCGAAGCCGTTCTCGGCGATACCAGAACCGCTCTTCTCGTTGTTCTGGGTTCTGTCGCTCTCGTGCTCTTAATTGCATGTGGCAATATCGCCAATCTGCTGCTCGCCCGGATGCGCGAGCGACAGCGCGAGATGGCGCTGCGGTCGGCGCTCGGCGCCGGGAGACGCAGAATCGTTTATCAATTGCTCGCCGAGAGCCTTGTCCTCGGCATCTGCGGCGGAGCAGTCGGTTGTGGATTGGCTTACGTTTGCACTCCGGCGATGCTTGCCCTCATCGGTGACAGCGTCCCGCGTGCGGCTGATGCGGGAGTCGACCTACGCGTGCTCGGCTTTGCGATGCTGTTATCACTCGCCGCCGGGATGATCTTTGGCCTGATTCCCGCGATTTCAGGGGCGCGCACAAATCTCGTCTCCACCTTGAAGGAAGGCGGACGATCTGAAGCCCTTGGACGCGATTGGCTTCGTTCCGGGCTCGTCATCGGCCAGGTTGCTCTTGGCCTCTTGTTGACGGCGGGAGCGGGCTTGCTCATCACCAGCTTTAACCGGCTGCTCCACACCGACGAGGGATTTAACCCGGACCATCTGACCACGATGTTTTTCGACACGCCGGACACACATTATAAGGACACGCGCGGACAGTTCTATCGCGACTACTTCGAGAAGCTCCGTGCCCTGCCCGGTGTCCAATCGGCCGCCGGCGTGCTGGTTCTCCCTATGACGGAGGACGGGATCGTCATCAGCTTCGAAGATCCGGAACACCCTGTGCCCGACGGCCAACAGCCCGTCGCAGACCTTGCCCCGATCACGCCCGGATATTTTAGCGTCATGCAAATCTCCCTGCTCGAAGGACGAGATTTCTCCGAGCGTGAAGACGTGAAGACTGAGCCGGTAATGATCGTGAACCAGGCCTTCGCGCAGAAATTCTTCCCCGGTGAGAATGTGCTCGGAAAGAAGCTGAAGCCAGGCGCAGGAAACGGGACTCCGGGTGGTCCGTCATGGCGTGAGATCGTTGGTGTCGTAGGAAATGTGAGATTGGGCGCAATGCAGCGCGAGATGCATCCAGCGATGTACTTGCCCGCGAGCCAGCTCAACACCTGGTGCTGTCTGTACTCGGTAGTTCGCACGTCCCTCGATCCGACAAGCCTCGGAGCGAGCGTCCAACACCTTGTCTCACAGATGGGCAAGGACATTCCAGTCACGCGCGTCCGCACGATGAAAGAGTTGATGTCCAGTGAACTGAATCAACCGCGCTTTGCAATGGTTTTGCTTAGCGCATTCGCGGGCCTTGCCCTCGTGCTTACGATCGTAGGTCTTTACGGAGTCATGACGTACTCGGTTTCGCGGCGTACGCGTGAGATCGGTGTTCGAATGGCACTAGGTGCTCCGCGCACCTCCGTGCTGACCATGGTTCTTCGCGATGCCGCAATCCTGCTGATCTCGGGGATCACGTTGGGCACGGTGTGTGCCCTGGCATCAGCGTCGATTCTGCAAAGCATGCTCTACGGCGCAAGGCCCCGAGACCCGATTGTTATAACCATTGTTTGCATCGGTATCGGAACAGTCGGACTGCTAGCTGCATACATCCCTGCCCGCGGCGCGGCCAGGGTCGACCCCATGGTCGCGCTTCGCTAAGAGTAAAAGACAAGGATCGGAGACGAAATGATTCAGCTGAAACATCTTGAGCGCAGTTACAAAACGCCCGCCGGCCAGACTTGGGTACTCCGGCGCGTCAATCTTGAAATTCGCGAAGGCGAATTCATCACCGTCATGGGGCCCTCCGGCGCCGGAAAGTCTTCCCTGCTGAATGTCCTCGCTTTACTCGACGACGCATGGGAGGGCGAATACTGGTTCCGCGAGGAGGCAGTCCACGACCTAAAGCGAAAGCAGCGTGCGGAACTTGCGAAGCGCAACGTGGGCATGGTGTTTCAGAGCTATCACCTGCTGGATGACCTCACGGTGCAGGAGAACATCGATCTTCCGCTCTCGTACAAAGACATTCCGCGTAAGGAGCGGCAGAGTCTGGTGGCTGACACCCTCGATCGCTTTCAGATCGTAGCCAAGAAGGACCTGTATCCCAGCCAGCTCTCGGGAGGGCAACAACAACTGGTTGGCATTGCACGCGCAGTAATCCACAAACCGGCTTTGTTGCTCGCCGACGAACCGACGGGCAATCTTCATTCCACACAGGCAAAGGAGATCATGGAGCTCTTTCGAGATTTGAATCAGCAAGGAACAACCATTGTGCAAGTCACGCACTCGGAGGCGAATGCGGCATTCGGAAGCCGCACCATTCAGCTGCGCGACGGCTGGATGGTCGGCGACACAGCCAATCCTGGGCTCTCTCAGCCGGCGGAGGTAAGCGCATCGTGAGCTTAGATCCCAGATTTGGCAGGGTGATTGCCGCCATCGTGAGCATCGAATTCGTTCTTTGTTTAGGCTCTTGGGCCCAGAACCAGACTGCATCACCTGCGCAGACCAGCGGGACGCAGCCGGCCGCATCCGTGAACTTCGAGATGCCGAAGTCGCGCAATCCTCTGAAGGCATATGCCGCCGATTCAGTCCCTGAGCCTGCACTGTCGAATTCCCCGCGTCTTCCGCAGTTAGTGCGTGATGGCAAACTTTACCTTTCATTGAAAGATGCCATTGATCTCGCCCTTGAAGACAATCTCGATCTGGCCATCGCTCGTTACAACCTGCCCATTGCGAACACCGATATCCTTCGTACCCAAGCGGGTGGATTCTTTCGTGGGGTCAACACTGGTGTGGTTCAGGGAACACCTGGCGGAGGCGTTGGCGGATTTGGCACTGGCGCTCCCGGCGCGGGTGCGGGCGGCACCACCGGAGGCGCAGGTGGCGCAGGAGCGGGCGCTTCCGGACTCGTGCAGTCCACCCTGGGCGCCGGTACGGCGGTGTCGTCCTACGACCCGGCGATTGTTGCCTCGATCGGCGCTGAGCATCAGACCACGCCTCTCGCAAACCTTCAGATCTACGGTGTGCCCTCCCTGCAGTTGAACACCGGTTCCAGCACCATAGAATACGTGCAGGCCTTCCCCACCGGAACCAGCATCAGTTTCCAGTTCAACAACAGCCGCCAGACGAACAATAGCCCGTTCTTCTTCCTCTCGCCGTCCAACAACTCGACGTTTCGCTTCTCGTTCCAGCAACAATTGCTGGCCGGTTTTGGATTCGGCCCCAACCTGCGTTATCTGAGAATCGCCAGCAATAACAAGCGGATCTCCGACATTGCTTTCAAAGACCAGGTCATCGCCACAGTCACACAGATTGAAAACATATACTGGGACTTGGTCAGCGCCTACGAGCAGACTCGCGTCACCGAGCAGTCTTTCGCATTCGCCCAGCAAACGCTGGACAACGCAAAGAAGCAGTTGCAGTTGGAAAGCGTCCCCACGATGGAGGTATTACGGGCCGAAGCTGAAGTCTCTAAGCGTGACCAGGAGTTGACCGTCGCCCGGACGAATCTTCAACTGCAAGAAACTCTCATGAAGAATGCCGTCACGAAGAGTCTCGACGACCCGGTACTGGAAGCGATGCCAGTAGTCCCAACCGACGAACAGATACAGCCTGCACCGATTGAGGCAGTGAAGCCGATACGAGACCTGATCGCAGACGCCCAGCACAATCGTCCCGAACTTGCTGAATCCGACATCGACCTCGTAAACCGCCAGATCAGCCGGCGCGCTTCCCGCAACGCCCTGTTGCCGTCCCTTTCGCTGGTGGGCTTTTATGGTGGCACCGGACTCGCGGGTCCCCTGAATCCTCTCTGCTCGGACTGCACTTCCAATGTCCCTATCGATTTCTCGGGAGCCCTCAGAAATGCCTTCAATAATTCTTCTCCCGATTACTATATTGGACTGAACTTGAGTATCCCGATTCGTAACCGTGTCGCGAAAGCAGATCAATACCGCTCCGAGTTGGAGTATCGCCAGGCAGAGTTACGCTCGGAACAACTGAAGAAGCAGGTCCGGATCGAAGTGCGCAACGCGCAATACGCTCTGGATCAGACCGGAGCGCGAGTTGAGGCGGCCCGCAAAGCGCGCGATCTGGCCCAGCGTACTTTCGATATCACAAAGAAGGAACAGGAACTCGGCGCCGGCTCCAGCTATCAGACGCTTTCTGCACAGCGTGATCTCGCACTGGCAGAACTCGATCTCGTAGGCGCGATGACTACATATCAGAAAGCGAAGGTCGAATTGGATCGCGCCACCGGCACAACTTTGGAACATAATGGCATACTGATTCAGGACGCAATCAGCGGAGTGGCCTCCCACCACACGCCCTAATAAATCATGCCCACATCAGTCAAAACCGGAGACGAAGTCACAGTGTCCCGGCTAGACTCCGGAGCGCCCATCCGGATTCTGGCCGCGGACGATCAGGAACATATTCTCGACGCCCTGGAGTTCCTCCTTCGCCCTCAGGGATACCGCGTCGACAAGGCTCGCTCTCCCGTACTGGTGCGCGAGGCACTGAAGAGCACTTCTTACGACGCCATTCTGATCGATCTGAACTACACGCGCGATACGACCTCTGGGCAGGAAGGGCTCGACCTGCTCTCGGAAATCGTGGCCGCCGATGCCACCGTTCCGGTAATCGTGATGACCGCATGGGCCAATGTTGAACTGGCGGTCGAGGCGATGCGCCGCGGTGCCCGCGACTTTGTGCAAAAGCCATGGGAAAACGAACGGCTGGTCTCGATTTTGCGGACGCAGGTAGAACTGCATCGAGCCCTGCAGCGCGCCGCCCGCCTGGAAGCCGAAAACCGCTTGTTGCGAGCTGAAGGCCGTCCCGAGTTCCTTGCGACTGCGCCCGCGATGCAGGCTGTGCTGGAAACGATCGCGCGTGTCGGGCCCTCTGACGCCAACGTTCTGATCACTGGCGAGCATGGTACCGGGAAGGAAGTTGTGGCGCGAACGTTGCATGCGCTCTCCGCGCGTGCATCTCGCTCTCTGGTAGCGGTGAATACGGGCGCAATTCCGGATGGAGTGTTTGAGAGCGAATTGTTTGGCCATGTCAAGGGTGCATTTACTGACGCGCGTACTGACCGCATTGGGCGGTTCGAACTCGCGGATGGCGGCACAATCTTTCTGGACGAGATCGGCAACGTTCCCCTCCGCCAGCAAGCCAAACTGTTGCGGGTTCTTGAATCTGGCGAGGTCGAGCGAGTGGGTTCCTCCCGCTCGCGCCGAGTGAACGTACGCGTGCTTTCGGCCACCAACACAGACCTTCCTGCAGCATGCCAGGCGGGACAATTCCGCGAAGATCTTCTTTTCCGCCTGAATACCGTCGAGGTCCGGGTTCCGCCTCTGCGTGAAAGACGCGAGGACATCGCTTTGCTGGGGGCGCACTTCCTTGCACGTTATGCTGCGCGATACCGGCGCCCTGTGCAGACGTTCGATCCTGCCGCACTCCAGGCAATGATGCAGTACTCGTGGCCCGGCAACGTACGAGAGTTGGAACATACAATTGAGCGGGCTGTGTTAATGAGCCGCACGGCGGAAATTCAACCAGCTGATCTCTCGTTGAGCTCTCCTCGCGCCCAGACTCAGAACCTGGAAGACCTCAGCCTTGAGGCAGTGGAAGCGGTGTTGGTGCGCAAGGCGCTGCAGCGTTTTCAGGGAAACGTCAGCCAGGCGGCGGAAGCGCTAGGCTTGAGCCGCGGGGCGCTGTATCGCCGCATGGAGAAATATGGGCTCTAGCCCCATTACTCCGAAGCCAAACCGTCCCCGTAAACGCTCCCGCCTTCTCTACGAACATCGCATCAGCCTCTACTCCTTTCTGGTGGCGCTCCCCGCGCTTCTGGTGAGCACCGTCCTTGTGTGGATGCAGCCTTGGACTAACGGCTCTCGGCTGGCTCTCACAGGCGCTGAGCTCTTTGTATGGTGGCTGCTCGCCCTCGCACTCCAGGAGCAAACCACACGGCCTCTGCAAACGCTGGCAAATGTCATCGGATCGTTGCGTGAGGAAGACTACTCATTCCGTGCCCGAAACGCGACCGCGGAAGACGCTCTGGGCGAACTTTCACTGGAAGTCAATGCCCTGGCGGACATGCTCTCTTCGGAAAAAGTGCGGACGATCGAAGCGACCGCGCTGCTGCAGCGCGTGGTCGATGAAATCGATGCTCCCTTGTTCGCTTTCGATCCCGGCACGCTGCTGCGTCTGGTCAATCCCGCAGGCGAGCACCTGCTTCGCCAAAATAGAATTCGAATGATGGGCCGTAAGGCAGCAGAACTGGGACTGCAGGAATGTCTCTCCGCGACCAATGAGACCGTGGTTGAACTTAACGTTGGCGAGTCACAGGCGCGGTGGCTCCTGCGGCGGAGTTCCTTTCGGCAGGCCGGCGTGCCTCACACGCTTGTAGTGCTATCGGATGTGAGTCGCGCACTCCGCGAAGAGGAAAGACGAGCCTGGCAGCGGCTGATTCGAGTACTTGGCCACGAGCTGAGCAATTCTCTCGCGCCCATCAAGTCGATCGCCGGAAGTCTGAGTTCGAGGGTCCAGTCGACGGAGATCGATCCCGACGTGCGCAACGATCTGCAACGAGGGCTCGAGATTATCGAGATGCGTTCCGCTTCTCTGCAGCGATTTCTCGAGGCGTACCGCAAGCTGGCTCAGATGCCGAAGCCCAATCTGAAAGATGTCCCGCTGGGAGCTCTCGTCTCGCGAGTGGCGGCTCTCGAGATGCGGGTGAAGGTATGCGTGCGGGAAGGACCCGAAGTTATATTTCAGGCTGATCCCGATCAATTGGAACAGATGCTCATCAACCTGATCAGGAATGCTGCCGACGCCGTTCTGGAGGATACAAGCGCCGCCACGAAAAAAACTTGCGAACAAGGAACCCACGGTGAAGTGGCCGACGTCGTAGTTCGCTGGGATACTGATCCTGCTCAAGTCATGCTTGCAATTGAAGACGAAGGACCCGGCCTCCTGAACCCTGCCAATGTGTTCACTCCCTTCTACACAACGAAACCCACCGGAAGTGGCGTCGGTCTGGTTCTCTGCCGCCAGATCGCGGAAGCCCACGGTGGGTCGATCGAAATCAGCAACCGGCGAGGCAGCCACGGTTGCCTGGTCAAAGTCGTGTTGCCGAGGTCAGCGTACAGCCCGACACCACCAACAGCTTTCCGAAACTGACTTCAATGACACTTCTGCTTGGCTGCGGAAGGAGTCGCGCGTTCGTGAAAGATCAGGGGCGCTGACGAACTTCAGCGGTCATGCCCGCCGATCCGCTGGTGACTGGACGACGCGGCGGAAGCGGATTAGTTGCAGCCGGCGGCCGGCGCTCGATGATGCCGATGACCGGAGCCTCATTCATCCCGTCCACGTAAGGTAGCGAGGCAAATACTTGCTCGCTGCACATGCGGTCGATCATACGTTGCTGCCGAGCGCTGAGAACCGCGTGAGGGAGAATGGGAAAATTGCGGAACACCCACAACAGATATACCCGCTGGAGGAATGATGGCATTATGTAACGCGGCCCGATGGGTGTCTGCACTTGCACCACACCGACCGCCAGTTTATCAATCAACATACTGGGCCCGCCCGTATCCTAAGTTTTAGCCAGAGCAATTCTAGGGCCGCCATTATTGCACCGCAAGGGATGCAAGGGAAGCCTTTTTTTCACAGCTTCACCAGACTTCATCGGCAGATCGCACACTAAACCTTAGGGACCGTGCATTTTTGGGATTCCGGAGATGCGCCTTTGTGCGCATGGGCACCGGGGCAAATCGCCCCGAACCGCCTGTCAGACGGCCATTTCGGGGAGGATGTCCATGCGGCGGATCTGAGCGGCCACCCCGAAGTCGGAGCCCTTCTCCTCGACTCGGACGATCGTCGCCTGGCAGCAGACCCAGCACTTCTCACCGGAGGTCAGTTCGGGTGGGAGGATTAGAACCAGCTCGACTTCGGCTCCCTTCTCCATCTTCGAATTGGTATAGAGGAAAACGCCGTTCGCGCTGACGTCGCGGGTTTCGGCCGTGTGATCGACACCCTTGGTGGTGCGGACACGTGTGGAGACGCGCGTGGGGATTCTGGTCCCGGAGCGACGCTCGCCGTCAGGCTTCATAGGGCTCACAAATAGCCCACTTACTCTACACCAAGCCGGGCGATTGGACGAGGGGTTCCGGGCCCCAACTTCGGAGCCCGGATTCGGAGCGGTGGTTAGATATTGGGGCGCCTGGAGCGAGCGGCCGGGACGACCAGAGCCTGTTCCATGGTCGGCATGTTGTTGCCACGAAGTTTGGCTTCGGCCGTGTGTAACTTCTCGGTCTGCATCGTCTGGTAGTACGCCTGAACCAGCAGTTCCATGGTGAAAGGATTGTCCTGATCCTCTTCCAGGTGCGCGATGGCATCTTCGTATTTCTTCTGATCCATCAGGAGCGTTCCTGCTGCGCCATTGTACGAGCTTTGGATCACGCGGTTGCGGCTGCCGTTGGCCATGGCTTCCAGGTGCTGCAACGACTTGTCGGCGAGCGCCTGATTGCCGGCGTGCGCAGCGTGCACGACACGGTTGCGGAGAATGCGCGAGAGTTCTTCTTCGCGGTCTGAAATCGAGATGGTTGAGCGATGATCCAGTGACTCTTCGGCCAGTTTGAGATGTTTGAGCGCGACGTTGTCGTCGGCCTGATACTCGGCCATATGCCGCTGCGCCTGCGCTTCCTGCAGATCCTGATTCTTGGCGTGAGCAGACTCAGCGATCTGCTGGAACTGGCGATCGGCTTCGCCGTAGTTTCCATCTCGGACGTAGGTCATCGCCTTCTGCATACCGTAGGTGAGGCGATCGGCTTCGTTGTGAGCGAAGCGAATGGCCTTGTCATATTCGATGCGGGCTTGTTCCTGATTGCCCATCAGCGCGTAGGTGTCGCCGAGACCGAGCTGCGAGGTGACGAAGTCCGGGTCGATCTTGAGCGCGGCGCGATAGTGCACGAGGGAGCTCTCGAAATCGCCGGCCATGCGCTTGAGCTCGCCGTAAGAATCCTGCGGATTGGGCTCTTTCGGTAACAGCGCGACGTAACGGTCCATGGCATCAAATGCCTTGTCGAATTCGCGATTGCGCGCTTCGACGTAGGCCAGATCGTTCAGAGCCGCTGGATAATTCTTGTCGATGGCGAGCGCCTTCTCGAAAAAGCGCTGTGACTGGTCGTTTCCGTTTTCTCCCATCAGCCAGTTGCCTGCGAGGTAGAGAAGATGCTTGTCGCGGGGATACATGGCGAGCATGTCGTTCATCGCCGTAATGCCGCCGAGGAAGTCTCCTTCTTCGACTTTGACGACCCAGGCAACCATCAACTGTTCACCGGGAGTGGTCTTGGAAGCAAGATCTTTGGCCTTGGTGCGAGCAGCGCTGACTTCCTGAGGATTACCGCTATTGAAGGCGATCCAGGCCCAAGCGACAGCGAGATTGGGATCTTCTTTCACCGCGGCGCGCCAATCGTCGTTGCAGCGCTCGAGATAGAGATTCTCGTAATCTTCCATGCCCTTGACGTAGAGCTCGCGGGCTTTGGCGGACGAAGTTGTGATCGGCAGCGAGGCGGACTTGCCAGACTTGGCGCTGTGCGCGAACAGGGGCAGGGCAAACAAAGCGAGAGCCAGAACTGCACAGAACTTTAAAAGAAGAGCGCGGCGCATCAGGATCTCCGTAACAGCTCTTGTCGGGGGGGTCTAACAAGTGGAGGGTAACATCGGCGTAACCGGAGGGCGAGGTGACGAAAGGCGGTGATCTAGAGGCGGCTAGGGATTAGGCTCGGGGTTAGTGATCAGTCGTCAGTGGTGAACCTTGGGACATGCATTGGAATTGCAGTTCCCGGCGCGACAAAAATAGTGTTGAAGAATTGCACCTTGGTCTGCAAGCGTCTTCACTTTGGAACAATATTTACTGGTTGGTTAATCCCCTCCCCCTCCCCCCGATTTATTGGAATCAGGAGGTTACAGGATGATCGTCCGCAATATCTTGGGACTCAACGAATTGCTGGCAAAATGTTGATTTTAAAGTGCTTAGCGTCGACTCGGATTGCCGAGCCACGCTGACGCGTGGCTTCATGATCGAACAATGCGACCCCTGTGCGCAAGGTCAGATGTCACAAGGTAGGGCTGTGGAAAAACTGCCTGGCGCTAGAACGCCTCGCTTCGCTTCGGCGGAGCGGACGAAGGCGTCCGCCCCTACGCAAACAAAAGCCCCCGCTCTCGAGAGCGGGGGCCATAACATCGTTTGGGATCTAGAAGAGAATCTTCAGGCCCAACTGCATGTTGAAAGCTTCTCCGGGCCCGATGCCGGGGGCGCCGTTGAAGTCGCCGATCGTGTCCGTGATTTTGCCACCGCCAGGACCTGTGGCGCCTGAGCCTGTGGCGAGGTTGATTCGATTGAATAAGTTGAAAAACTCGACGCGGAATTGAGCTCTCACCCGCTCAGTGATTGGAATGTTCTTGAGTACCGACAGGTCCACAGAAGAATA
>Ga0210403_10001174_pt1 | contig 25403 bp, 39 predicted proteins | sample IncBWC19MmetaG_FD_150863 | JGI IMG/M metagenome (GOLD analysis project Ga0210403, IMG submission 150863) | Forest soil microbial communities from Barre Woods Harvard Forest LTER site, Petersham, Massachusetts, United States - Inc-BW-C-19-M | ecosystem: Environmental > Terrestrial > Soil >... | reverse complement strand
TAAATCAATGATTGAAACGGACGCCACTGGAGCAGTAAAAGAATACTCTAATATGATTCATGATACTCTTACTTGGTTAAAGCCTTTGTTAGACGAATCAAAGAAACATTTTGGTGATAATGCAAAAAATAGTGTAGCAGAGAATACTCCAACTGACAAAACTACTGGGCTGTTTGATCAATTATTAACGACTTTAAAGAATTATTTTGCCACCAATGAAAAAGCAAATGTTGCTGCTGGAAATACTGGCGGCACTGGCGCGGCTCCTGTAGATGTTCCGATTGGATACGCTATGGGAGGTATTGCCTCAGGCCCTACTAGCGGATTTACTACTACTCTGCATGGCACTGAAGCAATTGTTCCTCTTCCAGATGGACGTTCTATACCAGTTGATTTCAATATGGATGAACTAAAATTAGATACTACAACTAGAGATGCAAACGCTGACCATAGAAGCGAATTGATAGATGAAAAGATGTTAGCTACATTGCAATCATTGGTTAATATTCAAGAAGATGGTAATTATTATTCTAAACAAAATGCAGGAATGTCTAATGTCCAAAGTAATTTGTTGAAAAATTTAGTAGATCAAATGACACTCAACAATGAAATGTTGTCTAAGATTTACAAAACGAGTTACTAAAATCATAAATAATAGACACATATAATGGTCCCAAACAATGGCAAAGTGGCAAAAACATTTTAAGTCGGCGAATGTATATGGGTCTGCTAGTCCCATGGCTAGCGCCCAAAAAGCACAACCAGCATATCACAACTATCAAAGTCAGTTGCCTGATGTATATATCGGGCATCCGAACCGTGTTGAACGTTACAATCAGTATGAACAGATGGACGGTGATGCAGAAATCAACGGTTGTTTGGATATTATTGCTGATTTCTCTACTCAACTTAACATAGAAAACAATACCGCATTTAGGGTTGAGTATCATGAAACCCCTACAGATAGTGAAGTTGAAATTATAAAAGGTCAATTGCAACAATGGTATAACATTAATCAATTTGACAAAAGAATTTTTAAAGTATTTCGTAATACTATCAAATATGGCGATCAAGTATTCATTCGTGACCCAGAGACATTTCAACTTAGTTGGGTAGATATGTCCAAAGTTGTAAAGGTCATTGTAAATGAAAGTGAAGGTAAAGAACCAGAACAGTATGTTATTAAAGATATCAACGTCAATTTGCAGAACCTAACGGTTACACAAGTTAATGTCAGTGACGTTGCAACAAATCACCCTCAAGTGGGCGGTCCCAGTGGATCATATAGTCAGCCTAACACCCCATATGCAGGTGGATCACGTTTCGATCATAAGCTTAATGAAGATGCTATTGAAGCTGAACATATCGTCCATTTATCATTGACCGAAGGACTTGATATTAACTGGCCTTTCGGTAATAGCGTTCTAGAAAATATCTTTAAAGTCTTTAAGCAGAAAGAATTGCTTGAAGATGCAATTTTGATCTATCGTATTCAACGCGCCCCAGAACGTAGAGTATTTTATGTCGATGTGGGTGATATGCCTGCTCACTTAGCAATGGCTTTCTTAGAACGAACTAAGAATGAAATTCACCAAAGACGTATTCCATCTCAAACGGGGGGTGGGGCAAACGTTCTAGATGCGTCATATAATCCATTGTCAATGAATGAAGATTTCTTTTTCCCTGTAAATTCAGCAGGTAAAGGCAGTCGAGTAGAAATTCTTCCTGGAGGCCAAAATCTAGGTGAAATTGATGATTTGAAATATTTCAATAATCGTCTAATGAGAGGATTGCGTATTCCTTCATCTTATTTGCCAACAGGCCCAGAAGATGGCACTAACACTGTCAATGACGGTAAAGTTGGTGTAGCATTGATTCAAGAATGGCGTTTCAATCAATATTGTAAGCGTTTGCAGAACATTATCTCTGACGTTCTAGATCGTGAATTTAAAATGTTCTTGCGTTGGAGAGGATTTAACATCGATAGTAGTTTGTTTAAACTTTACTTCAATGAACCTCAGAACTTTTCTAAGAATCGTCAAGCAGAAATTGATAACACCCGTATTTCAACATTTACTCAGTTAGAGGCTATCCCTTATTTGAGCAAGAGATTTTTATTGACTCGTTATCTAGGCTTGACTGAAGAAGAAATGGCTGAAAATGACAAGTTATGGGCCGAAGAGCATGGAACACGCGATGCTGAGGGTGATGAAGAAGATACAAACTTCCGTAGCGCAGGTATTACCCCAGGTGGTATTTCAACTGATCTTGAAGGATTGGGTGGTCTTGAAGGTGATATGGGAATGGAGCCTGGCGGTATTGAGGGTCAAGCAGGTATTGCTACTCCAGGACAACCTGCTGCGCCTAATGCAGCTGGCTCAAGTGGTGCAGGCGGCGGAATTTAAAATATAGGTTTGCCGTAAATAGCTTCTATCTTAAGATGGCCTTCAATATTTCTATAATAGTGAATGCCATCTTTTTCATATTGATCTATAGGAAGATCTAAAATCTCTTCTGCAAATTTACTAGGGACGGGCTTTGCGCCTAGTTTAATTATGGATTGTTCTAGCGGCCCAGAAATTTCTCCCCAATAACCATTGCCATTAATTAGTGTTTCTTTCATGATACGTTTAAGTGCTAATTTGCCTTCAGAAGAACCATTATGAAATACTAATCTTAATTTATTACCTTTAAGGTTTCTGAATAATGCACCTGCTATAATATGATTGTCTTGGCTAACTTCTACTTTCCATTTTCCTGCAGTTTGCAATAAGTTAGAAAGAGATGCACCGTATAAACCTAAATCTTTATAGGTGTGATTAATTAGTTGCCAAATTTCCTCTGCATAGGAATGTTTTTCAGACGTAGAAAGGTCTTTGATAAATTCATTTAGTCGCATAAATATTATTTAGCGGATAAATAATTACATGCGACTTGACGAAATGTTTGACAAAGCTCCACTAGGGTATGCTAATGAGAAAGAAGATAATTCTTCTCTAAAGCTTAACGACCTACGTAAAACCAAATTGACTCTTAGACAAATCAAACGTATGCGAATTATGAATGATATTCGAAAGTTAGAATTAGCTAAGAAAGTCAAAAAAGTTCAGACACAATATGGCGCTTCTGCTGCACAAGGCGGAGAATTAGGCGGTTTGGGCATCTAATTAAAATTTTTTAACGAAAAAACAGGCATAATTGCCTGTTTTTTTATATCTGTATTAAATATTATTGCAAAAGCTGTTTCAAAGGAGAAACGAGTATGAACAATTATGAAAAATTGATTGAATTTATCATCAATGAAGATCATGCAAAAGCAAGCGAACTCTTCCACAAGATCGTTGTAGAAAAGTCTCGTCAAATTTATGAATCTATCATGGATGAAGAAGATTTTGGTGGCGACAAGGTTTCTGGCTTGATGCACGAAATCGAAGCTGACGAAAACGGCATGAATGAAGAAGGTGACGAACTAGGTGACGGCGACGAATTCGCTGGAGATGACTTCGGTGGCGATGAAGAAGGTGATGATTTCGGCGGTGACGAAATGGATCATGACTTTGATGCTGACGGTTCAATGGGCGGCGAAGAAGGCGGCCTAGAAAATCGTGTTGTCGATCTAGAAGATGCGCTTGACGATCTTAAGGCTGAATTTGATCGCTTGATGGGTGGCGAAGAAGAAGGTGGCGACATGAATGGCGAAATGGGCGGAGATATGGGCTCAGACGGCATGGATGGCGAAGAAGGTATGGGCGATGACGATCACGAAGATTTTGGTGATGGTGAAGAAGAACATAGTTTCGAAAGTAAAGAATTTGATTCAGGTTCCGGATCCGGATCAGGTAAAGATTTAGAAGAAGATTTTGAATTCATGCGTGAGTATGTTGAAAAAGTTTCTCTTCCATCTAACAAGTCTGAAGGTCACGAAGTAGGTTCTAAAGGAACTTCAGTTGGTGTGAATAAGAAAGGTATTGTTGCTGGTAAGAATGATATGGGCGGAACTACTGCTAATATCGCTAAGGGTGGCTCTGAAAAAGCACCTGATGGTACTTCACCAAAGACTAATGCTAAGAAGCCAAGTGATTTGCCACATGCAGGTAAATTTGCAAATGTGCCAGGCGGTGACGCAGGCAAGCAATGGTGGGGCAAGGCTAAAGATCCAGGCGATAAGAAAGAGACTGGTAAAGAAGCAGGCAATGGCAAGTCGGTTAAGATCAATAAAGATTCTGAAATCAACGGCAAGGGTCTGAACGGCAACAAGTCTGGCAAGAAATAAGGAAGCATAATGGCTCTACTAAGAGAAAACCTAACGTTTAACGACGCGCAAATCATTACTGAATCTGATAAGGAAGGTAAGCATTTGTATATGAAGGGTATTTTTGTTCAGGGTGGAGTCAGAAACGCTAACAAGCGTGTATATCCAGTACACGAAATTAAAAATGCTGTAGATACTCTTAATGAGTCTCTACGCAAAGATATTCCAGTCCTGGGTGAGTTAGATCACCCAGATGACTTGAAAATCAATTTAGATCGCGTAAGCCATTGTATCACAGAAATGTGGATGGATGGCCCTAACGGTTTCGGTAAGCTTAAGATTGTTGATACCCCAATGGGTAACATTGCAAAGACGCTACTTTCAAGCGGTGTCAAGCTAGGTGTTAGTTCAAGAGGTAGCGGCAATGTAAGCGAATCGACTGGTGATGTTAGCGATTTTGAGATTGTAACAGTTGATATTGTTGCCCAACCCAGCGCGCCCAACGCATATCCAACTGCAATTTATGAAGGTATAATGAACTTGCAGTATGGGCACAGAGTGATTGAGATTGCAAAAGAAGTAAGTGGCGACGCAAAGGCTCAACAATATCTCAAAGAGCAAATGTTGAAACTTATTAGAGAGTTGAAACTCTAATGAAAAATTGTAGTAAATTTAAGGAGAATAGAGTATGAGCACTGATGCATTAAAAGCATTGCTTGACAGTGGAATCATTACTGAGGACACTAAGATCGCTCTATCAGAAGCCTGGGAAGCAAAACTAAACGAAGCTAAGGAACAAGTGCGTGCAGAACTCCGAGAGGAATTTGCGCGTCGCTACGACCACGATAGGTCTGTTATGGTTGAGTCCCTAGATAAAATGGTTACTGAAAGCCTGACTGCCGAAATCAAAGAATTTATGGAAGACAAGCGTGCTCTTGCAGAAGATCGCGTTAAGTTCCGTCGTTCAATGAAAGAAGGTATGGCAAAGTTCGAGAAGTTTATGACTTCCAAGCTTGCTGAAGAAATCAAGGAACTACGTTCTGATAGAAAGGTTCAAAAAGAATCTGTACAAAAGCTTGAAAAGTTTGTTATCAGCAAGCTTTCAGAAGAAATTTCTGAATTTGCAACTGATAAGAAGGAACTTGTTGAGACTAAGGTTAAGCTTGTAGCCCAAGCTAAAGATAAGCTTGATGAAGTTCAAAAGAAATTCGTTAAAAATAGCGCAAAGCTTGTTAAAGAAGCAATTTCTTCAAAATTGGAAGTTGAATTAAACCAATTGAAGGAAGATATTTCTCAAGCGCGTGAAAACATGTTCGGTCGTAAGTTGTTCGAAGCGTTCTCTACTGAGTTTGCCGCAACACATATGAACGAAAATCAAATGATTAATAAAATGCAAAAGCAGCTTACTGAGAAAGACAACCAAATTCTTGAAGCTAAGAAAACTCTTTCTAAGGCTCGCACTATCGTTGAATCCAAAGATACAGAAGCACGTATTATTAAGGATCAGATGAATAGACGCGCTGTTCTAGGTGAAATGCTAGATGTGCTTAACAAAGACAAACGTCAAGTTATGGCACAATTGCTAGAGAATGTGCAGACTGATCGCCTCAAGACTGCATTTGATAAATATCTACCGGCTGTTTTGAACAATACTGCTAAGGTTGAAACTACTTCTGGAAAGAAGAATTTGACTGAAAGTAAGAGTGCAATGACTGGTGATAAAACTGCTAAAAGTAACGCAGAGAATGTCGTGAAAATCGATGAAATCAAGCGTTTAGCAGGGCTTAACTAAAGTAAATGACAATTTAAGGAGAAATTTTAATGTCACAAGAACTACTTGAAAGCCGTTGGGGTGAGACCAAGACAGCCCTGTTGGATGGACTGCAAGGATCTCGTCGTACGGCAATGGCTGCGGTATTGGAAAATACTCGCAAAAACTTGTTGGAAAATGCAACTGCTGGCGGCACTACTGCTGGTAACGTTGCGACTTTAAACCGTGTTATTCTTCCGGTCATTCGTCGTGTGATGCCAACTGTGATCGCTAACGAAATTATTGGTGTTCAGCCAATGACTGGTCCTGTTTCTCAGATCCATACTCTACGTGTTCGTTACGCAGACAATATGACTGATAGCAGCACATTTAACACAAGCACTACAAGCGGTGATGAAGCACTATCACCATTCAAGATTGCTGTTGCATACTCTGGTAGCTCCGCTACTGGTCGTGCTGATTCTACAGCTACACTTGAAGGCGTACCTGGTCGTCGTTTGAACATCCAGATTTTGAAGCAAACTGTTGAAGCTCGCACTCGTAAGCTATCAGCACGTTGGACTTTTGAATCTGCACAAGATGCTCAAGCAATGCACGGTCTTGATATCGAAGCAGAAATCATGGCAGCACTAGCACAAGAAATTACTGTTGAAATCGACCAAGAAATTCTTGGTTCATTGTATGCTCTAGCTTCAACTGAATACACATACGATCAATCAGCAGTTAGCGGTACAGCAACATTCGTTGGTGACGAACATGCAGCATTGGCTGTTCTTATCAACCGTACTGCAAACTTGATCGCTCAACGTACTCGTCGTGGTGCTGGTAACTGGTGTATCGTTTCCCCAGCTGCATTGACTGTATTGCAATCAGCAACAACTTCAGCTTTTGCTCGCACTACTGAAGGAACATTCGAGGCACCTACAAATACCAAATTCGTGGGCACCCTCAACGGAGCAATGCGTGTTTATGTCAATAGCTATGCAAATGACTCAACACCAGTTCTAGTTGGTTACAAGGGTTCGTCTGAGGCCGATGCCGCAGCGTTTTATTGTCCTTACATTCCGTTGATGTCAAGCGGTGTTGTATTGGATCCAAATACGTTCGAACCAGTAATTGGCTTTATGACTCGTTATGGATATGTTGAACTCACAAATACGGCAAGTTCCTTCGGAAATTCGGCTGACTATCTTGGTGAAATCGCAATTACAAATCTTCAGTTTTCTTGATTTTTTGTTTGGTAATATGTTGATTAAAAATGGACACTTCGGTGTCCATTTTTACTAATATAGACTTGCATTTTCGTATAGGCTCTTATATAATGCAAGAATGAACTATGAAAAACATTACAATCTTCTTATAACTCGCGCCCAAAATCGAAAACTTACGGGTTATTCAGAATTACACCATATTATCCCAAAATGTCTAGGTGGAAAAGATGCCGTTACAAATTTGGTTGCACTTACTGCCCCTGAACACTTTTTGGCACATCAACTCTTGGTTAAAATTTATCCAGGCAACAGAGATTTAATTCTAGCTGTTCATATGATGACAGTATCGACTGCAAAGTTTAGCGGCGCCAGATCAAAGAATAAAAGATTCGGATGGATTCGAGAGCTTACTGCAAAAGCACAAGAAGGAACAATATTTACAGAAGAACGAAAAGCTAAAATTAGAAAAGCTAAAGTAGGTTCTACCTTATCCGAAGATCATAAACAAAATATAAGTAAAGGTTTAATCGGAACAACAAAATCTGAAGAAACAAGACTAAAGATAGCAGAAGCAGGTAGAAAATATAGAGAAGAAAATAAAGATAAATTAGCACCGACTCATGAGTGTGAGCATTGCAAGAAACTATTTCATTCATGGAATTTACCTCGACATAAAATTAAGTGTTATGCAAAATTGACTAAAGTAAAACAAAAGCGAATGAGTCCAATCGTACAATGTCCTCATTGTAGGTTAAGTGGCCAACAAAATGTTATGAAGCGCTGGCATTTTGATAAATGCAAGTCCAGAAAGGAGATAGTATGATCTACACTAAAAAATGGTTTGAACAAAATAGACCAGAAATATTTGAATATTGCGAAAAACAATTGCAGCCAGGCCTTTTAAATTCAGATTGCGTTGCTGCAATTGCACCAATAAAATCTGGTAAGAGAGGAATAAGCATTTGTTTCAAAACTCTCACACCCGACGCTGTTCATATATATTTTTCAGCGCTAGATAGGCTAGATGAAAAGGAACAACTCGAAGAGTTAGAGGAAAATGGGTTTGAGGTTTTCCTGTCCCGCGATATTACTGACCTAGAGAATCGGCTTGATGTATTAGATAAACGCAAAAAACCTTTTTATTTGCATTTTAATGAATCTGATTACGGAACTGACTCTGAACAAACTTTTGCAATTAAGGTATATAAGAGACTTCAAAAAGAGCATATAAAAGTATTAGGGTATTCAGCCTCGAACGAAGAAATGTTGTGCAGTGATTTGGACCCATATAAAACTGAATTTGTTCCGCCCGCCTCTTATAGAGGTGCCGCTTGGTTTTTAGCGAACAATTTAGTTGAAGAAGCAGAACAATTTTATGATGATATAGCTAATATCATTACACCACAAGGAAACACTGCTTTAGACGAATTATTCTATTCTAAAGATAAATTCATTGGAGTATTACGTATAACTCAGTTAGGTAAAAAACAACATGCTCTTGAAAAACTGTTATTGGCCTCTTCTAAGAATGCGAAAATTAATTTGAAAATTAAAGTAATTAAAGGTGGTGAAGGATTTGACTGGTCTAAACATTCGTCATACATAAGTAGGATGCGTGAGAGTTATGAGCAAGATACCTCACTGAGGGTATTATTGGTTATAAATCAAACTTGCACAAGATCAACGGAAGTCGGTTTTCACAAAGATATAGTATTTTGGCATGATTGGAAATCGAAATCACCGTATAACACTATCATACAAGCCTCTGGCAGAGTGTTTCACTATCATGAAGTTGGTTATAAGATTAAAGTATATACAGAAGTCCAATCATTTGAACTTGCGGCCGGACAGATATCAGTAAATCAATATAGTGGTAAGCTTAGTAGACGCATGGCCCAAAAAAGGGGAGTGGCGTCGAATAAAAGGTACAAATTTGTAAATATAGGAAATAATTTGACTGACGCTGAAATTCAGCACAAGATAGACATAGAACATAAAAACGAAGGAACTACATCTTACGGGTCCTTCAGCAGGCATAATGCAAGTAAAAATAAGTATGACTACATGGAAAATTGGTTAGATAAGAATATCTCTACTCAACACAACTTCACAGATCAAATTTTAATACTCGATGGTCCTGGAAAACACAAAAACAGTTGGAAAAAATTTGTTTTGAGTGGCAAACACAACAAAGATGACATAATTATTATGGTTAGATTGCCTGACGTTGATAAAAAAGTGAGAGGTCATAAGACTATGAATAATTCTATGTATCAAAATGAAGAATTAAATTTGATAGATTAAAGGAAATTTCAAATGCAATGTAAAATTTGTGGATGTGTTAATATTCAGATAGAATCTGATAAGTTAGAAAACTGTCCTTATTATAATGGTAAAATTTCTGAAGGCAAGCTTAAACCTCTTAATGATGATGAAATTAGATTCATTGAATACAGAGAATGTTTAAGTTGTGGCCTAACATACGGTTGGGATAACGAGAAATAAATCATGTCAGGCAAAACTTGGCGAGAAAAGAAGATAGCCATCCAAAAAGAAATGCAGAAGTATGACAAACACTTTCTTGCCAAAGAATATGCATTTAATTGGAAAGAAAAGCAATATGGTGAAATCACTATGCAAAATTTAGCTGGCGCATATGTTGATTATAGATCATTTCCTGAATGCGTTACGTTTAGAACACATTGGCCTACGCATGATTGTATATTTTTCGATAACGAAAAAGAAATGTTAGTTCATAAAATAAAAAATGATTGATTTCAACAAAGGCGATTTAGTCTATTACGACTTCAAACAAGTTGTAAATGATGACCACCCAGGATTTTTCTGTGTAGTCAGAGGAATTCAGACATACAAAAATATAGAAGATCATATTTTATTAGTATATGAAGATGAGGCAGATATAATCGAAATCAAATTTAGATTTGTTGCAAACCCAGATCATTTGATTAAAGTTGACCCAAACACACCACAAAACAAATTAGCGATACAAATAAAATATGCCTGATATGCTACCAATCGGAACAGTATTGTTCAATAACAAATATAAGAAAATGGGGATGGTCATCGGATATTCATATGAAAAAAATTATTATGATATAGATTCTGACGATGAATGGTTTTGGGCTCCACAAGACGTTGAATTGGTTCCTGAAAAAGAAGCACTCTTTTATGTTATAAAACATGGATAATATGTTACCAATTGGAACTGTCCTGTTTAATACTGAAAAGAAAAAGGTAGGAACGGTCGTAGGTTACTATGAAAGCGATCCTATACATTGGTATGATGTGGATAGTGACGATGACTTTTATTGGATTCCGAATGAAGTAATAGAACTTTCTGAAAACGAATCATTGTTATACAGGATAAAATATGGATGATTATAAACTAAACGGTGTTGCTGTATTGCAAAATTTCTTTAAAGTTCAAGATTTCTTTCATTATGTTCAAAGTCAAATTGATTCAGGACAAGTAGATAATGCCACAGTAAGAGTCTCACGCAGAGAACCCTTTGACTACAATCCAGTAGTTCAAGTTTATGTAGATATAACACAAGCATTTCGAGCTTGGCAGATAACTAAGAGTAACTAATAGATACAAAGTATAGGATTTTTGTAGGATTCTTTTCTTAAATACTTTTACTCAATTTACAATTTAGGAGAGTTAAATGTCTATACTATCAGATATCGAAAAGATTATCAAAGAAGCTGAAGCAAAAATTGTGTGTCTTATGGCGACACAAGTTGGTAACCCTGCACCTGAACCCGCACCACTGGTTAATCCCATCCCTCCGCATGAAGAACCTCCAATAACTTGATTTAAAATCATGTCATAAGCACTGGGCGCTTTTTTGCTCCCAGTGCTCAAGTGCGTAAATATCTGTATGAACAAAATTTACACACAACCAAAAATTATCGAAGCTGCTGGTGCTTTGATCTACTCATTAAAAACAAAACGATTTCTGTGGTTACTAAGATCAGATGAAGGCTCTTATTCTGGGACTTGGGGCCTTGTTGGCGGAAAGAAAGAATCTGGTGAAAACAACATTGAATGTTTAGAACGCGAAATGTATGAGGAAGTTGGGTTTCATGTTTCTTCTAAAAAAATTATTCCTCTAGAAACATATACTTCACCTGATACAAATTTTTTCTATTATACATATATTGTTATCGTAGATGATGAATTCATTCCTGATTTGAATGTAGAACATGATGGATATTGCTGGAGTCCCTTAAAGGCTCATCCACAGCCCTTACATCCTGGACTGTGGAACACGGTTAAAGTTGAGACTATTCAAGACAAGATTAAACTTGTGGAAGAGATTTATTGATTAGAATGTTGCTACTTGGACCCAAGAGCCAAAATTTCCACCTGGGATTGTAGCTACTCGTTTCCATTCGCCGGCAGTATCAGTATATGTTTGAACATAACCTTGACGAGTTGCACCACTATATATAAACGGGAATGTTTTAACTTCCATCGCAAAACCATGACCGGTAGCTCCAGTAGGAATTTCAGCACCAAGATTAGAACACTCATTAACATCACCAATATAAATGCCCGGTATTAAATGAGACGAAAGGGATTCAGTACTAGTTAGTGCCATATATTCTAGTGACAGATTTGTGAGTCCATATGGATATCCATAGGCTGCATTAGGATTAATAGGGGTAGTAGTTTAAACCATGGTTGAGGGCCTGTCACTGACAATGCCACTGATCGCATCCATACTGCGCCTTGTTCTTGATAAAATTGTGTTGTTCCTAATTGAAGCAAAGTGAATCCGTTTGTACCAGTAGCACCTGATGGTGCATCAGTAGGTAATGAAACACCGGGTGCTCCAGTATATACTCTTACTACATTGTCTGGCAATGATGGATCAATAAGACTGCTAAAGGTGGTATTGCCTGGTAAAGTCGTTTGAATTACGTTTGTGCTATCGTACATATATTTTCCTTTAAAAGGAAAAGTATATCACGATTGAATAAAGAAGTAAAGAAAGAGAGGGCTCAGTGAGCCCGCTCTAAACAATTATTACAAATTTAGTTAGATGCTAGTAAATCGAGTGGGGTCGATTGTTTTTTGAGTGTCAATATATTTGTAATATGCTGGACTTGGGTGTATGCCAGCAGAATCGCATGGCGTGCCCAATGCAACACCATTGAAAGTGATGACATTCCAGATGCAACTATTTTGACTAGTCTCAATTACTGAACTATTATCAAAATATCCAACAAGAGGGGAAGGTGTCGTTCTGATCCAATTGTTTAATAAAGTGCGTTGAGAGCTACATGCTGCTGGAGTTTGATTAGCTGTTGTTGCGAAACTATCAGTAGAAGTCGCGACAGGAAGAATGGTACATTGCCAAACTCTCTTTGTTGGAAACATCGCATAGATAGTTTGTAAGTCAGTTTCAATAGCAGAAGCAGTTCTCGCAGCCGCATTTAAGTCATTCACTCCATATTGCACCACAACATCAGTGTGATATGCTTGCTGCCGCGGCCGGAAAGTATTGTTACCTGACTGCACAAAAATATGAGCTTCATCAGTCGGACAGCCCATATTAATGTACGGGCGAGCATGCCCGATTGAACGGACAACTTCGCCTTGTCCCCAACGACCCCAATCAGCTTCACCGACAGCAGAACCGTTAGTTACCCCAGGCGGATTTTGTGCTAATGTTGTCAAGTTCGCATCATTTGTTCCTGCACAACGGGAATCACCTAAACACATTACAGAGGCAACATTCGAAAGACCTAAAATTGCCAATGGAAAACGCAACTGAGCAACGTTAGAGATATAGTTGTTTGTCGTTGGTAATGTGCCACCTATTAGGTATACGTTTGCAGCACTTGTATTTGTTCCTAGTGCAGTGTACCCTACAAATGGAGTATCTGTTGATGGATTATTTGGTCCAGGCGAATAGAATGCAAATGGAAATGATGCTGCTGTGCCTGATGCTAAAGTAGAAACACGACGGATCCAAAATGATGCGCCAGCTGGAATTCGCACTGGTACAGGATCAGATACTACATCAGCACCACCGGCTGGAATATTAATAGAATCTGTTCTAACAGAAGAACTGTTAGCAGTATCCCATGTTACCATGGTAAATTGACCAGCAGGATATTCAATAGAACATTGTTCAATCATTGCCCCGCCAGTGGGAGTTATTTCTCCTGTGTTATTTGCTATCCAATTACCTAATACAATTTGTGGTCCATATACTGTAGGTCCCATGTTGACGTGAAATGTTCTTCCAGCAGCTTGCACAATATTGGTACCGCCAGTCACAGTGCCATAATATGCATTATCGTGCCGGCATCGAGTAGCAATGTTACGAATGGTCCCTACAGCACCGTTAATTTGATCTGGAGATGCCCATTGGGCATCTTCGCGCAAGAAACGATATGTGCCTGCAGTGGCACCTGGATCTGGCGCTGCACCTGCAGCATGACTTGCACCACTGGCTACCATCGGCGACGAACTACCGCCGGATCCAGCAGGACCCACTAGACTAGTTCCAGAGCCCCATGCGCCAGCAGACTTAGCGCCATAAAGCATGTTACCTGCAGTGTCAATATAGAAGTCGCCATTATTACCCACTCCACTGCCAGGAGCACCAGTTCCGTGATTTATGGTATTGCCGTTAGTTCCATTACTACCATTCGATCCAGCTGGCCCTATTAATGATGTGCCAGTCGGCCAAGTGCTTGAACCCTTGGGTCCATAAAGATTGTTTGCAACGGTATCAATATAAAAGTTACCTTGAGCACCAGTGCCACTCGATGGGGCGCCTGCTCCGTATAACACTGTATTGCCACCGCTAGTACCGACGCCATTAATATACAGGTCAGTAAAGTTTGCATCACAGTTAGTAGCTATGGTAGCTAACTGATGCATCAGAGAATTCATTTGATCAGCTTGAGGATTTCCTGTTCCGATGGGCGGAATTGTCCCTAGAGTTGAGTATGTTGGTATTTGTGCCATTTAGTTGGTCCTTAAAAAAGATAGTAACATTATCCCTAATGTTACTATCGAATACTTAATATACAAATTAATAACTAGGATACCACTTTGTAGTACCAGAGTCATAAGTCATTGTTAAGGTCTTGCTAACTACAGCAGTAGATGCTAATGCAATATTTCCTGCAGTAGTAGTTGTAAAAATGCCCTTAGGGATGATTGTAATCTGTCCGCCATTTGTTGCCATAGTTCCTGGGGGTGTTATATTAACAATCGCAGTAGTTCCAGACACGAATAGTAAGTTCGTCGCTGGGGCAATAGTTGTTGCACTTGCGATAGTTGGAGGCGCTACAGTAGTTCCAGAATATAGATCATTAAAGTTGGCAGTAGAGTTTGCAACTAGTGCTGTCAATTGTTGATTAAATGCAATTTGTTGATCAAGCATCGGGCTTCCAGTCCCGTTAGCTACGACTTGAGTTGTGAGTGCTTTTTGTGTCATGGTAGAACCCTCGAAATTAGTAAATGTATTTAGCAAAAAATCTCCAAAAATTGAACACAGGCATATCGATAAATACTTGAATGATGAGAAATAATATATGCCAAAGTTAAGTCTATGGAAACAAGGAGATCATTCTGCGGATTATCGTTTTATCGATAAACAGATAAGAGGTATGCTTACTGCTGGCGGCACCGGATGCTTGATTCATAAGTATTTGGGTCCACAAAACCCAGCCGATCCTACAAACAATCCTTCGGTCCCTACTTATCCCACACAGTCAGAAACAAATATTCAGGATATGCTTTTCTTAGAAAATAGAGATAGAGTCTATGATACAAGCATTTATGATATTCGTGGACATTATAACGTAGCGAACCTAGACTTTGATTTATCGCAATTCGGCTTATTTTTAAGCTCAGATATCATCTTTATTGTGTTTCATATCAATGATATGATCGATATTTTAGGCAGAAAATTGATGGTAGGTGATGTTATCGAATTGCCGCACATTAGAGATTATAATCCACTGAATACTACATTAGATGCCAGCCTGGCTAGATTTTTTGTTATTCAAGATGCTGCAAACGCAAGTGAAGGATTCAGTCAGACTTGGTGGCCACACTTATGGCGCGTCAAATGTGGACCTCTTGTTGATTCCCAAGAATATCAAAGTATTCTAGATCAGATTGCTGCGAGTGATAATGTAACTACACCTGTAGGACAATTAGTAAGCAACTATCAAACACAATTAGGCATTAGTGAAGCAGTGTTAGACGAAGCAGAAACTGATACTCCAATGTCAGGATATAATGTAGATAACATGTATGTACTACCAGTTGTGACGAATTCTCAAGGTGAATATCCTGGCGCGGGTCCAGGCATACAACCTTCTTCAGATGTTAATACAGTTACTTCTGACAATGTTAATTCTGGCGGAGCCAATCACGGATCGAATAGTAATTTCACTATCAATGCTGACCTAGGACCAGACTCCCCTGATGCTAAACAGAAAGCATATCTTGGTGGTGATGGCGTGCCGCCGAATGGATTCCCTGTTGGGGCAGGAATAACCTTCCCAACAAATCCAAATATAGGAGATTTTTTCTTGCGTATAGATTTCTTGCCGAATCGCCTGTTCAGATATAGCGGAACAAGTTGGACTAAAATTGAAGATTCTGTTAGAACAAATTACACTCCAGGTGGAAGCACTAACAATCCTAATAATACACAGCTTGAAGGTTTTTATAGTAATACTGCTACATTTATTGATGATAATAATACGACTCAACCATCACTACAGAGTTTGAGTGGTGCATTGAGACCTGGTGCAGATAACGGAGAGAATCAATAATGTTACGAAATTTTTATTACGATAATCAAATTAGACGCTACTTAGTTCAAATGATGCGGATATTGAATAATTTTCAATTTCAATCATTAGATACCAACGGAAACAAAATACTGAAACAAGTTCCTGTTGTATATGGTGACCCATCTCGCCAAGCTGCTGTTGTCATCGCAAACAATAGTGAAAACACGACACCTACAGTTCCTGTCATTGCTGTTGAGATAGATGATTTGAAGCACGATAGAACACGCATTCAGGATCCATCATTTGTCAATACGATGTCAGTAAGAAATAGACATTATGATCCTTCTACATCACAATATACTATGTCTCAAGGTATGGATTATAATATCGAACGATTAATGCCTGTACCGTACATTTTAACTATGAAAGCTGAAATATGGACTAGCAATACAGATCAAAAGATGCAGTTGCTAGAACAAATCATCCCATTGTTCAATATGTCATTCGATGTTCAATCTACAGATAATTATATTGATTGGACTAGTTTGACGACTATATTTTTAGAAGATAATAGTTGGACTTCTAGAACAGTTCCCGTTGGTACAGACAATCCTATTGATGTAACATCTATGACATTTACTATGCCGATTTGGATTTCTGCACCTGCGAAAGTACAAACGATGGGAGTAATTCAAACAATCATCGCAAGCATTCATGATACAGAAGGGGAATTGTCAGATGAAGCAGTGTTAGCTGGAACATTACTGAGTCGTCAAGTTATCACACCACTAGACTTCAATGTTGTGCTGCTAGGCAATCAACTTACATTGTTTAAACAGGGTGATATTGATTTACAAAAGAATACATTAAATGCTGATACTAAAATTGGCACCCCAGACAACTGGCACAATTTTATTAATATGTATGGGACATTGCGCAACGGCGTGTCTCAGATTAAATTGAGCCAACCCAATGGTAATGCTGACGTCGTGGGCAACATAGTGTATAATCCTCTAGATGATACTACATTGATTTACAACATCATAGAAAATACAGTGCCTACAAACACATTACCACCAGTAAATGCGATTGTAAATCCTCAGGGCAGTGGTCCTGGGATAGGTAACTTTCCAGCAGCAACAACAGGACAAAGTTATTTGTTACTTAATGAATTGGGTGCTTCAGGATCAGCTTATCAAGAAACCGCTTGGGGCGGAGCGATTGCAAATGCAAACGATATTATTACGTACAATGGCACATATTGGATTGTGACATTCAATTCACAAGCAACGTCAGCTACAGAATATGTAACTAATTTGACTACTTCTATTCAATATCGTTGGAATGGTGCAGAATGGTTGAAATCTGTTGATGGATTTTATGCTGCGGGAAATTGGGAAATTATTCTTTGATTTAATTTTGGATTGGTGATATAATTGTTGTTTTACTGAATTGAGATAAAAATGGCAACTGGATTATTAATAGAGTTGGAATCTGAATACGAAAATACAGGCGGCCGCGTCGATGACGATGAATGGTCGCGAGATTCTTCTAGAACAACTAATAATCTCGGAGAAGTTACTGCGCTAGATGCGAAAGAATCTTTGGCATATTCGCTGAAGAATGGAGATTTCCCAAATTGTGATTTGGTTGTGGGCGCAGAGGTCGAACCTGGCGATATAGTCTATATTGTTTGGGCTGAATATACGACAGGTGACTCATTTGGTACTGATTATGGGCAATATGAGCTTATTGCTGCGTTTGTTGATGAAGAAAAAGCAAAGAAGTGCGCAAAAGCTTGTAAAGATTTTGAAGAAAATCAAAACTCAACGTATCTAGACTCAGATAGATACTCCCTAAAAGTTGAGTTAGATAACGGTCAGACTTATACTGTTCATGTGCCCTGGACTGGATATTTTGAAAGTTTGGAACGCGTTCATGTAACGACAAAAACGATCAAAGCAAAATAAAAAAGCGCTCAAATGAGCGCTTTTTCTTTTCTTACAACAAGCTTGCAAAAAGCTGTTCGGGTCTTATTTGTATGCCCTTCGCCAAATTCAAAACCACTGAACTATCAGAATACTATTCTGATATAGATATTTAGCGGTTGTTGCATAAAAACAACGGTTATTGACAAATTATCCAAACTGCTGTACAATATAGTTTCATTCAATGGAGATTTAATATGGCAGGCAAGATTAAGATCGATGGCGCTCGTAAGACAAAGCCCCGCGCAATCCGTTCCTCGCAACACATTGAAGAAAAATATACTGGTCCCGAACCCGAATGGAAAGGGGATGAAAGCTTGACGCTATCGGATGACGAATTCGATAACAAATTGCGTCGCAGCATGAATTATTACAATCATCACTTTACACCGAAAGATTCTCGTAAGCATGTTGTAGAGTGGTTGAAAGGTCGTACTGACGTTGAAGCTGACACTCTTGAAAGCTACCGTAAGACTGCTGAAAGGCTTACGCCGATGACTGTGTGCAGTCTAGTTATGGCATCAAAGAAAAAGATGCCACTTAAAGATCATCATATTGAATTCATTCTCTCGAAAGTGAATGAAGCAATTCGTATGGCTAATGACAAACTTGTTAGCGACGAAGAGGGCCCGATTCTAGAAGATCAATCTAAAGTTAAAAAGGCACCAGTTAAAGTTGCACGTCCATCTGTTCGTGATCGTGTGAATGATATTGTAGATCAACATATTGTATTTTTCGAAGATATGGAAAGTGATTTCTATACGAAAAAGCAATTGAATCCTGATGCATTTGCATATTTTAATGCAAAGAGTTTTCCGAAGCCTGGACTTGCACGTTTCAAGAAAGTATTTGAAACAAAACGCGACGAATTGGTTGAAGCGCAAGAAGGAAAAGATAAGCAACTGAAAGAAGGCTATTCGCAATTTAAGGCAGCAGATTTTAAGAAACGCATTGATTTTTATAATGCAATTTTGAATGATGTTGCTGCATATGACAATGCGAAGAAGGCCGTTCGTAAGCCACGCGTGAAGAAAGCGCCGTCCAAAGATAAGCTTGTTTCTAAAGTGAAGTATTGCAAACAAGATGCAGCATTGAAAATTTCTTCAGTGAATCCGATCAACATTTTGGAATCGAAAGTAGTTTGGGTATATCACACTAAGTATCGCAAAATCGGGTGCTACGTTGCTGATTCAACTGTTGGAACTATGAGCATCAAAGGCACAAGCATCGTTGGCTTTGATGAAGTCAAAAGTGTGTGCAAAACAGTGCGTAAGCCAGAAGTCACTCTTGCTGAATTCATGAAGGCAGGTAAAGTTCAATTGCGTAAATTCATGAGTGGAATCAAAGCAACAGAAGTGAAGCTTACTGGTCGCTTGAGTGAGGATGTGATTATTCTTAAGGTGGAATAATGAATGCGAAGTCTGGTGATACGATTTATTTTGCTAATAAATTCGTTAAAGTGCAATCGTACGTTAAAGAAAGTAATTATTATGAACTAGATGAATGGGTTCATGGTTTAAGATGGTGGATTATTCCGTCACCTATTGTTGTATCACCAGACACACCACAAAACAGATTAGCAATACAACTCAAATATGCCTAAGGATATAAATGGATCAGAATTAAGGGCAGGAGATTCAGTCTTTAATACAAAGACAGGATTTTTTGGAAAAATGCTTCAATGTAGAGATACTGCGGAAGCGCCATATACTATAGTGAGTGTGGAACATGATTTAGATTGCCGTGCGCTAAATCACATTGCTGTTTATCCATGGAGCACTAATCTTACAATTAAACTAGATCCCGACACTCCCGAAAATCGTTTATTTTTAAAGTTAAAATATGCCTGATATGCATCTTCTTAATCCACCAGCAACTGACGAAATTTATTATTTAATTAATAAGTATGACGAATTTTGCAAAATGAAAATTGTAAAAACACTACTGAGTAGTTCTGGAGATTCAATGCTGGTGCATTATCTTTGTGCTTACGGATACGAAGGGGATTTAGATGATGCACCAACGTATGGAACAATAAGTTTGCATCATTGGAATTGTTGGTTACGAGATAGTAAGATGACCAAAATAAATAATCCACAGGAAGAATTAGCATTTATTCTAAAATATGGCTGCAAGTAATGCATGATATCAAAGTAAATTCTATATTTTTTGATTTAGATCGACTAGTGTTTTGCACAGTCTCAGAGATAAAAATGATGTGCAATGACAGGTATATTAATTATATTGGATTGCAACATCCATTGTATCAGTGCGACGTTTTCATATCTGATTGGTCCTTACTTGATAAAAGCAAATTCATTCCTGTTTGTTCTGAAGAAGAAAAACTTGTTATTTCATTAAAATATTTGTGATTATTATGGAATTAAAAATTGGCACGATAGTATTTCATAAAAAACGAAAACAATTTGGTTCTTTGCTCACTAGCTGGGGTCGTGCCGCCCTACAAAATTCGGAAGAATTAATATATGAAGTCGAGGTGGAAGATCATAATCCTGACATACATGGACAATGGTATTTGTCTAATATAGTAATTTTAGAAGAAGATACTCCACAAAAACGATTAGCACTTCAAATAAAATATGCAGACTGAATTTAAAAAATTTGATTTTGTTTATAATAAATTAATTGATTCGTTTGGTATTGTAAGCGAGACAGCTTTTAAACAAACATTAAAAATTGATGTTTATAAACACAACGGTATAGGACCATCATTCATTCGCACTGAATATTGGTTTAAGCATAATACTGTAAAATGCTATGGACCAGACAATCTTAAAAATCGTTTAGCCATCAGGATTAAACATGGACAATGAATTTAAAGTCGGTGCCATTGTTTATCATAAACTTTATCATAAATTCGGAAAGGTAACTTTTTTGGCGGATCGAGGGTTTATTCATGTTAAAGTTACTGACGCACTTGGTTCAAATACTAAGTTGTGGTTAGAAAAAAATATAGTTGCAGTAAATGATGATTCACCCCAAACAAAATTGATGATGGATATTAAATATGGACAATGAATTTAAAAAATTTGATTTTGTCTATGATAAGAGATGGGATCGTTTTGGAATTGTTCGTGAAAATCCTAGAAAAATCATGATGACTGTAGCTGTTGATGTGTATAGCCATAACGGTATTGGACCATCTTTAGTCGGCGTCGAACATTGGTGGAAACACAATACAATTAAATGTCAAGGCCCAGACACCCCACAAAATAGACTAGCGATACAATTAAAATACTCATGACTAAAGATGAAATGCGTTCTATTGAGAAAGGTGATGTGATCTACTATCCGCCTTCAGAAGAATGGTGGCATGTAGTTGGATTCAGAAAAAAATATAAATTCTTTGGAAAGCGATTGGGTGCTAAAGTAGTAGCTGAGAATGGTTTCATGAAAAAATTTGGTGTAGTATGTTACTCTTATTGTATTGAAGATTCCCCACCGGGATTTCTGAATTTTTATAAGCATGGTATTTTACTTAAAGAAGATACTCCAAAACAACGACTAGCAGTGATTCTTAAATATGGAACAAACAGTTACTAACCTACCTATATTTAATATAGGCGATCATCTTTACAACAGAAAATACAATCTAGTTGGCACTGTCAATGATATCAATACGACCTTCTTTGATGATGAAGAAGAAAAATATCATCGGATGTATAATGTAGAATGTGATGACTGTGACTATTGGCTTGCTTCTGATTGTGAAAAGATTACGGAACAAGAATTATTGTTCTACAAATTAAAATTTGGGGATGCTAGACGATGATAGATGAATTTGATAATAGGTATTATCACAAAAGATGGAAGAAATTCGGAACTGCGACAGGAGAATCAGTGATGTATAAGAGTAGGCCATTCTTGGAAATTATTCCAGACTCTGAGTCTGGTGATATAACTAATCTACGTCACAATTATTGGGATTCTAAAAACATTATAAAAGTAGAATCAGAAAAGCACTATCTAGAATTGATTTTGAAATCATGAAAGCGAATGATCAAGTATTTCATAAAAAATCACATTATTTTGGTCGGCTAGTATTTCAACGAAAGGTGTTTGACGATGTTTATTGGATGGTAGAATTTGAGGTTATTGAATTCTCTAAGAGAACGATTAGACGAGAATTTTGGGATATAAAAAATATTATTTTAGTAGAATCAGAACCGCACAAATTATCTCTACTTATAAAATACTCTGACTAACTGGTAAATATCAGTAATCGGAGTATTTTTATGGCACTCAATCCTGTATTTCCCTATAACCCGCCACCACAGCAATATATGGCACCGACATTGCCTGACGCTGAGACACAAAAAAAATTAATTAAAGATTATATTCGCTATAGTCTTGGTGATCAAATGGTCGATATCGATTTAGATAAAGAACACTATGATCTAGCTATTTCTTACGCGATGCAAAAATATCGCCAACGTTCAGCTAACTCAGTAGAAGAAAGCTATGCGTTTATGGAACTAATCAAAGATCAAACAGATTATTATTTGCCGCTTGAAACAATAAGTGTGCGTCAAATTTTGCGTCGCGGTATCGGTAGTGTGACAGGAACAGCAGCATCACAGTTCGAACCATTTGCGTCAGGATATTTGAATACGTATATGCTTACTGCTGGTAAGGTCGGCGGATTAGCTTCATATGAATTATTCTCTGAATATCAATCATTAGCAATGCGTATGTTCGGCGGCCACATTCAATATACATTCGATCCAGTATCAAAAAAACTTGTTATTAGTCGTAAAGTTCCAGACGGCGGCGAGGTAGTATTACTATGGGTTTATAACTATAGAACAGATCAAGCAATTTTGAATAGCTATTCTTCGTTTCCATGGGTGCAAGATTATGCTTACGCTAAAGCTAAATTTATGTTAGGTGAAGCGCGTAGTAAATTCCAAAGTTTGGCTGGACCACAAGGCGGAACTAGTTTGAATGGTGCTGAATTAAAAGCAGAAGCTAAAGAAGAAATGGCTAAATTAGAAGAAGACTTGAAAAACTATCAAGACATGTCAAATGGCAGTATGCCACCGTCGTTTTTAATCGGTTAAATTTAACAGTAGAAATGAAAAAGCGCTCACGTGAGCGCTTTTTGTTTTTGTAATTACGAATATTCATAAACTATTACTATACCTTGTCCACCTGCTCCGCCAGTTTGCGCTGATTGAGAAGCTAACGCGCTAGCACCACTTCCACCTGCTCCATAACCAGATGCAGCTATACCAGTGGTAGTGCTAGCTACTGTAGAACCACCCGATCCAAATAGTGATGTTGCGCCGCCGCCAGATGAAGATCCTGTTGCAGTATTAGCAAGAACTACCATGGCCATGCTTCCAATTCCACCGCGGAACGTAGTTATAGTTGTTGCAACTCCGCCGGATATAGTAGCAGCAGTTGCTAATGCACCAGTGCCTACTAATTGAACTGTAGTTAGATTGGCACCTACTAGGCCTGCAGTGCCTCCAGGACAAGACACAAAAGTTCCGAAACTTGATGTATTTCCTGCTGTTCCAGCCGCACCAGACACTCCAGCCGCAGATGCAGCAACAGTTACAGTTGTTCCAGAAAATCCACTCGTGATTAAGCATTTTGCATAAGTACCCGCACCACCGCCCCCACCAACTGACGAGGAACTTGCAGATGTTGCTGGAGTGCCACCTCCAGCTGCACCACCACCTTGAACTTCTACTACAATTTTATTTGTACCAGCAGTAGCTGTATATGTTGGAGTACCAGGGGTAGAGAATACTTGTACATTTAATAAACGACCACTAAATCCTGTCAGCGTGCCAGTTGCAGTCAAGTTTGTGACTGTAGCTGCTTCTGGTGTGATACTACCGATAACAAAGCTATCTAATGTTGCTGCACCTGTCGTTCCTACTAGGGCTGGCGCAGTTAATGTTCCAGTCATTGTGTCACCAGCTAACTTGACGTGATTAATCCAACCGATGCCGTTGTAATTTTCAAATCTACTTGTAGTAGTATTGAAACGAATCATACCTTGGGATGCTGGTGATGGTTGCTGTCCTGTGTTTCCTACAGGAATTTGTATAGCACCGGAGCTATCAAGAATTAAATTCCCAGCAGAAGTTAAACGCATTTGCTCAGATGGAGTATTCGAGCCACTTGCAGTAACTTGGAATGCAATTGCTGTTGGAGTAGATGCATTAGTAAAGCCACCTTCAGATACAAAATTGATTTGACCTGAGGAAGATGCATTAAATTGTGTTGTTCCATAACCATAAGCTGATATTTGACCAACTATGTCACTAGTCTGTATTGCAGTTGGTGCAGAACCAATTCCTCTACTTCCGCGCAATGCTATTGCGGACATTGTTCCGCCTGCATTGACAAATGAATCCATCGTAAGAATTGATTGATTAGTATCAAGATTGATAGCGCGAATCATTGTGCCCGCAGGCGCACCTGGTAATGATCCTACACCGACTAAGTTTGAATCGAAAACACCAGACTGTCCAGAAACGAACCCATTATTCATAACAACTAAACCAGTGAACGTGTCACCAGCTTTATTAATTGGGGTATACCCTAGTGCGCCAGTTACATCTGCTGAGAGTAAATTCACTGCACCAGATCGATTATTGAATGTATTAACTACGTTTGTGGAATAATTTGTTGTGTATAAATCAGTGAAGTTCGCATTGATTTTCTGCATAGCAGAAAGAAGCGTATCCCCTGTTCCATCATTTGGATTTGTTCCAGTATTGATTACTTGTTTTGTCATATCGTTTCCGAAATATATGTGTATATTTATATGTTTTACAAATGAAAAAAGCGAGTCTAGGACTCGCTTTTTTGTACATCAGATGAAACGATTAGACTGATTGAATAAATGCTTGGCCTAATGTCTGTACACCTTGTGTATTCGGACCATTTGCAGTACCAGTACCAGTTAATTCAGTTCCGGTAAGTTCCCACTTGTAACGGTTGCCAGCAAAAGTTTCAACAGTACGATTGTTTAGCTTTCTTGCATATTGTGTAGGACCAAATGATAATGCTGTGACGGTTGGAATGCTAGTATATCCAACACCATTTAATACCATTGTCAATGGAGTCTGGATTGCTCCGCCAACCACAGTTGCAGTTGCAGTTGCTTGAGTAGTATAACCACCACCATTGAATACTACTTCAGTATTTGCACCATAACCAGTATTAGTTCCACCTACAGTAACAGACTTAACATCATATTTCAAATTGAATGTTGCACTTGGAGTTGCGCCAGGAGTAGTTGCATCAGTTACAGAGACTGGATTGACTGGTAGGGCAGTATATGAGCCCTTAGTAGTTAAAGTAAATGTAGCTACACCACCTGCAGATACGGTATTAACTGTAAT
>Ga0210403_10001173_pt1 | contig 25433 bp, 20 predicted proteins | sample IncBWC19MmetaG_FD_150863 | JGI IMG/M metagenome (GOLD analysis project Ga0210403, IMG submission 150863) | Forest soil microbial communities from Barre Woods Harvard Forest LTER site, Petersham, Massachusetts, United States - Inc-BW-C-19-M | ecosystem: Environmental > Terrestrial > Soil >... | reverse complement strand
ATTCACGCTCTCGACGTGGGTGTCCAGCGTAACTTCAAGATGCTTGGTTTCTGGCGCCATTCCGGGTCGCGAAAGTTGGACATTCCTCACAAAAGGCGTTCTTATCCGTAACACAGCCCTCAAAGGGAAGTCAATGGAGCAGCCTGCCCCGCCTATTCCTGTAGTGGCCGGTCTTCAGGCCGGCCCCAATAGTAGAAACTTCAGCCTGTCTTATTCTATTCCCCAGCCCTCCCGTGGCACAGCCATTCCTGGCTGTGCTCTTGGCAGCGCCCTCTGCGTTATCTTTTTCTCTTCACGCCCAATAATCCCGATCCAGTGTCCGATACTGAATCGCCTCGCTCAAATGCTTGCACTGAATGTCCTCAGAAGCATCCAGATCCGCAATCGTCCGCGCCACCTTCAGGATCCGGTCATGCGCCCGGGCCGACAAGCCCAGCCGGGTAACGGCGTTTTCTAGCAATTTCTCCCCATCCGCATTAATCCCGCAATGTTTCCGGATCATCTTCGGCGCCATCTGCGCGTTGCAATACGTCGTTTTCTCCGCCCGGAAGCGCTCCGTCTGCCTCTGCCGAGCCGCAATCACCCGCGCCCGCACCGCCGCCGAATCCTCCGACGACGAAGGCGCCCGCAGTTCCTTATACTTCACCGCGGGCACTTCAATGTGAATATCTATCCGGTCCAAAAGCGGTCCGGAAATCTTCGAAACATACCGTTGGATCATCGGCGGCGTACAGTGGCAGTCATGCCCCGGATCCCCAAAATACCCGCAAGGGCAAGGATTCATCGCCGCAGCCAGCATAAATCGCGAAGGGAAAGTAACCGAAATCGCCGCCCTCGCGATCGTCACACTCCCGTCCTCCAGCGGTTGCCGCATCACCTCAAGCACATTCCTCTGGAACTCAGGCAGCTCATCCAGAAAAAGCACTCCGTTGTGCCCCAGCGACACCTCGCCCGGCCGCGGCACCGCGCCCCCTCCAATCAACCCCGCGTCGCTGATCGTGTGATGTGGAGAACGAAACGGCCGCGTTCCCAGCAATCCCGTCGCATTTTCCAGAATCCCCGCCACACTGTGAATCCGCGTCGTCTCAATCGCCTCGTCGAGCGACATCGCCGGCAGTATCGTAGGTATCCGCTTCGCCAGCATCGTCTTCCCCGCTCCCGGCGGCCCGATAAACAGAATGTTGTGCCCACCCGCGCACGCGACCTCCAGCGCCCGCTTCGCAGCCTGCTGCCCATGAACATCCCGCAAGTCCACGCTGTATTGCGCGGACTCCCTCAGCATCTCCTGCGCGTCCACGCGCACACACTGGAACGATTCCGGCGAATTAATCAAATCCACCGCCTGCGGCAGCGACTTCAGCGCATACACCTCAATTCCATCCACAACCGCCGCCTCCCGCGCATTCATCTCCGGCACCGCCACCGCCTTGATCCCGTTGTCCCGCGCCGCAATGGCCGCCGAAAGCGCCCCCCGCACCGGCCGCACGCTCCCATCCAGCGAAAGCTCGCCCAGAAACATCATCCGGTCCAGCGCCTTGCCAAAAAACTGCCCCTGGCACCCTGCCAACCCCAGCGCCATCGGCAAATCAAACGCGGACCCCTCCTTCCGCAGATCAGCCGGCGCAAGATTGATGGTCACTCCCTGCCCATAAGGAAAGTCAATTCCGCAATTCTTCAGCGCCGACTTCACCCGCTGCCGGCTCTCCTTCACGGCGTTGTCCGGCAACCCCACAACGTAGAAATCCTCCATTCCGCCAACACCAACATCCACCTCCACCTGAACAAGGTGGGCGTCAATCCCATAAACCGAGGCGCTGAGCGTCTTGAAGAGCATAAGAGAGGGAGGACCCGAGGCGAGGATATATTAGTTTGCTACGATACGCCAGCGATAAGACCGGGCGGATCGATCCGCGAGCCGCTCCGACTTTGGAGTGCGGTGGCTCTGCCACCGCTTTTGAGATCTCAGCCCATCAAACAAACCCAATTCACTCCCGGGCCGGCAGTCCAGAACCCTCCGCAAAACCACCCCGGACGCGAGTGCACAGCACCCCCGTTCCATTCCTTTACTCTGCTCCCTCCCCTACGTATAGTGAAAGCAGCGTTAGCTCTACAACTCCTTTCCCTGTGAGGTTTGCCGATGGCAGGCATAATCATTCTCGTCGTCCTCGTCCTGCTGGTGCTCTTTGGCATCGGTATGTACAACAGCCTGGTGCGCTTGAAGATCCAGTGCGACAACGCGTGGGCCGACATTGATGTCCAGCTCAAGCGCCGCTACGACCTGATCCCCAACCTCGTCGAAACCGTCAAGGGCTACGCCGGCCACGAAAAGGGCACCCTCGAAGCCGTCATCAACGCCCGCAACCGCGCCATGAGCGCCACCGGCCCCGCCGACAAAGCCCAGGCCGAAAACATGCTCTCCGGCGCCCTGAAAAGCCTCTTCGCTCTTTCCGAAGCCTATCCCCAGTTGCGCGCCATCGAAAGCTTCACTTCCCTGCAGAACTCCCTCACGCAAATCGAAGACACCGTGCAAAACGCCCGCCGCTATTACAACGCCGTCGTCCGCGACCTGAACACCAAAATCCTACAATTCCCCACCAACATCTTCGCCGGCATGCTCGGCTTCAAACAGCGCGAATTCTTCGAAGTCACTTCCGCCGCGGAGCGCGAAGCCCCCAAAGTCAGCTTCAGCACGCCCGGCGCGCCAACGGCTTAAATCGCTTTCCCCGCACACCCCATGAACGTGCGCCTTACATTCACTCGCCCACTCCACCTGCTCACGGCCGTTTTTCTGATTTTGCTGGCGCTCGCCGCCCCAGCCTCCGCCAAGGAACGTCACCTCAAAAAATTCTTCTCCGAAATCGTTGTCCTCCCCAGCGGCTCCGTCGACGTCACCGAAAACATCACCTTCCAGTTCGTCGGCGGCCCCTGGCACGGCATCAATCGTTACATTCCCGTCGAGTACTCCGGTGCGCGCGGCTTGAACTACACGCTTTTCCTGGACGTCAAAAACGTCACCGACGAAACAGGCGCCAAGCTCCGCTACGAGACCAGCCGCGAACGCCACTACCTCAACCTGAAAATCTATATCCCCAACGCCGACGACACCACCCGCACCATCTCCATCCACTACACCGTCTCCGACGCCCTCAAATTCTTCGACGATCACGACGAATTCTATTGGAACGTCACCGGCGACGAGTGGAGCATCCCCATCGAATCCGCCGGAGCCCACATCGTCTTTCCCGACAGCGCCTCCAATCTCCGCGTCAAAGCCTTCACCGGCGCTTACCGCTCCACCGGGCGCGACGCCGACGTCCAGATCTCCGGCGCCGGCGTGGATGTGCAAACCCGCGATCCCTTGCCTATGCACGAGGGCCTCACCGTCGCCGTCGCCTTCGACAAAGGCGTGGTTCGAGAACCAACGGCTCTTTCCCTCTTGTGGCGCTCCCTGCGCAGCAACTGGCCGCTCTTCATCCCGATCGCCGCCTTTTTCGCGATGTTCTGGTGGTGGTGGACCCACGGCCGCGACCCGCGCCTTCGCCCCATCGCCGCGCAATATCAGCCGCCCGACAATCTCACTCCGGGCGAAGTAGGCACGCTCATTGACAATTCCGTGGACATGCGCGACATCACCGCCTCCATCGTCGACCTCGCCGTCCGCGGCTACCTCGTCATCGAAGAAAAACAGAAAGACCAGCTTCTCGGTCTCTCTCACACCAAGGATTACGTCTTCCATCTCAAAAAGTCGCGTGCCGAGTGGAATTCCCTCAAGCCCCACGAGCAGGAACTTCTCGACGGAATCTTCAGCGCCGGAAACGTCGGTGACGCCGTTCCTCTCGATGCTCTGCACAACACCTTCTACGCGAATATCCCCGGCATCAGGAATCAGATATTTGCGTCGCTGGTTGGAGATGGGTATTACGCCCAGCGACCGGACAGCGTCCGCTCCGCCTACATCGGGTTCGGCGTCGTCATCGGCTTCATCCTGGTCGCCGGCGGAATCTGGATCGCCAATCACTCCGGCATGCAGCCGCTGTCGTTTATCGTCGCTGGGGTTCTGACAGGCGCGATCATCTGCGGCTTCGGTTGGTTCATGCCCGCGCACACCCAGGCTGGAGCCCGCGCTCTCGAAGGCGTCCTTGGGTTCGAAGATTTCCTCGCCCACGTCGAGTCCGACCGCTTCAACCGCACCATCAAAACACCCGAAATGTTCGAAAAGTTTCTTCCCTTCGCCATGGCCCTCGGCGTCGAAAAAAACTGGAGCAAAGCCTTCCAGGGAATCTACACTCAGCCCCCGCAGTGGTATCAGGGCAGCTACGGCCCGAACTTCTATCCCTACATGTTCGCCAACGATTTGAACTCCATGTCCTCGATGGCAGGCGACGTAATGACCTCCGCCCCGCGCAGCGCCCAAGGCTCCGCCTTCGGCGGCGACGGTGGCGGAGGCGGCGGCTTTTCCGGCGGCGGCTTCGGCGGCGGCGGCGGCGACGCCTTCTAGCAACTTACGCCTTTCTTTAGGAGGCCGGGGCTTCAGCCCCGGCGTAAACCGCCTAGCTCGAACGGGCTTTAGCCGCTGAAGAAAGTTTTTCGATGTTTTCCCGCGACCTACCTCTACTACTGCGGCTTCACCGCCACGCCATACGCTTCTAGCACATCCTCCAGCCGCACCACTCCCAGTAATTGGTGTACATTCGCCCGGCTCACCACCGGCAATATATCCACGCGAAACGCTCCCATGCGATCCAAAGCGTCATCCAGCGGATGGTCGGCGTGCACGTGCGGAAATTCTCCCGCCTTCAAAAGCGTGCTGACCGACGCGCCGGGAATCCAGTTGCGCGCCGCGGTCTCCAACTGCTCTCGCGTCAGCAGCCCCGTCACTCCCCGTGAATCCGAAACAATCCAGGTTCGCTGGGCTGCCTCTCGCACCAGTTCCAGCGCTCTCTCAATCGTCTCTCCCGCGTTCAACACCTTCCCGGCCGGCTGCATAACTTGCATCACCCGCCGCCTCGTTTGCTCCCGGCTCGCGAATTTCGGCAGGTGAATGCCGTCCTGCTCCGCCAGCACCTCGTAAATCGGCTCTTTCTGCAGCCGCGACGCAATGAAATAACTCACCAGGTTCGAAATCATCAGCGGCACAATCACCGCGTAGTCCCGCGTAATCTCGAAAATCATCACCACTGACGTCATCGGCGCGCGAACGATTCCCGCAAACGCCGCCCCCATCCCCACCAGCGCGTAAGCTCCCGGCGATGCAACGTGACTCGGAAAGAAATGCTGTGCCACACTTCCCACCGCCCCGCCCAGCATCGCCCCAAGAAACAGGCTCGGACCAAAAATCCCCCCGGCATTTCCCGAAGCGTAGCTCACCGCCGTTGCCACCAGCTTCAGTACCAGCAGCGTCAGCATCAATTTCAGCGTCAGGCTGTCGTTCAGCACATCGCCCACATACTGGTAACCCACGCCCATCACCGGCGGCACAAACCAGCCCATCACGCCCACAACCAGTCCACCAGCCACCGGTTGAAACCACACCGTCTTCGCCGGCCGCCGCTTGAACCAAGCCCGCAGCCGCAGCAGCAGTTGCGTAAACGCCACGGAAATCACGCCCCCCGCAATTCCGAGAAGGCCGTACCCAATCAGCTCCCATGAACTCACCAACTGATACTGCGGCACCTGAAATAGCGGCTCATTCCCCAGCAACAACCGCAATACGCCCCAACTTGTTGCCGAAGCAAGTACCACCGATCCAAGCACCGGCGCGTGCAAATCCCCGACAACTTCCTCCAGCGCAAACAGCACCGCCGCGAGAGGCGTATTGAACGCCGCCGCCACCGCAGCCGCGGCCCCAACCGGCAACAGCGCCTTCACCCGCTCCGGCCGCAGCCCCAGCGCCCGTCCCAACACGGAAGCGATCCCGCCCCCCACCTGAACCGCCGGCCCTTCGCGCCCGAGCGGGATTCCGCTCGCCAGCGTTACTGATGTGCAGAAAAATTTTCCCAGCACTGTCGAAAGGCTGATGAACCCGCCGCGCGCGTAAAGCGCCGCCTTCGTCTGGGGCACACCGCTCCCCCGCGCATCCGGAAAATATTTGTACAGCAGATAACCCATCACCAGCGATCCGGTGACGGGAACCAGAAACCTTCTCCAGGCGGCCGCATAGGGCGGATAAAGCTGCGCGCCGAACCGCCCAGTGATCTCGATGAACGCCACCACGATCAGCCCAACCAGCGCGCCAATCAGCAACGTGAGCGCAAGGAACACCTGATCCTCGCGGTCGTTGAGAAATGCCTTCCATTTCAGAAGGACAACATTTCGCCACGCCTCTGGCCGTGACTGCCGGCCAGGATCCTTCGACGTTCCGATTGATTGCGCTTGTTCGGCCAAAGAAGACTTCTCCATGAAGGAATCAGACTGTTTTTGTAGGGAGCGCTCTTCGTTTTTTCGGCCGAGCGGTGATGGGCCGCGATTCCAGCAGCTTCCCGATGGATTCGACCAGCGCCCGCCCATGGGAACGCAATTCCACAAGCCGCTGACCAACGACTTTTTCCAGCAGCTTCTCTCCGCGCGGTTGCAGCGACACCAGCACCTGCCGCCGGTCTTCCCTGCCCCGCGTGCGTTTCACGAAGCCATGCGCTTCCATCCGGTCAATCAGTTCGACTGTGCTGTGGTGGCGTAGCGCCAATCGGTCCGCAAGTGTGCGGATGCTGATTTCCTGCCCCGTCTGAAGCCCGCGTATCGCCAGCAGCAAAAGGTATTGTTGCGGCTCAAGCCCTGCCTGGCGCGCCGTCTCGTCGCCTTCCTGCAGGAAGCGTCGTATCAGGTAACGAAGCTCTGAAAGCCCGTGATATTCTCCGTCGGTAATCCGTGCCGCCATAACACAAGTCTATCGTATCACGATACATTTTGCCAGCCTCACGTATTTGTAGCGGCCGCCTTCTGAGGCGGGCGCTTCCCCCCCTCACAACCCCTTCCGAAACGCCTTCTGCGTCTTGTAATGCTCGTACCCATTCCGCAAATAAAACCCGTGCGCCCGCTCCCGCAACACATTCGACCGCACCGACATGCTCCTGCATCGCTTCCCGCGCGCCCACTTTTCCGCCGCCGCCAACAGCACCGCCCCGGCGCCGCGGCTCCGCGCCGTCTCGTCAACCACCAACCCGTTCACCTCCGCCCGCCGTTCCACTTCCAGCAGTGGCGTGGTGCTCACATGAATCCACCCAATCACCCCGCCTTCCCGCGACTCAGCAACAAAACACGCCGCGTCCTTATCCTTAAACGCCTCCCTAAGACGCGCCTTCATCTGCTTTTCTGAAGTCGGATACCCAAGCTGCCCGGAAAGCGCCGCAATCCTCGCCGCATCGGTTGAACGCGCGCGCCGCACACCAACACCAGCCTTTAATGGCGCCATCATTCTTTCGCTACTTTCCGCGCAGCCGCGCCTGCACGGCCTCGCTTTGCAATTCGCGCAGTGCATCTGCCGCAATCCACCGCGCCGCGCGCGATTTCCTCTTCCGCAAACGCCGCGCCGTGGCAATCGCCGCGCGATTCAGCCTCTGGTTACGCTTACCAATATTGCGCAGCGTCCAATTGACCGCCTTGCGCACGAAATTCCGCTCGTCCTCGGCCTCGCGCTCTACAACCCTCAAAAAACGCAGATAATTCGCATCTCCCGCGGCTTTGTCTCGATACGCCAGATACGCCGCCAACGCGAATCCGCCTCGCTTCTGAAATTCAGCCTTGCGCTTTGTCCAAACAAACGCTTTCGGCCACGCATCTCTGGCAAACACAAACAGGTGGCAGCACGTCCCGTCGCAACTATCCCAATTGTCAAAATCGCGCACCCACAACTCCATCTGCCCAGCCGTAACCTTAGCCGGCTCGCAGATCAGTCCAGCCAGGATCTTCGCATCCTGGATTCCCGTGGACCACAGCGCCAGCCCCAAGGCGTGGTTCTTCCCAATCTTCCTGGCGAGTGCGTCTAATTTTGGTTTGGATACTCCGAAGACCTTCTTGGCGCGAATTCCATAACGCGCCATTCCTTCCACATTGCGTTTCGTGCCAAGCCGTCGAAGCTCGCCCACGACGCGTCCAATGCTCCACTCCTCACGCGCCTTCTGCGTCGCGTTCTTCCTAAAACGCTTTGTCCGAATCGATGAGGATCGTGACCGGGCCTTCATTCACTAGCTCCACGGACATCATGGCCTGAAATATCCCGTTGCCCACAAAAATTCCCAGCTTGCGAAGCGCCTCCGAAAACTCCTCATACAACTTCTTCGCCAGCTCCGGCGCCGCCGCTGCAATATAACTTGGCCGCCTCTGCCCCCGCGCATCGCCGTAAAGCGTAAACTGCGAAACCACCAGCGCGCTTCCCTTCACGTCCAGCAGCGACCGGTTCATCTTCCCCTGCTCGTCCTCGAATATCCGCAGGTTGGCCACCTTCTCCGCCATCGCCGCCGCCACCTGCGACGTATCTTCCTTCCCGACTCCAAGCAGGATCATCAGCCCGGGCCCAACCTCTCCCGTGACCCGCCCTTCCACCGTCACCTTCGCGCGGCTCACCCTCTGCGCGACAATTCGCATCGCTATTTCTTTTCTTCCTGTTTCGCCGGTTTCCGCGGCAGCAATTCCGGCAACTCCGCCACATTGTACGCAAACACCGCCAGTACCTGCGCGCCCTCCGTCAAATCATCCCACCGCACGTGGTCCAGCACATCCGCCTGCGAGTGGTGCATCTTGTCGTAGTCCGCCACTTCCTGCACGCACCAGAAACCCGGCACGCCCGCCGTGTCAAACGGCACATGGTCCGATCCGCCTTCGCTGCGCAGCGAAGGCTCCATAATCCCCAGCGGCTCCGCCATCGGATACAGCACGCGATCGATCGTCTCTCGCACATTGTAATTTCCCATCAATCCGATCGTCAGAACCTTTCCCGTACCCGTATCGTGTACCAGCACGCCCGAAATTTTCGCCAGTTCGTCCTTATGCGCCTGCACATACGCCTTCGATCCATTCAGCCCCTGCTCTTCACCGGTGAACAGCACAAAGCGAATCGTCCGCTTCGGTTTCACTCCCAGCTTCTGCAATGCCCGCGCCGCTTCCAGTACGGCCATCGAACCCGTGCCGTTATCTGTCGCTCCGGTGCCCAGATCCCACGAATCCAGATGCGCTCCCAGAATCACCACTTCATCCGGCTTCTCCGTACCGCGAATTTCCCCCACCGTGTTGTATACCTCCACCGGCTTGCCGCTGAACGAACCCTGCACATTCAGTTCCATCTGCACCGGTGTCCCTGCGTCCAGCAACCGCCAGATCTGCAAATAATCCTCGCGCTCCAGATAAGCCGAAGCAAACGCAGCCGCCTGATACTCCCGCGAAGCGGTGGACATATTCATCAGTCCATACATCTTCTCCGATCCCGAAAGCATCGCCAGCGCCTTTTCCTCCGCCATCATCTTCGTCAGCGCCGCACGCATCTGCATGTATGCCCTGTTGTCAAAATTGCCTTCCCTCTTCGGATGATTCAGCGGAATCGTCGATTGCCCAACTGGCGTAAGAATCGGGTTGCTCGGCGGCTCCATCTCCCGCGGCCGCGTAACAATCACAATCTTCCCGCCCAGCTTTCCTTTGTATTTCTCCAGGTCTTCCGTCTTCTCCGCATCCACCCCAATCACTTCGCCCTTAATCGTTCCATTGGTTGAGGGCGACCAGCCCGCGCCCGCCAGCGTCAATTCATGTAGCGCAGGTGAAACAATCCGTCCCGCAGCAGGCCCGCGCGTCCAACTATTCGCGATGCTCCAGCTCTCCAGGTGTGCATTCTGCAGTCCCAGGGACTTGAACTGTTCCTGCGTCCAGTGGCTCGCCCGATCCAGCTGCGGCGACCCGGTTAGCCGCGGCCCAATCTGCGTCGTCAGATAAGTCAGGTCGGCCTTCAACTGCTCCGCGTCGCCTTTCACCTGTTCCATAATTTTCTTGTCCGTCTCCACAATTGGATCCGTCTTCGGCTTCTCCAATTTCACCTCGACCGGCGGCACCGGTCGCCGTGGCAGCATCTCCGGCAACTGCGCCGTGCTGTAAGCCCAAGCCGCCAGTACCTGCGCCCCCTGGTTGATATCGTCCTTCCAGACCTTGTCGAAAGTATCCGACTGGCTGTGGTGCGTCTTCGGATATTCCGCCAGATCCTGTGGGCACCAAAATCCCGGCACTCCCACTTCGTCAAACGACAGGCTGTCTGTGCCATACTCCCGCACCGTCGAGGGTTCCAGCAGCTTCAGCTCGCCCAGCGGCGCGATCACCTGATGGACAATCTCCAGATCCTGATAGTTGTCGTGCAGCCCGATGGCCAGTACTCGCCCCGTCCCGCTGTCATGCATCAGCGCGCCCGAAATTTTCCCCAGCTCGCTCTTGTGCGCCCTCACGTACTCCTTCGAGCCAATCAGCCCCTGCTCCTCGCCGGTAAACAAAATAAACCGGATCGTCCGCTTCGGCTTCAAATCCAGCTTGGCAAGTGTCCGCGCCGCTTCCATCACCGCCATCGACCCGGTGCCGTTGTCCGTGCTCCCCGTGCCCAGGTCCCAGGAATCCAGATGCGCTCCCAGAATCACCAGTTCATCCGGCTTTTCCGTCCCGCGAATTTCTCCGACCGTGTTGTAAACCTCCACCGGCTTCTTCGACAGCGAATTCGAAATCTCAATCTCCATCTCCACCGGACCCTTCTTCAGCATCCGGTAAATCATCCGGTACCCTTCGCCGGTGATGAACGCTGTCGGCAGCAGCCCCATCTGAAATGGTTCCGTCGTCCCATCCGTCATGCTCAGCAGCCCGTGCGGCTTGTTGGCGTCTCGCAAAACGGCCACCACTCCCTCTTCCTTCAGGAATGCTGTCCGCTCCTTCGCCGCTCGCAGGTATTTTTCATAAGGATCCGGAAGCCCCGGCTGGCCTACCGGAGGCGGCGGCTCTTCCAGCGGATGATAAATCTCCGCGTTCTGATCTACCGGCTTCGGCGGCGAAAGCGGCCGCGGCTCCTGGAAAATTACGATCGCGCCCTTCAGCTTCCCTTTAAATTTCTCGTAGTCCTCGAGTTTTTTCGCGTCAAAGTAAACCACCGGACCATGCACTTTGCCCCTGGTGTTCGGCGCCCACGCCGCGGAAGCGATCGTCAGCGGATGCTCTGTCGGAGCGATGATTCGCGCACTCGCCTTGCCCCGCTCCCATGCGTGAGGAATGCTGTACGACTCCAGGTGCACATTCGTCAGCCCATATTTCTTGAACATCTCCGCGGTCCAGTCGCTGGCCCGCTTCAGTTGCGGCGAACCCGTCAGCCGCGGCCCGATCTCATCCGACAGATACTCAAGGTTGTCCATCAGTTCGCTGTGCTCGCGAATCTCGCTCAAAATCTTCGCGTCCGCGGCCACAACAGGATTTGTTTCCTCATTCGCGGCGCGCGCCGTCCAAGCCCTGCCAATCATCAGGCACAGCGCCAACCCGACCACACCGATGGCTTTGCGGTTCTTTTTCATCCCACTCTCCCTCAAACGGCAATGTCTTTCTGAATTTAAACTGTTTCTCTCGCGCAGGGCAGCTCAGCCCTTTCGTAAGGCAACCTTCGCTGCTCTCTTAGACGCACCACGCCGTGGAACCGGTTTCACCCGCCGTCTTTTTGGGTCTCGCGGTGTCTTCTGGCAATTCGGGCAGAAAAAACTGCTCCGCCCCGCCACCACAATTCGCCGGATCGCCGTCTTGCAGCGGTAACACGCCTTTCCTTCCCGTCCGTAAGCCTTGTGGTGCAGTTGATACTCTCCCGGCTCTCCCTCGGCGTCAAGAAAGTCCGAAATCGAAGACCCGCGCAGCACAATCGCCTTCTCCAGGATTTGCTGCAGCGCCCCGTGCAAGCTCTTGGCCTCTTCGACGCTCAGCCGCGCCCCAATCCGCGCCGGATGAATCTTCGCTTTCCACAAGCTTTCATCCGCATAAATATTCCCCACGCCGCGCAACACTCCTTGATCCAGCAGCATGGCTTTGATCCGTGCCCGCCGTCCGCGAATCCGCTGCACAAACTCCTCCAGCGAAATCAGCAATGGATCGGCGCCAAACCGCAGCAACTCCGCCCGCAACTTCTCGCCCGCCAGCAGTGCAATCCGCCCGAACCGCCGCGGATCAATATAGCGAAGCTCCCGCCCGTCATCGAGCAATGCCACCAGGTGAGTATGCTTCGCCCGCGGTTCGTTAACCGGCCTCGGCATCATCGTGCCGGTCATTCCGAGGTGAACCAGCAGTGCGCATTCCCGAAGTGCGCCCTCTGCTTCCAGCGAGCGCTGCAAGCGCAACAGCATAAATTTCCCGTACCGCTCCACCCTCTGTATCTTCGACCCCGGCAACTCCCGCTCAATCTCCGCGGGATTGTCCATAAAGTCCGTCTTCCCCAACTCCACGCTCAACAAGCGGCGTCCCGCAAGCTCCCGCTGCAACCCTCGCGCAAGCGTCTCCACTTCCGGCAATTCCGGCATCTTCTTCTCTGCGAACTCTGCGCTCTTACCTCAGCGCCCTCTGCGTTAAGTCCGACTCTTTCTGTTCTTCGATTCTCACTTCTTCTGATAATTCGGGTAAGCCGGATGATCCGGAATCACCACCGGATTCTTCTTCAACGCCTCCAGCGTCACCTGTACCGCCTTCTCCAGTTGCGCGTCGCGCCCCGCCGCCACCGACGCCGGATCATTCTCCACCTCAATATCCGGCGCGATCCCGCGATTCTCCACTTCCCAATCTCCGTGCAACCCGTAAATCGCCACTCGCGGCGAAGTGACCCGCCCTCCATCCAGCAGCCGTGGATAATTGTAAATCCCCACCAGCCCACCCCACGTCCGCGTGCCCACCAGCGGTCCAATCCCGTCCTGCCGGAACATCCACGGCAGCGCGTCGCCGCCCGACCCCGACATTTCGTTGATGATCATCGTCTTCGGCCCATAAATCTGCATCAGCGGCGAACAAAACTTTTCGCCCTCCCGTGAAATCGCGCAATTCCGCAGCGGCCGCTTCAGCATATCAATGATGTAGTCCGCAATCGCTCCGCCGTGGTTGTAGCGCTCGTCAATCACGGCGCCCAACTTCTCCGTCTGCGAGTAATAGAACCGGTTGAAATTCGTCCACCCGCCCACGGCCGTGTCCGGCACGTGCACATACGCCAATTTCCCACCGCTCAACTCATCCACCTTGCGCCGGTTGTCTTCCTCCCAAGCCCGGTTGCGCAGCGGAAATTCATCCTCCACCGGCACGACCGTGACTTCTCGCGCATCCTTGCCGTCGGGATTCGGCCCGATCTTGATCTTCAGTTGCTTCCCCGCCGTATTCTCAAAAAAGCTGTATACGCTCTCCGGCGGATGCACTTCTCTTCCGTTCACAGAAAGCAGATACTCCCCTGTCTTCGCGTTCACTCCCGGCTGCGTCAGCGGTCCCCGCAGCATCGGATACCAGTTTTCGCCGCTGTAAATCCGCGCAAAGCGGTACCGCCCGTTTTCCACCTTGTAATCGGCGCCCAGCAACCCGCCCTTTACCTGGTTCGGCTTCGGCGCATCCCCACCGCCGATGAACATGTGACCGACGGTGATCTCCCCCAGCATTTCAGTAAACAGATAGTTCAGATCCGCGCGGCCCCCAACCCCCGCCAGGTACGCCCGATATTTTTTCTCGGCGGCGTTCAGGTTCAGCCCGTGAAGACCCGGGTCATAGAAAAAGTCGCGCTGTATCCGCCACGCCTCCCGGTACATCTGGTCCCACTCGGCGCGTGGATCGGCATAGACCTCCATATCCCCAAGTTTCAACGCGCCTTCGCCCGCCTTCGGCGCAGCGCCCGTGCCGGCGATAACCCACGTCGCGCTCGCCGGCGGCCCCTGCCGGAAGAGCGCCTTTTCTCCATTAGAGGAAACCGCAAAATAGCTCACCCCGCTCGTGAACGGCTCCGTCTTTCTCGTTTTCAGCTCAAACTTGGCCACCGTCAGCAGCGCCGGCTCGCCAAACCGCGGCACGTCCACGATCTCCGAGAGAAACAGCACCCCCGATTTCCCAGCGTCAAGCTGCACATAATTCGCCGCGCGTATCGGCAGCGCCACGATCCGCTGCGTGATCCCTTCAAAATCAATCGTGACCGTGGGAACTTTTTCCTTCTTCTCGCCCTTTTCTTTTTCGCTGTCCTTGCCGTTCTCTTTCGCTTTGTCCTTGTCTTTGTCCTCTTCTTTATCTTTATCCTTGTCCCCGTCTTTGCCCTTCTCTTCCTTGCCTACCTTCTCCTCATCGCTTTGCGGTTCAACCGGATTCGCATCGCCCTTCTTCAAAACCACCGCATAAACGTTGCGCGTCAGCGGATGCTGAAAACTCGAAAGGTCCAGCCAGCCCGCCGTCAATCCAACATCCGTGCTCGCCGCGAAATAAATCGTTTTGCCGTCCTTGTCGAAAACTGCGTACCGCGAATCGGCCGTTCCGTCGGTAATCTGCGTCTCTTTCCCGCTTTCCATCGAATACACAAACACTCCGTGCAGGTGGTTATCGAGATATTTGTCATAAGTTATCCACTTGCTGTCCGGAGACCACTCCCCGGTCGGAAATCCTCCCGGATCCTCAAATTTCTCCGTCGAAATCTTTACCGGGGTGCCCTTTTCGATCTCCACGTACCAGCGGTTCAACCGCTTGTCGCTATAAGCAATCTTCTTGCTGTCCGGTGACCACGCCGGGCTGTAAAAATAGGACGGCGGATTCCCCAGGTTAATCTTCTTCACTTCGCCCAGGCCGCTCTGATCCACCAGGTGCAACGCATACTCGCCCGACTCATCCGAAAAAAATGCGATCCATTTTCCATCAGGCGACCACGCCGGGTCGCGTTCCGCCGCTCCCGTCGTCCGCGTCAGGTTCCGGATGTTCCCCTTCTCCGCCGGCACCGTCAGAATTTCCCCTCGCGCCTCAAACACCGCCCGCTGCCCTGTCGGCGAAATCCCGGCATTCAAAATCTTGTCTGCCGCTTTCACCCAGTGCGCCCGCGTCGCCGGCAGATCCGCATCCACGCGCACCTCCAGCCGCTTGGCGCTGCCCGATTTCGGATCAAGCACAAACAATCCGCCAAACTGTTCGTACGCCAGAGCGTCCGGCCCCGCGGAAACCGATTTCAAATCCAGCCCCTTGTTTTCAATCACCTGTTTTACGGCTTTGGTTTTCGTGTCGTAGGCGAACAGGCTCACCGGCCCGTTGCGATCCGAGAGGAAATAAATCGTATCGCCAAACCACACGGGATTCGCATCGTTCGAATTCTCGCGAGGGATCTTCACCAGCTGCAAATCGCGCAGCGACACGATGTAAATCGGCGTCGTCTGCCCGCCACGGTACCTCTTCCACGCTGCCTGCCACTTCAAATTCGGCACATACGCTAGGTGCGACCCGTCCGGCGAATACGAACCAATCTCCGCCCGCCACATCGGCAGCGCTTCCGGCACGCCTCCGTCCGCAGCCACCGTGTAAAGCCGGTCAAAATCCGCGTAAGCCTCGCGACCCGAATAAAAAAGTATCTTCTTGCCGTCGGGCGTCCACCCCACCACCACGTCCGGGTCCGGATGCCACGTCAACCGCTTCGGCGCGCCGCCTCCCGCCGCCATCACGTACACATCCGCGTTGCCGTCATACTCCCCGGTAAACGCAATCCACTTTCCGTCCGGCGAAAATGTCGGATGCGTTTCGTGCCCTCCCGTTGTCAGTTGCCGCGCCTCTCCGCCCTCGCGCGGCACGCTCCACAGATACCCCCCGTAAACAAACACGACTTCACTCTTCGAAATCGTAGGCTGCTGGAAAAGCAACGGTGAATCCGCTGCCGCCGCCGCCAGATTCGCGCAGACCAGCAACCCCACCGCGATCAACCACCCAAAGCAAGTACGCATTCAGTCCCCCATCCGGTAGCGGCCACCTTCAGGTGGCCAATCTCGTCCTCGTGGCACAGGCACTCCTGCCTGTGCTCTTGGATTGCCTCAACTTCCCAAATTATTCCGCGATCAAACCCGCCCCGGCTATTTCGCCCCCGTCCAGAACCCCGGAGCCGAAATTTCCTTCGCATCCTGCTTTTCCGCGTATTTTTTCACCATCGGCGCAATCTCCGGACTCTTCCCCACCAGCACAAACGTCAAATTTTCCAGCGGAAAATGTTTCGCAATTACCTGCTTCGCCATCTCCGGCGTCACCCCATCAATCCGCTGCTCAAACTGGTTCACTTCATTGTCATCCAGCCCCAGAAATTCGTATCGCACAATCAGCCGCGCCAACTGCCCCGACGTTTCAATCGTCGGCGGAAACTGCCCCTTCAAATAGCTTTTCGCGGAACTCAACTGCTCGGCGGTAAGCCCGCTCGTGTGCAGCTTCTTCAGAACCTCCAGCGCCATATCCATCGCCTTCCCGGTAGTTTCATTTCGCGTAAAGCTAAACATCGCGAACGGCCCCGGCTCCTTCTGCAGCGAAAAAAACGATGTCGCGCCGTACGTCAACCCCGACTCCACCCGCAACGCCTCATTCAGCATCGACGTAAACCGCGAGCCAAATACCGCGTTCACCACCTCAATCGCCACCCGGTCCGGATCCGTCGCCGAAACCCCCACATTCCCGATCACAAAATAAGTCTGCGTAGCGTCGCCCTTGTTTACCAGCAGCAACTTCTTTCCCTTCATCGGGCCGGCCGCCTCCTCCTTCACCGCGGGCGAGGCTTTCGCCGGCCACGCCCCAAAAATCTCCTCAATCTTCTTCTTCATCTCCGCCGGATTAAAATCCCCGGCCACCGCCAAAATGGTGTTTCCCGGCGTGTAATAATTCTCATAAAATTTCACAATCGCATCGCGCTGAATCTTCTTCAGCGAATTTTCATCTCCGCCCGCCGGCCGCCCATAGCCTTTCCCGTTGTACAAATACCCCTGGTAATATTCGAAAATCACGTCCCGCGCGCTGTCCTTCGCCGCCTTCACTCCGTCCACCGACTGCGCCAGCAGCTTGCCTATTTCCGCCTGCGGAAACGTCGGGTGCAATAAAGCATCGGATACCAGCTCCAGCCCCTTCGCTGTATCCTTCGAGAGAAATTCCGCTGCGAAGCTCGAGTAATCCGCCCCCGCATCCGCCTCAAAAGTCCCGCCAATGAAATCAATATCCCCGGCAAACTGTTGCGCCGTCCGCGTCTTCGTGCCCTTCCGCAGCAATCCCGCGGTAGTCGAAGCCAACCCTTCCTGCCCAACCGGATCCGCCAGCCCCCCCGCCTTCACGATCCCCGCAACGCTAATCATCGGTACGCTATGCTTTTCCAGCAGCAGCACCGTCAACCCATTCTTCAGCACCACCTTCTCGTGCGCCGGCATCTGCAATTTCTGCGCGCGAGCCCCGGAACCACAGGCCAACCAAGCAAGCGCTAGGGTCAGGGCAATCGTTTTCTTCGTTAGCATTCTCATGGCTTGCCCTTCTCCTCGTTCTCCGGCACCAGCGTCGCTACTGTCCGATTGTTAGGCCCGAAATACTGTTTCGCCACGCGCTGCACATCTTCCTTCGTCACCGCGCTGTAATTCTTCGCCGCGTCAAACAGTTTCCGGTAATCCCCGAAAAACACCTCATACGTCCCCAGCGTATTCGCACGCCCGTTGACCGTCCGCACCTGCCGGTAAAATTCCGCCAGCCGGAAATTTTTCGCCTTCTCCAATTCCCTGTCCGAAACCGGCGAACTCTGCAGCCGTTCCACCTCTTCATAAATCGCTTTTTCGCACGTCGTCGGGTCCACTCCCTGCTTCGGCTGTGCCAGGAACAGCAGCAACGTCGGGTCAAACGCATTGTCCGATTCCGATTCCACGTCCAGCGCAATCTGGTCCTTGTCCACCAGCCGCTGGTACATCCGCGAACTCTCCCCCTGGAACAAAATCGACCTCATCACGTTCAGCGCATAAAAATCCGGATTGTTCGTCTGCGGCACATGGTACGCGATCATCAGCAGCGGCAACTCCGCCGGCTTGTGAACCACCAGCCGCCTCTCTCCCAGTTGCGCGGGCTCCGTAGTCGTCACCGGCGGCGGAGGCGCGTGCGCCGGAATCGGCTCCAGGTATTTTTCCGCCAGCGCGAACACCTCTTCCGGCGTCACATCCCCGGCAATCACCATCGTGGCGTTGCTCGGCGAATATCCCATTTCAAAGTGGTGCTTCAAATCCTCCATCGTCCAGTGCTCGATGTCGCTCATCCATCCCAACACCGGCCACTGGTAGGTATGCGCGATAAACGCCGTTGCCCAAAGCTGCTCGTCCAGCAAGCCCTCGTTCTGCCCGTCCACGCTGCTCCGCCGCTCGCTGGCCACCACGCCACGCTCGCTCTCGATTTTCTTCGGGTCAAAACTCAAATCCCGGATGCGATCCGATTCAACATCAAAAATCAGCTCCAGCGCCGACCGCGGAAACCAGTCCTGATACACCGTCACATTCCGCGTGGTGTACGCATTATTCGACCCGCCGTTCGATTCCATCACCTTGTCGAGCTCTCCCGGTCCATACTTTTTCGCGCCGTTGAACATCATGTGCTCGAAAAAATGCGACAGCCCCGTCGTTCCCGGCCGCTCGTTGCGTGAACCCACCCTGTAAAACGTGTACAGCGCCACGTTCGGAATGCTGTGGTCCGTCTGCACCAGAATCTTCATCCCGTTCTTCAACGTCTTCGTCGCCACGGGATATTCCTGCCCGCTGGCGCCGGAAACGCACACCATCGCCGCCAGAAGCACCAACAGTGCCACCCGCCTGCCCCATCTGCTTTTCATTGGTTTTCCTTGAACACAATCCTAGTCTTTGGACGCACAGTTCCCCAAATGCGCTTGTGCGGGTCGCGGAAGATCGAAAGATCCTGTGAGCTGCCTTCAGGGCAGCGGCACGCCCGGAGTGGCCACAATTCCCGCCATCTTCAGCAGTTCCAGATACTCCGATTCACTGATGGGCGAAATCAGCAGGCGCACATTCTTCAACAGCTTCGTTTTTCTCACCGCAGGATTCGCCCGCATCTCCGCCAGCGTCACCGGCCGCGGCAATTTTTCAAACGCCCGCAAATCCGCCACCAGGTTTTTCCCCTTGTAATCGTGCGGGTCGGGATACGGGTCCCGCGTCACTTCCGCAATGGAATAGAGTGATCGCTCGGGAGCGGAGTGGTAGCACAAAACACGATCCCCCCGCTTCACCTGTTTAAGCGCACGGATAGCATCGGGTTTCGAACCCGCCCCGTGCCACATTTCTTTGCCCTTAACAAAAAGTGTGTCCCAGTGATAGTGGTGCGGGTCGGTGCTGAAGATCCAATAATGTCGCGTCTGAGGAGTCGAATTCGCCATCTTCACCTAAAGCCGGGGAAAATATACACGGTCGAACAAGGAAAACCAAACAAAATGTGCGAGATAGGAGCGCTGTGGTGTGCAAAACCCAAAAAAAGTCGGACGTTTACCCTTGCCCGGATTGTAAATACCTTATTTTGTTTTGCTTACAGGGAGATTGTTTCCTGGCCGGGTTTTTCCGTCAGCTTCAGCCCAAATCAATGTAAATATCGTCTCCTCGCACCTCGGTATGATAGCAATCCACCGCCGCCGCCGGGTTCTGGACAACCTTCCCATTCGTGACGTCATATTGCCAGCCGTGCCATGGGCAAGTCACCACTTTGCCCTCCAGCGAACCCTGCCCCAGCGGCCCTCCCCGATGGAGGCAGGTGTTGTTGATCGCATAAATCTTCCCGCCCACGTTGGCCACCGCCACCGCTTTCCCCTCCACCTGCAACTCCCGTATCGTCCCTGCCGGAAGTTCCGCCACCTTCACCGTTCTCACAAACGCCATCGTCTCCGCCCCTCTCTAGTGGCACAGGTACTCCTGCCTGTGCTCTTCTCTGTGTCCTTAAGTTTTAAATCAAATCCGCTCGATGCACTTTCAAGATATTCGAAACATCTGCCTGGCCAAGAATCTCCGCTCTTTACTGTTGACTGTAGACTGTCGACTGTCAACCGCCTTCCCTATCTCGGCTCCGCCACTTGCGCAATCATCACACTCTTCTTAAACTCGTCCGCCATCTCCGGCCGCAACCGCACTTCCGTCGGCCTCTTCGCCAGACTCATATTGTCAATCTTGTCCTGCAATTTCAGCAGCGCGTAAAACAGCGCCTCCGGCCGCGGCGGGCACCCAACAACGTACACATCCACCGGCACCACCCGATCCACTCCCTGCAAAACCGAATACGTATTGAAAGGCCCGCCCACGCTCGAGCAAGCCCCCATCGAAATGCTCCACTTGGGGTCCGGCATCTGCTGCCAGATCCGCTGGATCACCTGCGCCATCTTCAGCGTCACCGTCCCCGACACAATCATCAAATCCGCCTGCCGCGGCGATGGCCGGAACACCTCCGCCCCAAACCGCGCCATATCAAACCGCGCGGTCGTCGAAGCAATCATCTCAATCGCGCAGCAAGCCAGCCCAAACGTCAGCGGCCACAGCGAACTCTTCCGCGCCCAGTTGAACACATAGTCCACGGAGCTGATCAGCACATTCTTCTCAAACCGCTGGTCAATCACTCCCACAACCGTTCCCCGCTCTTCTCTCCATGTAGCGGCCGCCTTCCGAGGCGGGCGCCTTTCGTCCGTCCCGAACGCTTCTACGGGGCGGGCGCCTTCTCTTCATTCTTAAATGTAACGCTGGTCTTTCAAGCCAGCCTCTTCTCCGAACTCTTCTCTGCGAACCTCTGCGCTCTCTGCGTTATCCTTGATTCTTCCTTTTGCGTAACGGCCGATCCCTCTCCACCCGCGCAGTATATTCCCCCGCTTCCGGCCTCGTCCAGTTCCATCCCCGCCTGACCTGTGGTCGCGGCTATTGCAAATGTCACCGTCGTCCGTGAAGCCTCCGACTCGATCATCTGAAGTCGCTTCAGGGGTAGTTACTCTGCTTTCGAATTCTCATTGATGGAAATCGTCTGCACCATCGCATCAAACCGCGCCTGCAGCCCTTCCCGCTTTGCCTTCCGCTCATCAGCTTGCTTCTGCAGCGTGGCCAACCGGTCTTCTTGCCCGTCCAGTTCCCTCGTATAGCGCACCAGCAACGCCCTTTCCCATGTCGCGGTCTCCCCGGCGCCCTACATAATCTTTACCGGCCCCAAATCCTCCTTCATCTGCTCGAACGCTTTCGTGTTCTTCCTCGTCCCTTCCCAGTTCTCCCCCGGATATGCGCGCTGCAGTTGAATCGTCAAAAAACTCCCGCGAATCAGGCTCGAGTCGTGGTTTGACCACAACTTGCTCGTGCTCCGGTCTCCGTACCGGTTAATGATCAACCGCGAAAAATTCGGAGCCTCCCGGGGGTCGTATCCATGCTCGATAACGTTCTCGAGCCCCAGCCGGTCCGCCTGGTTTTCCAGTTCGCGTTGATGTCCGTTGACAACCGAAGCAATTCCGATGTTGGCCATGAAAAGTCCCAGATCGCCTATAAACGCTCCCGCTGCAATCCCGGCGATGGTCAACCCCACTCGTTGTCCTCGTGTCTCGTCCACCTCTCGCTTGTAGTGCGTCTGCAGAACGTGTGCGATCTCGTGGCTTATCACAAACGCCAGTTGCGATTCGTTTTGGATCGCCCCCAGCAGACCCGTGTTGATCAGCATGGTTCCGTCAGGCAGCGAAGCCGCGTTTACTTCCGGGTCCTCTACCACGAAAAACCGGAATTCGATCGGCCGGCTGGTTCCCTCGGCGCCCTCCGGCAAAAGTGAATCGCCCAGGTGCGAAACATATTCCCTCACGCTTTTTTCCGCCAGCAACTTCAACCGTCCCTGCACCTTCTTCCCTTGCCGGAATTCCAAAATCTCAATCCCCGTCTGAGGTTCTTTCGCCTGCTGTATCTCTATATCGTGCGGCATTTTGTAAGCATCCGCCGAAGCCGGCGGCCCCAAGTCGATCTGCTCCGCGTCCACTTTTCCGTCTTTGCGCCGGATCGCTGTGTATTTCACGTGGCATGCCGCGAGCTGTCCCTGGCTGGAAGCGGGGGCTCCTGCCGTCGCTTTTGATACGTTCCATTCCCTCTTGGTGTCTCCGCTTACTTCCACCAAAAACCCGTCCAGCTTCAGCTGTCCGTTTTGACCACTCGCAATTTTGTTCGCGTCTTCGGGCTCTTCCTGCAAATAAGCCGTACCGCGAATCTTCTTGTCGCTCTCCCGCAAATCCACGCTGATTTTTTCAGCGAAAAACTTGTGCCGGTCCAGCCACTGCCCCTCGGCCTCAACCAGCATTCCCGCGGCCAACTCCTCCGCCTTCATCGGGTGCTCGCCGCTTCCGTCCTGCCCCGTCACCCGGCTCGCCGTCGTTGTCTCCAATCGGTCATCCAGGATCAGCACCGCCTTCTCGTCCACTCGTCCGGTAATATAGCCGCGCAGCTTCACCTTGTTGGAGCCGGCTGCTCCCCCCTCGAACAGAAGCATTGCCGTTATCCCCAATGCCAGCGCTCTTTGAATGGCCGCCCTGATACGCATCCGCACCACGGTCGTCTCCCTTTTGCTGACCTTTCTCTCTCAGCCGCTTTACTTCTTCTCTCCGAACTCTTTCTTCATGTCTTTGGCAATCTGCTGCGCCGCGAATTTCGCCATCGTCTTTTCATTCCATCTCGGGTCCACTTTCACATGCACGTGGAAAACGGATAGATCCTGCTTGTCGCTTCGCCTCACCACGTCCGCATCCATTTTCAGGCTCCGCAACCCCGCGCCGAATCCGATCAGCGCGCTCTTCACCGCGCTTCCCTTTTTGTACTCGGTCACCGTTCCCGTGATGATCACCGATTTCTCCGCGTCGGCGTCGTCCACCGCTTCTCCTTCGCCAATCACCTCGCTCACGAGCTTGGATTTCGTCAGCTCACTCCGCAATTCAGCATAAAAGTAGTCGTAGAACGCCGGTGACAACTCGACCCCTTCCGCCCCGGTAAAATGTTTCGCCTCTGCCGTTTTGAAGACTGCTTTTGTGTCTTTTGCGGCAGAGATGCCGGCAAACCCCAAAAGCGCCAGCATCGCCATCGTCATTCTGATTCGCATTTCGCACCCCTCCATTTTGTGATCGCCCTCCTGACTTTCGGAGAACTTTACCCCTTGCCCGCTCTTCCATCGCTTCCGCTGCTCTAGGGCTTCGCGTCCGCACCCGGCACCGTATCCCCACCTTTCCAAAGCAACCCCACTGCTTCCTTCAATTGCTGTCCTCGTAGAAAATTGCGCGCCGCGTCTTTCAGGGATTCTTCCAGGTCTTCCTGCACGTTTTTCTGCACATTCTTCTTCCTGGCCGCCCCCTTCGCGATCGACGTTCCCGAAGCCTTCACCTCCGCGGTCTCACCGGTCTTCGGATTCTTTACGATCGCGGTGAATTCCACCTTCCCAAAAAAGTCCAGTCCCGAGCCCTCCGCCAGTCCGAAGTGAAAAAGATAGACTCGTATCGCCAGATCCGCCGAATTGCTGTCTGCCGCAAGGAGGTTCCCCGACTTCAGCGATTCCTCCAGATACTCCCGCACAATCACCGTCGGTTGACGATCCAGAAATATCCCGCCCCGTGACTTCAGCACCAGCATCGGTTGCGCATTCCCGGAGCGGTCAACCGCTTCCGTGATCCAGAACTTTGGCGCGTGCTCGAATTTCTGGGGTGCCACCGGTTCCGCCAGATGCACGCTGACGGTATTTTCCGGCTTGGGTTTGGGCTCGTCCGCAAAGGCCCGGGCCTGCATCGCGCACACAAGTGCCCCAAGGAAAAGATTTCCCTTCAATCTGCTCGTCAATTGCATGGTCTTCTCCGTCCCCGGTCGAATCCCTGCTCTGTTGATTTGTATGGATCGTTCCTGAAAGTAGGACCTGGGTGTACCCGGTTCTCTGCTCGGTTGCCTGGAGCTCGATTTCCGTCTGCGCGAGAAGCTCGGCCACTCCCCAAGTCTTCCGGACAACTACACTGGGGCAAGTCTAGCTCACTTCACCTTCGTAATTTCCACGCCCTGCGCTCGCCTGTTCCGTGTAAGTTAACTGTACTTCTCCTATAGCGTCGCACAGTCCACCTGCTCGCTCGGGATTAAGCCAATTTCCCCACGCTCCGGGGCGCAGGTTCTACCTCTTCACGTCCGGATCCTGAATCTTCTTCGCCACCATCTTCCAGTACCCCGCCGGCCGCAACCGCACCAAAATATCCGCCTGCTTGCAATCCCGCCCAATCAGAATCCGCGGCTCATATTTCTCCACACCCTTCAAGATCCGCGCCGCCGCATCCTCGGCCGTGGTGATAGCTACGCGGTCAAATCGCGAAACGCTGTCCGGGTACAAGCTCGCCTTTGCCCGTGCCCCCAGCTTCGCCCTCTTCGCAATTGCCGTCTTGATCCCGCCGGGATGCACGCTGGTAACAAAAATATTCGTCCCTTCCAGTTCATGCCGAAGGGATTCCGTAAACCCTCTTACCGCGAACTTGCTCGCGCAGTAAGCCGTCTGCCCGACCACCCCCACCAGCCCGAAAACACTGGACGTATTCACGATGTGCGCCCGCCGCTCCTTCTTCAAATGCGGCATAAAATAAAACACGCCGTAAATCACTCCCCAGAAATTAATCTCCGTCAACCACCGAATATCTTCCAGCGACAACTCTTCAAATTTCCCCAGCACCGCCACGCCCGCATTGTTAAACAGCATCGTCGCCCGCCCGTGCTGTGTCGCCACTTCGTCCGCAAACGCCTTCATCCTCGCCTCGTCCGCCACATTCACAATGTGTTGCGTCACCTTTCCCTTGGGCGAGCCCAGCAGCGCCGCTGTCTCCGCCAACCCCTTTTCGTCCACGTCCGAAATCGCCAGCGAAGCCCCCAGTCGCGCCAACTGCTGCGCCAGGCACCGCCCCATCCCCGATCCCGCTCCCGTAATCACCGCTACGCCTTCATTCAAAAATCCCATCGGCCCACCTTCATATTTGGGTTCGCAATCCAAAACTCATCCGAACGCACTACTACCATAATTCACGCCATGCGGCCAGCGCCTCAGTCACACGGGGAATGTTAGTTTTGCGTCTGGGGATAGGACACGCGCACAGTATTGCGCCCGCCGCGCTTCGCCTCATACAGCATCTGGTCGGCCTTCCGCACCAGCCCGCCAAACTCCGGCATCTCTTTGCCGGAGCATCCCGCAATCCCAAAGCTTGAGCTCACACTGACGCTTTGCCCCTGAAACGGAAACGACAGCGCCGCAAACTGTTCGCGGAACCGGTTCACCGTCGCCTCAATATGTCCGGCTTCCACATGCGTCATCACCAGCAAGAATTCATCGCCACCTAGCCTTCCGCAAATGTCCGATGACCTCGTGATCCGCTTCAGCAAGTCCGCAAACGTCTTGATGACAATGTCCCCGGCATGATGCCCGAACGAATCGTTAATCGTCTTGAACGAATCGATGTCGCA